>OFHM01000050.1_pt1 | contig 112411 bp, 72 predicted proteins | sample 1521311 | NCBI WGS metagenome assembly OFHM01 (sample SAMEA3504083, study PRJEB24116) | mouse gut metagenome | biome: mouse gut; feature: mouse-associated habitat; material: faeces | place: Denmark | collected 2011 | reverse complement strand
AAGAGCCGAAGGTGCAATCCACGGCCATCAGGCAAATGAGGGAGGAAATAAAGAAGCTGACCGGCAAAGAGTAAAGCCTATGTTTTTTCATCCTATTCCCTTTGTCAGACGAGCCATTCGATATTGCTTCTTCACAGCCGTGAAGAACTCATTTTGATTTCGTATCTTTGTCCCAATGAAGCCAAACAATAAAGTTCTACTGGGAATGAGTGGAGGAACGGACAGCTCCGTTGCCGCCTTACTGTTACAGGATGCCGGGTACGAAGTGACCGGTGTCACTTTTCGTTTTTATGAAAAAGAAGGAGATACGGAATATTTGGACGATGCACGGACTTTATGTGAACAACTGAAAATCAAGCATATCACCTACGACGTTCGCAATATATTCCGAAAGACAATCATTGATTATTTTATCCGCGAATACATGGCCGGGCATACCCCTGTGCCTTGCACGCTCTGTAACAATTACCTCAAATGGCCACTTCTACAACAGTTGGCCGACGAATTGGGTATCTATCATTTTGCTACCGGTCACTATGTCCGCAAGCGTTTCATCGACGGATTTTACCACATCACTGCCGGAGCAGACCCTGACAAAGAACAGTCGTTCTTTTTATGGGGGCTTCCACAAGATATCCTGCAACGGATGTTGCTCCCGATGGGGGAACTCACCAAAACCCGTGTCCGCGAAATAGCCGAAGAACGAGGTTTCTTGAAGGCAGCCCGCAAACGTGACAGTCTGGGAGTGTGCTTCTGTCCCATGGACTATCGCACGTTTTTACGCCGCGAGCTGCCGGAAAATAGCATTAAGCCCGGCAAATTTTTCGATGAAACAGGAAACTTCATTGCATGGCACGAAGGTTATCCTTTCTATACCATCGGTCAGCGACGGGGATTGGGGATTGATTTAAACCGTGCCGTCTTCGTAAAAGAGATATTTCCCGAAGAAAACAAAGTGATATTAAGTGATTTAAAAGCGTTGGAAAAAACAGAAATGACATTGAAAGACTGGAATATCACAAATCCTGACGCATTGCTCTGCAAGGACGATGTGATTGTGAAAATACGCTATCGCAAGCAAGCTAATCGGTGCACAGTGACACTGCAAGCGGACAATACGCTCCACGTGCAACTGCACGAGCCGCTTACCGCCATTGCCACCGGACAGGCAGCCGCTTTTTATCGAGAAGACGTGGTGTTGGGAGGAGGAATTATCTTATAGGGACAGACCTGTATGTCTGCTTGAATAATCAATAGCAGTCAACGGAGTATTGAGAGTATTATAATCTTCTCCTAAGAACTTACCATCATAAATATTAAACTTAGGATTACCAACTAAGGTATAATATTCTGCATTTGGTACAAACTCACTATACTGAGTTGCATAAGCATAAATGCTTCATAGAACGGAAAAAGACCAAAGTGTTTCAAAAAGAGACCTAAGAGTTTTTCAAAAAGACTTAGGTCTTTTACTAAAACACTTTGGACTTTCAGGAAAAGACTTAGGTCTTTTAAAAAAACTCTTCCATCTTTATTTCAAAACAAAAAGTGCAAAAAACAACTACAATTATCACAAGAAAGCATATTTTGCTCTCACCCTCTCACCTGCATCATCAAGAAGCCGATGAATAAAGTGTTTCAGTGGTGAGAGATAAGGGTGAGGGATGGGGTGATAGATGAGAGCATAGCTCTTATTTTCGACTAATAATGTATATTTTCGGTATCCCTGTGTGCACACTTTTCCACATACGTGTGCACGCGCGCTTCCGTCGGCATGAAGTGTTTCAGCCTGCATAACAGAGTGTTTTATCCTGTCAAACAAAGTGTTTCACGACATCAAACAAAGTGTTTCAGGCTGTTGAAACACTTTGTTTGAAAGAGTGAAACAACCGACGCGAAAGCAGTCATTGTGCAACAGCGACATACGCAACAGAAAGAAGCAACGCCCATGTGTGTCAACTTGTATAAGAAAGAATGCACAAAATACGTTTTTTGCCCAAAATGAGAGAACTGTTCTCACCTTTTTGTCCATCTCTCACCCTCATCTCTCACCCCTGAAACCCTCTATTCATCAGGGATAAGGAGATGTGGGTGAGAGGGTGAGAGAACACCCAACGCATATTTGATACCGGCATCGAATGACCACGGATTGATGTAATGGGCAGACATATTAAATTTACGCAAGAACTTTTGCACAATCGCATATACTTTCCCTCATATATTGTGATACTGAATCCGTTTTTTTTGTTAATTGTTTGCCTATTCCACACATTAATTTATACCTTTGCATTTCTAATTGGATGAATTATGGAAAATAAACTAACCATTTACAATACATTAAGTCGCAGAAAGGAACTTTTTGTTCCCCTCCATGCACCCCATGTAGGTATGTATGTGTGCGGCCCTACAGTATACGGTGATGCCCATTTGGGACATGCTCGCCCGGCTATCACATTCGATATCCTGTTCCGTTATCTCACCCATCTGGGATATAAAGTGCGCTATGTGCGTAACATTACTGACGTGGGCCATTTGGAACATGATGCCGATGAAGGTGAAGACAAGATTGCAAAAAAAGCACGTCTTGAACAACTGGAACCGATGGAAGTGGTGCAGTATTACCTGAACCGTTACCACAAAGCAATGGAAGCCCTCAACGTGCTTCCGCCCAGCATTGAGCCACATGCTTCAGGACATATCATCGAACAAATCCGTTTGGTGGAAGAAATTATGAAAAACGGATATGCTTACGAAAGTGAAGGCTCTGTCTACTTCGATGTAGCAAAATACAACAAAGACCATCACTACGGCAAGCTGTCGGGACGTAATCTGGACGATGTGCTGAACACAACCCGAGAATTGGACGGACAAAGTGAAAAGCATAATCCTGCCGACTTCGCCCTGTGGAAAGCAGCCCAACCGGAACATATCATGCGCTGGCCCAGCCCATGGAGCAACGGTTTCCCCGGATGGCATTGCGAATGTACTGCTATGGGTAAGAAATATCTGGGTGAACATTTCGACATCCACGGTGGGGGCATGGACCTGATTTTCCCGCACCACGAATGTGAAATTGCACAAAGTGTGGCTTCGCAGGGAGACGATATGGTTCACTATTGGATGCACAATAACATGATTACCATCAACGGACAGAAGATGGGTAAATCTTACCATAACTTTATTAACCTGGATGAATTCTTCAACGGGTCGCATGAACTGCTCACCCAAGCATATAGCCCGATGACCATCCGCTTCTTCATCCTTCAGGCACACTATCGCAGCACGGTAGACTTCAGCAATGAGGCCTTGCAAGCTGCAGAAAAAGGATTGCAACGCCTGCAAGAGGCTGTGAAAGGATTGGACCGCATCACTCCGGGTAAACAAACTACCGGCATCGATGGCGTGAAAGAGCTTCGTGCCAAATGCTATGAAGCGATGAATGATGACCTCAACTCACCGATTGTCATCGCTCATCTGTTTGACGGAGCACGAATGATTAATACGGTTCTCGACAAAAAAGCGACTATTTCGGAAGAAGACTTGGAAGAACTGAAAAGCTTATTCCCTCTTTTCATGTACGAAATTCTCGGTTTGAAAGAAGAAACGGCCAACAACGAGGCTCGTGAAGAGGCTTACGGAAAAGTGGTGGATATGCTGCTGGAACAACGTATGCAGGCGAAAGCCAATAAAGACTGGGCTACCAGCGACAAGATTCGCGACGAACTGGCCGCTTTGGGTTTTGAAGTGAAAGATACAAAAGACGGATTTACTTGGAAATTGAACAAGTAAGTTGATGTCTCTATCCTTATTTCAGCTGAGGGTGTTAAAATGTCGTTTTCATTTTGACACCCTCCATATATAATATACAGACAACTTATTTTTCTTGCCCTTTGGGAATGACAATCCAGAAACAGGAGCCCTCCCCTTCTATAGAATCCACTCCGATATTTCCTCCCATCTGCTCCACTATGCTCTTACAGATGGAAAGTCCGAGCCCTGTTCCGTGAACAAAACTGTTTAACTTGACAAATCGTTCAAAAACAGAATCCACCTTGTCTGCAGGAATACCCACTCCTGTATCGCGTACGTAAAACTTCAAACGATTTTTCCCCACTTCATGGTATCCCAAAGAAATACTGCCCTGAACCGTAAACTTTAATGCATTATTAATAAAATTGGACAGCACCTGTGTGAGTCTGGTCTTATCAACATAAAGTGTACATTGCGGCAAATGGTCTTCAAAACGAAGTTCCACCCCTGCCGGTGTCTTCATCCGCAGTGAGTAGACTATCTCACTACAGAGCGCATTTACATCGACAGTGCTTCCTACAAAATCGAAAGTGCCTGATTCAATCTTCGACAAATCCAGAATATCAGAGATTAACTGCAACAAAAGCTCCGTATTTTCGTGCACAATAGACATATATTGTGAACGCTCTTCTTTGTCCTCTGCCTGAATGAGCAGGTCGGAGAAACCAACAATGGCATTCAGGGGAGTACGAATCTCATGACTCATATTGGCAAGAAAAGCCGATTTTAAACGGTCCAGGTTCTCTGCCTTTTCTTTCGCCTTTATCAGCATCATTTCCGTTTCCTTCAGTTCTGTGATATCATAATTGATACATACCATATCAATAATACCGTCTTCGGGACGGAAATCACGCACCATGACATTAATCCGTGTCCACGTATAATTCCCGCCTTCCCGCAAGATACGGACATCGTGGCGCAAATGGGTGGCTGTACGGTCCAATACTTGCTCAAAGAAAGCGAGTATCACCCGACGGTCGTCAGGATGGAAGTGGGAATGTATCTTGATAATTTGGGAAAGAGGGGTCCCCTCTTTCTCACCGACATTCCTATACCAACTGCTGACAGCATAACCGTCACGCGTCAAGGCATTGAAATGAGCATATCCCACCTTGGCATAATCCCCCACCAGCGTAAAGAACTCTTCAAATTCCTGTATCTTATGATGCGCATTATTCGTCTCCGTGTTGTCTATATTAGTAATCAGAATATTCACCAGATTGCCCGACGAGTCCAGGATAGGAATGGCTTTTGAAATCAGTTCTATCCGCCCCTGCTTTAGTGTTTTATAGTAGTCGCCTATCCGGTCAAAATCATATTCAAAGCCAAAGTTGAAAGACTTTCCTTCTTTCAGCATATCCTCCCAGTTGTCACACAGCATCGGGTTGGCAAACAAATTGATTCCCAGTACATCTTCTTTACAGGTCATTCCAAAGATTTCAAGGTCCTTATCATTGATATCCACCAATGTACCCTCCCGGTCGTATAGTTCGATACCTACAGGAATATTCTTATAAATATCGCGGAAATACTGTTGTTCAAACGAGGCCTCGGATTCTGCCTTATACAATCCCACACAAATACTGATGATATTCGCCAGTGAAGCAAACCACTGATAATCTTCGTTTCTCCATTCACGAAACTCCTTCATAATCTCAATTCCCATATACCCCCACACTCCGTCTTTGGAGTTCAGGGGAACTGCCATGACGGATTTTACTCCTGCGGCAGCCAGACGCATCCTCTCTTCCACCGCATCGGCGGGAATGGAATCTGAGGTAAAGAGGATGACAGGAATACCCGAAAACAGTTGCGTGTCCCACCAACTGCCGTATGCTATGGGTTCAATGGACTGAAAACGCTTTTCGTGCGCAACTCCTTCGGCCACAATCTCATGGACACAACTTTGCAGATGACTGATTTTATCATATTCGACAATATAAGTCCGGTCTCCTTTAAACTGGAAAAGCACGTCACGCAAAATTTTATCAATGACTCCCGTCACATCGTCTGAATGAAGAAAATCCAACAAAGAACGGGAAATGCCGTTCAACCGATACAGCAAATCATTCAGCCGGACAACCGTATCTTCCTGCATACTCATACGCTGGCGCGAAACACATTGCAGCATGCCCATTATACGAACGTGCCCATCATCAGTAATCCGCTTGTCACCGACTTTAGTGCTTACCCACATGACACCGTACTTAGTATGAATAGGAAAGACTTGCTCATAGATGTCCATCATCTTAAACGAACGGAACTCTGCAAGCACCCGTTCCCTGTAATCTGCACAGATTAAATTTCCAAAATCCGAAAATGAAATCTTTCCCCCTTCGATACCTAACAAATCTGCCACAAAATCTGAGCAATAATAAACTCCTTCATTAAAGTCGGCCTCCCACCACCCCATCCGGGCTATTGAGACCAGCTGCTGTAACCTAATATTATCTTCTTCAACCTTATTCATACTTTATTTCCTGCTTTTAAAGATGCAAGATAAACATTATATCAGTCACTCAATCATTTTATTCCAAAAATAACTCCCTTAATGGGTATTTTTAACCCTATTCATTTGCAAATGAGCAACAATATCTTTAATTTCGTGAAACAACTGCATTACAAACCCTGCAAATCCATAACGCAATGAAAGACAAAGTCCTATTAATCTGCCTGTTACTACTGGTATCCCTAGGGATATCCGCACAGAAATACACGATTTATATAGATGATTTCAATAGTGAAATCAAAGTTCCCAATAAAGTGCTCAATGCCATTCGGAGTGTTGTATTGGACGGCATACAGCAAACAAATCGTGTAAATATTGTTGATGCGATGGCTGTAGGCGCCGACCTCAATCTGAGTCCATTGGAAGACGCACGCCGTTTCCGGGCCGAGTATCTGCTACGCGGAAATTTAGTATCACGCGAGGCTACTGACGATGGAAGTTCGCATCGCCGCTATCACAGCCGCGAGAACAGTTTCAAAGAAAAGTTCAAGCTACAGTTGGACTTGATTCGCACCAGTGACGGAACCACTATCGGTACAAGGGTTTATGAAGAAACCGGTTCGTCTTCGGGCAAAGATGCGAGCCAGTTTGCAGCGTTGGAACATTCACTGTTGGGTATGCCGTATGAAATGAGAAACTTTGTGGAGAATTACTTTAAGGTTTATGGCAGCATCTTGAAACTTGCCGGAGATAATGGGAAAAAAGCTAAAACAGTTTATATCAATCTGGGATATGATGATCCGATAAAGGAAGGCCAGCGGTTTGATGTAATGGAAGACGGGATGATTGACGGTAATTATATGGAAGATAAAGTAGGAGAAGTACGCATTGATAAAATCATGGGACCGAAGATTTCTCTATGCAAGGTTAATAAAGGTGGAGAAGACATCTTAAGGATAATCAATGAAGGAAAAATCACCTTGAGACTGGTTTCCAGAAAAGCCAAACTCTTTGATGAATAAGGCAAAGGGGCTTTACTCTGTATACATTCGGGAGTGTGTCAAAACTAAACCGACCTATCCCATCGTCAGCTGTAGGGGCAGGGTTTGCCTGCCCGAAGACACAAAGTAAACTGTTTTCGGGCGAGCGAAACGACAGCATTATCCACGTTTTGACACAACCCACCTCCGACCACATGGCAGTCACCTTCACTTCTCGACAATAGATGTCAGCGGATGCCTGTTTCCTTTTATTTCTTTCAGAAATGCCTTTGCGGAGCCAAAGTTCAGATAAAGGTCCAAGCGCACGGGCAAATGGTTTTTATCATCGGTGATATAAAAGGTAATCACCTCTTTCTCTTTTCCCTTTTTATACTCTACCAACGAAAAGACAAGGCAACGATATTTCACTCCGCCTTCCGCCTTAAATACCTTCTTCCCACGATAAATCAACGTCTGGTCTTCTATCTTGGTTCCGGTGGCCATCGGGAAAATAATTTTCTGTCCCACCGTGTAATCATCGACATCGAAAGAACGCGCCTGCATCAGAATGCTCAGCATATCAAATATACATCCTTTGCTTTCGTCACGCGTCTTCACCGTGTCACGACCACGACGCATCCTGCGCTGGTCGGCAATACATTTATCACCTTTATAGCTGAACCATACTTCGTCCACTGTATAGCGGTCACCTTCCTCTGCTCCTTTACGGAAATAAAGAGGCTCCAACCGATTGGTCGTGATACAAGTCAGCGTATCACGCATCTTGAAAAAGAAATCAACCATACCATTCGTGACGGCCACCAAATTGGTGCGGAAACAAGGCTTGCCCTGATAAGTCACTGCCTGCATATCCATCCGGGCGACACCGGCATCTTTCCAGATGAATTTCCAGTTGAACTTAAGGTCATAAGTCAACAGTTCGCCCGCTTGTATAGCTTCATTCTTTGCAGCACACTGCGCTCCCGCGGTACACATAATGAACCAAGAGCACAATAGTATGGATATTATTTTTTTCATCGGCCTAGTTTTCTAGCTCTTTCTTTGTTTCTGTCCTGTATCTTCTTCGTCTCTTCCGGCTTCTGCTTCTTTATTTCATCCAATTTCTGTTTTTCAACCGGGACCGCATTGATATCCCAATTTTCCTCAAACTCAAAGTTTGCCTTCATCTCCCATACCTTCGGGAAATAATAGACTTCTTCAGGCTGCGAATGCTCCGAATATTTTCCGGTATCCCAGACTCCGTTACCGTTCCGGTCATTGAACAGACGGATATAGAATTTCGTTCCGGGATTGAGATAATAGAAATCCGCCGTATTCTGAGGAGTTATCCGTTGCCGGCGCAACACTTTGCCGCTTCCATCCAGCAACTCTACCACTGCTGTGGAATCGGCACCGGTAATATTCAGCAAGATAGTTCCATATTCATCCAGTTTTTTCACCTTCATGGTCTGCTTCACCTTATTGGTATGCAAGCCATACATTCCCCTAAAGGCCATCGAGTCTATCGACAGCTGATATTCCTTTTCGGGTTCCCACTCCGCCAATATTTCATACTTGCGGGGCATCACGGAGTCCGCCACAAACATAAATGGAATTTCTTCCCACAGGCTGTCTTTCTTTATTTCCATGTGAATGGCCGCCGTATCAATGCTTGCCACAGGCTCATCGAACGACAGATATACATTTCTATCAAGGTCGAAAGCAGAAGGGGCATCCACATTCAGTGTAAGGAACTTGGTAGGTTCCGGCTCAATCGTTTCTCCTTTCTTTTCCTTCTTCTTACGTTCCTTTTCCTTCTCTTCGGCTGCTTTGGCTTCCAGTTTCTCCCGCTCCGCACGAGTCAACTTATTTGCCAGAAAGAGTGTATCAGTCTGCGGCACAAGACGGTCCAATGTATCCGTTGCCAAGTAATCCATCTGAATTTCGAGCGTGTCCATCTGATATATCAACGAGTCTTTAATCCAATAGCAGATAGAGTCGTTGCGGTCGGTCTTCTCGATGATAAAAGCATCCCGTTCATCAAAGTTCAATCCCTTCAGCGTGGGAAGCGTATCTGCCCGCGCACTGAAAGTAAGAACAAAATGATTCTCTTTATCACGTTCGCTGCGAGTAAGGTATTGGCGGTCATTTTCTTCCTTAAACGCTCTCAGTATAATATCATCCGGCAGGAAACGGGTGTATCCCACACTCTTAATGGTATCGATGGTCAGTGAATCCTTCCAAATCGTATCTTGGCGCATGGCATCCTCCATGGCAGGTATGATAATGGAATCGCTGAAAGCAATCATCTCGGTCTTGGAATCGAATAAATAATTCTGATTACCATCCATTAAGGCATAAATACGATATTTGCCGGGAGCGATGCCACGAATGGAGAAGTGTCCGCGACTGTCTGTACGGGATACGCGGTCGAATGGTTTCTTCATAAAGGCACTGTCACTCAAGTCAGAGTGCAGACCTACCTGGATATTCTTCACCGGCTCCAAATCTGAAGCGCCGAGCACTGTCCCCGATACTTCCATTGTATCGATAGTCGTACCGGTGGAAAAGGTAAAGGCATAATTACCCAACGGATTACCCTCGTTGTTATCGACAATAGCATCCGCGAAATCGATAGTATAAGTAGTATTCGGCTTTAACGAATCCACCAATCCTACCACTACTTTCCTTCCACTGGCTTTGATTTCGGGCTGTTCCAACTGGGGAGGAGATACTACCACCTTCTCCGCAGCCTTTTCCAGCTTGATAAATTCATCAAATTCAATGGTTACTTTTTTCTCTTTACTATTGATGGCAAATGGTTTGGGGGTACTCCTGACAAACTTTGGCGGCTCTTCATCATACGGACCACCGTCGGGGTTTCCCATGCTGGCGCATGAGTACACCACAATCATCAACATCAGCAAAGCAGGTAATTTATGTCTATTCCAATTCATTTCTTTACTTGTTCAAGCTTAGCATTTCTTCTATATATTCACGCGTATTGCTCAGCCTAGGTACTTTGTGTTGTCCTCCCAACTTGCCTTTCTCTTTCAACCAGTCATGGAACAGGTTGGGACGGGCTACAATAATTTCCAAGGGCTGCAAGGTAAGGTTTTTATGTCGTTTTGCTTCGTAATCGGAGTTAATTTCTTGTAAAGAGGCATCGAGTACCTTGCTAAATTTCTCTAAAGAGTCTGGCATGACTGCAAATTCTATCAACCACTGATGACGGCATTTGGCATTGGCATCCATGAAAACAGGAGCAGCGGAGTAATCTGTGATTTGTGCACCGGTAGCGGCACATGCCTTTGCCAACCCCTGTTCGGCATTGTCCACCATCAGCTCTTCACCAAAAGCATTGATAAAATGCTTGGTGCGGCCCGTGATGACAAATTTATAAGGATGCTTACTCGTAAACTTCACCGTATCACCAATCATATAACGCCACAATCCGCAAGATGTACTGATGACCATCGCATAATTCCTGTTCAGTTCCACATCTGCCAAAGGAATGATATGGGGGTTTTCGTTTTCTATCTCTTCCATCGGAATAAATTCATAGAATACCCCATAGTCAATCATCAACATCATGGCAGGATCATCGAAATCATTTTGTAATCCGAAGAAACCTTCACTGGCATTATAAGTCTCCATGTAGTGCATTTTATCACTGCGAATAATCTGCTTGTACTGTTCGCGGTAAGGGGTAAATGCCACTCCTCCATGAAAAAACACTTCCAGATTAGGCCATACTTCCGCCAGATTATCTGTCCCCTTGATTTCCATGATATGTCTGACAACAGCCAACATCCACGAAGGCACTCCCGACAAGTTGGTCACATTCTTGTTCATCGTGCTGCGGGCAATCTTCTCCACTTTTTCCTCAAAGTCGCTTAACAGTGCGATTTTCTTTTCGGGCACACGAATAAGGTTAACCAATGGATTGACGTTCTCAATCAGAATGGCAGACAAGTCACCCACCAAGCTCCGCTTCAGATTATAATTGGAAGCATGGCTACCTCCCAAAATCAGCCCTTTTCCCGAGAAGAAACGGCTATTGGGATTTTGCTGTAAATAAAGCGCGACGGCATCCATACCGCCGGCATAATGGATATCATGCAATCCTTCTTTGCTGACAGGAATAAATTTACTCTTATCATTGGTCGTGCCCGAAGACTTTGCAAACCAGATGACTTCACCCGGCCACAATACATTTTTTTCTCCCCGGCGCATACGCTCCACATAGGGCTTTATTTCCTCGTAAGTCTGTAAAGGAACACGTTGATAATCCTGATAACTCTTTATGTCTTTATAGCTATACTCCAATCCCCATTTCGTATTGGCAGCGTCTTTGATAAGACGGTCAAAAACCTTTGCCTGAATAGCTTCAGCTTGAGTGGCATACAATGCCGTAGCTGTCTGTCGGGGTTTGAATAGTGTACTAATTAGTCTGGTCGAATTCATTTCCGTTAATATACAATTCGTTATATCCTGCAAAATTAACCTTTTCTGTATTAATAAGCCTTATAACATTATTTTTTTTATAGTTTTCTGCATTACTTTTATTTTTTCTTATCTTTACGCACGTTTACAACTTAACATCAACGGCTATGAAGATAGGAATTTTGACATCAGGAGGAGACTGTCCCGGAATAAACGCCACTATCAGAGGAGTTTGTAAAACAGCCATAAATCACTACGGCATGGAAGTTTTTGGAATCCGAAGCGGATTTCGAGGCTTATTGGACAACGATATAGAACCTTTGACAGAAAAATCGTTATCAGGTTTGCTCAATTTAGGAGGAACCATTCTTGGAACTTCACGTGAGAAACCATTTAAAAAACGTCTGTCTGCCGCTTCCGAAGACAAACCGGCATTAATGTTGAAGAATATCCATGACCTGGGATTGGACTGCATTGTCTGCATCGGTGGGAACGGTACACAAAAAACAGCCGCCAAGCTAGCACAAGCGGGCGTCAATGTGGTGTCTGTCCCCAAAACCATCGACAATGACGTATGGGGAACCGACGTGTCTTTCGGGTTTGATTCTGCTGTAACGATTGCAACCGACGCTATCGACCGTTTACATTCGACTGCCAGTTCGCACCAGCGTGTCATGGTTATCGAAGTGATGGGACATAAGGCCGGATGGATTGCCCTTTACTCAGGCATGGCAGGCGGTGGTGATGTCATTCTCATCCCGGAACTACCTTATAATATCCATAACATCGGCAACACAATTATCGAAAGGTTGAAAAAGGGAAAGCCTTACTCCATTGTCGTTGTGGCAGAAGGCATCCAGACCATCAACGGTAAAAAGGCCGCCGAATACATAGCCGAAGAGATAGAATATGAAACCGGATTCGAAACACGCGAAACGGTTTTGGGGTATATCCAGCGCGGAGGCTCACCCACCCCATACGACCGTAATCTAGCCACCCGGATGGGAGGCCATGCTACGGAACTGATTGCCACCGGACAATTCGGAAGAATGGTTTCCCTGCAAGGAGCTCAGATAGGCTCTGTTCCTTTGGATGAAGTAGCCGGCAAATTAAAATTGGTGGACGAAGACCATGACCTGATTGTCCAAGGAAAACGGATGGGAATCTGCTTCGGCTAGCTCCCTTGCATTTCAGGTTTATCTATATACTTGGATGGCGACACTCCGAATTGCTCAGTGAAATGTTTTCGGAGGGTACGGGTGTCGCTATAACCTACCATTTCTGCTATTTCCTGAATGGAGTATCTGTTCTCCATGATTAGAGAGGCAGCTTTGCTCATACGGATACTGCGGATGATATCTATCGCTGCCAGTTCGCTACGCTGTTTTATCTTTCTATATAAAGTAGGCTGGCTCATATTCAATTGTTCCGCCAATATCTTCACATTAAAGTTTTCATCTGCCAGATTAGCCTCAATAACCTGAATAACCCCTTTCATGAAATCATCCGCCACTTCTTCTGCCTCGCCCTGTTTCGTTTCCTTCTGCTTCAGCATCAAAGCTTTGGTATAAATACGTTTCAGGCGTTCGCGCTGCAAGATAAGATTCTCAACCCTCGATTTCAGTATTTCCGGATTAAACGGTTTCAGTATATAATCGTCCGCCCCCACTTTAGACCCATACAGGATATCCGCATCTTCTGCCTTGGCAGTCAACATCAAAATAGGAATATGCGCAGTGCACGGCCGCTCCCGAATCTCACGACAACAGACAAATCCATCCTTGACGGGCATCATGATGTCCGATATAATAAGATTCGGAATCTTCTCCGTAGCTATCCGGACACCTTCTTCTCCATTGGCAGCCTCATACAACGTATAATTCTTGCAAAACAAACTGCATATATAGGCACGTACCTCCTCGTTGTCTTCGATAATAAGAAGGCTTTTCTTGTTTCCAGCCTCTTTTTTCTGCTCGGCAACAGAGGAACTTACAGGTACAGGAATATCCGTCTCCTCATTCACCGGTGTTTCCACCAGTTCATACTTATCTTCCGAAAAATGAGCATTTCCCTCAGGAATAGCCAATACAAACGTACTTCCTTCTTGCGGACTACTCTTCAAAGAGATAGAGCCATGATGCAAATCCATGGTATTCTTTACAATACGCAGCCCGATACCGACTTTGGTAGAGAGCATCGGAACTTGGTCACCCGTGATGAAAGAGTCAAAAACCCGTTCCTGCAACTCTTCGGGTATTCCCTTACCTGTATCAGAAACAGTCAGTTTGCAAAATGCCTGTCCATCTATTTGTACCCGCTCCATGCGTAAAATGACACGGCCCCGGGGAGAAGTGTATTTAAAGGCGTTCGACAATAAATTACGGATGGCCGATGATATTTTCTCCACATCTATCCATAACACCAACGGCTCTGCAGGGAGTTGAATATCGAAGTCAAACCCTTTTGTCTCAGCAATCTGACGAAAAGAGTCCACTACTTCCTCCACAACAGTCACTATATCGGTTTGAGACAGGCGAAGCTTTACCATGCCCGCCTCTATCTTCTGCACATAAAGTAAATGGTCTACCAATGTATGCAATGAAGCGGCATTACGATAAACCACAATCAGTTTCTTATAAATTACATCAGCCGAACTTAATGTCTGCAACAATTCTTGCAAAGGCGAAAGTATTAAAGTCAGCGGCGTACGCAACTCATGTGAGGCATTGGTAAAGAAGTTCTCCCGCTCCAGCCGTATCTGCTTCTCCTTGTCTCGTTCTACGTTGGCCGTAAAAACTTCATGTTCCAATTGCAGCTCATGCTCCAATCTCTTTTGACGAATCCGGAACCGATTGATAGTCCATAATACAATCATGAGAGCCAATCCCAACAGCGATAATTTAAACCATACCGTTTCACTCCAATGTGGAAGAATAACTACCTTCAAAGAAGTCATTTTACCCATTTTCTCATCCGGAAACAAATTCTGCACTTCAAACATATACTCGCCTGCACGCAAATTGGCATACGATATCTTTTCACCTCTGTTGCCTATCATCCAGTCCGTTTGATAAGGAAACAACCGATACCGAAGCTTCTGCTGCTCATCGGAATAAGACAGATTATTAAAGGTGAGCGAGAAATCACGATTTCTGTCATTCAATTCTATTTCCTTGGTATAAAACAAATTATTATTCAGTATCACCTGCCCGTTTATCTCTTCCCCGATATTTACCGTCTTGTTTCCAACTTCCAAGGTAGAAACTGCAACAACCTCCGAGAAAGGAAAAGCATTGATATTCTCCGGATTGAAATAAGTAAGACTCTTATTATTACCAAAGAACAAATTATCACCATGTAAGAACGCAGTGCGGTTACTGCCTGAGATATAATAATGGTAGAACAATCTCTGATGACGGCTATAACGCGAAATCCCCGAATTGGAGCCAAGCCATATTTGGCCCTTGGCATCCTCGGTGATACACCCTATAAAGTTATTGCACAGACCATTGTGTGTGGTATAGAAGTCTTTCATCTCCTCCGTTCGCGGATTCACTATTGCAAAACCATTCTCATATCCCACATACAGTAACCCATCGGAAGAAGCAAGCAATGACCGGACAGACACATTCTGTAGTCCGAACAAAGAATTATATCCGACCTCCATAACTCCGTCATTGTTGATGCGCGCCAACCCTTTCGTCTCCAAGCCCAGCCATAACTTACCATCTTTTGTTTCTGAAATAGCACGAACATCAATATAAGAATCTGTCAATGATGCCTTTCGGACTTTTATCCGGTAACACTCTCCGGTTTCAGGATTAAACCTCAACAAGCCACCTTCCGTACCAATCCAAAAAATCTTTTTCGAGTCCATATAGAGAGACCACACAGAAGACTTATTCATCAAGCCATCCGGATACAAAGTATAGCTCCTAAACAGACCGGATTTATCATATACCGACAATGTACCGTCCTGATTACCGAACCAAACATTTCCTTCCCCATCTTTTAACAAGCATAGCACTGTTTCCCGGCTTTTAACTTCCCGACTGCCCACAGTGTCAAAATCAAGCATCTCCAATGGGTTAAAAGGTTTACGGCTTTTCATTATGCCTTTATGAAAAGTAGCCAACCATATATATCCTTTATCATCTGCCGTGATACCGCAAATTTCATTATGCCTGTCCTGATGAAATTGATTAAAATACTGCAATCTCAAGTCTGAATACATCACTCCACCACCATTCGTCCCTATCCACAAAATTCCCTGTGAATCATAATATACCGAAATCATGCGTATCTCAAGATTCCGGTTAACAAGTGAAACATTATTATAGATACTCGTGGTCAATCCTTCAGAAGAGTCCCTGCCGGGAGTTATGATAGTATATCCATTCCACGTCACAGCCAACAACCGGCCATTATTAATTGGAACTAACCCATAAACATCCGTATGCGACAATAAATTCGGTTTACCCTCCCCTTCATACGAAATACGATAGATATGTCCGGTACGCTTATAATAACGAATCAGCCCATACACCTTAGTAGAAATCCATATAATATCATCTCCGTCTAAAATGGAACTGATATTATAGTTTTCTTTTACTGGAATACAACCGGCTAACGAAACTTGCCCGGTCACAGCTTGCTTTTTCACATTATAAGTAATCAGGTTAATATGGTTGTCGGCCAAGTAAATCTCATCATTGTCATGCGAAAAAGCAAAACGAACAAGATAATCCTTTTTCTGAACCAATCCCCCAACCTTTGTTTTTACATTTAAAACAAGATTTATGACATTCCCCTCTTCATCTGTTTCCTCCTTAACATCAAATAAATACAAATAATCCCGACTCATCGCCCAACATTGTTTATCATGACTGATGGCAACTTGCGTCAGTTTAGGCACTTCTGCTGCCATCTCTATCGGAATGAATTGTTCCGTCAGCCTGTTAAAACCCCAAAGTGTCTTCTGAACCAATATCCCCAAACAATGTTCAGACAGTTCGCTTATTCCTGTAACATTCATATACGGTACCGAATCTACCGTAAAACTCTTAACGGAAGAACCATCATAACGGCTTATTCCGTTATTAGTTCCGAACCACATAAATCCATCTTTATCCTTATGTATGCAGTTGACATTATTGTCGGCCAACCCATTTTGTATAGTCAGCAAACGAACGTCACGATTTAAAAAGGCATAACAACCATTACACAGCAAGAAGTTTATCACGACAAATAACAAGGTAAGAATTGCAAGACGTTTCATTGGCATCAGATTATTGAAAGCAAAAGAACTATATTTTCTTTAAAAAGCAAAGAAAATCAGCGCAAAAACATGGAATGAATTAAACGTGTATGCAAACTGAAAAGAATATGTATCTCCCTTAAATAAGTTCAATCGTACATTTGCCAGTACTAATTAACCTTATGTGTAACTTAAATAATATACAATGAAAAAAATCACACTTTCACTCATTCTATTGTTGGTAGCCATGGTCACCCATGCACAACAATTTAACATTACCGGTAGCGTTGTCGACAAAAAGTCCAACGAAGCTATTATCGGTGCCAGTATAATTGTCAAAGGAACTGCTCATGGGACCATCACCAATGCAGATGGTGCATTCTCTCTTGACAAAGTAAACAAAGGAGATGTATTAGTCATCTCGTATGTAGGATATCAGTCACAAGACATTTTTCTTAATGGAAATCAAAAGAATTTCGACATCAAGATGGTCGAAGACTCGAAAACCTTAGACGAAGTGGTGGTAGTGGGTTATGGTATCCAAAAGAAACAGGATATTACCGGCTCTGTTGTCTCGGTAGGTGAAGGCAAATTTACGGAAGGCGTTAATACAAATGCTTTTCAAATGATTAATGGTAAAGCAGCCGGTGTAAATATCAGCCAGACAAGTTCTGCTCCAGGTGCCTCAACGAAGATACAGATTCGCGGTGCAGGTTCCATTAACAGTAGCAACTCTGCATTGGTGGTAGTAGACGGACTTCCGGGGGTAGATCCTTCTTCCATTAACCCCAACGATATTAAGTCAATAGAAATATTAAAGGACGCCTCAGCCGCAGCTATTTATGGAACACGTGCAGCCAATGGCGTCGTACTGATTACGACAAAGGGTGGCAACAAGGGAGAAATGACCGTAAAGTTCGGCGCAGAAGTAGGATTTCAGTCTGTAGCAAAAACAATAGATGTTCTCAATGGGAAACAATATATGGAAACACTGAATGCCCTTCGTTTGGAATCAAATAATCCCGAAGGAGCTATCTATACAGCAGAGCAAATTGCAGCTGTAGGTAAAGGTACAAACTGGCAGGATGAGATTTTCCGAGTTTCTGCACCGGTACAAAACTATCAATTATCCATATCCGGCGGAAGCGATAAGCATGACTATTATTTAGGACTCAGCTATTTTGACCAACAAGGAGTTGTGAAACTCTCTAGTTTAAAGAAATACAATGTAAGAGCCAATATGAATTTTACTCCAAAGACCTTCTTACGCTTTAAATTCAATATGAACTATACACGTACCGATGGAAAATCTACGTATGAAAATATGACCGGAGCCAATGAAGCCGCAGGCCCAATAAATTCTGCTCTGCAATTTGACCCGACTCTAGCTCCGGGTATTGACCCGGAAACAGGACGTTATCGGAAAAACAGCTTTATCGCACTCGACAACCCACAAGCACTTTTATATGGTATCAGTCCTGAAAAACAAGGGAATAGTGTTTATGGAACATTCACCACAGAAATTGAGCCATTCAAAGATTTCGTGTTTACAGCCAGATTAGGTGCCACCATCGATTCTTATACCGAGTCCAGCTACAGAAGCAGAGAGACTATCAACGGATTGGCCAGTAAGGGCGAAGCCTCAAAGAAAAGTGGAGAAAATACCCAATGGCTGGCAGAATTCTTATTGAGTTATAAAAAGAATTTCAATGACGTTCATAAACTAACCTTTCTGGCCGGTGCTACATTCGAACAGTTCTTGTCACAATATGTAAGAGGAACAGCCAAAGGCTTCTTGTCGGATGTCACAGGTTTCAACAATATGCATAGCGGAGACAACCTGAATGGAGATGATGTTTATTCTTATAAAGACCGCAACCGCTTGAATGGTTTCTTAGGCAGAATCAACTACGATTTTATGAATAAATATCTACTTACAGCATCTTTCCGTTATGATGGAACTTCACGGTTCTCCAAAGACCATAAATATGCTTTCTTCCCATCCGTGGCTTTTGCATGGAGAATGTCGGAAGAACCATTTATCAAGAAGTTTGAAAATATCAGCGATTTAAAGTTGCGCATCGGATACGGACAGTTAGGCAACCAAGGTATCGCCAACTATCAAACCATCCAAACTCTTTCTGCCGGAGGCTCTGCTGTCTTTGGGAACTCACTCGCTCAAGGAGTAGTACAGGCAAGGCTTCCTAATCCCGGACTAAAATGGGAAACAACAGCAGAATCCAATATAGGTGTAGACTTTGGCTTCTTTAATAACCGTATCACAGGTAGTTTAGACTTCTATATCCGTGATACAAAAGACCAGTTATTTAACAAACCGTTGCCCTCTTCTATAGGATTCAGCAACGTAAAAGTGAATGCGGGAAAAGTTCGTAATTCCGGTATCGACTTTACACTAAACACAGTAAATATTAACTCAAAAGCATGGGGATGGGATACTTCTTTAAACCTTTCTTTCCTAAAGAACAGAGTTAAGGAACTTCCGGCATTTATTCCCGAATTGATAACAGGTTCTGTTTCCAGCTTCATCTCCGGTTATGAAATAACCAGAGTGGGTGACCCCATTTATTCATATTATGGTTATGAAGTGGAAGGAATCTTTCAAAAAGACGATAACATTGCCAGCTCTGCCCAGCCCAATGCCAAACCAGGTGAATTAAAGTTCAAGAATCAGGATAGCGACAATGCCATCACTTCAAATGACCGGGTAGTATTAGGTAAACCTTTCCCCGATGTGACCTTTGGCTTTACGAATAGCCTCCGTTACAAAAATTTCTCTTTAAGCATTTTTGTCCAAGGGGTGCTGAGTATACAAACACTAGATGCAAATGTCATTGAAACACTTTACCCGACCAATGAATATCGTAACCGAATAGCTAAATACTATACAGGCAGATGGACTGAGAATAATCCAACCAATAAATATCCCAGCGGAGTAAATCCCTCTAATTATGGCGGACAATATTCCATTAACTCATTAACAGTAGTAGATGCTTCTTTTGTACGCATTAAAAACATAAATCTGAGTTATGACATACCAATCAAAAAAAATAATATTATACAGGCTGCCACCATTTATGGAGCAATAGATAATCTTTTCACATTCACCGGCTATGACGGTTTCGACCCTGACGCAAGCGCATCAGGAAGCGATAAGGTTTCTAAAGTAAACTATAATAGTTATCCATTGGCACGTACTGTAAGATTTGGAGTAAATATCACATTCTAAAAACAAAGCACTATGAAAATAAATAAATACATATATATCATTGCCGCATCATTATTATTAAGCGGCACCATGAGCTGTACAGATTTTCTTGAAGAGAAAGTTTACACAGAATATGACCCCAATGCAATGTTGCAAGACCAGTCAGGTATTGATGCACTGCTTGCCGGTGCCTATGCACGTTCCAGAATTATCGAGTACTCCAGCCGTAACTATACCTACCTGATGAATGAGTTTCCAACCGATATTGCTTTCGAGACAGGAGGTGGACTGGAACGTGATGCGGCTCCGTTTATCAACTTTATTTGGGCGGTAGACAATTCCATCTTAAATTCTTTCTGGGGTAAAATGTATGAGGCAATTGCCAGTGCCAATTCTGTGCTTAACGTCACAGAAGGCCTACAAGGTGTCTCAGAAGAAAACCTAAAGAAAATACAAGGAGAAGCTCGTTTTATACGTGCCGTATCCTACTATTTCTTATATAATATCTTTGGAACAACTCCAATTATCGAAATTCCGAAAGATGCAAGTCCCGATGAAATTGAACAGATAGGCAAGTCAACCCCACGCGCCAGTCAGGAAGATTTCGTCAAATATTTAGTAGCTGACCTGACCTTTGCCGCTGAAAATCTGCCGATAGAAGAAAACCCAATCGGAAAAGCGACAAAAGGTGCAGCTCTTGCCGTTCTTACCAAACTTTATATGCATGAAAAGGATTGGGACAATGTCATCTCAACCTCACAACAAGTCATTGATTTGAATTATTATTCATTATATGACAATTACAAGAAGATGTTTTCCATAGAAGGAGAAAATAACAAGGAATATATCTATAGAACTCCCTGTATCGCCCAATCAGGTTATCACAATAACTATATGCCGCATGCATTTCCTCCCAATTATCCGATTCAGTCCAATTGGGTCAACTTTGGTGCACAGTTCAGGACTTACACCGCATTTTATGAAACTTTCTTGCCCAACGACAATAGAACGGAAGTCCTTATCACAAATTACACCGATCAAAGTGGAGAGAAAGTCGAATTACTCAGAAACGAAGAAGGCGTTGCCTTGGACAATGTAAGAAGCTTTAAATATTGGCCGGACCCTGATGCTGTAGGTGAAGCAAACGGTAATGATATTGTTTATATTCGTTACGCAGATATCTTACTCTGTAAAGCAGAAGCTTTAAATGAGAAACAAGGACCCAATCAAGAAAGTATCACGCTCATCAACATGATAAGAAAAAGAGCAAAGACCGATGAGATTTCGTTAAACGACTATAACAGTAAAGAAGCATTAAGAGACTTTATCTTAGCAGAAAGAGGCAGGGAATTTTTCTCTGAAGGCCTGAGAAGAGAAGACCTCATCAGACATGGCAAATTCATTTCTGATGCAGTAGCAAGAGGCAAGAACGCAAAGCCTTTCCATGTGCTTTATCCTATTCCGCAACGACAAAGAGAGGCTAATAGCAGTTTGGGACAAAATCCGGGATACGAAGGAGCCGAATAACATAGCAAAGCAAAGGGACTGACTCCAAAGGCAGGACAACCTGTCTTTGGAGGGTATCTCTCCACACTGTTTATCCGCCATCCATCACTTTCATTATGAGAGCCATATTGGTTTGCGGTAAAGTAAAGAAGGATTCTCGGCTGAATATCATTTTTTTATTCTATCTTTGGATGCACTGTCCACCAACAACCATGTGCTAAATATAGTATAAGCAATGAAAAAACTCTATCTATCTATAATGCTCGTTATGAGCTCTGTCTTGTGTTATGCACAACAAGAAATTATTGTTCCCAAACCTCATCAGCTGAAATGGCACGAAGCGGAAATGGGAGCCGTTTTTCACTATGACCTTCATGTGTTTGATGGAATACGTTACGGACAAGGCAATAACCGTATCAATCCCATTGAAGATTATAATATATTTAATCCTACCCAACTGGATACTGACCAATGGATTCAGGCAGCCAAAGCAGCAGGATGTAAATTTGCCGTACTGACAGCCACGCACGAAACCGGGTTCGGTCTATGGCAAAGCGACGTAAATCCATATTGCCTGAAAGCCGTAAAATGGAGAGATGGAAAGGGGGACATCGTCCGGGATTTTGTCAACTCTTGCCGTAAATATGGTATTCAGCCGGGCATTTATGTAGGAATCAGATGGAACTCATTACTGGGTATACATAATTTTAAAGTAGCCGGTGACGGGGAGTTTGCAGCCAACAGACAAGCATGGTATAAACGATATTGCGAGAAAATGGTGGAAGAGCTATGCACACGCTACGGAGAATTATTCATGATTTGGTTTGATGGCGGAGCCGACGACCCTCATGGAGACGGACCGGACGTGGAACCCATCGTCAACAAGTATCAACCCAATTGCCTATTTTATCACAATGTAGACAGAGCGGATTTGCGCTGGGGCGGTTCTGAGTCGGGCACTGTCGGTTATCCTTGCTGGAGCACCTTTCCTTATCCCTACAGCCATAGCAATGCCACCGAGCCCAATCGCGACCACGGAAAACTGCTGAAGCATGGTGACCCTAACGGCAGATACTGGGTACCGTCAATGGCAGACAGTCCACTACGAGGCGCCAATGGCCGCCACGAATGGTTTTGGGAGCCGGACGATGAAAACAATATCTACTCTGTGGATGAATTGATGAATATGTATGAAAAGTCTGTGGGACGTAATGCCACCCTGATGATGGGACTGACACCGAATCCTGACGGATTAATTCCCGATGGAGACCGCCAGCGCCTTATGGAATGGGGACAGGAAATAAACCGTCGTTTCAGTACTCCACTTGCCCAGACAGCCGGACAAAAGAAAAGTCTGGTGCTGAAATTAGATAAAAAGCAAACCGTCAACTATTGTATCCTTCAAGAAGATATAGCCAAGGGAGAAAGAATCCGTCAATATAAGGTGGAAGCAAAAGTGGATGGTAAATGGAAAACTGTATGTGCAGGGCAGTCTGTCGGCCACAAACGGATAGAAAGATTTGAGCCGGTAGAGACCGCAGTTCTTCGCCTGACAATTACAGAAGCAATAGCGCAACCCGAAATTATCAACTTTAGTGCTTACCATATAACTCCTCTTGAACAGACAGATTACACGTACGAAAAAGGAAAATCATTCAAGGATATGCCGGCTTTGTTCATGCAAGACAGTATTGACCTGACTCATATTTCAACCACTGTCTCTTATGCCAGAACTATTCCCGAACGTACCCAAACAGTTGCTTATCCCGTAAAGTTACCGGATTATGTCCGTGGCACCTTTTTCAGCCGCGATTCAAGGCCGGGAGATTACGAATGGCCCAACAATACCAACCGGCTCCTTCCTTGGACTTTCAATCATTTAGCCGAGCTGACAGATTCCCAATACCCGGGAATTCCTTCCAATGCCGCCCCTTCCACTGTGGGGGATGCTTTATTGCTTGAGCTTAAAAATGGAGAGTTTGTATTTGCCAAAGCTGTTGCAGGAAAAAATAGCCTAAGCTGGCTGCAAGTCAATAAAAACGATTCGATAACCCTTTACGTTTCAACTTTAGGAAAAGATGCCCTTGCCCCTACCGTTCCTCTTTTATTAACCGGACAGGCTAAATCTGTATATGAAACTGTACGCAAGGCTTATCAAGCCCTGATTGCAGACAAAGAAGTTTCCAGTTTGAAGAGCCGGACAGAGAAAGATTATTTCGAAGCTTTCCGCTATCTGGGCTGGTGCACTTGGGAACATTATCATTACGATATAGATGAAAACAAAATAACAAACGATATCGAAGCGATTGAAGCCTCCAAGATTCCCATCAGATATGTTTTAATAGACGACGGACATCTTGCCAACAAAAACCGACAACTGACCGGTTTTATGCCTGATAAAAAGCGTTTCCCCTCAGGATGGGGAAATATCATCTCACATAAGAAGGACGATAAAATCAAATGGATGGGGCTATGGTACAGTTTATCAGGATATTGGATGGGATTATCACCTGAAAACGACTTCCCGACCGACATTCAGCACATATTATACAGACAGAACCAATGCCTGTTGCCGGGTAAAGACAGTGCCAACATCCGCACTTTCTACCATTATTATGTCAGCTCATTGAAAGAACATGGATTTGACTTTCTGAAAGTCGACAATCAAGCATTCACACTTCCTCTTTATATGGGAGGAATAGAAAGTATCAGACAGGCGGCTGACTGCAACCGGAGTCTGGAAGAGGAAATGCATAGACAGAAGATGGGGTTGATGAACTGTATGGCACAAAATGTTATCAATACAGACCATGTGCTTTACAGCAACAGCACCCGCGTCAGCATTGACTATAAGAAGTACAATGAGAATATGGCGAAATCACATCTGTTCCAATCCTATACCAATACTTTATTATTGGGACAAACAGTATGGCCCGACCATGATATGTTCCACTCCAGCGATACTGTTTGTGGTGCTTTGATGGCGCGTTCCAAGGCAATTTCGGGAGGGCCGGTCTATTTGTCGGACTCCCCTAAAGATTTTATCAAAGAGCATATACTGCCATTAATTGATGAACAAGGAAAGCTGTTCCGTCCCAACGAGCCGGCTGTGCCTATGCCTGAATCCGTTCTTACCAACCCATTATGGAGTGGAAAAGCCTACCGTGTCATGGCACCGGTTGGCAATGGTGCATTAGCGGTTATCTGTTATAACCTTAATGTTTCTCCCGAATTCCAACAAGTAGAGACAACCTTATGCAAAGATGACTATTATTTACGCGGAGAATTTGCAGGAATCCCGACAACTCAAGCTTCGCGCATATTACTTTATGATTGGGAGAAACAAGTAGCCGAAGAACTATCCGAAAAGACCTCTATCCAATTAACCGGATTTACGGACAAGCTCTTCCATCTCTGCCCGATAGAAAAAGGCTGGGCAGTAATCGGCATTCAAGAAAAGTATTTGTCCCCCGCCACTGTTGAGATTGTCTCATTAACAGATAATCAACTGACACTAAACGTTTTATGTCCGGGTGTACTGAAAGTATGGATAGAGAAAGCCGGAAAAGCGGAGTTGAGAAGTATATCCATCAATCAACCGAAACAAATTGTAATCTATAAATAACCCATAAAACAAACCTATATGAATAAAAGCTTACTATTATCCTTAGCCTTGGCTTCTGTAGCAGGAACCAATGCACAAGCACGGGAGAAAGCTACACAGCCCTCTGCAGAGCAGAGACCCAATATCATCTTATTTATGGTGGACGATATGGGATGGCAAGACACTTCATTACCTTTCTGGACACAGAAAACACATTATAATGAAGCCTACGAAACTCCCAATATGGAACGTTTGGCCCAAAAAGGAATGATGTTTACACAGGCCTATGCCTGCAACATCAGTTCAGCTACCCGATGCAGCCTTATCACAGGCGTCAACAACGCACGCCACAGGGTCACCAATTGGACACTTGAAAGAGACAAAACCACCGACCGCCAAAGTGAAACGGTTCAATTACCGGATTGGAATTATAATGGGGTCAGTCAGGTAGAAGGTACTCCAAACACCTTTGTCGGAACCTCTTTTGTCGATTTATTAAGACAAAGCGGCTACCACACTATCCACTGCGGTAAGGCTCATTTCGGGTCTATCGACACCCCGGGCGAAAACCCTAACCATTGGGGATTCGAAGTCAACATTGCCGGACACGCTGCCGGAGGACTCGCCACTTATCTGAGTGAAAAGAACTATGGTCATAAACGAGACGGCCAACCTTACTCACTTATGGCCATTCCCGGACTGGAGAACTACTGGGGAACAGGTGTATTTGCAACAGAAGCCTTGACTCGTGAAGCTATCAAAGCACTGGATAAAGCTAAAAAATATAATCAGCCTTTCTACCTGTATATGTCACATTATGCCATTCATATACCCGTAGACAAAGACATGCGCTTCTATCCCAAATACCTCAAGAAAGGATTGACCGAAAAGGAAGCCGCCTATGCCTCACTCATCGAAGGAATGGATAAAAGTCTGGGAGACTTGATGGATTGGCTGGACAAAAATGATGAGGCAGATAATACGATTATTATCTTTATGAGCGACAATGGCGGACTGGCTTCTGAACCTGCATGGCGTGACGGTGAACTCCATACTCAAAACTATCCGTTAAATAGTGGAAAAGGCTCTTTATACGAAGGCGGTATCCGGGAGCCCATGATTGTCAGATGGCCCGGTGTAGTCACTCCCGGTACCCGCTGTGACAAATATCTGATGATTGAAGACTTCTATCCTACCATCCTCGAAATGGCAGGAGTCCAAAATTATAAAACCGTACAACCGCTTGACGGAACCAGTTTCATACCGTTGCTGAAAGGAACCGGAGACCCATCCAAAGGACGTGCAATCGTATGGAATTTCCCGAATATATGGGGAAATGACGGCCCCGGCATCAATCTGGACTGCTCCATCCGAAAAGATGAATGGAAACTGGTCTATTATTATGAGACCGGCAAAAAAGAACTGTTTAATATCCCCGAAGATATCGGAGAAAAACATGATGTAGCCGCACAACACCCTGATATTGTAAAACGCTTATCCAACGAACTAGGTAGCTACTTACGTAAGGTAGGAGGGCAACGCCCCAGCTTTAAAGCCACAAACAAACCCTGTCCATGGCCGGACGAAGTGTAAAGGCTTGACTCAAAACTCTATATGAAAGTCGGGATTATTTCATTTCAAAAGAAAAACAGGAAAGGAAATAATTCCGATTTTTGTGTATACGAAGACAGATAATTATTTCGCTTCCTTAAAAGCCATCTCCTCAGCTTCACTGATAATCTTTTCGTCGAGTTCAGAAATACCGATTTCTTCGGATACAGTACTGATTACAGTCTCCACCACTTCTTCTTGAGGAACCATAACTTCCTCTTGGGGAGCTTCACGCACCGATTTAGCCGCCAAGACACTTTCCATAAAAGCACTGTTTTTTATCTTGCCCATGGCCTCATGAGCCGCCCTTTGTTGTGATTCCTTCTTTGAATAGCCGCTTCCTCTTCCGGCCGGAATACCCTCAATCAGCACTTCACTTTCAAATGTCGGGCTGAAACATTGGTCATGCGACTGGGTAATCAGTTCGAATACTATCTCAACACGGTTCTTTTGGCTCCACTCAATCAGTTTAGATTTGAAATTGACCTCTTTTCGTGAAATCTTTTCCAAATCAATATAAGGTCCGATAATACGGTGCTCCATAAAATACTTACAGGCACGGTAGCCCCTATCCAGATAAATGGCACCGACCAATGCTTCAAACGCATTGCCACACATATAACTGTTGTGAGAAGACTGACGTGCAGAATATTTAATCAGTTTATCCAGACCGATTTCAGTAGCCAACCGATTCAAAGTTTCACGTTGGACAATCTTAGAACGAGTATTGGTAAGAAAGCCTTCACGTTTTCCTTCAAACTTCTTATAAACAATATCTGCCACTACTGCGTCTAAAATAGCATCTCCTAAAAATTCCAGACGTTCATTATTAAGCAGACGTCCCTGTTCAGACTTCACAGACGAAGATTTGTGAAGTAAAGCCTGTTCATAAATGCTGATATTCTTAGGATAAAAGCCCAGCATCTTATAAAAACGAAAATAAGACTCCTTATCCTTACGAAAAAGAAGTCTTATCCTATCTGTTATATTGCCAAACACGATTATTCAGCGTATTTTTTCACGATTACACATGCATTGTGACCACCAAAACCGAAAGTATTGCTCAACGCAGCATTTACAGTACGTTTCTGAGCCTTATTGAACGTAAAGTTCAACTCATAATCGATGTTTTCATCGTTATCACCTTCTTCGTGGTTAATTGTCGGCGGAACAATGTCATTTTTTACAGCCAACACGCTTGCAATAGCTTCTACAGCTCCGGCAGCACCCAGCAGGTGACCTGTCATTGACTTGGTAGAGCTGATATTCAGCTTATAAGCATGTTCTCCAAATACATCCTTGATAGCTTTTGCTTCCGAAACGTCGCCTACAGGAGTAGAAGTTCCGTGAACATTGATATAATCAATATCTTCCGGTTTCATTTCTGCATCTTCCAAAGCATTCAGCATCACTAATTTTGCTCCCAATCCTTCAGGATGAGAAGCAGTGAGGTGATGAGCGTCAGCAGAAGCACCTACACCGGCCAGCTCTGCATAAATCTTAGCACCACGTGCTTTGGCATGTTCCAATTCTTCCAAAATCAAACATCCTGCACCTTCACCCATGATGAAACCATCACGACTTGCGCTAAATGGACGAGAAGCATGCAGAGGATCGTCATTGCGGGTAGAAAGAGCATGCATAGCATTGAAACCACCTACACCGGCCGGGAAAATGGCAGCTTCAGCACCACCGGCTACAATCACATTCGCTTTACCCAAACGGATATAGTTGAATGCGTCAGCGATAGCATTTGATGAAGATGCACATGCAGAAGTCGTTGTAAAGTTAGGTCCATGGAAACCATACATGATGGAAATCTGTCCGGATGCGATGTCAGCAATCATTTTCGGAATGAAGAACGGGCTGAATTTCGGTCCGATAGTATCTTTTGTCTGAGCATAGCCCAAGACTTCTTCCTCAAAAGTATGAATACCACCGATACCTACACCATATATTACTCCGATTTTGTTCAGATCTTCTTTTTCGAGGTCCATTTCCGAGTCTGCAATCGCCTCTTTAGCGGCAACAATGGCATATTGTGTATACAAGTCCATCTTGCGCACTTCTTTGCGGTCGATAAAATCGGCTCCGTTGAACCCTTTTACCTCACAAGCAAACTGTGTTTTGAATTTAGACGCATCGAAATGAGTAATAGGCCCTGCTCCGCTTACACCATTCACAAGATTCTCCCATGTTTCGGCAACAGTGTTACCAACCGGAGTAAGCGCACCAAGACCTGTTACTACAACTCTTTTTAATTCCATATTATAAAATAAGGATAATTACTTAGCGTTAGCTTCAATATAAGAAACAGCGTCACCAACAGTAGCAATCTTTTCAGCCTGATCATCAGGAATAGAGATACCGAATTCTTTTTCGAATTCCATGATCAATTCTACAGTATCCAATGAGTCTGCACCCAGATCATTAGTGAAGCTAGCTTCTGTAGTAACTTCTGATGCTTCTACACCCAATTTATCAACGATGATGTTTTTTACTCTTTCTGCAATTTCAGACATAACTTTCAAATTTTAGTTAATTAATCGAATAATTTTATTTTCTTTGCGGTTGCAAAGGAATAAATATTTCTTGGGCTGCGCAAATATTCAGGCAAATAAATGCGAATTTTTGCACATTTTTTTGTTTTATGTGCACCAAAACCAGTAAAGTCATGAAGAGAATCGCAATTTTAGCATCGGGAGAAGGAACGAATGCCGAGCATATTATCCGGTATTTTTCAGAAAGAGAAACGGCAAAAGTGGTGGTTGTCATTACCAACAAGCCACAAGCCGGTGTATTGAATCGAGCTGATAGACTGAGAATTCCTACCGAATTTATTCCGGCTCAGGGTTTTACAGAAGGTAGAGCCTTGGAAGTGCTGCACCGTTATCAAACAGATTTTATCGTCTTGGCAGGTTTCCTGCTAAAGGTACCCGATGATATTTTGCATGATTATCCGAATAAAATAGTAAATATTCATCCGGCTCTTCTTCCTAAATTCGGTGGAAAAGGAATGTATGGCAATCGTGTGCACGAAGCGGTCATCGCTGCAGCAGAAAAAGAGAGTGGAATCACCATTCATTTTATCAATGAGCATTACGACGAGGGAGATACAATCTTCCAAGCTACATGCCCGGTCATGCCCGATGACACTCCGGAAACTTTGGCTGCACGAGTACATGCATTGGAGTATGAGCACTTTCCACAAGTGATTGAAAGAATACTCATGTAATCCGTGCCTATGCCAATCAATGGGGATGTGTCAAAACATTGCTAATGTTATCATTTTGCTAGTAGGGGCGAGGTTCGCTCGCCCGAAAGCAGCTTGCTTTGTGTATTATTCCCAAGGTCGTACCCGTTGGTTCGGGCAGGCAAACCCTGCCCCTACAGTTGACGATAGGGCGTTTTAGTTTTGACACACTCCCATGACAGGTTATTTTTTATCTTTCAACTTCTTTCCAAAGCAGTGAATGGAAGTGTTCTGAATAGGACGAATAATCAAATCAGGTGAAGTACCTTCAGGATAAACCAACATTTCCTCGCCTTTCTGTAAATCAACTTGATAAGTATGCTCACCCAACTGCTTTACTTCCAGATGGCGCTTGCCTTTAAAGAAAGGCCGTGCGATATCCGTTACAAGGATACAAGGTTCTCCGGCCAGACTCTTAACCTGTATAAATTCTGTTTTTCCGGCTTTCCGATTGGCAGACACCTTGAAAGCCCCTTCTGTCCGCAACCCCTCAAAAGCCACATCTTGCCATGCATCCGGAACAGCAGGGAAAACTCTGATTTTATCTCCCCAACTCTGCAACAACATATCGTGGATGGACTGCGCCCCTGACAGCGGTGTCTCAATCACCGGCCCCGATTCTCTATACAATGTATTCACACTCAAGAAGCGGCCAAACAACTTGTTCAAATAAGCCAATGCATCATTTCCTTTTCCCAATGCAGACGAGATAGAAGAGGCTCCGGTCAATGAATAACCCTGGTGGGCTCCGGTCTTCGACTGCCAGAAATGAAGAGACCTCTCAATAAGATCCACATCCTCAGGATGTTCTTTGTTTAACGTATACAATGGATAGGCTGCCAGCAGATGCGAATAATGCCGGTGCGAAAACGCATAAGGCGTATTTCGTCCGATAAACAATCCATTTTCATCCTGCGGATAGGGAGTTAACTCTTCCAACACGGTTTTCCATTTAGGAAGCAGAGGGTCGTCAATATTCAGTCTCTCTGCCGATTGTATCAAAGTCAGACAGCCCCAACGGAGTAAAGAAAGGTCAAAATTACAATCCTCAGCACTTCCATATTCAGGAGAATAAGTAGCAGGAAGATGCAGTTTTCCATCCTCTTCCTTCTGCAAGAAATGCAGGTAATAATTTACCGCCCCTTTCAGCAAAGGAAACAACTTATCGCGCAAAAGCGCATCATCCATCTTATGACGATAAATCAACCAAAGATTATGACAAGCCCAAGTGAGCAGACCCACTTCAGCCGTTTTACTCACTCCGGGAATGCCGACCGGCTCTGTAGCGCAATAGAAGTTACTGGTACGCCCCAGTCCCAAAGCGTCATGCCGATACGCCTCCGGAATGTTTTTCCGCAACTGTTCCACATTATTATAAAGAGCATTCTCCAAAGAAGCAGCCAAATCCAATCTGTCGGAAGCATTCAACGGCCAGTAAGTCAACTGCACGTTCAGATTCCACCAGGCATTCGGCCACGGAGTTTTGGTGAGCCACGGCCCGGTACAATCTATCAATGCCCTGTCAGCACGCGTTGCCGAAGCCAATTTATACATTTGTATCCAATAGAAATTCTCTTTCACACCTTCGGGCAATGTCAGGAAACTGGCAGGGTAATAGGCATTCCACCATTGACGGTGAGTCTTCTGCAATTTTTTATACCCACACTGCAACGCATCCTCCAGTTCGCTCCGGCTGATTTCACGGGCATTGGATTCCGGATAAGAATGGGCCAGATTCACCCACAGCACACGCTCTCCTTTTTTCACCGTTTCCTTCCAGGTAACTGCAGTTTCACCTCCTGCCTGAAGTTTTTGGTAAGACATACCTTCCTTTTCCGTCCCGGTTACTTCGGGAGCCGGATTAAGCGGATAATCTTCGGGCACTTTAATCCAATTGCCCTCTCCTTTGGCAAACAGATATCTCGGACTCTCCGAAGGAGCCGGTACCCATTCCCAACGGAAATCCTTTTCCCCGCCTTCGGTAGTGGCCTTAGTGATAATAATCATCTTCTCACTATGCACAAAACTATGTAAATGGATTTTTCCTTTTGTGGTCACAATATCAGCAGTGGTCTCGGCATTCCATAAATCCACCCGCATCTTGCCATTCAGGATTTCACCTTGCGGATGCAAAGCAAAATGTCCGGTCAGTAAGCGTCCGATACTGAAGAGATCGTTCTTGCCCTTACGATGATCATGTACTGCACAGTTTCCTGTTTCCAACCGAATATAATTTTGTCCCGGTTCTTTATAAATCATCAGCCCCAACATACCGTTGCCCATATAAGCTGATTCATACCAATACTCAGGGAGTGTTTCCCACACCATGTCCTGTTTACTCATAAACTGTGGCCAATCCACATCCAGCTTGACCGACGAAGCGGCAGCACCTGTCATCGTATACAAAGACACTACACAAACGGCAAGTATATGCCGCAAATAACACTTAATGATAGAATACATTGCTCTAATAGTTTATAAATGACGTATTTTATTTTTCTCAATAGACTTCTCTTTGCCAAAGTTACAGACTTTTTTTATAAAGTCCAAACAAAGGGAAGAGTAAGCCGTTTCTTAGGGTTAGCCAAGCCTTTTTAGACGGAAGATTATTACAGTCTCCGACAGCGGACCGTACAGTCCGTTACGGTGGACTGTACGGTCTACTACAACGGACTATACAGTCCATTGCCGAAGACTGTAGTAATTCGACTGACAGACAGGCATAATCGAAAGGACGAAAAGGCTTAGCCCGGCTAATGAAACGACTTAGGGTGTTCAAAACGCATGCAGAGGTTGAAAACCGGAGGAGAAAACATCCGGGGACAGGTGTTTGATATGCTAAATCACCCAATAATAACTGACCCTGGAAAAAGGGATAAAAAAAGGGGATGTATCAAAACTTCCCTTTTATCGAAATCACCCTCGCTACAACTACCTGTGGCGAGGGTGATTTTTAGTTTATGAGAGTTTCGACACACCCTCAAGGTAATAAGAGAATACTATTCCGTAATCTTGGCATACACCTCTTTGGCGACAGCTATCACATCGCCTTCGGCCTGCGAAGAATAAGGATTAGTTTGTTTGGTCCATGGTTCCTCGATGGCATAGAAATCTATTGCTTTCACCGGTGCACCATCCAGCTGTGCCTTTTGGCAGTCAATCCATACCTTCCAACGGTTATAATAGAAATCACGCAACAAGCCGTTCCATTCTTTGTGCGCATAGTCACGCAATCCGCCTTTGTCGGCTGCCACACGATTTCCCCACGTAGTGACCTGCACGCGTGCGTTCCACTCATACAAATCTTTTTCCTCAGGAGTCGTGCCCAAGTTACGCGCTTTCTCAATCCATGTGCCTACCTTAAACTCAGGGCGGGAAGCCAATAATTTATCCTGCAACAGAATCAGCTCGAGGAAACGTTGTGAAGCAGCCGCAAACAGTTCCTTTTCTCCTGCCTTATATGCATCTATCATAATAGGATATACCAAACGCCCTTTTTCCGCCACTGCCTGACGGACAATATCTATCAAATCATATTCAAAATTATTATTTCCCTTAAAGGCATCGGCTGCCGAAAGCATCATGCCTGCCGCACGGATTATATCTTCCGGTTTATAATAAGGCTCCATCTCGCTCCAACTGGATACCTGATAAACATCATAATCCGGCCGGCCGCAGAAGACAGATTCATGTGTTCCTTGCTGGGTGTTCTTTGCCGGACAGTTATAAATGGTATTACTCAACAGCAGCCATGCATCCTGAACAGCTTTGTCGGCCTTGCCATAACGCGCCACAGTATAGTTTTTCAGCCATTCGTCTTTGTCAAACAGAACAGGACGCCAAGGCAGTTCACACAACAGTTCGAACATCACCGGATTATTTTCCGAACCTTCCATAGTCATACCCACTCCTTTCATTGTCTTTCCGAAAGAAGACGTTTTTGCCTTATAGAACTCATCGATGACATGCTTCATCTTTCCATGCAGCCCTACATTGCCTCCATAGTTCAGCAACATACAGTAGAGCCAGTCATGCTTGCCGAAACCTTCTTTACGATACCAAGTCGATTCAGGGTCACCCCATTGAGGACGGCTCTCGGCAAAAAGGTCGAGCACTATCAAATCTCCGGCAGGAAGATTCTCAATCATCTTTTGGCGAGGATTTGCCTGCCATGCCTGAGCCACCCAGACCGCTTTCGGATTCGCCTTTTTCATTGCCCCCCAGATAGCCTGGCCTGCAGCATTCAAATCGACACCTGCCACACTGCCTCCTTCATGGAAGGGGTCCATACTGTAAAAATCGGCTTTGCCATACAGACGACTCATCTCCTTATAATAAAGGTCGGCTATTTCATTGAAACGAGGATCTGTAGGCTGCAAGAAAGCAGGACGTCGATAACCGCACCATAAACCCGGATCGGAAACATTCAGCCCCAAACGCTCTTTGGCATTGTGAGGAACCATGCCCGAGTAGCCCGGCAATACCGGCTGGATGCCATATTCACGCATACGCTTCAAGATTTGTTTCTGTAAAGTTTCACGCTGTTTATACCAGCTGTCCGGGTTAGGACCGCCCCAACCCTCCAGGTTATTCATCAACCACCATCCCTGAAAAGCAGGACCGGCAATAAATTCATTGATTTCGTCTTTGGTATAGCCCAGTTTGGTTAATACATTATACCACACCACATCTGCACCTACCACTGCCAAAGGAAGGTTGATGCCATGCAATGCCATCCAGTCTATTTCCTTTTCCCAACGATTCCAATCCCAAAAGGCCATGGTATAGGAATAGGTACAATAATTGAAGTCATAACGATACTTCAAATCTGTTTCATGACGTTCTTTCTGAGGCACGGCAGGAAGTACGGCAGGAAGTTGTGCCGTCATACCGTTCCACGAAAGTTGGACACCCGCATAGTACTTCAAGTACCAGTTCAGTCCTGTGGCAATGCTCACATAATTATTGCCACGAATCACTACTTTATCACCTTTTTGGTCTAATTCAAAGAAATCAGTGGGCGACTTCACCTGTTCAATGACAAACTTGCGTGAGGCCCCCTTATCAATACGTTCCAGCAAACCTTGTATGGGAGAAGCCGCTTTAACAACCACTGCCAGACAGAGCATGCAAATAAGACAAATCGTTCTCATGTTCATTTTATGATTTAAAAGTTAATATTCTGTTTATAAAGGCAACTTGCAAACGTGTATACCGGGAGAAGAGAAAGAGATTTCTTTTTCCACACCATTGTTTGCAAACATAAATTTAACGGTATCGGGGCCGGTGGTCTGAACCCGTACCGTCCATCCGTCAGCTTCCTTCACAATAGAAAGCACATCGGTGGTATTGCTTGACGGAGCTACCGCCAGCTGAGCCGCACAATGAATCGTACCGAGTTGATAACGGGCTATGGACAGGCGGAACTTGCCATTTCCATAGACAAAAGTATAAGGATGCATTTCCTTATCACTCTGCCAATCTGTATTCAATACATAAAGTGTACGGCGCCCGCCATCCTGCCATGCTGCAAACCCTACTGACGGAGCAGCATCTATCCAGCCATTCTCTGCCTCGGGCTTAACAGTCGACGCAGCAACATCCTGCATGACTTTTATATAGTCCGCCTTCAACGGTTCTTCTGCCGGATACAAAGGTGTCGGGAAATAAATCACCTTTCCTTTGCCATAGCCCAATACCGTTTGTTGTGTCAGGTTTCGGTAGTCTTCTCCCAACATCTCGCGAACAGGGGCATCATCTTGCGGGAAGACAGGTTGTTCATCCGGCTGCAAGCCGGCATTGATATGGGCAGCAGACAGAATCAGTGTTCCTCCATTGAAGACATAATCGCGTATACGTTCAAAATCTCCCTTATCATAGGTATTCCATCCCAAGAAAATCATCGCTTTATATCGGTTCATCACATCCTGCGGAGCCTCAACCGGCAACAAGTCAACCGGTCCGTAAGGCGTAGAAGTAAACCATCCTTCGGGACCGCATCCGTCAATGATATGATTGGGATAAAACACTTTCAGCAAATCAAAGCTTTCGCAAGCCTTGTTGAACTTCCACTTTTCGCCGTCTTGTGACCACAAGCTGCCGCGTCCAAAAGATTTCCATGCATCATTCCGCCCCTGAATCACAGCTATATTGCTATGAAACTCTCCACGACGGTTGTGAGTCTCAATAAAATCAAGCATGCGGTGCTGTGCCGCAATGTGTTCTTTACCCGATGGAGAATAGCGGTCGTTCATAAATTCGTCTGTCCACAGAGCCTCTTCCGTGTTCATGTGTGACGAACCGTGCATATAGGCCGCAGCCAATGAAAGATAGAGACGCAACGAATGTTTAGGGTCAGTGAAAGGGCCGCTTCCCCATTGCATTGCATGCAACGAACCATATACCGGACGGCTGTATGCCAAAGATGCACCACGCAGAGCAGAAAGTATCGTCTCTTCAGGGCCATACATCTGTTCGGCTCCCGCCCATTCATAACCTGCCTGATAAAAATAACGGAATAAGGAAGAAGGGCCTGTATGACGCACACTTTCTCCTTTAGAGTAACGCAAGTTGGATACCAGTTTCCGGGCTCCGTCTGCCATATCGGTCACACCCTCCGTATCATAATGGATAAATGTGCCATGGTCTGTGTAAATAGGGCGATGCTTCGCAAAGATACCACCCCAGGGACGATTGCGGGCAGCCATGTCCGAATGCAGTCCCTGATATTTGAAATGTTGCCAATAATAGTAACCACCATCATTCTCATGGGCTTGTTTTCCACGGAACATAGGTGAGGCAAGTTCTTCATTTGTCGGATTCAAGCGATTACCTGCCAAGGTTCTGCCTTCCACCTGCCATGCATAAGGTATCTTCAGACGATTCAGTAAACGGGTATAATATCCTATTGTTTCCGGATTGGTTATGCGGCATCCACTCCATTGGTAAGAAGGACGGAACTGATACCAGTTACCTATGCGTTGTGATATATACCATTTAAAGAAATAACTGTATGGAGTATATTGCTTGTCGATATAGATTTCATCTCCCGAAGAAATATATATATTCTCGGGAGCCCGTTCCACAATCTGTTCTATCACAGCAGCCTCGCTACGGCTACCGTCACTAAACTCTATTTTCACACCGGCCAGACAAGAATCCGCCCTGAACTCTACAACGTGCAGTCCGGGTTCTTTAAACTGAACATCTTGTGCCACAGGCTGCAAAGCAACATCACCCCTCACCTGCAATTTCACGTCCGGACGGTTCGTCTCAATCAAAACACCGAAAGAGGCAGACTTGGATACATACTTAGGAACTGAAATAATCTCAAAGTCACGGGCCGTCTCTTCAATCAACTCCAATGTCCGCACCTCATAAGGAAAAGCAGCCCGGTGAGGCTCTTTCAACAAAGAGAGTTTAAAATGACCTGTTCTCTGCAAATCTTCGGGCAACAGAATATAAAAATCAGCTACATTGGAAGCACGGTCAAAGATATTACCCTCGAATACCTCCTTGCCGTTGAACTCCAATCTCCAACGCGGCCAACTGCGAGTAGCCAAATTACAACCTACCCAATAGTTCACTTGATCCGCTTTTTGTGCAAACTTTGTAAAAGGAACATGCCACACTGTTTTGCCATTCTGCTCCAAACGAGGTGCTTCCAACCAACATTCGCCACTGAAGTCGCTTCCCCCCACACACAGTAAAGCACAAGCCACATGGTCGGGTAATGTAAAAGTACGGCTGACATCCTGATACTTTCCCGTACCGACAGGAACAGGCACAAACAACACACTGTCGGGAGCATCAAAAATATCCTGCGCCGCCCGTCCCGGTTTCTTATAATAAAGTTCCAGTTCCAATCCAAACCGTCCCTTAGCGTCCACAGTCAACTGCTGACGGCGGACCACCGGGATATGCACAGTCAGTTTTCCCGGTTTGAGCGCCTCTCCCATGACACGGAAGTAGGCATAACGCTCAAAAGCATCATTCTCTCCCTTGAAATAAAGAGAATACCGATCTTTACGAGTAACGACAGAGTCCAGATTATCATCAATAAAGAACTCACTTCGGCGGAACATCTCTTCACCACGTTCCTGAAAGGGAGCAGGCATCTTGATACCACCGGTTACACGCAGAAACTTGCGAGTGGGATACGTACGTTGGGGAAATGAAACAGCTTGTTCCAGACTATGTCCGGGTTGCAAGAGATAAGGATTTTCCGGCGTTTCCGAGGAATAGATAACCCGGCGTTCCTCCTTGTAAGGTGTTTCCCCAAAAAGCGGAAACACCTGTACAAAAGACAGAAGCAATAATAGCAAAGAGTGTTTTTTCATATCATAGAATCAATTATAGATAAATGTCCTTTCCAAAAGCCCAACCCAAATATGACTGTTTCAGGTCTTGAGTTTTACCGTTGAATGATACGGTATAGGCTTTTCTCAAATTACAGTGGAGATTGACTATCTGCTTTTCATTTGCTTTTACAGTCAGCCTGTTTCCCTGACGGGTTACCCGACAATTATAGCCTATCACCTCGCCATTGGGCTGTTCTACAACAAACGCATTGGTCAACATTGCCTCACCGATACATTTAAAGAGCTCGTGCACATCATTATCCTGTGTATTGACTGTCTGCCAGTCACTAATCATATTTACATATTGTTCACCAATCACAAACTCACGGGTGTCATATAATTCGGGATGCGGATTGCCAAAACTCAATGAATCTTCCGTCACATGAGTATCGGCACTGCAAGCCTGCTTCACTTTCAGATACGGATCGACCACAAAAGCCCAACGTAAATCGCCGGAACGGAAATCAATCAAATTAGAGAAAGCACCCATGGCATTAAATGTCTCTTTCAACCAACGCTCTTCACCGGTCAGCAAATAAGCATAGTAGGTGGCATAAGCACGCCAGCCACTCCAACCGTGAGGCGAGTTGAACATATTAGGCAGCATCTGCACGTCATATTGAGCCTCCCAATAGCGCATGGTTCCCCCACGACGTCGAGCATCGGGAACACGCAACTGAGTCAGGCAATCATGGCTGTTCAATATCTGCAACATGGCATCCGTATAATGTTTGCGTTCCTTTTCATCCTGCTGCATCAATGCAAGCATACCGATTTGAAGCGCCGAACAGGAAATCATCCCATCCTCAAAAGTCAACTCACCTTCAGTCTCAAAATCACCTTGTGAGGCCACCAACTGGTCGATGGCACGTTTGGCAGAAGCATAGTGACGGTCGGCAGCCTCTTTCCACATACTCTCCGTCTTGCCCAGTTCACGTTCGACCAAAGTAAGTTCCAACATACTTTTCGCTACATAAATAACGCTGGTATACACCGTATTATGGTTTACATAAGCTCCGTCTTTACGCTGCCAGGTATTCATCAGCCAGTCCGCCAAACGAGACGCCTTCTTCAAATCCTCTACATCGCCATAGGCTTCATATTTATCAACCAACAATCCTATTGTTCCCGATGTATTCTGAATACGTGAAGCATGATATAACGGCACCATCTTTGTCTGGTCGTGCAGCAGCCCGAACAAATAATCAAAACGACTGCGCAAAGCCTCATCCAATTGCTTTTCCGGGAAATACCTGGCTGCAATAAAAGAAGAATGGAAACCATACCAGCTCTCGATATGGGAAGTTGCCTTCTGATGATATTTCAATGCGCCTTTCCGGGCATGTTCCATTGTCCATTCCCAAGAAGCATGAGCCGACAGCACTCCCTGCGACTGCTTGTCGCCGTCCGTAACCTTCACTGTATAAAGTCCCACAGAAGGAAGTGTACAAGATATTTCCTTCACATTGCCCGACTTGCTTTTCACAGTAACTTTCTGGAGTTCTCCTTTACTGTCTGTCACCTCAACAGTCGGAGCAGAAGCCAGTACCTCAAATATTGCAGTTTCTTTAGGCTGATAAACCGTTTGAGGCATACGAATCATAGGCACAGCGGCCACCTTATGAATCGTTTCTTCAAATTCGCCCGGGGTATTGATATCAACAAAAGCAATCGTCCACGTTTTACGCTCTCCTTGTTTCAAAACCCACAAATCCTGCGGACAGTGCTGAGGCAAAGGCAGTGCATTCATCAAATCGAGATTCAGAGATTCGATACGGTGCCCCATAAACCAATGAGGAGCCGGATCCTGATATCCCAAATTATAATCCACACTCCACGATGCAACAGGCTGTGGTGAAACAACCCCCAGCGTATGTCCCGACGGAGTCTGAAGATAACCGTAGAAATGAGTTTTCTCATTCATCATCAGCGTAGGAAAATACTTACCGAACCAATCCGGATACTTATCCATATAAGTATCAATACCCAATTTCAATCCTGCCTTTACGGGTTGGAAAGGAACATTCCCCTTATTTTCCAATGTAACCTCCATGGCAGGCTGCCCTTTCCATTCTTTATAAGTAAGGCGGCACTCCACACCGTCGATGGTTGCGCGATAAGAACGGTAACCATCCGGTATCCAATCCGCTTTTATATTCCCATTGCCCATGTTGGCATAAAAACTGGGGCCCGCATTACTCTTATCATGGAAAAAAGGCACTGTATCATTACGCTGACTACCTTTAAAAACAATCTGCTCCAATGTCCCTTTATCCGAGATGCGACATTCCCAACCGCTGCGTTTCCATATTGTAGTTTGTGCAAAAGCGCTCATTCCCCATAGCAAGGTTCCTATAATCAAACAACTTTTCTTCATAATATAAATCCTATTATTCTATCTTTTTCAGAGTAAAGCAGTCAATATCGGGTGCCCAACAATAAGGGCTTCCCATACGGACCACATTATTTCCCGGTTTCAAACGTACCTGTACCGTTACACACGCAAGTTGCTGTCCATCGGTTCCGGCAAGGTCTCTCAGCAGGATACTCTTTTCAGTATTTACTTTAATTTCCAGCTTGCGGTCTGCATGAGGCACATACTGAATATTCATTTCATACATTCCACCCTTTTCGCTATATACTTTATTCCACTCGGCATAGTTCTCGGCACGACCTCCCAGATAGCTAACCTTCATACCGCCGGATGCTTCTTTCATCGGTGCATACAAAATGGTTTTCGGACGAAGCCCCAAGTCATTAAAACAAGGCAGATAAGCCCATTCAGCCTCATAACGTACAGGTTCAAGACGTTGCTCCGCTTCCATACGCAAAATCAGGACACTATGTGCAGGCAATTGCCGATTCAATGTTCCCTGAACTGCGGGAAGATCTTTTTGCTTCACCAAATCACGCATCTTCACTTTACCTCCCATTTCCAAAACGCTCATAGGAACGGAAAAATCACAAATGCTGTCAGAAGGGTTATACAAAGCCACCGCACGCACTTTACCGCGTTCTTTTTCTATGTCTTTTACCAATACATAACCCCTATTCTCATGCTGCACCACATAAGCCTGTAGTCCCAACGGGTCCTGATTCAAGGCAATCAGTTCCTTATTTTTCAAAAGCTTCAGCGAAGCCTCTGGAATTGTTGTCAGATCACAACCTATCAGCAACGGAGAACTCATGATGCACCACATACCGAAATGCACCTCTTCTTCTTCCGGCTTCAGCCCGCGACCAATCTCCAACATATCCATATCATTATAATGACCGTCTCCTGCATACGCAGAAAGATACAAGTTCTTATCAATGATATGTTTCACAGAACTCCATCTTGGACTGATATCACCACTGATACGCCATGAACAACCGATATTCTTTGCCCATGTACCCGGGAAAGCCCATCGGCACACATTGATGGAAACATGGTTGCCTGCCACTTTGTCAAAAGCACGGCGAATCTCCGTATATCGTTTTTCCTCATCCAGACTCAATTCCTGAGAAGCACCGCAATAATCTATCTTAATGAAATCAAAGCCCCATTCATTGAAATATAAATCGGCATCCTGATGCTCATGACCATACAGACCCGAACCTACTCCATTGACATCCTTATCCCAAATGGAACCGCAAGTATTACTTCCGGCGTCCGAATAGATACCGGCTTTCAACCCCAAAGAATGAATATGATCTGCCACCCCTTTCAGTCCGTTCGGAAAACGTTCCGGATGAGTCTGCATAATGCCGTGCTCATCGCGCCAGCCGAAAAATCCGTCATCTACATTGACATAGTTATATCCAACTTCTTTCAAGCCTTTCTGCACCATAGCATCAGCCTGCTTCTTTATCAAAGCCTCATTGATATTCACCCGATAAGTATTCCATGAACTCCATCCCATCACAGGAGGATCGAATACATTTCCATTCCCGGCAAATGTCACCGAAGACATGCCCAAAGCTAGCGCACATAACAATAATTTATTCATAATAACCAACCATTAATGAATGCTTTATTAATTCCGTCAGATTTTTATATAAATCTTCTTTCTATATAAATACGCTCCGACCAACCATACAACTCCCACAAAAAGAAAAGCATAGACAAATGAAGTAAAGGCATTATCGCCCAACCAACCGGATAAACCGGCATATATAATGTCGTGCATATTCTGTTCTTGCAGCGGTAAACTGTCAGCTAATATATATAATATCTCACTAAGTACATAGCAAAACAACGGATTTACGCCAAATATGGCAAAAACCCAAGTCTTCTGATATTTCTTCGTCACATCGATATACCACAGCAAAATGGACAAAAGAAGAACAGAAAAGCCGCAAGTAACCAACACAAATGTAGGCGACCACACCTTTTTGTTCAGAGGGCATACATCCTGCAGCAGAAAGCCTGCTATCAGCCCCATAGCTCCATAAAGGAATAAACGGTTCAGTTTGTCCTTCATATCGGGAGTCTCCATGCAGATTTTTCCAAACCAGAAACCTATCAGAACTTGGGCAATGGAAGGAATCGTACTCAACACCCCCTCCGGGTCTATTCCCCGGTCATTATACATGTGCGACACCCCCAATACAAACTTATCCGCATGAGAAAGAATATTCTCCGGACCGTATACAAAACCGTTACCGGCCAACAGAATTCCATAATATACAATCAAAATGGCAGCCACCAGATAAGGGATATAACGATGACGAATCGTAGTGACCAGCAATGAGCCTATTCCATAGCACAAAGCAAGACGCTGCAACACACCCAATATGCGTACATGAGCCAGCGATGCAAAAGCCGCCTTCCAAGGGCTGCCTACAAAATCGGGTTGCAGAGACGCTTCGCGCAATGTACCCAGAAAAGTAGCAGTGCCGTAAATAAACGTACCGATAATAAAAATAAGAAAAGTGCGACGGATAATTTTCAGGAATAATGCTTTATGCAAAGTAAAAGAGAATTTCTTCAGAGAGATATACATGGACATTCCCATCATAAACATGAACAAAGGATAAATGACATCCGCCATTGTCAAACCATTCCAGGGAGAATGTAATAAAGGGGGATAGACATAACTCCATGTTCCGGGACTGTTCACCAATATCATGCCTCCTATCGTCAATCCACGAAGCACATCCAAAGCTAACAAACGTTGTTTCATAATAATGCAAATATTAGATTAGAGAGTCAAAGGTATAAATATTAGTGCAATATTAAAAAAAAGGCTGCCGGAATAATTTTCCCAGCAGCCTTCTTATCTTAATTACTAGTATCCGGGATTTTGCTTAATCTGACCCTGACCTTCATTGATGGCAGAATCTGGCAATGGAAATACGTGCATAATAGTCCCTTTTTGTGATATGACATCCGGCCACCCGTTTGCCTTACACTTGTTGGACATGAATTCTACGTACTTATTGTTACGGATTAAGTCTTGACGGCGTTGTCCACTTTCATACCACAATTCGTGAGCGCGTTCCCACAACAGTTTGTCAATGAAGTCTTCAGCACCGGTGAAATCAGCAGCGGTATAGGCGGGCAATCCGGCACGAGTACGTACTTGGTTCAGCAAGTCGATTGCCTCTGCACTTACAGAATTGTCTTTGTGTACCAAGGCTTCCGACATCAAAGTCAATACGTCAGCATAACGGTAAACAATCCAGTCGGTAACACAGTGGTCACCTACATTGTCTTCAATTTTGTATTTCAAAGGAATAACGCCATCTGCCAATGAGTTGGCGCTGCTTCCCTTGTTTTCCTGATTATAAGTATTGGTTCCATCACTGTATTCCGATATGATGACAGAGGTACGTTGGTCACCTTCTTCAAAAGTATTGAAAAAGTCCCATAGCATTTTGTAACCTCCCCAACCTCCTGCAAATGAACCTTGCGGAGAATCTACCAAGTTACCTACAATGGCGTGTGGATACCACAAGTGATATTGATAACCTTCCTCACAATTGACAGCCCAAATGGTTTCCGCATTCTTTTCATTGGCAAAAGTAAAAATATTGGCATATGCGCAGCTTTCGTTACCTTTGTCTGTTACCAAAGCGTAACCGTATTCCGGTTTCATCAGTTCGCGACCTTCGGCCACCGCCTTGTCCCATTGGTGAGTTTGCATATAGAGCTTCATCAAGATGGTGTGACACAGCCCGGCAGTAAAGCGTCCGTAGTCTGAATCTCCTTTCTTATAGTTCTTCGGTAAAACTTTGGCAGCTTCCTGCAACTCAGTTTCGATGAACTTGATGGTTTCTTCTTCACTCAAACGAGGCAAAATCTTTTCTGCCATAGGGTCTTTCAGGGTTTCCAAATCGGCAACAATGATAGGACCGTACATATCGTAGCCCACGAAGCCCAAAAAGCCGCGTCCACAACGAAGTTCGGCAATGTATTGCGCCTTTTTCGTTTCGTCCATATCAATATTTTGGATACGGTCGATGTTGAGGGTCATTTTGCTGATTCCATTCAAGCGTCCCCAAGTAGCAGTGGTATTTCGGGTTTCAATTTTAGTGAAATCAGCTTTTTCCAAACTATACCAGCAGATGTCTCCCCACGAGCAGAAACCATAGTCTGAAGCTATGTCGGCTGTCAGTCCCGCACCTGTGGCAATGTTGAATAAGCCAGAGTATCCGTCATTTTGAAAAGGTCCGTAAGCACTGTCGGTCACCAAGTCTCTGGCATCACGTTCTGTAGTGGGATACATGGATGAATTAATTTTGTCATACACCTCCGATTCTAACTGGCAACTTTGCAAAGCTCCTGATGCAAAAAGAGGTAACATGATAAGTGAACGATATATCTTTTTCATATTTCTATTTCTTTAAATTAAAAACGTACTTCTAATCCTAAACTAAAGCTTCTTACATTCGGATAACTGGATAATGATTGGTCTGTTTCCGGGTCAAGACCTTTCCAGTTGGTGATAACGAACGGGTTGTTAACGTCTGCATATACACGGATGTTTTGTACAATGTTATTCTTGTGCAAGGGCACGGTATATCCCAAGGTGATGTTACGACAACGTAAAAAAGATACTTTTTCGTGATAATAGTCTCCTGTCTTGTAGTTAGAGGTCAACATACTTGGTACGTTCGTGTTCTGATTGTCTGCTCTCCAGCTGTTCAATGTCAATGTAGATTGGTTGATGCTGTTAGCTTCCAATGCGGGAATCCATCTGTCATAGTAGCTTCCGCTTCTCCAGCGACCTATTTCGCCATACATATAGACATTGAAGTCGAAGTTTTTATATTTCAATGTATTGTTCAAACCAAATGTGAGGGCCGGGTCTTCCGAACCTAATAAAACAACGTCTTCTTCGCCTAATACATTAGGACTTCCTTCTTCATCTTTTAAATTTTGAATCTTAATCTGTCCGGGAAGCAAAGAAGGTTGCCAAGCGGGTGCTTTTTCGCCAGCCTGCAATAGTCCGTCTGACTTATAAACGAAGATGGAACGGATATAGTCGTCTTCTTTTTGATAGACGCTAGGTCTCCAGTTCGGGTCACGTTCTTTCCAACGGTCTTCGTATTTGTAAAGAGTCAAGTCGGTAGACCAACTGAAGTCTTTGGTAACAATGTTTTGTGTATTTAACGTAAATTCGATACCTTGTCCTTGAGTTTTACCAATATTGGAAGCGATAGAAGTCAATTCATTGTAAGACGGCAATGATTTGTTGGTTACCAACAAGTCGGAGATGATACGGTTGTAATATTCTACGGTCATGTTGATGCGGTTATTCAAGAAGCCTAAATCCAAACCTACGTTGAATTCGCTGGTTGTTTCCCAAGTCAGTTTCTTGTTTCCCAATTGGTTGGCTGCCATACCTATATAGCCGACATTTCCGAATGCCCATTTACGACCTACACCGAAATAGTCGATGGTACGGTTACCTACATTGGAGTTACCGGTTTGTCCGTAACCTACGCGCAATTTACCATTTGACAACCAAGTCAAATTTTTCATAAACTCTTCATCGCTAAAACGCCATGCCAACGAACCGGAAGCGAAAGTACCCCAACGGTGATCCGGGTCGAAATTGGATGCACCATCCATACGGATACTACCAGTTACTAAGTATTTGCCTTTGTAGGAGTAGTTCAAACGTGCAAAATAAGAGCCCAAAGAGCTAACACCTGCGCTAGAACCGCCATCTTTCATACCTGCACCTGCACCGATGTTGTTATAAAGGAAACCGTCAGTTGCAAAGTCATAGTTTGAAACATAGAAACCTTCGCTGGTGAATTTTTGGTATTCGTAACCAATCAAAGCGGTAATGCTATGATCTCCAATGGTTTTTATATAATTGGCAGTTAAGTCCAACAGATAGTCTACTGCATCGTTTTGTGACTGGCTGGCACTACCTCCCTGCTGTGCTCCGTACAAAGTGGTGTTGGGCACATATTGCTGACGTTTTGCCGAACGGCGGTCAAACCCGAATGTTGCTTTCAAAATCAAGTTTTTGATAGGTTCGGCTTGAAGATAACCGGAAGCCAATACGCGGTCTTTAGTAGTCTTGTCTTCAATGCCAAGTAAGGATACCGGATTAGGGAACTGTGTCTGGTCTGTAAATACTGAGAATTTACCATTTTCATCATACACAGGGATAGAAGGGTCAAAAGTAGCAGCCGAAGTCAGAATACCTGCATTTTCGTAGCTATTCTGTCCCAAAGGTACATTGCTGTACTGGTTACGGCTTAAGTTTACAGAAAGGCCTACTTTTACAACTTTAGAAAGGATATAATCCATATTAAATTTTCCTGTCAGACGTTCCAAGTCGTTGTTCTTCACGATACCGTCTTGCTGGAAGTAGTTCAAAGAAGTCAAGAAATGCATTTTTTCGGAACCTCCGGTCAACGACACATTATGTGACTGCTGGATACCAGTACGTGTTACTTCGTCCATCCAGTCGGTAGTGATGGCATTGGCTACTTCTGCGTCAGTATAGCGAGGAACGAAAGGAGCCGGATTAGGATTAGGAGTTACGTAGTCTGCGTAAATGCCTTGTCCGTTTTTGCTAAGCCATTGTTCTTTGGCTTTCATGTTGCGATAGGTACGATACTGCGGTCCGTCCAATATGTCATAGTGCTTGGCGATGGTTTGTACCGACATGTTACCTGAATAAGTTACGTCCAAACGACTGCTTTGTTTCCCGCGCTTGGTGGTGATGATAATTACACCGTGACCGGCACGTGAACCGTAAATAGCTGTAGCCGAAGCGTCTTTTAGAACTTCGATGCTTTCAATGTCGTTCGGGTTGATAGATTCCAATACATTGTCTTGACTACCTGCATCATAGCGGTTTCCACTGCCCGGATTGGTAGAAGAAGATATGGGGAATCCGTCAATGATAACTAATGGGTTGTTGCCGGCATTGATGGAGGTAGCACCACGAATTTGAAACGTAGCACCTGCTCCCGGCTGGGCACTGTTCTGTGTAACACGCAGACCTGCGGCCTTACCTGCCAATGCATGGCTGACAGTAGAGAAGGTACTGACGGGTTCATCGCTCATCTTTACAGATGAAATGGCACCGGTCAGGTCGCGTTTCTTCTGCACACCGTAGCCTACTACCACAACTTCATCCAGCACTTCGGTATCTTCGCTCATAGTAACAGCCAATTGTTTGCCTGCCTGAGGTTTCAAAACCTGTGTCTTATAACCGATATAAGAAACTTCCAATTCTGCTTTAGCCGAGCTTACGGTTAAAATAAATTTACCATCCAAATCAGTTACAGTACCGTTTGTTGTTCCTTTTTCCACTACACTGGCACCGATAATAGGTTCACCGGTTGCATCAAGTACTGTACCACTTACCACAGTAGAAGTCTGTTTAACAGCTTTAGTTCCTTCTGTAGAGAGGATAATTTTCTTATCCAAAACAGAATAAGTCACATTCGTTCCAGCAAATACCTTCTCCAGAACTTCAAACACATTTCCTTGATTAGCCGAAACAGACACACGACGATTCAAATCTACATGTTTATTATTGAAAAAGAAATCAAAACCGGTTTTTGCCTTGATCTGATTCAATACTGTTTCAACTGTTTGATTACTAGCATCAATGCTGATTTTTGTTTTTTGCGCATACGTTTCTGCTGCATGAGTCAAGCTCAATGAGCAGGCGAGAAATAGAACACATAGTCTCATAAACAATGGGATTTTGTTAAATGATAGCCATAACGACTTTATCATCCAGAATACTTGGATGCTAAAAGGATTTTGCATAATTTTGTAAAGACTGAGGTTAATAAAAATGTTATCTTAGCTTGTCGCCAAACAAGCTTTAAAAAGTTTTCATTTTTCCATGCGGTAGATACGCCAATATCTTCCGCATGTTTTTTGTTTTAAGGCGCTCTCTTTTGTTTCATAATATTTTTAAAAGGTTAATAAGGTTTTATTTAATACATCTCTATCCGCTGTTTTTTATCAGAAATATTATCACTGTCCAAATAACGCCAATTTATTTTGGACGAGATTTTAAAATATTCCAAGATACGTTCCAAACGCTGAGTAGAGAACGTTCCTGTAAACGAATATTCCTTAATACGATTATTCTTCACAATAAAGTCCACATTATAGCGTTTACCCAACATACGAAGGATATCCTCCATAGAGGTATTGTTAAATACTATCTTACCATCTTTCCAGGCAATCTCCGATTCGCAAGAGGTAGCAAACATTTTCGTCTCACCCGATGCCGGAGTGTACACCAGTTTATGATGAGGCTTCAGCTTTACCATCTTGGCTTCTCCTACTTTATCTTTAAAGAAAAAGCCAACACTTCCTTCCACCAATGTAGTCGAAATCCGACCGTCGGCGGCATACGCCTCCACATTAAAACTAGTTCCGTATACTTCTATTTGTGACTGATGAACAGTAGAAATCACAAAACGTTTCTCTTCATTTTTCGTCACATCAAAATAAGCCTCACCAATTAACTCCACTTCACGGCTTTCGCCTATAAAGCGGGAAGGATAACGCAATGAAGACTCAGAATTCAAATAAACCACAGTATTATCAGGCAATACGACCGAAGTAGTCATTCCCGGATTTGTCTTTATTTCAATCATTTGAGCCACTTCCTGCTGCTCATCCTTATCCTGATACATCCACAAAACAGCAATCAATAGTGGGATGGACACCATTGCAGCTATTCGTTGCGTCCATTCCCACCAAGAGATTCTTTTTTTGTTCATCCTACCTTTTACCTTCCTTAATGCCTTTTCTATATCTACACTTTTCATCACATGCAGCGTATCGGCGGCCCAATAAAGCGCATGAATCTGATTCACAATCTTACGGTGAGATTCATCCTGCGCTATCCATTCCTCCACCAACCGACTTTCCGCTTCCGTTGTCATTCCTTCACAGAAACGAGGCAACAGTTCCTCTATGCTATTATTATATGTATTATCCGTATCTGTCATCTTTGAGCTCATTTACTATTAAGACAAGTTCCGAAGAAAGATTCCTAAACAAAAAATGATATTTTTTTAAAAAAAAGTATTTTAGTATTAAAAACATAGACGAAAAACTTATCTTTGCAAACAAGTTAACGAGGAATAATAAGATGAAAACAGACAAAAATATAGAAGATATGGCTTTATTGAGTTCCCTCCGAAAAGGGGAACAGAAAGCGTTCGACAGTCTGTTCAGAAAATATTATCCGATGCTATGCGCTTATGCCCACCGTTTCATTGAAATGGAAGATGCGGAAGAGATTGTTCAAGAAATCATGCTCTGGGTATGGGAAAAACGTTCGGAACTGATAATCGAATCCTCCCTCAACCAGTATCTTTTCAAAATGACCTATCACCGGGCATTAAACCTTATAACCAAGAAAGAAATCACTAGCCGGGCAGAAACCTTTTTCTATACCAAAAATCAGGAAGCGACGGAGGATGTGAATTATTATCAGATAGAAGAACTGAGCAAAAGAATCGAAAAGGCAATAGCTGCATTACCCGAATCTTATCAGACGGCATTTGTTATGCATCGTTTTAAAGGCATGAGCTATAAAGATATCGCCACCATTTATAATGTGTCCCCCAAAACAATAGACTACCGCATTCAGCAAGCCTTGAAATTACTGAGAGAAGACCTAAAGGATTATTTGCCACTGACAGTATTGCTGGCATTGCATATCGGCTGATATGCAAATTTATTTTTTACCGGTTAATTCTTACTTTCTATACCTCTTCCATCCTTTCCAGTTCCCATCCGCAGAACTGCATCACAATGCAATGCAGGCGGGTTCCCCTGCAAAGCTGCCGCACCTTCTCCCCTTCGGCATAACGGTGGATTTGCTGCACGGCTGCATCCCACTGTTCCGCCGACTGTGCCTCGAACCTGTCTTTCGGGAGATATTTCAGTTCCAGAATGTAGCTGTGCTCCACTTCCGGATATCGCTGCAGGTCCGGCATGAGGAACATGTCGCAGAAACCGTGGTTCAGCTCCACTTCGGGCATGGTCAGGTAATAGGCATTGATACTCAGGTAGGCGGTGAAGAAACCTTGAATGTTCCTTTCGCCCTCTATGCTACTGCGTACCGATAAAATGCGTAGTCAGTGACAAGTATCGGATGTAATGCCGGCTCTCGGCTTTTGTCATAAAGGTCTTGTCATACAATGACTGAATCCACCAAAACCAACTGTATTTTCTCGCCCTACAAACGGAAAACCGGTCTCTTCCTTCCTCCTTTCATTAGTCGTTGAAACGCCCTGCCGGTGGGGGTTCCGGTAGTGAAGGGATATCCCGCCACCGCCCTTTCAGCCTCCTTTCATTCGTAGAATTTCTTCTTTCGGTTTTTGAACTTTTTCGATAACGCTTTACGGTAGGGGCGGACCCATGTGTCCGCCCAATAGCGCCAATGGCTTAAAGTGAACTGTTCTCAGGCAGACACACGGGTCTGCCCCTACAGAAACCGGTGGGCTAAAAAGATGTGTAGACATACAATTGCTGAAGGCAGGTTGTGAAGGGACTTGGGAAGCGCGGCTGAAGGGAGGATGAGGGGATGTGCTGTCATCTTTAACCGGTTGATAACCAGTGTGTATGAATCAAAATGAAAGGATGAACGGAGAAGAGGGAATAACCGGCTTAATGAGGGGATACTCCCATCTGCCCCTCCATGAAAAAGATGCCGGGCTTTTTTAAAAAGATGGTGATGTTTTTAAAAAACTTCCCGGTCTTTTTCGAAAAACTCAAAGTCTTTTTTGAAAAGTTCAAGGTCTTTTTGCAGCATTCAGCGTGAGCTTCAAGCTGTATATTTTTAAATGTGCACGTATGCACGCATCGGTCAACACATACGGTGACATCAGCCTGCACGTATATACGCATCGGGTCACACGTACGTACGCATAAGCCTAGACATATATATGTCATTGTGTCAGATTCCGTAACCAGGCTTCAACATCCTTTTATCGCTTCCATAATCTATTCTCCTTTTGAGTTTAAAACAACCGATAGACAAAGGTCGTTTTTCAACCGGATATTGAGCAGGAAAAAGAAAATATTCTTAAGACTCACATGCATGGGGTGCGTTTCACATTCGACGGGCGGAAGTGACGGTTCTTTCACACTAATTCCCCATAAACAGGCGGTTCCGGCAGCTGTTATGTGTGAAAGGAGGTATGCAATAAGTTTTCTACCACTTAATTTCCGTTTGCTTGCGGCGGAAAAGTAAAGCAGTATCATCACCCCTAAACAATGGGCATTGTCTGGACAAACTGTTACCATTGTTTCAAGAAACTGTTCCCATTGTTTGAAGAAGTTCTCACGAGAGTTTTTGAGGTCTCATATTCTATTTTATTCGACTAAAACGAGTGATTTTTCTGTCTTTCCCCTCTTTTTATCAATTGATAGAAATGCTTTGGAAAAAGACCTTGAGCTTTTTGAAAAACGCTTAAGTCTTTTTCGGAAACTCCTTGGTCTTTTTTAAAAACATCAGAGTCTTTCCATTAAGATACGTTGACATTTGTTAGGATTTTCAAGTTGGAAGTAAAGCAGGGACTTGACACTGCTTAAACTCTTGAAAACGTGATGAATAAGATTTTAGGAGAAAGAAGAAAAAAAGTGCATCTCTTAGTAAGAGATACACTTTTCGCTGCAAATTTACACAAAGTTTTGATAATTAAAACTTTTTGAGAAGAAAAATCACAAGGCAAGTGCAAAAATATCTTTAGTCTTAAGTTTTAGGACACTATTACGTTCACTTAAATAATTAATAATAAGTTATTTATGCGCGATTGTATATCTCTTACTAAGAGATGCACTGAACACAACCCTTTTTTAAGAGTTTGAAAAATGTGTAATTATCTGAAATAGAGACGATAAAAAGAGAGTACAATGGACTACCTGTTCCTACATCGCGACAAGCGCACCTTTACTTCCGAAAGGCAGAAGAATCTGCTCTTCCGGGCTGCTCATATCTATTGGGAGCAGAAGTTTGCAGGTCGTAACGTGAAGCAGGCAAGGAAAATCGATTGTGAGCTATATAAATATGTATTGTACTATTTGGAAGTGCGCCAAGTGTTTCTCGACCCGAAGCTTTCATTGAATAAGCTAAGCGATATGATTGAAACGAACCAGACTTATCTGTCCAATGTGGTGAACCGCTACTTCGGTTGCCACCTGAAAGATTTGGTGAACACATACCGTGTGGAATATGCCAAGGAACTGCTCCGGTCGGGAGGATGTCCGTTGGAGGAGCTGCCTCAACGATGCGGATTCCTGTCACGAAGTACGTTTTACACTTCCTTTAAGAAGGTGGCGGGTGTCTCTCCAAAAAGATATATGAAACAAGAACAGAGGGCTGTACCCTCGGAACCGATAGAATATGTATAACCAATTTTAGTTTTTTAAATTTATAAATTTAAAGTTTTTCTATTATGAACAAAAAGTTTTTAAGTGCAATCCTGTTCGGAGCCTTAATGGTTACCTCGACAGGAACATTTGTGTCTTGTAAAGACTACGATGATGACATCGATAACTTACAGGAACAAATTGACAAACTAGCGACCAAAGAAGATATGGAAGCTAAATTGTCTCAGATGCAGACAGCTATTGATGCTGCAAAATCAACTGCCGCAGATGCTTTGAAAAAGGCCGAAGCTGCCGGCAATGCTGATGAAATTGCTGCATTGAAAGAACGTATCTCTAAGTTGGAAAAAGCTACTATCGATGTAGAAGCATTGAAGAAAGAACTGAAAGATGCTGTAAACGAAGACATTACTGCTTTCCGCACAGAAATGCAAGATTTAATCAAGGAAGTAGAAGGTCTTGTAGGTAAAATCGCAGACATGGTTACCAGTGTAGAACTAGTAAAATCATTTGCTCTTGATTCTGAAACAGGATTCGATCCTATTACATTAAGTACAGCTATCGAAAAAGACAACGAATTCAGCAAAGACATTGCAGGAAAGATTACCTTTACAAAGGGGAATGAAGTACAGACTCCGGGCCAATTCCTGGTTCGCGTATCTCCGACCAACGCTGTTCTGACTGCTGATATGATTTCGCTGGTAAACAGCCAAGGCGAAAACTTGGATGAAATTCTGGAAGTGGTAAAAGTTGAGAAGTCTGACGTGCTGTTGAGCCGCGCTGCTAACGAAAGTGGCTTGTGGAACGTAACTGTTCAACTGAAGAACTACGGTGACGGAAAAGCATTCGCTGCTGCCACTACAACAGAGAAAGGCACAAAACAAATTTTGTTTGCTGCCCAAGTAAACAACACACTATCTACTTCTGACGTAAGATATGTAACTTCTTCTTACGACTTGACTTTAGGTTGGGAAGAATTCAAAGCTGCCAACAAACTAAACTATTTCGTTGACGCTGAAAACATCAAGAACGTAAACAACCGTTACGATAAAAACAGTAAGTCTTTGAAAGAAACGACTGCTAACATTACATATAAAGAATTAGTTTGGTCTGGTGGTGGTGCTGCTGTTGCAGGTAATGATAAAAACACAAAACAGGACGATAACCGTTCTTCACAGAATGTATATCCCGCTGTACAAGGACAAGCTTTAAAAATTGCGCTGTCTTCTTCTGACGATAAAGTAGTTGCTCCTACAAATATCAGAGCCATCTACGTTGTATTGGATAAGCAGAATGCTGTTGAATCAGCTCCGTCAGAATTGAACGCATGGAACAGCTATACTTATACAGGTTTGAACACCGTAGTTGAAGGAACTTCTACAGAAATTACGATTGACAGCAAATCAGCTATCAACGATATCATCGGTTTCCGTGTATTCGCTGTTAACTATGATGGTACTTTGGTTGACCCGGACGGTAAAGCATTCTATGTAAACTTGGGTGATGCAAGCAAAGACTGGAATGCTACAGCTACTAAGATTACCGCTTTAGATCCGGCCAAGGTTACAACAGAAAAATCTGCATTGGTACCTGTTACCCTGACTAAGGTTAACGCAGCCAAGGCTACTTGGACAACAGACAAGATTGGTGAAAACGCACATATATTCGATGCATACTTTGTAGATGCAGAAGGCAAAGTTCTCTTCAACACTGCTGATTTGACTAGTATCCCCGCAGATTTCAGCAAGGTAGTTAAAGTTTACACTATGCCGACTATCAGCGACTGGACAAGCTACGAAGATGATAAAGCTTACAGTGGTAAATTGACTCTAACAGCTGCAACAGGTCACGTGGTAGCTACCATGAATGTATCAATGACGAAAGCTGTTCCGAACACATTGCCCGAAGGCTTCTCATTAAAAGACAAGCAGGTCATCAACGGTATTTATAACTGCTACATGATTGCCGACAACTGGACTGCTGAAAAAGCTACATTGGGTGAAATGCCTGTAAAAAACTTCATCAATATCGGTAAGGGTGAAGCTGCTAAATATGAAGTAAAATTGTCAGATTCCCAGTATGATGCCGACAATAAGCTTGAAGCTCAAACTGTAACCGGTGATGCTTCTATCTCTGTAAAGGCTGAGTTCGTTGACAACAAGACACCACACGCTACCGTAGTTTCTTACAACTATGGATTGGTTTCTTCTAAGAAAGACGCTGAAGGTAACTTCATCCCTGTAGAAATCGAAGCTACTAATTTCAATACGGTTTATTGCTGCTTCTACAAGAAAGAAATTCACACTTGGGATTGGGCAACTAGAGCACAACTTGGTGGCGAGTATAATGAATTGAAAGATTCTAGCAAACCTGCTTCTGGTTACAAGAAAGATCCTCTGTCAACGACTCTGACTTATGGTAATCCTGTAGATGAGGATGGAAATGCTATTGAAACAGGAGCTTACAATGAAATGATTTTTGGTCAGAATGCTATTGACGGAACATTCTCTAAACTGTTGAGCGCTCCTTACGAAGGAAGTTTGGTTGTTAAGAGTGCTAAATTAGTTTCTGATGCAACTCAAAAGGAAGACTACTTCTCGGTAAGCACTGATTTGAAGTTTACAGCAATCAAGACTGATCTTGGTTCTAATCCGAAGGAAAATGTACCTTCTACATTGATTGTAACTTGTGTTGATTCTTACGGACACGAAATTGTCATCTCATTGAAGATGACTGTTGCTCCTCGTAAGTAATTGAAACAACAGTCAATTCACACTCTAGAATAAGTTCTCCCTCATGCATGAGGGAGCTTATATAATAGAAAAACTTTAAAAAACTATCGAAATCCTCGGCTTGTGATAAGTCGGGGATTTTTTAATTACTCTTCCACTATCCACTTTTCTATATTTCTTGTTTCCGCACTGAAGTTTACTCCTATTTTAAACAGTTTACGGCTGTCAAGTTCAAAAGGTTGTGCATAACGCTTTTCATTGATTTGTCGCAATGCTTCTTCTGCCGTTCCATCCAGTTTAAACTCCATTACATAAATAAAACGATCTGTCTGTAACACTAAATCCACACGCCCCCTAGCAGTGTGATATTCCACTTTCACATAAAAGCCTACCAGCTTGAAGACAATAAAAAGAACGTTTTGATAATGAAGTTCCAATTCACGCACCATCTCATAAGGAGTATCTGCAAAGAAACTCTGCAAACGACGGAAAAAAGAATCATAATCACCAACTTCTACCTCATGGACAAACTTCTGTATTTCAAAGGGAGAATCCACTTTATTCACATTGGCATAGAAAGGCAATAAAAAACGAATAAACCCTTCTTCCACCTCACGGTTTGGAAAACCTAAACGGTAAATGCCAAAACGCTCGTCATACCCTTTAATAGTCAAATATCCGCTTTGATAAATCACCGGAATAGGATTGGTCGATTCTGAATCAATGCTATTCAACACCTGCGCATCCGTTTCTTCATGCGCCATCCGTTCCAGGTCATAATGATGTTTTTTCAGTAAAGTCACCAAATAGGTAGGTGTTCCCGTCTCAAACCAATAACTGCCAAATTCCCTCCTCTTGAAGGCACTAAGCAGACTGAAGGGATTATACATGCCTACAGAATTATGTGTAAAATGATAGCCGTCATAATTCCGTTTCAATTCATCACAAAGTTCATCGTAAGAGATGCCCCTCGCAGCAGCAAACACATGAAGCTCTTCCTCCAGATATTCATGTATTTCGTTGTCGCTGACACCGCATATCTCAATAAACTCATTCCACATGGATATATCATCCAAATTATTCAAATCACTAAAGACACTGACCTTTCCAAATTTCGTTACCCCTGTCAACAAAGCAAACTTGATACAACTGTCCATCGTTTTCAGTACTCCATAAAACGGCTTCAGCGTATTCCGATACTTTTCTTGAAGTTCCTTATTTCCAATTGCTTGCAACATCGGTTTATCATATTCATCCACAAGAATCGCCACTCGCTGTCCCGTCTTTTCACAAGCACGTTTCACAACTCCTTTAAAGCGCAGAGCCAAAGAAGTTTCAGACGGAGCCGCTCCGTAAAGGGCTTCCCAATTAGTGAGATAGTCATTTAGAATATCATCCAAATCCTGTGCCGAATCATATTTTGAGATATTAAGGTCAATATGCAGAATAGGATATTGCACCCAGTCTTTCTCCAAACCGGCTATGGCCAGGCCGTCAAACAGTTCTTTCTTTCCCTGGAAATAAGCTTCCAACGTAGATATCAAAAGACTCTTTCCGAAACGGCGCGGACGGCTGAGAAAATAATAACTTCCTGTTTTTACCAACTTATAAATCAAAGCTGTTTTATCAATATAAAGATAGCCGTCATTACGCAGCTTCTCAAAACTCTGTATTCCAATAGGATATAACTTGTTGCCCATAACTCATTGTTTTAACAGATAACACACAAAGATAAAGAATTCCTTCTCATGTTCAACCTTTTACAACTATAAAAGCTCTCTTCTCACCGGATAATTTCCTCTGAACTGTTCAAACTCTTCAGGCCGTTGCTTCAGCCAATCACTATCCCGCTGCGGATTATAAACCTGTAAGAAAGCTTCCTCTTTATCAGACGACAAAGTCATAGGCGGCATGGCAGGAGGAACAATCTCAAATGAAGCCTCTATATGAAAAAAACGACAAACGGCCTCCAGTGCCATACGAGTGGCATTCGCCTTTCCGTCGGCAGAATAACCGGCTATGTGAGGTGTTCCCAAAAACACGGTTTGCAACAGTTCAAGATTTATATCAGGCTCGTGCTCCCATGTATCGATAATTGCCTCACTGACCTGTCCCGTTTTCAGAGCATTGAGCAGTGCCGGAGTGTCGATGACTTCTCCGCGACATGTATTTATAATCACAGGACGACGCTGCAATGATGCAAAAAAAGAAGCATCCGCCAAATGAAAGGTCTTATACACCCCGGTGCGGTATAAAGGAGTATGGAAAGTGATAATATCGCATTCGCGCATCAAAGTCTGCAAATCGACAAAACCCTGTTCACCGCTGTCCTCACGGGGAGGGTCGTTCAGCAACACATTCATCCCCAAAGTCTCAGCCATCCGCCGGATGCGGCTACCCACATGGCCTACCCCCACAATACCCATACACATATTTTCCAGCTTCTTTCCGCGTAACCGTTTGAGCAGCAGAAGCGAAGCATGTACATATTGCTCCACTCCTCCGGCATTGCAGCCGGGACAGTTGCTCCATGCGATACCTGCCTCACGGCAATAATCCACATCGATATGGTCAAAACCAATCGTCGCCGTTGCAATAAATTTCACGGAACTGCCCTCCAGCAATTCACGGTTACAATGGGTGCGTGTACGGACAATCAGAACATCGGCATCTTTTACATCCCGAGGCGTAAAAGCAGCACCCGGCAAATATACCACCTCATCGGCTATCTGCCCGACAGCTTCTTTAATATAGGGGATTTTATTGTCTACAATTACTTTCATCTTCTAAAAAAACTAGGATTAGGACAAAGGTAGACACTTTTACCGAATAATAATTGGTTGATTAGAAAAGTTTGCATAGATTTGTCTTTCCAATAATTTTAAAACGAACAAGATATGAGTTTTACAGAACTATGCAAGCCCATTTTTGTGCAGTCTATCAATGACTATCACAAGACAGATAATGTTGATACTCCCATCAACAATCCTTATGAAGTGAAAAGCATCGAGTATTATCTTTATCTGAAAAACTGGATTGACACAGTACAATGGCACTTTGAAGACATTATCCGCGACCCGCAGATTGACCCGGTGGAAGCATTGACACTGAAACGCCGTATCGACAAGTCCAATCAAGACCGTACTGATTTGGTGGAACTGATTGACAGCTATTTCCTTGACAAATATAAAGATGTAACAATACTGCCCGATGCAACGATTAATACCGAAAGTCCTGCATGGGCCATCGACCGCCTTTCTATTCTTGCACTGAAAATCTATCACATGCGTCAGGAAGTGGAGCGCACTGATGTGTCTCCCGAACATCACGCACAATGTGAAAAGAAACTGAATATCCTGCTTGAACAGCAGAAAGACCTCTCATCCGCCATCGACCAATTGATAGCCGATATCGAAGCGGGCCGCAAGTATATGAAAGTATATAAGCAGATGAAGATGTATAACGATCCGGCATTGAACCCTGTTTTGTACGGAAAGAAATAAATGGTTCCCTCATGGCTAAGATTCTGGTAATTCGTTTTTCAGCAATCGGCGATGTGGCAATGACCATTCCGGTGATTTACTCATTCGCCGTTCAGTATCCTCAGCACCAAATTACAGTGCTGAGCCGCAATACGCTTGCGCCCCTGTTCAACGGATTACCTCCCAATATCACTTTTCACGGAATGGATTTAAAGGGAGAACATGCAGGAATCATGGGACTGGAATGGATGTACAAGGATTTGAAGAAAGAGCATTTCGATGCCGTAGCGGATTTCCATGATGTATTGCGCAGCAAATATCTGCGGTTGAGATTCAGACTGGCCGGCGTGAAGGTGGCGCATCTGGACAAGGGACGCAGTGGAAAAAGGAAACTGGTACGCGTCAAGAACAAAGTGATGGAATGGCAGAAGTCGTCATTCCAACGATATGCCGAAGTCTTCCGAAACATTGGTTATCCGGTAGAATTAAGTTTCCGGTCACTTTTTGGCAACGGCAAGGGAAGCATTTCGTGCATGCAACTGCTAACGGGCGACAAAGGTACAGACAAATGGATTGGAATTGCCCCGTTTGCAGCCCATGTAGGCAAGATATATCCTTTATCCAAACAAGAACAGGTCATCAGTTTACTATCTGAACGCAAGAATACGAAAATCCTGCTGTTCGGAGGAGGAGCTAAAGAGATTGAAGTACTGGCTAAATGGGAACGTCAATACCCCAACGTCATATCCACGGCAGGCAAACTGACACTGAACTCGGAATTGGCACTTATGAGCCATCTGGACGTTATGCTGTCTATGGACTCTGCCAATATGCATCTGGCATCATTGGTAAACATTCCGGTGGTCTCCATTTGGGGAGCCACACATCCATACGCCGGATTTATGGGATGGAAACAATTGCCCGACAATGCCGTACAGGTGGATTTACCGTGCCGTCCCTGTTCCATTTTCGGAAACAAACCCTGTTGGCGCAAGGACTATGCCTGTCTGCAGGGAGTCACTCCCGAAATGGTGGTACACCGTATTGAACAGGTTATCGATTAAAGAAAGAATAAACCAACGCTCTATGAAAATAGTAATTCATCCCGATTTTATGCAGACTGCCGATTTTATCAGGCAGCTACCCCAACACTTTGCACAAGAAGGGGAGCTGTTGTATGAAGGTAGAAATGAAGTCAGACGGTATCGGGTGAAGGACGAATGGTTGGTAGTGAAAAGATACAAGCAGCCCAATATCATTCAACGGATTGTCTACACCTTTTTCAAGAAAAGTAAAACGGAACGGGCTTACCTCTTTGCCGGCATATTGCGCCAGAGAGGTTTTGACACCCCGCACGAAGTGGCTTATATTGAAAAGAAAAGAGGAGGATTGTTTCTCGACGGATATTTTATCTCTACCCAGTGCGACTACCCTCCCCTGTCCAAAGTGCTGTGGCAACGCCAGTTCGACAAGCATGCCGCCGACGAGCTTGCTGCATTTATGGTACGGTTGCACGAAAAAGGAGTGTTACACGGTGATTTGAATCTGACCAATATACTTTATTGTACAGACAAAGACAGCCATTACCATTTCACCTTAATTGATACTAACCGTTCCAAGTTTAAATCCTCCCTCACCCGAAAGGAGTGTCTGGAGAATCTGAAACGTCTCACACACAGCAAAGCCCTCCTGCGGTATGTGGTGATGCAATATGCTAATTTGAGAGGATGGCCTCCAAGAGAATGTGCTTTGGAAGTATTTCAGTTCCTTCTTCAGTTCGAACACAAACGACGAAGAAAACGCAGACTCCAGGCATTAATCGGAATAAAAAAGTAACAGACAATGAAGATAGTATATTATATTGTATTTTTCTTTTGGTATATGCTTTCGCTTTTACCATTACGCCTCTTATATGTTTTTTCCGATATCCTCTACTATCCGCTCTATTACTGCATTCGCTATCGGCGCAAAGTGGTCAGACAAAATCTTACCGGCTCCTTTCCCGATAAGGATGAAAAAGAGCTCATCCATATAGAGAAACAATATTATCACTTCTTTTGCGATTATATGATAGAGACAATCAAGCTGTTCTCTATCTCGAAAAAACAATTAAAACGAAGAATGACCTTCGGAGGTATTGACGAGATTGTGAAGAAGCTGGAAGAAGAGAACAAAAACTTCTGCTTTGTCTATCTGGGGCATTATTGTAACTGGGAATGGATTGCCTCCCTGCCCTATTGGGTGCCGGAAGATATATTGTGCGGGCAAATCTACCACCCGCTATACAACAAAGCTTTCGACCGGCTCTTTCTCCGCCTGCGCAACCAGTTTGGCGGCGAATGTATCTCCATGAAGGAGACGCTCCGCCGAATCATAGAACTGAAACGCGCCAAACAGAAAACAATTATCGGTTTTATTTCCGACCAGGCTCCGAAGTGGAACAGCATCCATCATTGGGCAGAGTTCTTCCATCGTGAAACTCCGGTATTCATCGGAACGGAAAAGATAGGCAAACAGGTAGACGCCTTGATTTATTATGCCGATGTGAAACGGATAAAAAGAGGATATTACCATTGCGAGTTCAAGCAACTGGCCAACAATGCCAAGGATGTTCCCGATTTTCAACTGACAGATATGTATATCCATAATCTGGAACGTATGATAAGTGCAGTACCTCAATATTGGCTATGGAGCCACAAACGCTGGAAACGCACCAAAGAAGAGTGGATAAGAAGACAACAAGAAGAGAAGAAATGACAATGAAGGAGTATGATTATTTAATAGTAGGTGCCGGATTATTCGGAGCAGTATTTGCACACGAAGCCCGATGTGCCGGCAAGCGTTGTCTTGTCATAGACAAACGAGACCAACGCGGTGGTAACTTATACTGTGAAGACGTAGAGGGAATACATGTACACAAATATGGCGCACATATTTTCCATACAGACAATAAAGAAGTGTGGGATTATGTGAACAGCTTTGTGGAGTTCAACCGATACACCAATTCTCCGTTAGCTCATTTTGAAGGTAAATTATACAATCTTCCCTTCAACATGAATACCTTCTATCAGTTATGGGGCGTAAAGACTCCGGCAGAAGCAAAGGAGAAAATAGAAGAGCAACGCCGTGAGTTTGCTCACATCACCGAACCGACCAATCTGGAAGAACAGGCATTAAAACTGTGTGGCAAAGACATTTATCGCTGTCTGATAAAAGGTTACACAGAGAAACAATGGGGCAGGGCGGCCACTGAATTACCCGCATTCATCATCAGGCGTATCCCCTTCCGCTTTGTATATGACAATAATTATTTCAATGATGCCTATCAAGGCATCCCCAAAGGCGGATACAATGTATTGATTGATGCGCTGCTGGAAGGTATTGACGTGCGATTAAACACAAACTACTTCGAGCACCGGAAAGAGCTGGATGCATTGGCAGACAAAGTACTTTTCACCGGATGTATCGACGAGTATTTTGATTTCTGCTGTGGTCATTTGGAATATAGAAGTCTACGCTTCGACCATCAACGATTGGATACAGAAGATTTTCAAGGAAATGCAGTGGTAAATTATACCGAACGTGAGGTTCCTTACACACGCATTATTGAACATAAGCATTTTGAATACGGCACACAACCCACCACCGTTATCACTTATGAATATCCGGACGATTTCCAACCGGGCAAAGAGCCTTATTATCCCGTAAATGACAGACGAAATACAGAAATATATCAAAAATATAAAAAGCTGTCCCAACAACATCCCAACGTTTTATTCGGCGGACGATTGGCTCAATACGCTTATGCCGATATGGACGATACGGTGAATGCAGCACTTACCTTGTGGAGAAAACAAACTAAAAACTAAAACTTTAACTTATGAGAAAGACAGAAAGGAAGAAGGTACTCATAGACCTTTCCTATTTAAAACATCCAAATTGCGGATTCGGACAGATAGCCATCAATTACTCAAAGCTATTTGCTGCTTTATCCGTAGAAGATTTACATTTCATTTATTTACTTCCCAAAGGATACCAGGATTTTTATGGCAATAATGTAACATGCGTACCTATTAAACATAGAAGAATCAATAGATGGCTTCCCTTTACTCTTCCTAAAGTAGATCTGTGGCATTCCGTGAATCAGTTTAATAAGCTATATAGAAAGAGCCCTCAATTTATATTGACCATACATGATTTAAATTTCCTATTTGAACATCAAGGCCGGAAAAAACAAATCTTTTTGAAGAAGATACAACAAAAGATAGATAAAGCTACAATCATCACGACTATTTCTCATTATGTAGCGAATGAAATAAAGAAATATACCAATTTGAATGGAAAAGAAATCCGTGTTATCTATAATGGAGTAGAAAGGATAGACCAACAAGAAGGCAAACAACCGACATTTGCGACAGGACGTCCTTTTTTCTTTACTATCGGGGAAATGCGTACCAAAAAGGACTTCCACCTGTTGGTAGATGTTATGAAGTCGTTTCCCGAATATGACCTCTATATTTGTGGAAAAGACAGTTTTCATTACGCAGACGAAATAAGAACACAAATAAAAGAGAAAGCAGTCAATAATGTCTTTGTAACAGGCATGATAGAGCAAACAGAAAAGATATGGCTGTACCGTAACTGCAAAGCCTTTCTGTTTCCCAGCAGAGGTGAGGGATTCGGACTGCCGGTTATCGAAGCCATGCAGTTTGGAAAAGCTGTATTTATATCCAATTATACTTGCCTACCGGAAATCTGTAATGGCTTCGCGTTTATTTGGGAGAAGCTGGAACCGGAAGCAATGGCAGAAAGTATCCGAAAAAATCTTCCCTTATTCTACGAGCAAAAAGAACGAATTGCCCAAATGAAAGAACATGCATACTCTTTCAGTTACGAAAAGCATATAAAGGCATACATCGATTTATACCATGAATTACTGTCATCAGAATAATTCAGTGTGTTTGCATGATATTCTCTAAAGAAATCATCGTAAATACAAAAAATCTCTGTAATTTTGTTCTAATAAACTTTCAGAGAATTAAACGAAAGAATAAATATAGATGAACTGCTACCTGTCACGCAATTACAAAGGACTGTCCAGTGCCGGAAATAAGGCAAAGACAGATATTGAACAGATTATGAAAGACCTGTCTTTCAAAAATGTAGGACTCAAGCAGACAACTTACAGAAACAAAGTGCTTTCATTTCTCTTCACTTTAGCCGGAGTATTGAAAGCTCCGTTCTGTCTGCACAAAGGTGACTATCTGGTACTTCAATACCCGTTAAAGAAATATTTTTCCTTTGTCTGCAACATGGCTCATCAAAAAGGAGCTAAAGTAATTGTGATTATTCATGACTTAGGTAGTTTCCGCCGTAAAGCATTGACGATAGAACAAGAGATAAGCCGATTGAACCATGCCGACTACATCATAGCACATAACGAAAAGATGAAAAAATGGCTGGAAGACAACGGATGCAAGGCTAAACTTGGCATCTTGGGAATCTTCGATTATCTGTCGGCGACATCGGCTACCCCCAAACAGGACACAGAAAAACCATACAACGTATTATATGCCGGAGCGTTGAGCCCCCGTAAAAATGCATTTCTTTACGAAGTAGGTACTTTTGTACATTCTTTCAATCTTAATCTGTATGGCAACGGCTTCGAAATAAATCAGGCAAAAGGTAAAGAGCACTTCAACTACATGGGGTTTGTGAAATCTGATGATTTGATAGCCACAGCCCAAGGAGATTTTGGCTTGGTATGGGACGGCACTTCTGTCTCTACTTGCACCGGAGACTTTGGAGAATATCTGCAATACAACAATCCTCATAAAACATCCTTGTATATCCGATGCCAACTGCCTGTCATCATTTGGAATAAAGCTGCATTAGCAGATTTTGTACGCGAGAACGGCATCGGAATATGTGTGGATTCTCTGGAAGAACTGGAGAAGATTTTAAATACATTAAGTGAAGAAGAATATGCAGAAATGAAGAAAAGGACGGCAAAGATAGGAGAGCAGTTAAGTCAAGGCCATTTTGTACGAAAAGCCTTACAGGAAGCTATTGAGCGTCTATAATATTTTTCAAAGAAAAGAATAACTAATTAAACAGATACTTCATGATACCTAAAATCATCCATTTATGCTGGTTCAGCAATGATCCCTTTCCGGTAGAAATAAAAGTTTGCCTGGATACATGGAAACGTATATTACCGGACTTTCAGGTGAAACATTGGACTTATCAAGATGCCAAAGCCATAGGCTGCCAATTTATAAATGAAGCATTAGAAGCCAAGAAATGGGCTTTTGCTGCCGATGCAGTCCGTTTTTATGCTGTATACAGCGAAGGAGGTATCTATATGGATAGCGATATTTTCATCTTAAAACGCTTTGACCATCTTATACCGGAGCATGGCTTTGTCACCTTTCAGGAAAATGAAAGGACACAGTTACAAGCAGCCTTCTTCATGGGAGAAAAAGGGAACACATTCTGCAAGGAAGTCTTTGAGTATTACAATTCAAGACCTTTCTTAAATCCCGACGGCACTTATAATACCATTATATCCCCTGTCACAATGTATGATGCCGCCCGGAAGAGAGGCTATCTGCCCGAAGACAAGGAGCAGCATCTGACCGAGGATGTGATTATTTATCCGTCACATTATGTTACCCCGCGTCACAAGTACCCCACTACCCCTGATACATTTGCCGAGCACCGTATTTTTGGAAGCTGGAGGAAACGTAAAGCGGGTAGAAAGATTGAACTTTTTATCAAGCACGCGATAGCTACAGTCAGATATGCAATATTCAGACGGTAATACACCTAAAAATGTATTACACGTCTGTTGCCAATCAAAGATATTGTCCGATGCCTTCAGGACACTTAATGACTCCGTTCTTGTTGTTTTCCTCGAATATCTTTTCATTGGCAGTCATATCTTTTTTAGTAGAAGCGGCTTTATGGTGGATATGATATTCTATAGCTTTGAATTTTATAAAACGCTTTTTGATGCCCAAACGACGCAACCGTGCCGGAAGGTCAATATCTTCATAGCCATACCCCAAAAACCGTTCATCATAACCATTAACACTTAAAAGGTCTTTCTTCCAAAATGAAATATTGCATCCCCGCTCCTTCTGATTCTGTTTATAAAGAAAGAATAGGGGTGTAAGCCACGGCAAGTGCAATGCATTAAGTTTCCGGCATACACCTTTAGTGAAAAAAGACAAGTGATAATCCTGCTGTTGAAGTAGTTGCCGAGACAGCTGCTCACTTATTTTGCCCCGGCTTCCTACCAAGAAGTATCCCGGAGCAGCTTCGGAAATATGGTCTTCGATAAAATGTGAATGCATGATGATGTCTCCATCAATCTCTATTATATAGTCACCCTCGCAAAGTGCAAAGGCCTTATTCATGATAATACACTTGCGCCATCCTTTATCTTCATGCCATATATGCTTGATAGGACAAGGGAAATTCTGCTGAAAATCTTCAATCAAGAGTTTTGTATCCGGACGCGAACCATCATCAGCGATGATAACTTCTGCGGGTACTACAGTCTGTCGTGTCACGCTTAATAAACACAGACACAGAGCTTCTTTCCAATTATAAGTGGAAATCACTAAACTTACCTTCATTCATTTATTATTTTTTTAGTTTTTCAACCAGGCCTCTTCATGTTACAAAGTTATTAAAGGAAACGATATAAAACAATTATTCACCATTATTCTATATCTTTTCTTCATTGCTGCCTTTGTCTTTTGGGAGATACATGTTTTCACGTACGTACGCATAGGCCTGTGCGGACGTATGCGTAGCCTTACACGGACGTACGTGTAGCCCCACGCGGACGTACGTGTAAAAGCGTGCGTACTGACGTGATTACCCCAACCGAGAAGTGGCTGAGGGTTTCTTAAACTACCTGATGCCTTTCTATACGGACAAGAGATAGTGGAAGTGCTTAAACCACTCATACATACGTTGTATGCCGTCCTGTATCTCCGTGCTGGGAGCATATTGGAAATCTTCTTCCAGACGGGTGGTGTCTGCATACGTACAAGTCACATCACCCGGTTGCATCTCTTCGTATCGGCAAACAGCCTCTTTGCCGGTGGCATGCTCTATGCAGTGTATAAAGTCCATCAGCTCTACCGGACGGGAATGTCCGATATTATAAACCCTGAAGGGAACTTCCGCTTCGTAAGGCTTACTTCCGATGATGCGTACCACTGCCTGAATAATGTCATCGATATAAGTGAAATCGCGGCGCATCTTTCCATGATTGAACACACGGATGGGCTCTCCCTCCGTGATGGATTTCATAAAGAGATAGGGCGCCATGTCCGGTCGGCCCCACGGCCCATAGACGGTGAAGAAGCGGAGGCCGGTAGCCAGAATATGATAAAGGCTGCTGTAAGCATGTGCCATCAGTTCATTCGACTTCTTGGTGGCAGCATACAGACTGACCGGAGTATCGGTCATATCGGTTTCGCTGAAAGGCACTTTCTCGTTCATGCCATACACACTGCTGGAACTGGCATACACCAAATGCTCTATACGGTGATGGCGGCAGGCTTCCAGAATATTCAGAAACCCCATCAGATTACTTTCTGCATAGACATACGGATTGACAAGGGAATAACGCACCCCCGCCTGTGCCGCCAAGTTGCATACAATATCGAACTGTTCCGTATCAAACAGCATTGACAGCAAATCACGGTCTGTGATATCGCCTTTCACAAAACGATAGTTGGAATATAACGTGCTGACAGTAAGTCGGCCTTCTTCTACATTCTCCCGCTGGATGCCACATAACTCTTTCAGACGGCCATACTTCAGATTGACATCATAATAATCATTCAGGTTATCAATGCCAACCACTTCATTGCCTTGCTCTGCCAATGCCTTCACCAGAAAAGAGCCGATGAAGCCGGCTGCTCCTGTCACTAATATTTTTTTCATCACCTTATTCTTTTATTTTCTGACTTTTATGACCAATCATCAAGTTGCGGATATAGGACAAAAAGCCAAAGGATTGTCCCAAAATCAGGATGGGGTCATGGCGCAGCACGCCATAAATCACTATAATACAAGATCCTACGAGACTGATTACCCAGAAAGTAGGCGGCAATGCCGATACCTGTTTGCGGCTGGAGTAAATCCACTGATAGATGAAACGGAAAGTAAAAATAAACTGTCCCGCAGTGCCAAACACAATCAGCCACACAGGTATATCTTCATTCTTCAAAAAGTTCTCGACAAAATGGGTACTGTCCTGCAATGTACCGACAGCAGCCAATAAAGGAGTGACTGCCAGCAGTATTCTGAACAGGAGCGGGATGCGCCGCCACACACCTTTCAAACGCAAATTGCCTATATAGATATAGAACGAGATGAACTGCCCCACGATGATGGAAAAATCATTGCGCAGCCAGCCATAATAAAACATCAAATAGGAACCTACCAAGCTGAACACCCAAAACAGTGTCGGCGAAATGACTTCATGTTTCTTTTCCGAAAGAAACCATTGTATCAGAATACGGGCGGAAAAGCAAACTTGAGCCAACAAACCGACGCAGAGAATCAGCATATTCATAGGTTGTTCTCTCCCACTTGGTAGTTGATATATCGATGTGCCATCCAGCGGAAAGCAAAACAATCCTTAAACGGTGACACCAGTCGGTTCCACAGATGATACTTCGACACACCTGCCTGACGCGGATAATGCCTCACCGGTATCTCGTAAAACTTGCCTCCGTCCTGCAACTGTATCAATGCCGGAAGAAAACGGTGCATGCCAGTAAAGAACGGAACACGCTTTGCATAGTCGGTATGAAGGATTTTCAGCGGACAGCCCGTATCGGTCGCTCCATCATGCGTCATCATGCGACGGAAGGAATTGGCTATCTTGGACTGCATCCGCTTGAACGCAGAGTCCTTGCGCCGGGCACGAATCCCCATCACCAAAGGATACTCAGGGGCATACTTCAATAACAAGTCAAAATCACGCACATCTGTCTGCATATCGGCATCCATATAACCGACATACTTTGATTCGGCCGTATCGATACCTGCTTTCATAGCGGCAGACAGGCCTCTGTTCTGTTTCAGACTGATATAATAAAAATGCGGAGTGTCCTTGCACGCTTCCTGAATGAGTGCCAAGCTTCTGTCCTTTGAGCCGTCATTCACAAAAAGTGCGCATGCGGGCACGGAACATACCGGCAGATAAGCACCAACCACTTCCTGCAAACGTTTTATATTGTCTTCCTCATTATAAACGGGAATAACAATAGTCAATGAGTAATTTGCTGTCTTGTTCATTTTTTCTTCAATAAAGTTATATGATAAACAAACTTATCGTTGTAGCGGCTACTGCTTTTTGCCCAGCGATTATCATCATATTGTCCAATATATGTTGTATCTATACTTCTCAGAAGTTTTGCCGGCAACTCTTCTCCTGCTCTGCCGTGAGTCAGGATGGCACAAGGTAAAACTGATTTAATCGAATCTGCATGTGACATATCCAACGGACGAATCTTCCGTCCGGCAGCATAAACGAGCTCTATTCTCAACTCGTCCTTTTGATTATAGTAGAAGGGAACATCCTTCAGTTCCTCCAACTCCCGCGTCTGAGAAACACTCTTCATCTCCGGATTGTTGATGACATCTTCCAGCAAGGGAAGCATGAAACATTCTGCCGACAAAAACAGTATCAGGACTCCACCCACCAGTTTAAGCGGCTGCAATCTTACTGCCGAACGGACAAGGCAGGCAGCTATCCCCCAAATCAGGACAGAGAGTAAGGCCAGTGTCAACAAAGAAACATAACCGGGACGATAGACAAACCAATATCCGGCCATCGGCAAAACTGCCACCACCACTGCCACCAGCCACGCATTGACACGATACACCGTTTTATCGGCTCTCGATGCTTGCGGGGAGCGCAACCGGTCTGCCCAAACCATGACCAGATAGCCCATCGTGTAAGCAGCCGACATCAACACCGGCAATAAATACCTGTTTTTCTTTTCCGGCAACAACGACAGTAAAACAACAGTAGAGAGCATCCATATCAAAGGGAAAAGATATTCTTTTCGTTTTCTGTCTTCCTTAGACCATAACGGAAGGAACAGGGAGGAAAGCAATAATATCGCCCATACTCCGGTCTCGAGAAAAAAGCTCCAATAATAATACCACGGACGGACATTCCGGTTCACCCAGGCTGCCGACTCTTTATCTGCCACGTATGACATGGCGTCGCCATGAAACAGATAAATAAAAATATACCACCAGCAACCAACGACCAGACAAACGGCAATCATCACCGCAAGGGCTTTCCACTTCCCTTTCATCGACGGCCGGTAGATATAACAATAAGAAATGAGGAACGGCAACAGCAAGGCATAAAAGGAAACAGGGCCTTTACTCATAAACGACAGTCCCATAAATATGCCTGCCCAAGTAAAGTCTTTCCAAGAACAGAACTTGGCCGCAAATGCCCTGATGAGGAAATAAATCGCCCCCATCATAAATGCATGGCAATAAATGTCCCACGAAGCCGTACGCCCCATCAAAATAATGTTGTAACAGGTGCAGAGCAGAATGGTGGAAATAAAGGCATAACGCTTGTTGCGCATCACTTGCACAGCCGTGAGATAGAAGAAGACAACCAACAAAATGGCTGCAAGACCTGCCATCGCACGCTGAAGAGCCAGATTATCGGGAGAAATCATCTCCGCCACTGCTGTCAACCATGTCGGTAAAGGAGGCTTTTCCAAACGCAAGTCTCCGTTCATAGTCGGCACCAGCCAATTGCCATCATGTACCATTTCACGGGCAGTCACCATGTTCCGCGCTTCCATGATATCCGGCACAACGACCCGGTTGTTAATGAAAAAGGAGATGATACATATCACCAGTATCACCCATCCTTGCTTGCTTAGCAATTTATCTTTCATGCTCTAAATCAAGTTCCAAGTTGAGATGGGTACAAAATTAAGTAAAAATACAGAGACTTCTCAATAGTCTGCACAGAAAATAAGATAGAATAACAATCAGACGGACAACTCTTTAATTAGCCGATACATTCTCTCCTTGGTATAAAGCGACAAAAGTATCTGTCTGTTTTTCAACTTCATTTCACTGTCCAAGGGTGTATCCAGCTCCTTTTGTGACAGTTTTTCCAGTTCATAAACCGTCAGCCCGTGAGACCGGGCCCATTCATAAACTGGGTTTACATGAGAAAGGAATACTTTGGCTCCCAGATAAAGTGCTACAATAATATTTCCGATAGCTTCCTGCCTCCAATTTCCGAACAAGGCAACACTGACATCCGACTGGAGACGATTGTATTCATCCAACGGCATAAAATCCAGTAATGGCGAAAAATTTCCGCCCAAAAGCAACTTGCCTGATTGAAGGACATGATCCACATATCCTTTCTTGCCCGAATAGCTCAATGGAACAATGACACGCCTCGAACCGATGTCCAGCTTAGACAGGATACGCATTACATATTCGTGGTTGTTACTGCCGGAAGCAGAGTTCCCAATCATGATGCTGTTACCACGGACTTCGCTATTCATCAACTCTTTGCCCAGAATAATGTCCAAAGGATAGTAAAAGAAATCCTTCCAAGGCTTTGCTTTCAACTCAGGGTAATAACGCATCAAATACTGATAATCGTTTTCGGTCGTATCAGTGACGATGTAATCTACTTTCTGCTTGATAAAACGTATAGTCCTTCGGGCATTCCATTGCTGTTTCCATCTGTCAAACGGACGCCATAACAAACTCTGCCGGTATTTTCTCTTATAATAGGAAGTGGTGGGGTCAATCATACGAAAGCCTTTGGGAACCAATAGCTTATTATACAAGTCCATTCCCCATATAATCCAATAGACGACAGTTCCCTGCAAATCCAGCTTATCAAGAACATCCATCTTACGCTTATTGAGCAAATGAATATAGACCTCAGAGAACGAAAACTCATCTTTGCGGGCAAAGAATTCTGTCCTCGAAAGTACATTCGGTTCCTTTCTCACCCATCGGAAGGAAGAAGTGCGGTTGGTGACCACAAACAGATTCTCTCCCGGAAACACTTCTTCGAAGGCATCAATCGTACGATTGATAATCTTCTCATCATTCACCAAATGAAGCTTCATCTCTCTGATGTATAAAAAGACCGGATCTGTTCACAGATATATTTCACCTCATCGGGCTCCAAGGCGTAAAACAACGGGAAACGCACCAAACAGTCTGTATATTTATCTGCCTGCGGCAATTCTTCCACCTCCCACTTCCGGTTCTTCACAAAATCACTTTTATGCAGACTCAAATAATGAAATACAGAATAGATACCATGAGCCTTCAGATAACCGATTAATGCCGTCCTTTCTTCGGGGGTGGCACATACGGCATAAAAGGCATGGGCGTTATTGGTCGCATAATCCGGCAACACAGGCAACGATAGGTGCGAAATGCCTTGCAGATTCTGATAATACAGGTTCCAAATCTCTTTCCGCTTCTGCTGAATGGAGTCCAATGCTTCCAATTGTGCCCACAAGAAAGCCGCTACATACTCGGCCGGAAGAAAAGAAGAACCAGTATCCACCCAACCGTATTTATTGATTTCTCCCCTGAAAAACTCGGCACGGTTCGTTCCTTTCTCCCAAAGAATTTCGGAACGTTTCACAAAGCGGGGGTCATTAATGGCCAATAGGCCGCCTTCGCCGCACTGGATATTTTTTGTTTCATGAAATGAGAAAGCAGCCAGATGGCCTATACTGCCCAAAGGACGCCCTTTATAAAAACTGTCTATTGCCTGTGCCGCATCTTCTATCACCAGCAGATTATGGCGTTCGGCCACTTGCAAAATCACATCCATATCGCAAGCTATTCCGGCATAGTGCACAGGAACAATGGCACGGGTACGGGGAGTAATCAGGGATTCCAGCTTTTGCTCGTCGATACAGGGGTTGTCAGTACGGCTGTCGGCAAAAACAATCTTGGCTCCCTGCCTTACGAAAGCAAGGGCTGTAGAAACGAAAGTATAAGAGGGTACGATAACTTCATCGCCGGGCTGGATGCCGGCCAACATAGCACACATTTCAAGTGCGTCCGTACAGGAGGTTGTCAGTAAACATTTACAACTTCCAAGCTTTTCCTCAAAGAAGGACTGACATTTATGGGTAAAGTTACCATTACCACATGTTTTTCCTTCTGATAATGCCTGAGTTATATAACTTTTCTCGTTACCGGTCAGCCATACCTTATTAAAAAGAATAGTTTTCATTATATCTTTTTCTAGTTTGTTAGTTTTCTCATATTGACTTACATGCAACAAAAGTAGTAAAAATAAGTAGAACCCTTTATTCTTTTCAAAGAAATAATCTATCTTTGTCCACATTATATCATAACTATGAATTATGAAGCAAACTTCTGCCTACAGTATCGGAGTAATTATCTCTACTTACAATAACCCGGCATGGCTTGAAAAAGTCCTCTGGGGTTATCTTTTTCAAACACATCCAGCAGATGAAATAGTCATTGCCGATGATGGTTCTAAAGAAGACACCCGCCAACTGATAGAAAGCTTTAAGGACAAACTGCCCATCAAGCATGTGTGGCATGAAGATAACGGATTCCAGAAATCACGAATCCTAAACAGTGCTATTCTGGCTTCTGAATCTGATTATCTGATATTTACAGATCAGGACTGCATACCGCGTAAAGACTTTATAGCTACTCATAATGCATACGCCGAAAAGGGATATTTCCTGTCGGGAGGCTACTTCAAGCTGCCGATGGATATCAGCAGGCAGCTTACTTATAACGATATAGAAAGTGAGAATGCCTTTTCTCTTTCCTGGCTGAAAGAACAGCGCATGAAATGCAGTTTCAAATGTACCAAGCTAATTAAGAACAAAGCTTTTACACGTTTTATGAACGCTATCACCCCGACCAAAGCCACATGGAACGGTTGCAATGCTTCCGGATGGCGTGAGGATATACTCACTGTCAACGGATTTAATGAAGAGATGCATTATGGCGGACAGGACAGGGAGTTCGGAGAACGGATGTTCAACTTGGGAATCAAATCCAAGCAAATACGCTATTCTGCCATTGTGCTTCATTTGGATCATAAACGTCCTTACAAGACAAAAGAGTCGATAGAGAAGAATATCAATATCCGTCGTAATACACGTAAAACAGGTATCACGGAGACACCATTCGGAATCAAACAATTACATTAAAAAAGCTGCCGGGGCCTCATGTCCTACACATGGGTACCGGCACTCTGGAGAAGGAGGAGAAAGGATAATAAACCGTTTATCGTCTTCCCAAATCGTCGTATACACTTTGAAGAATTGCTTTACCTTTGTCTATACGGTCATTTGTTCCGGCTGGTTCATCCAGCAATATATTTCCCGAATTATTATCAACAACCGTCACTCCCGTACTGTCACGGAAAGCAAAGCCGTTGTTGAAACTATAAAAAGCAAAAGGATAGGTATAATCACTGCCCAACACATTGCGGCTGAAGTTGAAAGAAGAATGATCCAACTCCAGTTGCCCCAATAAAGTAGCAGCTAAATCAGCCTGATTCATAATCTTGTCTATTTTCATCGGCTGCTTCACCGCCCCGCCCAGCCATAGCATAGGTATGTGATAGAATCGGGGGGAAGTATTCAACCCTTCGCGGGGATAATAAAAGCCATGATCGGGCAAACAGATAACCAGCAAATCCTTCCATACTGGAGTCTGTTTCAGTTTCTCTATAAATTTGCCCAAGCAATCATCTGTAAAGGCAAAGGCATTGGGAATCTGTTCGTCCAAGCGATGGTAAGGAACTTCAAATGGTTCGTGACTGCTCAGGGTAAGGAAAGCCGTGTGCCACGGAGTTTCTTTTCTATCTTTCAATTGATTGTACAGATGCTCAAATGTAATATCATCATTTACTCCCCATGCATTGCTGGTCTGTTCGGCTAAAGAGAAATCTTTGTCGGCAGTAAGACGCTGATACCCCTTACTCAACAAATAGCTCTTCATATTGGTAAAGTTGATATCTCCTCCATAAAGAAAATCGGTCTTATACCCTGCTTTCACCAATTCCTCTGCAATGGAAGGCAAAGTGCGGCTCTTTGCCGGGATTTTCATGACCGAGGCCGTCGGGAGTCCCAAATATCCACTGAAGGTACAGACGGTACCACGGTCGGTCCGGAAACTGTTGGCATAACAGTTTGTGAAGAAAACACCTTCTTCTGTCAAGCGATTGAAATGAGGAGCTACATCAGGAAGACCGCCAAGAGGTTCGATAAAAGTAGCTCCGTAACTCTCCATCAAAATGACAAGAATATTGGGACGCTTCGTATTCAATACCTCCATGATGCTGTCACCGTCTGTCGAGGGGTAAAGTCCGTCAAACAGTTCGGCGCGTTTTCCTTCCTCGAAGAAATTAAATTCAGATGCAAAGTCTTGCGATTTCCCCATGGAGGAGAGCAAACTGAAATCAGGATTGACTGCCGAATGATTCAAAAACTGCTCACTACTGAAATACACCTGACCGACGTTGGAAGTCGACTCGGTAACTCCACCCCGGATAATGATAAACAGTACTCCGCCTATCAGCAGCATAATTCCTGTCCCTGCCAGCCTTGTTCGGACAAGCGTCAAAACCGAAGGAGTTATTTTCAGCAATATCCACGTATTCAATATGATAAGCACTAATATCGCCAATACCCGCAGAAGAATGAATCCCGGCGACACACTTGCCAAAGCTTCTTTGGGAGAATCAATATAAAGGAAAATAGAGGCATCCAACTTAAATCCCCAAAAAGGATAAAGCCCCATGTCTACCACAAATATGACAGAGACAAGGGTGGCAATGAGCACATAATATCCCCAGAGGATTTTCTTCAATGGGAACCGTTGAAACCAAATGCTAATCAATATAAGAAGAAAAGGAAATGCCGTCAGATAACCGGTCATGGCTGCATCAAGACCGGCTCCGTGAATCATCACGTGCAGAAAATCAGTAAAGCCAAATCCTTTCTCAATAGCACCATTATAAAGCATAAACAATGGCTTCTGCAAAATAAATATCAGTAAGACTGTAAAGAAGTACAGGCTGATATAGGCAATCCGTTTCTTCATATCTTTCATTTATTATAGATATCTTTATTTCCGTCCGAAGTCTGCGGGGACCTCTCCCCAACGGTCGGTCTCCCATTTTAATAAGGGAGTGGTATAAGCATTATCTCTCAACCAGTTCTCAGCTCGCTCTATCATCCGAAAGAGTTCTTCTGTCCTTGGAGTACGTTCGAGCTTGGTCTTGCATTTCTTCTGCTTTACCCAGCTCAGGGCATTCCGGCTATCTGAGTAAACAGGCATATTGATTTTTTTTTGTTTCATCAATGCCAATGCATGCACTATGGCGAGAAACTCACCGATATTATTAGTTCCATATACAGGGCCGAAATGAAAAATTTCCTGCCCGGTAAGAAGATAAACACCGCGATACTCCATAGGGCCGGGGTTTCCGCTACAAGCGGCATCGACTGCCAGGCAGTTCATATCAAAATTCTCGGGAAGTTGCCGGGGGGCTTCTTCTTTCTTCACCGCATTCTTTCCCACATAATGGAAAGCAGAGGAAGCAAACGCCTGTTCTGCTTCATCCCGGGTGTCAAAGGATTTGTAGAGTGCACCTTCATAACCCTTAATCTGTAATTGGCAATCAGTCCAAGAGTGATATACTCCCGGACTGACTCCTTTCCATACTACATAATATTTCTGTTTTTTTGCCATCTGCATTGAGATTACACCCTGCGTACGGATTGCTTACATTACATGCGCTCCGGCACTTCAATACCCAACAGTCCCATTGCAGTCTTCACAATCTTGCCCACATTGGCACTCAATGCCAGACGGAAAATCTTAAGCGCTTCGTCTTCTTCACGCAAGATGCTGAAATCATGGTAGAACTGATTATATTCCTTCACCAAATCGTATGTATAGTTGGCAATAATAGATGGATTATAATCCGTACCCGCTTGCTTTACAACCGTCTTAAAGTCAGCCAACATCTGAATCAAGCCTTCTTCTTTTGCACTCAACTGCAATCCTGCCGGAATCACTTCGGGAACAGCGATGCCTGATTCGGCTGCTTTACGCAACACCGACTGGATACGGGCATAAGTATATTGGATGAAAGGTCCTGTATTACCATTGAAATCAATGGATTCCTTCGGATTAAACGTCATGTTCTTACGTGCATCCACTTTCAGGATAAAATACTTCAAAGCACCCAAACCTACAATGCGGGCAATATCATCGGCTTCTTCTTTAGACAATCCGTCCAATTTACCCAATTCGGCTGAAGTTTCTTTTGCTGTCTCAATCATGCCTTCCATCAAGTCGTCGGCATCCACCACAGTTCCTTCACGACTCTTCATCTTACCTTCCGGCAACTCTACCATACCGTATGAGAAGTGAACCAATCCTTTACCCCATTCAAAACCCAACTTATCAAGCAAGATGGACAATACCTGAAAATGATAATTCTGCTCATTTCCTACTACATATATCATCTTATCGATGGGATAGTCCTGAAAACGGAGTTTGGCAGTACCTATATCCTGAGTCATATAAACCGAAGTACCGTCTCCACGAAGCAACAGCTTATGGTCCAATCCTTCCGCGGTGAGGTCGGCCCATACCGAATTATCCTCCTTACGATAGAAGAATCCCTTTTCAAGCCCTTCCATCACTTTATCCTTCCCTTCCAGATAGGTATTCGATTCATAGTAAATCTTATCAAAACCAACTCCCATCATCTTATAGGTTTCATCAAAACCGGCATACACCCAATCGTTCATCTTTTTCCAAAGCGCACGGATTTCGGGGTCGTTAGCCTCCCACTTACGCAGCATTTCGCGAGCCTCCTGCATCAAAGGCGAGTTAGCCTCAGCCTTTGCTTTAGCTTCTTCCTCATTCATTCCTTCTGCCTGATATTGGGCCATCAGCTCTTTTACTTCCGCTTTGTAGTGCTTATCAAAAGCTACATAATAATCGCCAATCAGGTGGTCACCCTTCTTGCCTGACGATTCGGGAGTCTCACCATTACCATATTTCAACCAAGCCAGCATAGACTTGCAGATATGGATTCCGCGGTCGTTTACAATATTGGTTTTCACCACCTTATTGCCATTTGCCGCCATCACATTTGCCAATGCATTACCCAGCAGGTTATTACGGACGTGCCCCAAGTGTAAAGGCTTGTTCGTATTCGGCGAAGAATACTCAATCATCACCAACGGAGAGTTTTCAGTAGCTTTCTCTATGCCATATTCCGGTTGAGCCTGAATAGAATTCAACAGTTCAATCCAACAATCCGAAGCAATAGTCAAGTTCAAGAATCCTTTTACCGCATTATAAGCAGATATCAGCTCAGGAGCATTCTGGTGCAAATATCCGCCGATTTCCTGTGCAGTCTGTTCAGGGCCTTTCTTAGACATTTTCAAGAAAGGGAAAACAACCAATGTGAGGTGTCCTTCAAACTCTTTCTTTGTCTTCTGGAGCTGTACCATTTTTACTGGTACTTCCTGTCCGTACAGCATTTTGATAGCGCTGATAATGGACGCGGTAAGTTTTTCTTCTATATTCATAGCGTGTAAGTACTTATTTGTTATTGAGTTGCAAAGATAAACATTTTAGATGAAATCTTTTCTATCTTGCTCCAATTTACTCTAGCACAGATCCAATTCCTCTATAATTTTCCGTTTTTCATTTTACTCCAGTCTATGCTACTCTTAAATAAACACTTGCTCCTGATGATTATAAAGTATATGCACAAACTTTTTTTCTAGAAAAATGCTTGATAATCAATAGTTGCCATCCGATTCTTCTTATAGAAAGAAAAACACACATACTGCTTTGAAGAACTTGTTGCCATAAACAGAAGCAACGTTGTAACAAACATGCAAAATCTTAACAGATTTCAAGCGCCCGCTCGTTTAACATTAGTGAATAAATCTCGTCATCGTTTGCCTTAGCAATAAAAATATATTAAAAAACTATATTCTATTCAAATTAAAATACATATATTTGCGCCCATTATATTATAATTTAAGTTATTGCTCAAAAGCAAGCAGAGCATAATTTATGAAAGAAAATAATAAAGGGGAAACAAGACAAGCACTGATATAATAAAAAATGAGATAAAGAATTCATCAACATAAAGGTCACAGAAAGTGGCTATTAGTAAAATCCCAAATTAAAAGCCAAGTTTATATGAGCAAAATTTCTTTATTTTTATGTAGTTTACTATTTTGTATTACTACATATGCGCAGGAAATTACAGTAACTGGTAAAGTGACAGCCGGAGGAGAGGAAATGCCGGGTGTTACCATAGCTGTAAAAGGACAACCTCGCGGTACTATTACCAGTGCCAATGGTAATTACCAACTTCAGGTGAGAGGTAATGAAAGCCTCATCTTTTCTTTTATCGGTTATGAAACAGTCACTATTCCGGTGAATAACCGTAAAGTTATCAATGTAGAACTGAAAGAGAGCAGTCTAATGGTAGATGAAGTGGTCATTACTGTGCCTTACGGTACTGCCAAAAAGTCCACTTTTACGGGTTCGGCTAGTTATATTGCCGCAGGAACGATTGAAAAATCACAAGTAAGTAATGTATCAAAAGCATTACAAGGAACAGTAGCCGGACTACAATCATTTTCATCAAGTGGACAACCGGGGTCGGATGCAACAATCCTGATTCGTGGTGTAGGCTCTGTCAATGCTTCAAACACTCCGCTTTATGTGGTAGATGGTGTGCCTTATGATGGAAATCTGTCTTCTATTGCATCATCGGATATTGCATCAATCACCGTATTGAAAGACGCTGCATCTGCTGCTCTTTACGGTTCTCGTGCTGCTAATGGTGTAATCATGATTACAACCAAACAAGGGGCTAAAGACAGTGCACCTGTTATCGAACTGTCTGCCAAATATGGTTTCTCCAGCCGTGCACGCGCCGACTACGACCAGTTAAATACAAACCAATATTTCGAATTATACTGGGAGGCATTACGTAATTATCGTATGGATAACGGTTACTCTGCTGAAGATGCTGCTGCGTGGGCATCAAGCAACGTAGTTGGCCGTTTGGGTATCAATCCTTACGGAACCGGAATTCCCGAACCTATCGGTCACAATGGAAAACTGGTATCAGGAGCTACTCCGTTATGGAACGACAGCTGGGACGACGCCCTTTCACAAAATGCCCACTACACAGACTTGAACGTGCGTGTCAGTGGCGGTAGCAAGACATCCAAATATTTCGTTTCAGCAGGTTATATGGATGATCAGGGTGCATATATCTGTTCAGGATTCAAACGCTATACTCTTCGTGCAAATATAACTTCTGACATCCGGAAATGGTTACAGGTCGGATTAAATGTATCAGGAACCCACTCCATTCAGGATTATCCGAAACAAGACGATTCAACGATCAGCAACGTGGTATTATTTGCCCGTTCAGTCCGCCCATTTTATCCGGTATACCAACGTGATTTAGCAACCGGTGCATATTTATTGGATGAAAACGGTGACCGTCAATTTGACTATGGTGAATATCGCCCGAACTCATACGCTAAATACAACTTATTAGCCTCTATGCCTCACGATAAGAGTGAAATTAAACGTGATGCCGCTTCGCTCCGTGGTTTCATTCAAATCACCCCTATTGAAGGTCTTTCTTATAAAATGTCACTAAACATTGACTACAATAGCAAATTCAATCATGACTATGCTAATCCCACTTACGGCCCCAGCTCTATTACAGGCGGTGAAGTAAGTAAATACAACTACCGCACAACCGGTATGACCTTCAATAATGTCATTAACTACCAGCATACCTTTAAAGACGTACATAATGTGCGCGTAATGGCCGGACAGGAATATTATGAATATAATACCTCTAACTTTGGCGGTTACCGCAGTCAAATTATTATGGATGGTTTCTACGAACCGGATGCAGCCTCTTCTTTAGGTGATTTCGGCGGTAACAGCGACCAATACAAATTATTGAGCTTTTTCGGTAGTGCGGAGTACTCATACGATCAAAAATATTTCTTATCAGCATCGGTTCGTTCAGACGGCTCTTCACGCTTCCATCCCGACCACCGTTGGGGTACTTTCTGGTCTGTAGGAGGTTCTTGGAAAGTGATGCAAGAAAGTTTTATGGAGAAAACATCTTCATGGCTTTCTAACTTGACATTACGTGCCAGCTATGGTGCGCAAGGTAACGATAACATCGGTTATTATGCTTATCAGGCACTCTATTCAATCCGCAATAATCTCGGTGAATCCGGTTTACATGCTTCACGCTTGGCTACTCCGAATTTAACATGGGAAACCAACCTGAATACCAACATCGGTTTGGACTTCGGCTTATGGGACAACCGCTTGACCGGTACTGTCGAGTTCTTTGAGCGCCGCTCCAAAGATTTGCTATTCTCCAAAGACCTTGTCCAGTCTTCAGGCTTCTCAAGTATGGATGAAAACATTGGCTCCATCAAAAACTATGGTTGGGAATTTCAATTATCAGGCTATCCTATCATGACACAAGACTGGAAATGGAAACTTTCTTTCAATGCCACAACTTATAAAAACAAAATCACCTCACTGCCATCTGAAGTAATGTGGAGTGGTAATAAGAAATGGGTGAAAGGCGGTTCTTTATATGATTTCTACCTGATAGAATGGGCCGGCATTAATTCTGAAAACGGTAATCCGATGTGGTATCGTTATAATACCGAAGGTGACAAAATAACAACGGAAGACTACTCGTCAACCACCACAAACGACAGAGTAAAATGCGGTAATTCATTACCCGATTGGACAGGTGGTTTACAGTCCGAACTCTCATACAAAGATTTCACTTTATCGCTTCTCTTCTCTTATTCATTAGGAGGCAAGATTTACAACAGCGATAAGGTATCCTTGCTGAGCCAAGGCCCTTCAGGAACAGGATGGAGTGTAGATATGCTGGACCGCTGGACTCCAGAAAACCCGAATACAGATGTTCCCCGTTTAACAACTTCACCGAAGAGTTCATGGACAAATTCTTCAAACCGCTTTTTGGTAGACCGCTCATACCTGCGTTTGAAGAACATCACATTCTCTTATAATCTGCCAAAGTCATTGCTCAACACACTGACATTGAAAGATGCCAGCATCTTCTTCCAAGCAGAAAATATGCTGACATTCACTAAACAGCAAGGTTTAGACCCCGAACAGACATATAGTGGCTCGACCTATTATCGCTATCCGACAATGAAAACCATTTCATTCGGTATCAATGTGAAACTTTAATACAGGAAAAGAATATGAAGACAATTTTTAAATATATACTTTCAGTTGCATTAGGAGCCAGCATACTGACTTCCTGCGATTTGGATACAATCCCTACAACTTCTGTAGATGCCGGTTCGGTATTCGGTAAAACAGGAGATGCCGAAAAGGTACTTAACGGCGGTTGGAATTACTTAATGGAAACCTTCAATTCCTACGCTAACCCAGGATATGGAGCAATGCTGCGTGCCAATGACGCAATGGGATCGGACGTGGTATTGAATGACAAATACGGTTTTAGATCGCATAATCAATTTAATGCTATATACGGAAAAGGCGGTACCAACACATTGAGTTGGCTACTTTGCTATCGTGTCATTAATGATTGCAACGGAGTATTGGACAATATCGATAATGCCGAAGGAACACAAAACGACAGAGATCGCATTAAAGGACAAGCACTTGCATTACGCGGATTCCTTTATCTGCATCTTGCATCATGCTATTCTTTTGCCATCGACAAAGATCCCAATGCTGTATGCGCCCCTATCTATACAAAATCAACCGATGAGGTTTCTGCTGCTGAAGGAATGCCGGCATCCAGCGTAAGCGAAGTGTATGCACAATCTATCAGTGACTTGGAAAAGGCATTAGACCTTATCCCCGAGACATACATACGTAATTCCAAGCATAAGATTGACAATCAAGTTGTATTGGGACTGCTTTCACGTGCTTGCCTTTACGCACGCCAATGGGAGAAAGCTAAGAATTATTCCGACCAACTTTTGGCAAAAAACAACTATTTAATGAGCGAAAGCGAATATAAAGAAGGTTTTAGTAATGCCGAAAACAAGGAATGGATTTGGGGACATCCTCAAACCAATGACCAGAACAATGCCAGTTATCAGTTTTATTATCTAGATACCACTACTCCGGGATCCTATTATTACAGTTTTAATGTAGATCCTTATTTCCGCGACTTATTTGAAGATGGAGACTATCGTAAAGAAATGATATATTGGGCAACCGACCCGGGAGCAGATGTAGAATCGGCTGCTTATGTATGGATGCGTAATGCGAAATTTAAATTCCGCGACATTCAGAACACTGTTGCCGATATCGTATTGATGCGTGTTGCCGAAATTTATCTAATCAATGCAGAAGCAAAGGCTCGTCTGAACGATCCGGACGCTGTCAACAAACTGAATGAACTGAAAGCAGCCAGAGGAGCACAAGCCATTTCAACAAGCCTGACAGGAGAAGATTTACTGGAAGCTATTTGGTTGGAACGCCGCAAAGAACTATGGGGTGAAGGTTTCAGCTTGATAGACATTATCCGTAACCAGAAAAGTGTAGTTCGCAAAGAATATCCCGACGATAAAATAGATTATACCTATACGGATTCAGAAGGTAAAGAACATACCGTAAAAAAGACTCCGCAAGGACACCGTTACTTTAACTTCCCTGACAAGAGCAACTTCTGTCCGAACAGCAAATACTATCTGTATCGTATTACCGACTCCGAAGAGTTGACTAACACCAAACTGTATAGTGTTTATCCCAAACTTTCCATTTATATGGAATAACAGCGAACTCTAACAAAAAGTAAAGGGAGTGTGTCAAAACTAAACCGACCTATCCCATCGTCAACTGTAGGGGCAGGGTTTGCCTGCCCGAAGACACAAAGTAAACTGTTTTCGGGCGAGCGAACCTCGCCCCTACGAACGAAACGACAGCATTATCCACGTTTTGACACAACCCCTTTTTTCATTCACCGATAAACCAAGAATCGTTTATCTTATTTGTTTTTTAGCTCCTAAGGAGATACCAACTTATAAAGTTTGTCGCTGGGGCGTATCTTTTCGGGAACTTTAAATGAAACATGCTGGCCTTTCCGCACCACATCTACCGGCTTCAAATCAACCCGCGCCTCATCCGGTGTGAAGAACACGGCACCCGTGGTAGGCCCTGTTATCAACAGCTTGTCACCTACCTTCATTTCGGCCGCCTCCACCAGAAACTCAGCCACACCGATATTAGAGAAGTATTTAATGCCTTTTCCCACATACACTTTACGTTCAGTTGCTTCGGAACCATAATTCCTGCTCCACTCGCCCAATCGCTGTCCCAGATAATAACCGTTCCAGAATCCGCGGTTAAAGACAGTTTTCAGACGTTCATCCCACCCCAATTTCTTTTCTTCCGTAAACGTACCTTCCAAATACGAACGGATAGCATCTTTATAACATTCCACTACCGTGCGTACATACTCAGGCCCGCGGGCACGCCCTTCAATCTTGAACACACGCACACCGGCCTCAATCATTTCATCCATGAAATGAATGGTCTTCAAATCTTTGGGAGACATGATATATTTATTGTCCACTTCCAACTCTATATCACTTTCTTTATCCTTCACTTCGTATGCACGACGGCAAATCTGCATGCAAGCACCACGATTGGCAGACGCATTCATCTCATGCAGACTGAGATAGCACTTGCCCGACACAGCCATGCATAACGCTCCGTGACAGAACATTTCTATCCGGACCAGCTCGCCTTTCGGCCCTTTTATCTGTTCGTTCTGGATAGTATCATAAATCACTTTCACCTGTTTCAGATTCAATTCACGTGCCAGCACCACCACATCGGCAAAGCGGGCATAGAATTTCAGAGCCTCTGCATTGCTGATATTCAACTGAGTGGAAAGATGCACCTCCTGCCCAATCTCATTACAATAAGCCATCACCGCAACATCGGCAGCAATCACAGCACTGATTCCGGCTTCTTTTGCAGCCTCCACAATTGTACGCATCAAGGCAATATCCTCATCATAAATAATAGTATTGATGGTCAGATAACTCTTGATGGCATGCTCATCACAAATCTGCGCAATCTCGCGCAAATCATTAATAGTAAATGTATTGGCAGACCGGGCACGCATATTCAGGCTTTCAATACCAAAATAAATGGAGTCCGCACCTGCCTGTATAGCGGCAGCCAACGACTCACGCGAGCCGACAGGAGCCATTATTTCAAAGTCTTTTATAGAAGGTTTCATTATTCTTTTGATTATGTGTGTGCAAAGGTAGGCTTTTTTCCGTATTTTTGCAGCCAAATAACTGTTAGAATATGAAAATACGCCATATAGACTTGGGGGAACACCCTGTTTTATTAGCTCCGATGGAGGATGTGACCGACCCTGCCTTCCGCTTGATGTGCAAAAAGTTTGGTGCCGACATGGTATATACCGAGTTCGTATCAAGCGATGCCCTGATACGCTCGGTAGGAAAAACCATGCAGAAGCTGAACATCAATGACGAAGAACGCCCCGTAGCCATTCAGATTTATGGAAAAGATACCGAGACAATGGTAGAGGCGGCCAAAATAGTGGAAGAAGCACACCCTGACATTCTGGACATTAACTTTGGCTGTCCCGTCAAGCGCGTCGCAGGCAAAGGAGCAGGCGCCGGAATGTTGCAGAACATCCCTCTGATGCTGGAAATTACCCGCGCCGTTGTGGATGCGGTAAAGATTCCCGTCACCGTAAAGACACGCTTGGGATGGGACAACGACCATAAAATCATTGTCAGCCTGGCCGAGCAACTGCAAGATTGCGGCATCGAAGCATTAACCATCCACGGACGTACACGCGCACAGATGTATACCGGTGAAGCCGATTGGACGTTGATAGGCGAAGTAAAGAAGAACCCGCGTATACATATTCCTATCATCGGCAATGGAGACGTGACCACACCGCAACGTGCCAAAGAGTGTTTTGACCTTTATGGAGTAGATGCCATCATGATTGGACGTGCCAGTTTCGGACGCCCCTGGATATTCAAAGAAGTGAAGCATTATATAGAAACCGGCGAAGAACTTCCACCTCTGTCTTTCGACTGGAAAATGGATGTCCTCCGCCAGGAAGTGCTGGACAGCGTCAATCTGTTGGACGAACGCCGCGGTATATTGCATGTACGCCGCCATTTGGCTGCATCACCCATGTTTAAAGGAATTCCTAACTTTAAGGAAACGCGTATCGCCATGCTTCGCGCCGAAACAGTCAAGGAGCTTTTCAGTATCCTTGACTATATAAAAGGCAACTATACCCTTTAATCATCATTGGAACGACGATGACGCTTGCCCTTCGTGCTGTTCTTTTCCACAGTACGGGGGTTTCCGCTGTAAGACACATCGCTATTCTTGCCTTCCTTATTAATGATTATCTTTTCGGAAGCATAGCACGAAATGTCACCGGTACTACGCGGAGACGTATAAGCAGTAACTTGTTTCGCTTTCAATGCAGAACCTGTAATGTCACCGGAACCGCTTAACGAATAATTAGCTTTCGTACACTTGCCCGATAACGTAACATCGCCCGAACCGTTGACCGTACCATTCACTTCATCAGCCGAAATGCCTTTTACAGTTACATCACCCGAACCGTTGACAGCACTACTCACTCTATCGACCGAAATGCCCTTCACGGCAATATCACCCGAACCATTGACAGCCATGCTCATTTCCTCTCCCGAAACATAACCTAAAGTAACATCGCCCGAACCGTTGACAGCGACATTCATCTTACGACATTTCACCTTGTCGGCGTCAATGTCACCACTGCCATTCACTGTCCAGTTAATGGCATCATTCACGTCAACCCCATTCTTGAAAATAATATCACCCGAACCGTTGACCACAACATTTTTCACCATAGGGGCAGCTACACAAAGTTCCAGTCTGGTACCATTCTCAAATGAAACGGAATATCCCTTCTTTAACTCAAGAAACAACGTATGGTCTTTTACATACACTTGCACAATGTCCTGCAAGTTATCCGGAACAGAGAGTTCCAATTTCTGCTTGCCGGAAGTTTGGGTATAAACAATCTCGCTGCTTCCATTCAGACAGACCGCATCAAAACGCCCCACACGCACTTCCTTTGTCACATTGTTCTTACTTGCTCTTATTCTTTCACCTAAAGATTCTGCCCATACTGTTGTAGATACTAACGCCAAGGCAAATAGCATAAAAATAGATACTAATTTTTTCATAATATTATCGTTTTATATATAAGACGTATCCAGTTGGGCAAACGTTGCAGCCTTTGCGCATTTTTTTTTCAATTAATTAGCTCCGGGCATTAGTCCGAGTAAGCATTTTCGCCCTTTAGGTTAAGCCTTTCTATCAGTCGGGCTACTACAGTCTTCGGCAGTGGACTGTACAGTCTACTACAATGGACCGTACAGTCTGCTACGGTGGACTGTACAGTCCGTTGCCGAAGTCCGTAATAATCTTCCGCTTAAAAAGCCTTAGCCGACAGCAAGAAACCGCTTACTCTTCTATCCATCCGGTTCTATCTGGCCACCAATTGGAACACCACCGAGGCAAACCATCGTTTATACATCCACGTGGCCGCAATATAAATACAAACAGCAGAAACCCAACCGGCAATCACATCTATCAAATAATGCGCCTGAATATAAACCGTGGCACAGCAAAGAAGCACATAAAAGGGTGCCAGGAAATAGCATAACTTCTTATTTACCCGATAGGCCATAATCATGATAATAGTGGAAATGCCGACATGCGAACTGGGGAAAGCTGCGGTAGGACGTTCACCCACTTCCTGAGAAGCCTCTACAAGATTATAAAAGAAACCATGGTCGAAACCGGGACCGGGCAACAAAATATCATTGTGATTGAAATAATCTCCAATCGCCGGAAAATGTTGCGCCATCACATTATCCATGCCGATAGCAGGAAAGTAAAACTGCGGACCGGCCACAGGAACCAATATATAAATAAGATAATAAATGAAAAATGAGGTAACCAATACAAAAGACGCCTTCTCAAACCATTCAAAACGGAAAAGGAAATAATAGATTGTCACTATCGCAATCATCGGGTAATAAGCGAAATAGCCCAAATTAAAGGGCTCACTGAACCACATGGACGGACAAAGCTCACTGAACTCCACCGACGGCTGGCAACGGAACAGGAATTGTTCTGCAGAAGCAAAGAAATTATCCAGATTCGGGAATAAACGGTTGAACTCAAAGGTATCGGGATACCAATAAGCCAAAAATGCCATTTGCACAGCCATACGCGTAAATGCGGATAACTTGCAAGGATATTTGTGATACAGATATATCAATGCAAAAGTAATAACCACAATACCTGCACGTTCCAGAAGCATTGTGCCGGGGTGATCCATGCGCGGCCACAATATCAAAACCATGATCGTAGTGAGAGCATTATATATCAAACTGATACTCTCTACGGCAAACAATCCTTTTACACTGTCTACACGTTTGAATAAATTTAAAGCCATCCTTCTTTCTTATACCAGGCAATAATCTCTTTTACTCCCCTTTCTAACGGATACTCGGGACGATATCCCAATTCATCCGTCAATGGAGTGATGTCGCATTGCCAGTTGCGTTGTTTCATTATTTTATATTTATCACGATTCAGCGTACTTACCTTCCCCAGGCAACGCGCTGAAAATTCAGCGAGCAAAGATACAACTTTTAAAATAAATAGCGGACATTTAAAGTGTATAACCCACGGATTACCAAGCTCTTTTTGTATTAAATCGGAGAAAGCACGGCTGGAATATACATTTCCGTCACTTACAAAATAGGCACGGTGCTTCACTTTATGCTCTATAGCCAGATAGACTGCCTGCACCAAGTCCTTCACATAGATAAAGGTAAGATCCTGACGTTTGAAGCCGGCGGCAAAGTCTACGTGCTGCTTGATTGATTTGGCCATCAGGAAATAATCTTTCTCGCGAGGCCCGTAGACACCGGTCGGCCGGAAAATCACGACCGGGAAATCACCCAATGATTGCAGATAATGTTCCGACTTCAGTTTACTGACTCCATAAGCCGTATTGGGCATCGCCGCATCATGTTCATTGATGGGGGTATAATTCTCTTCACGTATAGGCCCGAAGATACTAAGCGAACTGATATAGATAAATTGTTCGGGAACCATATCCAATGTTTGCAGCGCCTCTACGAAATTGCGGGTATAAACATAATTCCCTTTGTCAAACTCTTCTTTGTGACGACATTTAGTCACACCGGCACAATGAATGATGTAGTCCCACCCCCCATGTGCTTGTTTATGAACCGCCAATTGCTCTACCAATCTTCCGGGACGGGCAAAGTCCAGTTCGGCAAACCGGATACGAGAATCTTTCAAGTACTTGCGGCTGCTGCTTTTGCGCATGCCCGCCCATACCTGCATACCTCTTTCCAAACCGCCTTCCACCAGAAAACTGCCGATAAACCCGCTTGCTCCGGTTACCAATATTCTTTTTTCCATTATTCCTTATCACATTTTATTTCACCGGTTCCACATGGATACCCACATGAGTATCTTCCCCATATTTTTCTTTCAATTTCCGTTCGATTGCCGTGGCCGTCTCATGTGCTTTGTATAATGATATATCACCATTCATACGGACATGAATCTCTATGGCATAATTATTCCCGATACGCCGTGTGCGCAAATGATGAGGCTCTGTTACTCCGTCGAAAGACAAGACTGTCTGCTCTATCTCGTGCTCCACACTTTCGGGCAATGATTTTTCCAGCAGTTCATCAATACAAGGTATCAGGAGCTTGACAGACACTTTCATTATAAAGAAACTGACTATCACAGCGGCAATAGGGTCGAGCACCACCCAATGGGGTCCGAGCAGGATAGCTCCGCCAATACCTGCAGCCGTGCCGATAGAAGACAATGCATCGCTCCGATGATGCCATGCATTGGCTATCACCGCTTGAGAGTTGTACTTTCTGCCCATACGGACCGTGTATTGATACAGTATCTCCTTCAGCAGGATAGAGACAAGAGCCGCAATCAGTGCAAGCATTCCGGGCGCACGCAACTGTTCTCCGCTCATAAAGGCCAGAATTTCGCCGGCGCCATTCCACAAGATGCCGCAACCTACTCCCAAAAGTGCCATTCCAATCAAAGCGGTAGCCAAAGTCTCATACTTGCCGTGTCCGTAGTCATGCCCCTTGTCCTGAGGCTTATTAGAAATACGCACAAATAGGATGACCACCACATCCGTTATGAAGTCGGAAAGAGAATGGACGGCATCCGCCATCATAGCAGCACTATGCCCTGCTATCCCGGCCAGAAATTTAAAAATAACCAGCAAGAAATTAACAAAACTGCCCCATAAAGTGACCTTATAGATTCCTTTTTCTCTGGCTCTTTTCTCAAGTTCAGTCATAATCGTTATTTTTGAACGGACAAAGATAGCACGTTTCGCCCATATTCAACCAAATTTAATGCATCTATTGAACCACCATTCCAATTATTTTGTTTACTTTGTGACACATAATACATTAAAATACCCATCTATGGCTAAAAAGAAAGAAAAAAAAGCAGGGAAACGCATGAAAAAGAGTGAACTGGCAGAACGCCTCATAAGCTACTTCCATGCCAAGCCGAATGAAACATTCAGCCTCAAACAGCTCTCAAGCGGGTTAAACTTAACTACTCATCCTCTTAAAATGCTTTGCGCCGACATCCTCCTCGAAATGACAGAAGATGATTTTTTACAAGAAGTTGAAAAAGGGCAATATAAACTGAACGACCACGGACTGATTATGACGGGTATTTTTCAGCGTAAAAGTAATGGTAAGAACTCTTTCATTCCGGAGGACGGAGGAGAGACCATCTTTATAGCCGAACGAAACTCGGCACACGCCATGAACAACGACAAAGTAAAAATCGCCTTGTTTGCAAAACGCAAGAACCGTAATCCGGAAGGAGAAGTAATTGAAATCATCGAACGGGCCAACGATACGTTTGTCGGAATACTGAAAGTAGACAAATTCTATGCTTTCCTTGTAACCGAAAACCGCACGCTGGCAAATGACATTTTCATCCCCAAAGATAAATTAAAAGGCGGAAAAAGTGGCGATAAAGCTGTCGTAAAGATAATAGAATGGCCGAAAGAAGCCAAAAACCCTATCGGGCAAGTCATTGACATCTTGGGCAAGGCAGGAGAAAACACCACTGAAATGCATGCCATTTTAGCAGAATACGGACTGCCGTATGTATATCCCAAGAATGTGGAAGCCGCCGCCGAAAAGATTCCGGCTGAGATAACAGAGGCCGACTATGCCGAACGGGAGGATTTCCGGGCCGTAACTACCTTCACCATCGACCCCAAGGATGCAAAAGACTTTGACGATGCTCTTTCCATCCGACTTATCAAACCGGGACTGTGGGAGGTCGGAGTACATATTGCCGACGTTACACATTATGTAAAAGAAGGAGGTACCATAGATAAAGAAGCCGAAAAACGTGCCACTTCCGTTTACTTGGTAGACCGCACCATTCCGATGTTGCCCGAACGTCTGTGTAACTTTATCTGCTCTCTCCGTCCCGACGAAGAGAAACTGGCATTCTCCGTTATTTTCGATATGAACGAAAAAGGTGAAGTGAAGGACTCGCGTATCAAACATACCGTGATTAAGAGCGACCGCCGTTTCACCTATGAGGAAGCGCAACAAGTCATCGAAACAGGTGAAGGCGATTATAAAGAAGAGATTCTGGAGTTGAACAAGTTAGCTCAAATCCTGCGCAAACAGCGATTGGCTGCAGGTGCTATCGATTTCGACCGCATTGAAGTAAAATTTGAGATTGATGAAACAGGAAAGCCTTTAAGCGTCTATTTCAAAGAATCCAAAGAAGCCAACAAGCTGATTGAAGAGTTTATGCTTCTGGCCAACCGCACTGTGGCTGAAACAATCGGCAAAGTGCCCAAGAATAAAAAAGCAAAAGTATTCCCCTATCGTATCCACGACCTTCCCGACCCCGACAAACTGGAGAATCTGAATTGGTTTATTAACCGCTTTGGTTATAAGATACGCACTTCGGGTTCAAAATCAGAAGTTTCCAAATCCATCAACCGCCTGTTGGATGATATCAAGGACAAGAAAGAACAGAATCTAATAGAGACTGTTTCTTTGCGTGCCATGCAGAAAGCACGTTATTCCACGGTTAACATAGGCCATTATGGATTGGCTTTTGATTTCTATACCCACTTTACCTCTCCCATCCGCCGTTTTCCGGATATGATGGTACACCGCTTGCTTACACGCTATCTGGCAGGAGGGCGAACGGCACAAAAGGATAAGTACGAAGATTTATGCGACCATAGTTCCGAAATGGAACAAATTGCATCAAATGCAGAACGCGCTTCGGTGAAGTATAAACAAGTGGAGTTTATGAGCGAACGTTTGGGCATGGAGTTCGACGGTGTCATTTCCGGAGTAACCGAATGGGGACTTTATGTAGAAATCAATGAAAACAAATGTGAAGGTATGGTACCCATGCGCGATTTAGGCGATGATTATTATGACTTTGACGAGAAAAACTATTGCTTAATAGGAAGACGTCATCATAAGAAGTTCAGTTTGGGAGACCCTATCACTATTAAAGTGGCACGCGCCAATCTGGAAAAGAAACAGCTGGACTTTGCATTGGTGGAGAAATAAGAAAGTTTACTATGGGAGTGTGTCAAAACTAAACCGGCCTATCCCATCGTCAGCTGTAGGGGCAGGGTTTGCCTGCCCGAAGACACAAAGTAAACTGTTTTCGGGCGAGCGAACCTCGCCCCTACGAACGAAACGACAGCATTATCCACGTTTCGACACACCCTCACAAGAAACGAAAGCTTCCTTCCACACCAAGGCAAACACTCATTTCACCCGTCTGTTCAACTGATTATTCGCTTTATCCGGTTTTGACTTCCCAATTCGTTTGCCACCTGACTTTTTTTTATTCCCTTGCTTAACCTTACCGGCGAAAGGATTCTTCTTATTTGCCATAAAACATCTTCTTTTTTCTGCAAAAATAAACTATAAAACCCAATATTCCTTCTATTTATTGGCAATGATATAGAATTTCTTTACTTTTGTCCTTATTAACCATGATAGATATGACTTCATTCGACTATACCGGCATATTGACCCAAGCAGTAGACGAGCTCTCCGACAGTCAATCCTATAAAGGACTGTTTCATCAACACAGAGACGGAGATCCTCTGCCTTCGGCTAAATCACTATACAAGATTGTAGAGTTAGCCCGCTCCATCCTCTTCCCCGGATATTTTGGTAATTCCACTATCAACAGCCATACCATTACTTATCACATAGGGGTAAATGTAGAAAACCTGTTCGACCTGTTGACAGACCAGATACAAGCCGGCCTGTGTTTCGGGCAGGACAATAATAACAATGATAACACCGGCAACAATGAACCGTGTCGGGAAACATCAGCATTGCTTGCCGCCCGTTTTATAAGCAAGCTGCCCGAAATGCGCCGCGTTCTGGCTACCGATGTAGAAGCAGCCTATTACGGAGACCCTGCCGCTACTTGTTTCGGTGAGATAATTAGTTGCTACCCTGCCATTCGTGCCATCAGCAACTACCGGATAGCACATGAATTGCTGGTGTTAGGTGTGCCCCTGATTCCCCGGTTCATCACCGAAATGGCACACTCGGAAACGGGAATAGATATCCATCCGGGAGCAAAGATTGGACATCATTTCACAATTGACCACGGAACAGGCGTAGTGATTGGTGCAACCAGCATCATCGGCAATAACGTAAAACTCTATCAAGGGGTCACTCTGGGAGCAAAAAGTTTCCCATTGGACGACAATGGCAATCCTATCAAAGGTATTCCCCGCCATCCTATTTTAGAAGATGACGTAATTGTTTATTCCAATGCTACCATTTTGGGACGCGTAACCATAGGTAAAGGCGCAACCGTAGGAGGGAATATATGGGTGACTGAAAATGTTCCTGCCGGAGCACGCATCGTGCAACGCAAGACCAAAGAAGGAGAGAAAATTTAAACCTCAATCAGTGGGAGAGTCAGGATAAAACGACATCCCACTGTATAGCCTTTATCAATGACCAGTGTTCCACCTAACTTTTCAGCAATCAGCCGGCAGATAGGAAGCCCCAGGCCTGTCCCCTGAGTAAAGTCGTCCAATTTAGTGAAGCGTTCGAAAACATACTCCTGCTTATCCGCCGGAATACCTTTCCCTGTATCCGTAACACGATAAATAATTTTCCGCTCGTCCCTTTTTAGTTCATAGTCTAAAACAATAGAACCGTTATCGGTAAATTTAGCCGCATTCTGCAAAAGATGAATCAATATTTGTGAGACCCTGCCCGGATTGGTTTTAATCAAGCACCTCTCTACAGAAGGACGAAACTCCAATTCCACTCCCTCCCGCACCAAAGTCCGGATAGCTTCCATCCCCGACAGACAACTTATATTGATATCTTCCACCTTATCATAAGGCACCTCTTCAGATTGGTCGAGAAAAGAGATATCAAGCACATCATTAATCAGTCTCAACAAGTTGTCGCTATTGACTTCAATAATCGAAACAAACTCTTTTGTCTCCGGATTATCCTGATATATATCCACCAATAGTTGAGAGAATCCCACTATAGAATTCAACGGTGTTCGAATCTCATGAGACATGTTCTGGATAAAAGCCGTTTTCATCATGCTCGCATATTCAGCCCGTTCTTTGGCCTTCATCAGCTCCTCAGCAAAAACCTTTAAGTCCTTATTCTGTTTGTTGACAATAAGTTTCGATGCTTTCAAACGTTTATTGAGTTTATAAATCCGAAAGAATAGAATCCCGCTCATTACCCAAAATACGACAGCGAATATCAAAACCAAATAAACGGTATGCAACTGATCTTTCTGAACACTTAACTGAAGCTCATTCTTTTCATTCTTCAACTGTTCCAACTCTAAAATAGAAGAAAACTCAGCCGCAGAATTCTGCAATTCTTTTGTACGGACAGAATCCGTAGCCTCAATGTAATCATAGTAAAACTGAGCAGCCTTCACCTTGTCTCCCATCTCCCAATAAATATTTCCCTGTTCCCTTACCAATTTATAATCCATATATTTAGAACGGCTGGGAGTCGAGTCATTCATCATTACATCCACCATCTTCAACGCCTCACTATATTGTCCGGCAGCACTATAATACGTTTCCTTCAGATAATAAAGCCCTATAAGGTATGTAGCCATATCTTTATTCTGCATGAACAACTTTTCAATGTCCTGTATATATTTCCAGGCCTCACTCAACTGCCCCTTCTTTATATAATAGAGCGCATACGCCTTACGGGTCGTAAAAGCCTGGTAATCCGTCTGCGCCAAAGAGAGCCCCTTTTCCAAAGCCTCTTTTGCCTCATCCCATCGTTTCAAGTCTACAGCCGACTGAGCAAACGAAGCATAATAAGACGGAAGATTGATATCTGCAATATTATTTTCCTCTGTTATCGCTATTGTCTTTTTAAAGTTATCATAAGCTAATTGATAATTGTCCTGCGTCAGATAAATATTCGCCATACAACGGTAACACTCCACAATTCCCCGCATATAGTTATCTTTCTGGGCTTCCTGAAGCATTTTCTTTACTTCATACAGAGCGATATTGGCTTTATTTTGTTTAATATAGTAGATTACCAGACGGCTTCCCCATGCAAAATAGTAATATTTCAGTTGATTGTACTTCCGACTGATTTGCTTTACCTCCTTTACACTTTCCAGAATATTCTGCTCATCGTTCTTGTAGTAATAATAATCCAGTTTCAAACATTTTGCAATAGCCATCAACCGTCTGTTACCCGCTTTCTCGCTCCGCACAAACAGAGTATCACACATATCCAAAACAATGGGAGAATCCAGATTCGCCTTACACTTTTTATAATAGGTCATCAATATGCTGTCGTTTTCCACAGCAACTTCATTTTGCCCTTTGCCGCAGCAGCAACATAAAACAAATAGAATTGTCAGACAAAGCCTAAGACACATCAAAGTGAGTAATTTTTCACAAAGATAACATAATATTCTGAGACGAAACCGAAATGAGATAAAAAACGAAAGGAAATATAAAAAGAAAGGAGCATCGGCTTTCCACCGATACTCCTCCATTCTAAACTAAAGCAAACCGACTACTTTGAAGCATAGGCTACCAACATCCAAACCATCTTTTCCTGTTCTTTCAGGTAATCACTCATGACAGCTACAGTAGCTTCGTCGCCTGCCTGTGATGCAATAGCGAGTACTTTACGTTCTTCAACAATAAAATGACTGTAAGTCTCAAGAATGTTGTTCAACGCTTCGTCGCCGGATGAAACACCCTCTACCTCTTTTATATTCGACATTTTCAAATAGTCACTATACTTATTCTTCGGCACACCTCCCAACATCAGGATACGTTCTGCCAGCTCGTCTACCTTATCGGCAGCATTGTTGTATAACTCTTCGAACTTGCTATGCAATACAAAGAAACCGTGTCCCTTGATATTCCAATGAAATCCACGCAGATTAGCATAAAACACCTGATAGTCTGCCAATAATTGTTGCAATGAATCTACTACCTTTGCAGCGGCTGCTGAATCTAATTTGATATAATCTAATGTTTTCATAATTCTATGTTTTTAAATTGATTACTATTTTTCTTTTTCTCTGATGCAAAGATAAAGGAGAAAGTAATGCGTGTCAAACTGATAATTTCTATCTTTGTATAGACAAAATCTATCAAGCCCAAAGCCTATGAACCTACAACAACTGGAATACATACTTGCCGTGGACGAACTTCGTCATTTTGCCAAGGCTGCCGAACATTGTAATGTAACACAACCTACCTTGAGCGCAATGATACAAAAGTTGGAAGATGAACTGAATATCAAGATATTCGACCGCAGTGCACAACCGGTACAGCCCACGACGGTCGGCAAGAAAGTCATTGCACAGGCACGGATTGCCCTACATCAAACCTCGCTTATCAAAGACTTGGTAAAAGAAGAAGAGCAATCTTTGAATGGTATTTTCCGCATCGCCGTCCTCCCGACAATTGCCCCCTACCTTCTGCCCCGTTTCTTTCCCGAGGTAATGGAAACCTATCCTTTGCTGGATATCCGGGTAATCGAAATGAAAACCCCTAACTGCCTTGCTGCCCTTCAAGCTGGAGGCGTGGAAGCTGCCATCATTGCCGGCCCCGCCGAAGAAAAAGATTTCATCTCCACTCCTCTTTATTATGAATCTTTCTTCGGATATGTCTCTACAAAAGAATCAGCTTATAAGAAAGAAATGATTCGTTCTTCTGAAATAAGCGGAGAAAAGCTTTGGTTGTTGGACGAAGGACACTGTTTCAGAGACCAGCTGATGCGTTTCTGTCAGTTAAAGTCCGCACAATCCTGTCAGATAGCCTACAAACTGGGAAGCATGGAAACCTTCATGCGCATGGTAGAGAGTGGAAAAGGTATGACTTTCATCCCCGGTCTGGCGGTATTGCAACTGAATGAGGAGCAGAAGAAGCTGGTCCGCCCTTTTGCCATCCCGCAGCCTACCCGACAAATTTATATCATTACAAAAATAGATTTTGTACGCCATGCCATACTTTCCATGCTTGTAGATAAGATTAAAGCTGCTATTCCAAAAGAAATGCTCATTCTGCAAAACGGACAAAAGGTGGTATAACTCCTTTTCCATAAAATGATATTAACCAAATGACAAACAACAAAAGATTTATGAATAACACAGACACTCCTATAAATGAACGCGAAATAGTTCTCCGTCTGATAGATGGAGATGAAGACGCTTTTTGTGAACTCTATGCCACTTATAAGAACCGCCTGCTTTATTTCGCCATGAGATTCGTAAAATCAAGAGATTTTGCCGAAGATATTTTTCAGGATGCCTTCACTGTCATTTGGCAAGGACGCCGCTTCATTGATCCCAATGCCTCTTTTTCCTCCTATCTGTATACTATCATGCGCAACCGCATCCTCAATCAAATTCGAGATATGGAAAAAGAAGATACACTGAAAGAAAGTATCCTTTCGCAAGCAATAGATTATAGCGACGATACTAAAAACAACATCTTGTCAGGTGACCTGAAAAACATCATCCAAAAGGCTTTTGAGTCTCTTACTCCCCGCCAACAGGAAATCTTCAGAATGAGTCGTGAGGAATTATTGTCACACAAGGAAATTGCCGACAAACTTGGCATCTCCATTCATACTGTACAAGAACACATCTCTCTAGCTTTACATACCATTCGTACTTATTTAACCAAATACTCCGATACTTATGCCGATTTACTGCTCATCCTGATTTGCATGAATTTATAATAAAAGTTAAACATACCCTAGTACTCCCTCATATTTGTGTATTACTTATGTGAGGGGAAAACAAACAGCCCCATCCCATAAAGAAGATGAAAGACCATAAAGAAGAAAAACAAAAACTACGTCGTTATCTGGACGATATGTATGTTCAGGAAGAAGCAGCCGAACTACTCGACAGCCTGCGTCGTGATGAAAACAAAGAGCTGTTGAACGAACTGGCTTCCAATATATGGGAAGAATCTTCTCTCCACCGCCAAAATACGAACACCGAGCATGATACATACAAAAAAGAAGCATACCGGTTACTCCAGAAGTTGGAACACCACAAACGATTCCATTTCCGCCACATTACTTATGCAATAGCAAGTATTGCCGCCTTATTGTGTCTCATATTCGGAAGTATCCACTATTCCCGCTATATCGAAAAGAAGAGTATTGTTTTCACCCAAGCCGGCACCACTTTCGGAGAGAAAAAACAGCTCACTCTACCGGATGGCAGCCGTATCGTACTCAATTCTTGTTCTTCCCTCCGATACCCCAATAAATTCATAGGCAAAACCCGTACAGTAGAACTGGATGGAGAAGCCTACTTTGAAATAGCCCATAATGAAAAAATGCCGTTCATCGTCAGTACATGTAATTTCAATGTCCGTGTATTGGGAACTCAATTTGATGTAAAAGCTTATCGGCAAGACGAAATTGTATCGGTGGACGTAAAAAGCGGAAAGGTGCAAGTAGACCTGCCGGAAGCCATGATGAGACTCACGGCACAAGAGCAGGTATTAATCAATACCTTATCAGGCGAATACAATAAAAAGAATGAGGAAAAGGAAGTTGCTGTTTGGATAAAAGGCAGCCTGAGGTTTAATCACACCCCTATTCGGGATGTTGCCCGAGAATTGGAACGGATGTACAATTGTCGGATTAGTTTTGCAGAAGACCAAGAATTCAACAATCTAATCTCAGGCGAACATGATAACCAAAGTCTGGAATCCGTACTCGAATCTATTCGCTATATCAGTGGAGTGAAAAACAGAAAAGAAGGAGATAGAATCATCTTATACAAATAACCGAATGTTTAACCTTATAAATCTAAACAATATGCTTATGTTATCATCTGCTTAGCTCATAAAAAAGTAGGAGTTTCCCGGCCGGATACCCCTACTTTATATCCCGGAAACTATTTGCTGTTTCGACCTCAGACAAATTGGTTTCCTGTGTCTTAACAACTTAAGTCTTAAATCATTAAAACGCACAAATTTATGAATATTATTCCGACTCATAAAGGAATAGGTAAAAATAGCCATTCATTTTTAGCTTTTTTACTATTCGTATGCCTGTCATTGATGCCTATGCTTGTGCAAGCACAAAAAGAAAACAACATCACGCTGAAAGCACAAAGCGAATCTGTAGAAAATGTATTCAACCAGATAAGTAAGCAAACCGGTCTGAAATTTTTCTATGACCAAGAAACAGTGAACAATGTTCCGCTGGTTACTATTCAAGTGACAAATGCCACGCTTCAAAGCGTGTTGGATAAAATCACGGTACAAACGAAACTGTGTTTCAACAGAAAAAATAAAACCATCTCTGTCAGCACTCCTCAGATAAAAGAGGAAAGTCAAAAAAACATCCCGGTAAATGCACATGGAACCGTGACCGACGAAAATGGAGAAGCCATTATCGGTGCTACCGTACAAGTCAAAGGAGCTACCACCGGAACCATTACTGATATCAATGGTGAGTTCAACCTGCCTACCGAAACCGGCAAGACACTGATTATTTCATATATAGGCTACCAATCGGCACAGCAGAAAGTAAGCAACAAGCCAATGAGAATCACAATGAATGAAACTTCTATTGCCGTAGATGAAGTAGTAGTAACCGCTTTGGGTATCAAAAAAGAGAAAAAAGCGCTAGCCTACTCCGTTACCGAAGTGAAAGGTGACGATATGAACCGCGTTAAAGTAGCTAACCTGGCAACCGGGCTTGCCGGAAAAGTAGCCGGTGTCAATGTCTCCAAACCCGCTTCGGGTGTGATGGGTTCCAGCCGTATCGTTATCCGTGGTAACGGCTCTTTAAACGGTTCCAACCAACCTCTCTATGTCATCGACGGTATACCAATGGATAACAGTAACTACGGTCAAGCCGGACAGTGGGGCAGTAATGACGGCGGTGACGGTATTTCTTCCATTAACAGCGAAGATATCGAAAGCATGTCTGTACTGAAAGGAGGTACTGCAGCCGCACTATATGGTTCACGCGCTGCCAACGGTGCGATTGTCATCACGACCAAACGAGGAAATGTGGGACGCATCAAGGTAGAATATAACCTCTCTTATCTCAATGACCAACTGACTTTTAAGAACGACGATTTACAATGGGAATACGGTACGGGAGCCAGAGGCATGAGTCCTGAAACAATGGCCTATTACACCGCAGTCCAACAGGCTGAATCAATGGGTTTACCCGAATCCATGATTCCCACGCTGGTAGACAAGATTGCACCGATGCTCGCTTCACAAATGGGCATGCTCTCTTTCGGCGGTAAATTAGACGGATCGGATGTAATGCAATTCGACGGTGTCCGCCGCCCTTATGTAGCTGCAGGAAAAAATAACTTTAAGAACTTCTATCAGGATGCTTGGGCGTTGACTAATAATATAGCTGTATCGGGTGGTACGGATAAAGTTCAGTTCCGTATTGCCGCAGGCGACCAACGTTACCATGACCTGATGCCCAATTCCAAACTGGAGCGTAACAACATTACCATGAGTGTCAATTCCAAACTCAGTGAGAAATTTACAATCAAAGCTAATGTCATGTATGTGCGTGAACGCGCGAAGAACCGTCCCGGACTAGGCGACATTACCATGAACGCCAATGCCACACTTTATATGTTACCGGCCAATGTTGATGTAAGGGACTTGGAAAAACGTGTAAACGATGACGGAACCGAATTTCTTCCCACGTCACAAACATTCATTGGCAATCCCTATTTCATTGCCTATGACCGCAGTCAAAAGGATAGTAAAGACCGTGTTATCGGATCTGTAGAAGCACAATATAACTTTACTCCCAACTGGTATTTACGCGCTCGTGGCGGTGGCGATATGATTAATCGCCGTAGCGAAAGTGTTACTCCGTGGGGAACAGCTACCACTCCCGAAGGTTCAATCTCGAACAGTTCTACTTACAATGGCGAATTCAATGTCGAGGCTATTGCCGGATATACCAATACCTTTAAAGACAATCTGTTCAGTGTAGACGCTTTTGTGGGTTGGAACACTATGGGAACATGGTACAACTCCCTCAGTGGCTACGGTGAAGGGTTCATTCAACCGGGATTCAATGTAATCGGCAATACCGGCACTACTTCCGCCGGACATTCTCGTTCTGAAAGTTACATCAATTCGCTGTTCGGACAAGCCGAATTCTCTTATAAAAGTATGCTTTACCTTACTTTGACCGGACGTAATGACTGGTTTTCTACCTTATCTTACAAAGGCAAAACCACTCCGAATCACATATTCTATCCGTCAGTCGGCGTAGGATTTATAGTCAGCGAAGCCGTGAAAATGCCCGAATGGATACCTTATTTCAAATTACGCGGTTCATGGGCGCAATCAGGTGGTTCCGTCGGTGCCTATAACCTTGGTCTGACTTATGGTTTCAACCAAAAATATAATGGTAAATATCCTATCGGTTCCATCAATTCGGGCACAATTCCTTATCTTGACCTGAAACCGTTAACATCCATCTCTTACGAAGGAGGTTTTGAAGCGCGCTTCTTAAATAACCGAATCGGCATCGACTTTACCTACTATGTGCGTAACACCAAAGACGACATTGTAGATGCCGGAATCTCCTCTACATCCGGTTACAGTAAAGTACGCATCAATGCCGGTAAGGTGAACAATCATGGTATAGAACTGTTACTGACCGGAGTTCCCGTTAAAACAAAAGACTTCACTTGGAATTCCTCTTTCAACTTTTCCTACAATAAGAGTGAGGTAAAGAAAATCACTGATGAAGTAGACGAATTCATCCTCGAAACAGCCCGTACCGGACATGATGGCGATAATTGCGGTCCTGCTTATATCTATCACCAGGTGGGACAACCTTACGGTATCATTAAAGGCGTTGCCTATAAACGCAACGACAAAGGCGAAATCATGTACAAAGACGGCCTGCCTATGCAAGGCGGTATCCAAAAGCTGGGAGAAAGTGTAGCCCCCTACACCTTGGGCTTCAGTAACAGCTTCACCTATAAAGACGTGACACTAAGCTTCCTGATTGATGCCAAAATAGGCGGAGATATCTTCTCTATGACCAATGCCCACATGTACAGTTTCGGCCGCCATGCCAAAACATTGCCGGGGCGTGAAGACGGTGCTATCGGACAAGGAGTAAAAGAAGACGGCGTCACTCCGAACGATATAGCTGTAGATGCCATGACCTATTATATGGCAGTGGCCGGCATCACCGAAGAGTTTGTTTATGATGCTTCTTATGTCAAATTGCGCGAAGTGTCACTCGGTTATAGCTTTCCACAGAAATGGATAAAGAAGCTGGGTATGTCTGCTCTTTCACTGTCAGTAGTAGGTCGCAACTTATGGAACATTTATGACAAGGTTCCTTTGGTTGACCCCGAATCATCTTTCAACACCGGCAATGCACAAGGCTTTGAATCGTATGGTATGCCTGCCAGCCGTAGCATTGGTTTCAACTTAAACGTTAAATTCTAAATTGCATTTACTATGAACAATAAACTGATAAAATCCGTACTTTTGTTATCCGTTGCAGGTTTGGTAACTGCTTGTGATTTCGAAGAAAAAAATACCGACCCCAATAACAGTACTACTATCGAACCGGGACCATTACTCACCTATACTCAGATGAACACCACTACCGGAGGTGCCACCAAAAATATGCAGGTAGGCACTTGTATGATGCTAGTACAGCAGACCGCCACTCTAAACAGTAGTGAGGCTAGTGCCGGAGACAAATATTATATGATGAGTGCACCCGCAAACACATACTTCTTGGATTATTACTCCTCCACCATCAAGAACTGGCGCGAAATGGAGTATCAAGCTACTCTGAACCCGGATAAATACCAAAACATGATAGCCGTTGCCAAGATATGGGGAGCTTATTTGTTTCAGCGTATGACAGACTTATATGGAAATGTGCCGTATTCCGAAGCCGGCCTAGGTTTTCACGAAGCAATTTACAAGCCCAAATATGACAGCCAAGAATCTATCTACTATGATATGATAGACCAAGTACAAGCCGGTATCGAGTTGCTAAGTGAAGATAAACCTGCCATCAGCGGTGATTTATTTTATGATGGGAATATAGCCAAGTGGAGGAAATTCGGCCACTCATTGTTACTTCGTTTGGGGATGCGTCTCTGCAAAGTCGACCCTGCACGAGCAGCCGAAACAGCAAAAGCAGCCATTGACGGCGGAATAATGAATGAAGCAGGCGATATCTGCATGGTAAGGCACAACACGCGCCGCAACGAAGAAAAGAATCCGTTGAGTTACCGTTTCTCGGTTGACAACTATGTAAACAATGACATCGTAAAAATCAGCAAGACTTTCATGGATTACCTTAAGGAAACCAACGACCCGCGTATCCGTGTGTTCTGTTCCTTGAAAAACGGTGATAACAATCCCGACAAACAAGTCGGTCTGCCCAACGGTTACGATAGTAATAATATCCCTTCTTACCCCGGCGGTTATTTAGGAAAAGAAGCTTATTCCAATTTCAACATCAATACCATTTTGAAAATGGACGCGCCTACCCTGTTCTTAATGCCGAGTGAAAGTAAACTGCTGCAAGCAGAAGCAGCGTTACGCGGTTGGGTAAGCGGAGATGCCAATACCTTATACCAAGAAGCCGTTACGCTATCGATGAAAGAACAAGAGATAGCTTATGGAATAACAATCAGTAATAAAGAGATAGAAACATTCTTGGCACAAGACCTGTTTGGCAAAGCTGGAAGCACAGAAGAAAAGATGGAAGTGCTAGGCAAACAATATTGGGTTGCTACCTTTATGAATGGCTATGAAAGCTATGCCAACTGGCGTCGCTGCGGATATCCCAAACTGACTCCAACTCATTATTCGGGCAATGAAAGCAATGGAGAAATCCCCCGACGTGTGCCTTATCCTACAGATGAATATACCATTAATAAGGCAAATCTTGAGGATGCTATCCACCGACAAGGTGCGGACAATGTAAACACCCGTGTATGGTGGGATAAATAAAACAGTAATTGAAACAACATAAATATGAAAAAATTTATATTAGCAATTAGTTTAATTGGTGGAATCTGCCTCCCTGTGAAGGGAGGCGATTCGTTATCACGAATCATCCTCCACACAAACCGGCCTGCCGAACAAGTGATAAATGGTTTCGGGGCAGCACAAGCCGGTTGGTCCGATGCCTTGTTCTTATTCCCTAACCGAGAGAAAGTAATTGACGCCCTTTATGGTCCTGACGGGCTAAAGCTCAATATTCTAAGGGGCGAGATATTTCCTCATTACTCTAAGGAGGCTCATCAATACGACTTCGGCCTACAAGCAGATACCAGTACCGCCACCGTTGCCCATGCAACTTCACTGGAAAAGAACGAACTATTGAGGCGGGGACAACTTTGGCTCACCATGTACACACAACAGAAATATCCCGAAACTCTTCTCATGTTTTCGGCATGGAGCCCTCCTGCCTGGATGAAAGAAGGCGGAGAACTCACTCCCGACCAATATGCCACCCACGGACGACTAAGTCCCGAACACTATCAGGACTTTGCCGATTATATGGCTGCATTCTACAAGGCTTTCCAATCCATAGGTATCCATACATACGCCTTGTCACCCTCCAACGAACCAGGTTATCCGGCCCCTTGGAACTCCTGTGTCTGGACTTCCGGTGAAATGGGAGATTTCATCCATCACTATCTTCTTCCTACTTTCGAAAAAGAAGAAATCCCTGCCAAAATCATCTTTGGAGAAAACCCTGCATGGTCTGTTACCTTCGACCGGCTGAAGATGATTTCTTCTGCTGATTTCACCAACGAGATTTTGAAAAAACATCCCGATATGCCATCCGACAGGTTGATAGCAGCCGGTCACGGCTACATTCTGCCCGACAGTCTGCCTCTTCCCGCAGAACTGAGACAGACACCGGTTATTCCTTTTGCCGAGGCAGAGCAACAGAAGATACCGGTATGGGTGACTGAAATCAGTGACATCACTCCACTCGATACCTCCATGGAAGATGGTTTGCGCTGGGCAACCACGTTCCATCATTATCTGGAGAAGGCTCATGTAAGTGCCATCGTGTGGTGGGCAGGAGCACAACCTACCGGCAACAATGAAAGTCTCATCGTTTTAAACAAGACAACAGGTGAGTTCGTCTTGCCCAAACGTTATGATACTTTCGGCAATTACACCCGATACATCCCCACAGGCAGCCATCGCATCAAAAGTGAATCAAGCGGAATGCCGGAAGGTGTAAAGGTAACCTCTTTTATCAAAGACGGCCGTTACACCGTGGTAGTAGTGAATCCTACAGACAAAAAGATAGACTGTCTGCTGTCATTAGAAGATGCCAGAAGCAAGGAACCCTTAAGTTCTTACACAACCACCATGGACAAACGATGGGAAGAAAGCACAATTACGTGCAGCAAAGACGGATATGCCTTGCAAGTACTCCCCCGAAGTGTAACAACTTATGTAGGAGTTTGCTATTTCGACCAATAAAAGACAAGCTAATTCTATAAACGAATCCGTCTGCTTGCACTATTAGATACAGAATAAAGGCTACAATGTAACAAAATGAATGCAAAATTGACCCTGATTCGCTGTTGTCTTGCCGCAAGATAGCCTCATCCCTATCGCTCATCCAAGTAGTGCTTGTCCTTATAAGCCTAATGCATGGCCTGGAAAAGCTTATTGTAATTGCTTGAATGAGATGCGAAATATATAAAAAGAAGTGAGTGAGAGCATGAGAGCAATGCTCTCACTTTTTATTATGCTCTCACTGTGTGTGACTTGCTCATTATGAGTTGATTACATTGAAAATGAGAGCATGAGAGTATAAATGAATGCAACTTACTATTGTATTATCAACTGTTTTTTGAGTAATTTCAATATATCGAAGAAAAAACACCTCCTCTTATCTTTCCCGAAAAAATTCATTTCTATAAAATAAAGAACGGAAGTTTCTGAGAACAAACGGAACTATCCCCACTAAATTTCTATTGTTCCGAGAAAAGACCTTGAGCTTTTTGAAAAACACTTAAGTCTTTTTCGGAAACTCCTTGGTCTTTTTTAAAAACTTCAAGGTCTTTCCATTAGGATACGTTGACATCTGTTAAGATTGACAAGACAAGAGTAAAACGGATAGTTGATGATGTTTAATCTGTTGGGAATGTGATGAATAAGATTTTGGGAGAAAGAAGAAAAAATGTGTATCTCTTAGTAAGAGATATGCATTTCGCTGCAAATTTACACAAAGTTTTGATAATTAAAACTTTTTGAGAAGAAAAATCACAAGGCAAATGCAAAAATATCTTTAGTCTTAAGTTATAGGACACTTTTTTATCGGCTTAAATAATTAATAATAAAGCGGTTATATGCGTTCGGTGTATCTCTTACTAAGAGATGCACTGAACGCAACCCTTTTTTAAGAGTTTGAAAAATGTGTATTTATCTGAAATAAAGACGATAAAAAGAGAATACAATGGACTACCTGTTCCTACATCGCGACAAGCGCACCTTTACTTCCGAAAGGCAGAAGAATCTGCTCTTCCGGGCTGCCCATCTTTACTGGGAGCAGAAGTTTGCAGGCCGTAACGTGGAGCAGGCAAGGAAAGTCGATTGTGAGCTATATAAATATGTATTGTACTATTTGGAAGTGCGCCAGGTGTTCCTTGACCCGAAGCTCTCACTGAATAAACTGAGCGATATGATTGAAACGAACCAGACTTATCTGTCGAACGTGGTGAACCGCTACTTCGGTTGTCACCTGAAAGATTTGGTGAACACATACCGAGTAGAATATGCCAAGGAGCTGCTCCGTTCAGGCAAGTGTCCGTTGGAGGAACTGCCCCGACGCTGCGGGTTTCTGTCTCGAAGTACGTTTTACACTTCCTTTAAGAAGGTGGCGGGTGTTTCTCCAAAAAGATATATGAAACAAGAACAGAGGGCTGTGCCCTCGGAACCGATAGAATATGTATAACCAATTTTAGTTTTTTAAATTTATAAATTTAAAGTTTTTCTATTATGAACAAAAAGTTTTTAAGTGCAATCCTGTTCGGAGCCTTAATGGTTACCTCGACAGGAACATTTGTGTCTTGTAAAGATTACGACGATGATATCGACGAAATCAACAGCAAGATTGACAAGATTGAAACTACACTGTCTGAATTGGAGTCAAAGATTGGCGACAAGGGTGTGACCAGTGTGACTTTCGACGAAAAGACAGGTGTATTGACTGTAGTTGACGGTACGGGTACAAAAACGTATACCATCAAGACAACAGCTCCTGATGTAGACGAACTAACCATTACTATTGAAGGCAAAGACCTCAAAGTAGACGGAAAGGTGATAGGTCAGGTAGGTGACACAGTCGCAGTGAAAAACGGTGAGTTGACAATCAATGGTACAGCTACCGGCATCAAGGTTGGTCAATATGCTATTTTGGACAATCAAAGCGCAGGTACCGTAACCATCACTCTGCCCGATGCAAACGGCAAATTGCAAACTGTTGAGTTGATGAAAGCATCTGCTGCATTGACTTCTGTACAGTTCCAAAATGCACCTACATTCATCGATATTGTAGGAACTAATAATGCAATCCAATGGGGTACTGCCCATATCGCATTCCCTAACTGGGGAGGTAAAAAGGGGACTATTACCAGAAATCAGTTAATGGTAGGTCAGACCAATGTTGTAAATGTTCAGGTTACTCCTGCAAGCTACGACTTGGGTGCACAGACTTTGACTTTGGTTGACTCAAAGGGCAATGTGGCTCCGGTAAATGTAACTGCTGTTGCAAACAACAGACTGATTTCTCGTGCTGCATCTGCTAATGGTAACTGGGCTTTGTCTATCGAAATGACAGATGATGTTACTGCCAACAACATCAAGGAAGTATTCGATTTTGATGCTACTCATCCTATGGCATACACATTATGTGTAAATGGCATTCCTTATACTACTTATGAATTGGCTGTTGTACCTAGCAACAATAAGTCTACTGTTTCCGCACCTATTACTACAGTAAGAGGTGGTGATGTAAAATATGTAACTGCTGATGGGCGAGTAGCAACATTAAATACCGGTAAATTCCCTACCGGAAGTACAGAATTGTTTATCGAACAGTGTAATTTGTATGATTCATACATCACTTTTGAAGGTACAAACAAATCTTTGGCAGAACAATACGGAATCACTGTTGACGGTATGACTATCAATGTTCCCGCTTCTGCTACAGGTGTAACTATCAAGGGTATTGTACATACAATGGCTATCAACGGTTACGAATCTGCAATTACCGACAACGAAGTTGAATTCAATATCATCGGTAGCACAGTAACTGCTCAAACCATCGCTGCTACAACTCATCAGATTGCACCCGCCGCAACTGTTGCCGACGTTTTGAAGAACGTACGCATCGATTTAGGTGACGTATTCAAGAATATTCCTGCCGCAACTCGTGAAGCTGCACGTGAAACAGCTCAGTTCTATGTAGTAGAAGAAAAGAGCCAGACCGGATTCTTGGTAAAACATAACATCGCATTAGCTAACTCTACTTACAATAAGTTCAATACTGTTTCATATCTGAAAGCTGACGGAACAGCATGGACAGATAATACAGACGATATTCTTGATTTGCGTTATATCGAATTACCTGTATACCAGGCTGTAGCTGCTGATGCTCAACCGGGTGACTACCAATTGTCATTTGTTGTAATGGATGAGAATTATGTAACAGGTAGCGGAAATATTAAAGGCAATGAAATCATCAAGATTAATATGCCGGTTAATGTAACTGTTCCTTCATTCGCTGATATGTTTGAAAAGACTGCTACCGAATGGAATACTGCCAAGACTGAATTCAATGCTAGAATTTATGTTGAACCTACAAATGATGCTCAACTGAGATTTGGCGAAGCCTTTAATAAGACTGCCAACTATGCAGATGCAGAGTATTCACAAGTTGTATATGACGTGAAATATATTGATTCTAAATCTCCGATAGCTACCTCAAGTAATGTTGAACTTTCAACAGAAAACGGAATAGCAAGAATCAGCGGCAGAGGAGGATTAGCAATTCTGGATAAGACAGTGGTATACAATGCTACAGGAGATGCTCTGAAAGAAAATACGTTCGCAAACATGACAGCATACTATCCGTTGTTCTATCAAGTTACTAAGACTGATGCAAACCGATTCCTGACCAATGATGAGTTCGATGCTTTGCAAGAAGCATTTACGGTAGCATCTGATTCTTATACATCGAAACTTGTTACTCCTCTTGCAGGTGTAGCTATCAGTACTGGTGATATTGTTCTTAATGCAGCCGGAGAAGCAGCGCTTTCACTTAAATTGGGTACATCAACTGTAGTTGTAAACAACACTAACATTGCTAGTGGAGCAACAGCAGCACTAACCAACTCTAATGGCGCCAGCTATACTCTTAATACTGCAGCTCCTAGTGGCAATGTAGTTAAAGCTGAATTTACAATTGAATCCGGTGCAACCGTAGCTTTGACAGCTACTGGTATTAAAGTTACCGGTTTGACAGGTATGTCAACATTAAAAGTTACTTTGACTGACGCTACAGGCATTGTCTATACATCTACCGTACAGATTCAGCCTGCTAAATAATAAAGTAGTAAGTAGTATAAACCCTACTTATAAATAACTCAAAGGACCGCCCCAACCACTGTGCTGGGACGGTCTTTTTCAATATTCCACACCTTTAACAAACATTGCCAATCTTGTTTTCTGCCTTCTTTTACGCCCTGACTTCGTCAATGTGTCCCCCCAAAAAATCATCATCAAACAACAGAGCGATGCGTTTGTGGCGTTCTATAATCATTGTTCTGCTGATTTTGAAGAGAGAAAGTTATAATATTATAAGGTTCTACAAAAGAATCTGATTCTCAACAAAAAGTATTATCTTTGCCAAAGGAAAGGATAGATATTTATGGTAAAAACCAAAGCAACAAAAGAAGAAACTTTAGCCAAATTTAAAGCAGCAAGAGAAAAGAAACGTGCTTGTCTGGCTAATTTGGAAAAGTCAATGAAGGAAGCCTATAAAAAACGTACAGGTAAGGAGGCTGAAACCTTTTTTGCATTATGAAACAGCTTCTTTCATTGAAACGTATTAACGAAAATTCTTCATATCCGGTAGAAACGACTGGAGAAGATGGATTTTATCAGTTCTTTACAGACAGGGGAGTACATTATTCTGTAGGGTTTATGGAAGATGATATTTTACTGTCACAGAACTCATATCAATTGATTATAGCCAATATCAATAACCATAAATCTCCCCGTGACCATAAAGTACGTGATACGATTATTGCTATCGTTGATGAATTTTTCAGGAACAACAACTCAACATTGCTCTATATTTGTGAGACTAGTGACAGCAAGCAAAGTATGCGTAGCCGGTTGTTTGAGTATTGGTTCTCCACTTACAATCGGAAGGCTCTTTTTACAATGATTTCATCTTCAATTGTTGATGAAGAAGGTGTCGTAAACTTTGCAACGATAATTCTTCGTAATGACAATCCAAATTTATCGGAGATTATAGCTGAATTTACCGAATCAATCCAATTACTTAGTCAAAAACCTGAATGATAGGACAAGTGCCGATTTCAGGAACTTTAAACCCTTTGCTTACCAATACCAATATAATCTATTTCTCTCCGGAACACGGTTGCTAACAGTATTACTGTTACCGGTTTGACAGGTATGTCTACATTAAAGGTAACATTTACCGATAACTCAAAAGACCGCCTCAACCACTGTGCTGGGACGGTCTTTTTCAATATTCCACACCTTTAACAAACATTACCAATCTTGTTTTCTGCCCTCTTTTACGCCTTATTTAACTTCTAAAAAACAGATAATCTTCTAAATAATTGAATAGCAAAGAGAAAATCACTAAATTTGTCGCATCAATTGAAATTACGTAATTATCATTTTAAAATGAAGGAAGAATTCGAGCTAATCGCCAAGACTTTCCAGGGACTGGAAGAAGTTC
>OFHM01000049.1_pt1 | contig 113446 bp, 107 predicted proteins | sample 1521311 | NCBI WGS metagenome assembly OFHM01 (sample SAMEA3504083, study PRJEB24116) | mouse gut metagenome | biome: mouse gut; feature: mouse-associated habitat; material: faeces | place: Denmark | collected 2011 | reverse complement strand
GCAAAAAGGAAGCTGCCGCTTCACGATTATTCAATCGTTAAAGCGACAGTTCCTTTGGCAAATAATTGCTTTAATGATGCCTGCCGCCGTGATGGCCGCCGCCATGATGTCTGCCCCATCCGTTTCCATTCTGCCGGCCGCTGCCTCCCACACAGTGGTCGCATACGCCGTCTCCGTTTGCATCTACATAATTTCCGCAGGTTCCGTTACCGCCCGCTGCGCAATGATCGCAGATTCCATCGCCGTTTGCATCCACATAGCTTCCGCACACGTTACTCTGGCTGCCTGCCACACAATGGTCGCAGATGCCGTCGCCATTTTCATCTACATAATAACCGCATCCCGTGTTTGCGGCTGTCTCTACAGGCGTTTCTTCCGGCTGCGCCGTTTTGCTTTCTTCCGTAACTGTTGTCGTTTCCGCCGTTACTTCCGGCTCTTTTACTTCCGGTTCTTTTTCCGTCTCTGTTTCCTTTTCTGTCTCTTTTTCCGTGTCAATCGTACCTTCGTATGCGGCTTCTTCCTGTTTTTCCTCTTGCGCAAAGTTCGAAGCAACTACGGGTATTGTAATGCCCAATAATGCTATACATGCAATTCCTGCAATCCATATTTTTTTCATCAGATAACCTCCATACTAAATTGACTTTTCTCTACTCCATAACTGCGCCAATCAACTCACATGCCGTTGAAAGACCCTGCTCTTTTAGATATTCCCCAATGCCGTCCACAATTTCCTGCACAGCCGAAGGATTCCGGAAATTTGCCGTCCCTACCGCTACGGCCGTCGCTCCGGCCAGCATAAGCTCTATCGCATCTTCCGCCGTCTGTACGCCGCCCATGCCGATAATCGGCAGTTTTACCGCTTGCGCTGTCTGGTAAACCATTCTTACCGCTACCGGGTGGATCGCAGGACCGGACAAACCGCCAGTTTTGTTTGCAAGCGCAAATTTCCTTTTTTGAATGTCAATTTTCATTCCAGTCAGCGTATTGATCAGGGAAACCGCATCTGCGCCTCCAGATTCCGCCGCCCTTGCCATTTCAGTTATATCTGTGACATTCGGGCTTAGCTTCATAATCACTGGCTGCGCAGCGTATTTTTTCACCTCCCTTGTAATCTGTTCTACCTGCTTTGGGTTTTGCCCAAATGCAATGCCTCCTTCTTTTACATTTGGACAGGATATATTAATTTCCAGCATATCCACCGGCGCATCGGCAAGACGCGTCACTGCCTCGCAATAATCTGCCACGCTCTTTCCGCATACATTCACAATGATTTTTGTGTCATATTTCTTTAAAAATGGAATGTCTCTTTTCAGAAACAAGTCAATCCCCGGATTCTGCAGGCCAATGGCGTTTAACATGCCTCCATACGTCTCCGCCACTCTTGGCGTTGGGTTTCCTTCCCATGGAACGTTAGAAACGCCTTTTGTCACAACTGCCCCTAAGCAATTCAAATCGACAAATTCAGAAAATTCCCCGCCGGAGCCAAAAGTGCCGGAAGCCGTCATAATGGGATTCTTAAAGGAAACTCCCGCTAAGTTTACGCTCATATCCATTAGAATTCCACCTCCCCCGCTTCAAACACAGGTCCCTCTTTACAGATGCGTTTATTGTTTACATTGGTATGGGAATCAACTTCTTTTGATTTGCAGACGCATCCCAAACATGCGCCAATCCCACAGGCCATTCGTTCTTCTAATGAAACAAAACATTCTATCCGGTTTTCTGCGGCATACGCTTTTACCGCGCGCAGCATGGGAATCGGCCCGCAGGCATAGATCACGTCCGCTTTTAAGCCATTTTGCTTTATCGCATCTATTACCGTTCCTGTTACGCCAAAACTGCCGTCTTCGGTTGCAACAGACACTTTTGCATATTGCTGAAATTCTTCCAGTAAAAACGGCGCTTTCCGATAGCCTAACACAACCTGTTTTTCGCAATCTAACTGTTTTACAAGCTCTAACATCGGGGGAATCCCGATCCCTCCGCCAATGATTAATGCAGGCGCTTTCTTTAATGGAAACCCATTGCCCAAAGGCCCCACAACATCAATGCGCATTCCCGCTTTCATCTGGGAAAATTCCGCCGTTCCCTTTCCTGCAATACGGTAGACCAGCCGTATTGACTTTTCCTTACGGCCGATCCCACAAATACTGATTGGACGCGGCAAAAGCCTGCTTCCATCTTGGGAATACAGGGACAAAAACTGTCCTGCTTTTGCTAAATCCGCGATTTCCCCAGCCGAAATTCTCATATCATAAATTTCTGTGGCAAGCTCTGTATTTGATAGAATCTCTGCCCGCAGCTTTTTTTTATCCGACATGCCCTAAAGCCCCTTTTATATCGTTTATCATATCCAACACAGCAGCCCGTGAAGCGTCTGCAAAATGTTCGCCGCCAAATCTGCTGTAAGCTTCCTGTTTATATGCGGCAATGATCCCGCGTGAAGAATTGACGATTGCGCCAAGCCCGTCTTCATGGAAGAAATGCTTTAAATCCGCGCCTTTGCCGCCCTGCGCGCCGTAGCCCGGAACTAAAATAAAGCTCTTTGGCATGATCTGGCGCAGCGCTTTTCCCATTTCGGGATACGTCGCCCCAACGACCGCGCCGACATAGCTGTAATCTTCTCCCATATGCCCACTGCCCCATTTCGCAACCATTTCGCCAACCCACTCATAGAGCGGCCTTCCATCGATCAGGCGGTCCTGAAATTCCCCGCTGGATGGGTTTGACGTTTTTACCAGTATAAAAATCCCTTTCTTTTCTTCTTTGCAAACGTCAATAAACGGTTTTACGCCGTCCGTGCCAAGATAAGGGTTCACCGTAATAAAGTCTTCGTTAAAAGCAGGATAGGTCTTACTTCCCACTTTTACGGCGCCAAGATGCCCCGTGGCATAAGCGGCGGAAGTAGAGCCAATGTCGCCGCGCTTTACGTCGCCAATTACGATTAACCCTTTTTCGCGGCAGTAGTCCACTGTCTTTTGAAACGCTTTTAAGCCCTCCACGCCAAATTGCTCATACATTGCCGACTGTGGCTTCACTGCCGGAATCAAATCAAACGTCGCATCAACAATCGCTTTATTGTACTGCCAAACAGCTTCGGCGGCGCCTTCTAATGTTTCCCCAAACTCCCCATATGCTTTTTTAAGGATATGATCCGGAATATAACTTAACATCGGATCTAACCCTACACAGATTGGAGCGTGGGTTTTTTTGATTTTTTCCACTAATTTCTGAATCATAGCATAGTTCCTCTCTTTTACACTGCGCCGCCCAAATCTTTGTCATGGTACACAAGTTTTCCACTCACCAGAGTAGCCATTACTTTTCCGGTCACTTCTCTGTTGTGGAACGGCGTGTTTTTCGCTTTTCCGGCAAACTCCTCTTTTAAAATTGTATACTTCTTACGCGGGTCGAAAATCACAAGGTCAGCGACAGCGCCTTCCTTAATCTCACCTCTGTCAAGGCCGATAATTTTTGCCGGGTTGTAGCTTAATTTTTCCGCCATCTGCAATGGCGTAAGATACTTTTCTAATACAAGTTCAGTATACGTCAAAGAAGCGGCTGTTTCAAGCCCTACAATCCCAAATGGAGCTTTTTTCATTGACATTCCTTTTTCAATCGCCGTATGCGGCGCATGGTCTGTCGCAATTACGTCGATTACGCCTTGCTTCAAACCTTCCTTGATGGCTTTTACGTCTTCTTTTGAACGCAATGGCGGGTTCATTTTATAGTTGGCGTCGTCTTCCACAATGTCTTCATCAGACAAAGTAAAATGATGCGGGCATGCTTCCGCCGTCACGTCCACTCCATGCTTTTTCGCTTCTTCTATCATTACAACGCCATTTTTCGTCGAACAGTGGCAAAGATGAAGTTTTGCGCCCACGCTTTCTGCCAATACCAAATCCCTCGCAATTATGGTATCTTCCACCGCATTTAAAATCCCATCTAAATGCAGTTCCTTTGCGCGCTCGCCGGCATTAATTACGCCGGATTTCATCAGGCTTTTGTCCTCACAGTGGGCAAACACCGGAATCTTTTCTTCTTTCGCCGCCTGCATCGCCTGATAGTAAAGCGATACGTCCATCACGGACTTGCCGTCTTCGGAAACCGCCGGAATGCCCGCTTTTACCATTCCCTTTATATCAGCCAGTTCCCTGCCTTCCTGCCCTTTCGTCACTGCTCCAATGGCGAGCACATTGACGGCTGCCAGATTTTTCGCTTTTTGATGGACATAATTAACTACATCTGCATTGTCCACGACAGGAGATGTGTTCGGCATAGCAAGAATGGTCGTAAAACCTCCTCTTGCGGCGGCTTTTGCGCCAGATTCAATCGTTTCTTTCTCCTCAAATCCCGGGTCCCTTAAATGCGTGTGCAAATCAATAAATCCCGGCATAACCAGACAGCCTTCGGCTTGAATCGTCTGATCCGCCTGTTCTTTAATGGCTTTTCCGATTTTTACGATTTTTCCATCTTCAATCAAAATATCAGACACTTCATCGAATTTAGAAGCCGGGTCTAGCGCTCTCCCATTTTTAATTAATACTTTCATCTTCTTCACCTCACTGACTTTTTACTATAACTGCGTCGTTACAAATATATCATAAATCGCTTTGATTGCGGCTTCAAAATCATGGTTCGCCACCCCGATAATAATATTTAACTCACTTGACCCTTGATCGATCATTCTCACATTGACATTTGCATGGGATAATGCCGAGAAAATCCGGCCGGCCGTCCCACGGGTGGCGCGCATTCCCCTCCCCACCACAGCAATTAACGCATAATCCGCTTCCAGCTCGATCGTATCCGGCCCCGCAAGCCTGTGAATCGCGGATAACACCTGTTGTTCCTTGCCCTCAAACTCTTCCTGATGGACAAAAACCGTCATGGTGTCTATGCCGGAAGGCATATGCTCAAATGAAATTCCGTTCTGATCAAATGCCGTTAAAACTTTCCGACAGAAACCCACTTCAGAATTCATCATATCTTTATCAATATTGACCGCCACAAATCCCTTTTTCCCTGCAATTCCGGTGATCGTATATTTTGAATGGTGGCATGTGCTTTCCACAATCAAAGTCCCTTCTTCTTCCGGCGCGTTTGTATTCCTGATATTAATCGGAATCCCTGCCTGCCGCACCGGAAACACAGCTTCCTCATGCAATACCGTAGCTCCCATATAGGAAAGTTCCCTTAATTCCCTATAAGTAATCACCTTTATCACTTCTGGATTTTCAATAATCCGCGGGTCTGCCACCAGAAAACCGGATACATCTGTCCAGTTTTCATATAAATCCACTCCAGCGGCTTTTGCCACCACCGAACCTGTAATGTCAGAGCCGCCTCTTGAAAATGTGCAGACAACGCCGTCTTCACGGATGCCATAGAACCCCGGAATCACGGCTCTTTCCGCCTTTTTCAAACGTTTCGACAAAATGCGGTTCGTTTTCTCTGGTTCAAACTCTCCATTTTTATCAAAAAAAATCACTTCAGCCGCATCTATAAATTCATAGCCCAAATATGCCGCCATAATAATTCCATTTAAGTATTCCCCACGTGAAGCCGCATAATCTCTGCCCGCTTTTTTTGCAAAATTTTCAGCAATGACGCGAAATTCCTCCTCCAAAGACAGCTTCAAGTTTAAGCCATTGATAATCGAGTCAAAGCGGTCCTTGATTTTTTTCAGCTTCATCTTAAAATCTTCTTCCGCTTCCGCTGACGCATAACAGTCATAAAGCATATCCGTCACTTTCGTATCTTTCGCATTCCGCTTGCCCGGCGCGCTTGGCACTACATACCTTCTGCATTCCTCTGCGCGCACAATATCGCCCGCTTTGGCAAACTGCGCCGCATTCGCTAAAGAACTGCCTCCAAATTTCACTACTTTTATCATCACTTTTACTCCTTACTTCTTTATTCCATCAAACAGACGCCAGATCAGCTTATGCCCGTCCGGGATCAATCTCCCTGTTTTTTGGGCTTCCGCTTCATTGTATTGATAGCCCTCCGCCTGTTCTATTGTACTGTCATACAGCAGATACGGTACATTGTCCGACGTATGCGTGCGGATTGAAACCGGCGTTGGATGATCTGGAAGGACCGCCATGCAAAACTCCTCGCCTGCCGCCTTTAACCCTTCCACAATCGGCCGCACAATCCGCTGATCCAAATTTTCAATCGCCTGAACTTTCCGCTCTGCGCTTCCCTGATGCCCCATTTCGTCCGGCGCTTCCAAATGGACATACACAAAATCACATCCGCCCTTCGTGAGCGCTTCCACTGCCGCTTGGGCTTTGCCTTCGTAATTGGTGTTAAGCCCGCCGTTTGCCCCATCAACGGCAATCACCTTCATCGACGCTCCCACTGCAATCCCTTTTAATAAATCAACCGCAGAAATCATCGCTCCGGTTTTGCCCGTCATCTCCTGAAACGAAGACAACGCCGGCTTTGTGCCCGCGCCCCAAAACCAGAACGAATTGGCGGGATTTTTGCCCTGACGCTTGCGTTTGGCATTCAAAGGGTGGTCCTTTAAAATTTCATAGCTCCTTTTTGTCATCGCCAGTAAATCCGGCTGCTTTGGAAGTTTCCCTTCTATCTTCTGCCCTAAAATATCATGTGGCGGCGCAAGATCCATTACGCTTCCATTCTCCCAGATCAAAAGATGCCTGTAACTCGTCCCGGCATAAAACCGGAACTCCTCCGTCTCAATTTCTTTACGGACGGCATCCAGCAGAATTTTCGCATCTTCTGTCGAAATCTCGCCTGCGCTATGGTCTTTCATGGAACATAAGTCAAATCCGCCTTCCTCCTCCGATAAAGTCACAAGATTACAGCGAAGCGCGATGTCCGTTTCTTTCATTGACACGCCAATGCTAAGAGCTTCAAGCGGCGATCTGCCGGAATAATACTTTCTTGGATCGTATCCCAATACCGATAAATTTGCCGTATCGCTGCCCGGGCTCATGCCGTCAGGAATCGTATGTACCATTCCAATTTCCCCTTTTGCGGCAAGCTGATCCATCATTGGCGTTTTGGCATACGCAAGCGGCGTCAAATCCCCTAATGCTTTAATGGGACGGTCTGCCATGCCGTCCCCTAAAATTACTAAATATTTCATCTTCCCTGCTCCTTTTAAATCAGCCTACGCGGATTACAGAACAAATTCCGCCAAGTTTTGCGGATTTTTCTGCAAACGCCGCCTCTGTCATAACGCCTGTCACAAAACCGCTTTCCCCTGAAACCTCCGGAAGCGTGACAAACTCAACCTGTCCAAAAACGGCTTCTATCTCAGTTTTATCCGCAGCGGCGCGTACAAAGAACGCATTTTCTATCTTTTCAAAATCTGCCAGTTTTAATTCTTTGGAACTCCATTCCACCCAGATATTCCGGTTCAAATGTTTTGCAATGTCCACCATATCTGCAACGACTGCGGAAGCCGTCGGCAGTTTTCCGGCGCCGCTGCCATAAAACATCGCATCGCCAAGGACGTTTCCATGGACAAATACTGCATTAAACACATCATTCACATTATAAAGCGGATGTTCCGGCGACAGTAAGAATGGAGCCACCATTGCAGAATAGCCGTCTTGTGTTTTTTTGCTGGACGCCAGCAGTTTGATCGCGCGTCCCATCTGTTTTGCATATTTCATGTCCACTGCGGAAATTTTTGTAATCCCTTCCGTATGGATCTCGTGGAAATCCACCTGCTGCCCACAGACCAAAGAAGTTAAAATCGCAATTTTCCGGCAGGCGTCATATCCTTCAATATCTGCCGTGGGATCTTTTTCCGCATACCCCTTCTCTTGGGCGTCTTTTAACACATCGTCAAACTCTAGGCCTTCATTTGCCATTTTCGTCATCATATAATTTGTCGTGCCGTTTAAAATCCCTGTAATTTCTTCAATCTCATCTGCCGTTAAACAGGAATTTAAAGGCCGTATAATCGGAATCCCTCCGCCAACGCTCGCTTCAAACAAGAAATTGACGTTTTTCTCTTTCGCAAGGGCGATTAATTCCGCTCCTTTTTCCGCAACTAACGCTTTATTAGACGTCGTCACATGCTTTCCCGCCTCTAACATTGCTTTTACAAAGGTATAGGCAGGCTCTACGCCCCCCATTGTCTCTACTACGATTTTCACATCGGGATCGTTTACAATCGTCTGATACTCATGTATCACTTTATTTGCAATCGGCTCTCCCGAAAAATCCCTAATATCTAACACATATTTAATCTCTATGCCTTCTCCGGCTCTTTTGGCAATGCTTTCGTGATTGGTTTCTAACACTTCCACTACTCCAGAACCAATCGTGCCATATCCCATTACTGCTGCTTGTATCATATTACCCTCCATTTTATATTTCCGGCGGAAAACATAGCCGGAAAGATTCTGAACTGTTAAAAAATAATATCATAATTTAGGGGTTGTTGCAACTAAATGTTGGTGGCTTGCGGAAGAAAGGGTATGCAGACGGGGCTGTGTTCAGGGATTAATGCTTTCTAAAGTATCCCGATTTTTGTTTGTGTACGGACGGAACCGCTCCATACACGCCGTCCATGGCGTGAATGGAGCTTCCGCGGACGTCCTGTCCGCGGATTCCTGTGAGTTTACGGGATACTTAAGAAACCCTAAATCCCATCGCAATGCCCCGTCTGCATACCCTTCTTCCTCTGTATCGGTTGTGTGGAAATTTACGTTTTTATGGGTTGTGTGTTTGGGGTTCTTTGCCTGTTTTTTGCCTGTTTTTTGCCTGTTTTTTGCTGTTTTTGGGGTTGTTTCACTGTCTTTGGTTGGTTCGTTGTCTTTGGTTGGTTCGTTGTCTTTGGTTGGTTCGTTGTCTTGGAGTTTTTTTTCTGTTTTGGGATTGTTTCGCTGTCTTGAATTTGTGTCTTTGTCTTGGATTTGTATCTCTATCTTGGATTTATATCGCTGTTTTTGCGAATATTTGGATTTGAATATTAGGCTGTGGCGTTTTTGGATTTGAAATTTTTATTTCGCGGATTTTGATAAAATGAGCATACCTTAGCAGGCATGCTCAATCAAATATTTTAGATGCTGTAATTCCGTTATGAAAACGGCGCATGTATTCATTGTCTAATGCAATATACTCTGCGTTTCCGATAACGTGTTTTACTCGACAATTTAAAGCAAGATACACTTTCAGTATAATGTCTATGCTTGCATTATCAAATATCTTTACCCTTTATTCCTAATATTGCAATGTCCTATCATTGATTTCTGCTTTGTTTGCAAGCTAGCTCTGTGGCAAGCCAGCTTTTTGCCTGCTTCATATTCGTTGCAAAATAATATGGAACAGGTAATCCGCAAATGGAGGGTTCTTTCGTTTTTGATATGCTGTCGGTTCGTTTAGGCGGTTTCGCTGTTTCGCTGTTTTACTGTTTGAATGGATAATAATGTGGGTTTTGGCATTTTTACTTTTCTGTATGGCGTTGAAATATATTGCGGGTTTTGGCATTTTAGCTTTTCTGTATGCCGATGTAAAACAATGGGGTTTTGGGTTATTTTTTCTTTTTTCTCCACCACCAGATTCCGCCGCAAAAAATGCAAAACGCCGCTGCGGCAAAGAGCAGGGGGCTTTGCTGCCAGTGAGTTATTTTGCCGGAATCGTATGCTTTGTCTGCGCCAAGCAGCATTAGGTAAAGGCTTTGTGTATAATCTTGCTCTTTGATTGGCTTTTTTGCTTCTTCTAATATGGCTTCGGTTCTTTTGTTGTCCAGATATTCGCTGGCTTCTCCGTTGGCGTCAAGAAATACGGACTTGTTTTCTATGTCTACTGCGCAATAGAGTCCGTTTTTGTATTCGTCGTTATAGGATAATATGCCTTTATATGCGATTACTGAAATGTTCCACCCGCTTTTTTCGGAAAGTTCTGTTGCGATGGATTCCAGCCAGTCGGCTTCTTCTTCCATTAATGCGCCGGCTTCATCTAGGATTGTGACTTTTTCGTTTTGCTGCCCTGTTTCTTTCATCTGATGTCCTCCTATCCGCCGTTTTCTTCCATATGCTCCGGCTGGCCTAATGACATCCATTTTAAATATCCGTTGATAAATAGATCTATTTTTCCGTCCATGACTCCGTCGGCATTGCTTGTCTCTACGCCTGTCCGATGGTCTTTTACCATGGTATAGGGCTGCATAACGTAGGACCGTATCTGGCTGCCCCAGCCGATTTCTGTGACTTCCCCGCGGATTCCTTCGGCTTTTTTTGCGTTTTCCTGCTGTTTTAACAGATATAGTTTGGCTTTTAACATCTGCATTGCTTTGTCTTTATTCATGTGCTGGGAACGCTCGTTTTGGCATTGTACAACGATTCCGGTCGGAAAATGCGTAATGCGGATTGCGGAAGATGTTTTGTTGATGTGCTGGCCGCCTGCGCCGCTGGAACGGTACGTGTCTATGCGGATATCGTCGTCTTTTATTTCTATGTCGATCTCGTCTTCTATGTCCGGCATTACGTCGCAGGAAACAAAGGAGGTCTGCCGCTTGCCTGCTGCATTAAATGGGGAAATCCGCACCAGCCTGTGAACGCCGCGCTCTGATTTTAAGTAACCGTATGCGTTTTCTCCACTTACCTCAAATGTAATGGATTTTATACCGGCTTCTTCTCCGTCCAGCGAGTCTAAGACTTCTACGGTAAATCCATGGGACTGCGCCCATCGGGTAAACATGCGGTAAAGCATGGAAGCCCAGTCACAGGACTCTGTTCCACCGGCTCCGGCGTGAAGCGATACGATTGCATTGTCTTTGTCGTATTCTCCCGATAAAAGCGTTTTCATGCGGATTTTTTCTAATGTTTCTTCAAATTCTGTAAGTTCTGCTTCTATGTCCCCAATAAGAGATGCATCGTTTTCTTCGGCCGCCATTTCTATTAATGTTTCTATGTCTTCAAATTGGGTTTTTAACTTGCTGTATGTCTCTACGTCGCTTTTTAAGCTTTTTAAATCTTTCATTTTTTGTTGGGAAATTTCGACTTTATCCCAAAAATCCGGCGCTTCCATTTCCCGCTCTAATTCTAAAATCTGCTGTTCTTTGGCAGCTAAGTCAAAGTGAATCCCTCACTTCCACTAATGGTTTGCGAAAGGTATTCCATTTCATTTTGAATCCATCTAATTCTACCACTGTGTTCACCTCTTTCTTTTTTTCCATTTTTTTATTATAGAACTCACAGCCCATGCGAGCAGCAGCCCCGCCGCCGCCCCAAGGCTGTCAATGAATACGTCTTTTAGTTCCCCTGAACGGCCTTCAATAAATAACTGATGGAACTCATCGGTTGCGGCATACATGGCTGCGCCAAGTTCGGCCCATAGGAACCGCCTGCCGCTTAAGTCCGCATATTGCGTGAAGTTGCCTAACAGGATACAGGCAAGTATGGCATATTCTGTCATATGCGCGGCTTTTCGCGCCGGATGTTCTATAAGGCTTGCGTATTGCCGCATTAAATCTTCTTTCCAGCCAAAATTTGCCGCGCTATTGACCCCTTCCACTATCTGATAGGCCAGCGTTCCGCTGATTTCACTTGAATCGTCTGCTTTCTGGGAAGAAAAGCCAAAAATAACCGCCATCCAGATAACCGCCGCCGCCAGCCATACATATCTGCTGTTTTTTCGCTTCTGTTCCGTCACTGTGTAGAAATCTCCTCGTTTAATACTTCCATCGCTTTCAATACCTGATTGTCTTTTAACTCCTCGTATTCTCCTTCTTTGTCTCCCGAATATTCATATTTCAGCTCGATGTCCGGAGCTATCCCAGAACCGTGGATATTCTCTCCTTTTGGCGTAAAATATTTCGCCGTCGTCAGTTTTATGGCGTCGCCTTCCGATAATCCTAAAATACTCTGCACAACGCCTTTTCCAAATGTCGTCGCGCCAATCAGCGTCCCATAATCAAAATCCCTTATTGCCCCGGCTAAAATCTCGGAAGCGCTTGCGCTGTTCGAGTTTATCAATACGGCAAGCGGATAATCCATCTTTTTTTCATCGTCTGACGTATAATCCTGCCGTTTTCCGTATTTATCTTCGGTATATACAACAGTCCCTTCCGGCAGAATGTCGTCTAACACTCCTGTCACTGAGGTAATCATACCGCCGGGATTATCCCTCACGTCAATAATCATCGCCTGCATTCCCTGCCCCGCAAGTTTTTCTACGGCTTCTTCAAACTGCCGCACAGTCGGCGCCCCAAAGTCTAAAATATGGACATAGCCTGTTTTCTCGTCCAGCATTTTGCTCTCTACAGTCGGAAGGTCGATGTTTGCGCGTTTTACGTCGTATTCCCTGTAGTCCGTATCTCCTTCCCTGTAAATCTGCAAATGCACGTCTGTCCCTTCTTCTCCGCGGATATGCGTAACTAAATCTGACAGTTCCATGCTTGTAGCTTCAATATCCCCTACCGTGACAATCATGTCCCCGTCCATAAGCCCCGCTTCTTCTGCCGGAGAACCTTCATAGACGTGTTTGATTGTCACCTGCATGGATTCCTTATCTTGTAAAAGGCTTGCGCCTATGCCATAATATTTCTGCGTCGCGCTTATCTGCAAATCTTCGTATTCCCGCGCAGTGTAATATTCCGTGTATTTATCGTCCAATCCTGCAAGCAGGCCGGAATAAATGCCTTCGGCAAGCGTTTCTTCTTCTACGTCATCATAATAATACAAATGAATATATCCTATTAATTCATTGATTTTTGCAAGCGTCTGATCGCTTAAAGCCGATTTTTTCGTTTCCTCACCGGACGGCGCAATGACAATATGCCTGCCCATCAGATTAACCGCAAGGAAAAGAACCGCGATCCCTACAAACAGCATTCCTCCCGCGCCGATTAGGACGCCTTTCGCAAAACTGCCTTTTGTTTTCTCTTTTTTCTCCGGTTCTTCATAATCCAGTTCTTCCATGTTAAAACAATCCTTTCCCAAAGCTTTTACCTGTTATTATACGTTATTTCCGCTGAAATCATGCCTTCCTCCCTTATTGGCTTTCCTATACATTCAAATGCTTCCGGATCGTAAACCTGCTTCCCAGAAAACCGATTCCCACGCCAAGGATTAACGCCGCGGGCACGAGGGTGTGGAATACTTTCCCTGCCGGCACAAATGAAATTAGGTTGCTTAAAAAACTGAATTTTACGCCAATATATACGACTACTTTATTGTAAAGCAGATAAAGCAGGGCAAGCGGCAGCGCAGCGCCGATTAAACCGATTAAAACGCCTTCCACAATAAATGGGGCGCGCACAAAGGAATCTGTGGCTCCAATTAACTTCATAATGCCGATTTCATCTCTGCGGACAGCAATTCCCGTCGTTACGGTATTGCTGATTAAGAAAATTGCGACAAGAAACAGGATTAAAATAATCCCTACGGAAATGTAGCCAATCAAGCTGTTAAAATCGGAAAGCGTATTCGCTACCATTGCAGAATGGCGGACTTCCCGCACGCCTTCTAATCCCTTCAGATAATCCACCAGAACGGACTGCATGGATACGTCGCTTAAATAAATAGCATAACTGGCAGAGTTGGCAAGCGGGTTATCTTCTTCAAATCCTGCCGCCGCCTCTGCGTGGCCCTCAAAATATGCTTCTTTAAAATCACTCCACGCTTCTTCTGCTGAAATAAATTTATAATCCGCCACTTCCGCCCGGTTATGTATCTCATTGCCAATCGCTTCTATCTGCTCTTGTGAAATGCCCGGATCAAAAAAAGCCGTGACTGCCACTCCCGATTCCGCTTCTTTTACCATTGCTTGAAAATTAGACACAATCGCAAAAAACAGCCCAAAAAGGAAAATACAGGCGGACATTGTCGCAATCGAAGCCAATGAAAACATTTTGTTGCGCCAGATATTGCAAAATCCCTGTTTAATTGTATAGCCTAGAGAGCTAATCCTCATGTTCTCCACCGTTTACATCTGAAATGATGACGCCTTTCTGTATGGTAATAATTCTCTTTTGCATCACTTTGACAATTTCCAAATTGTGTGTGACGACAACGACAGTCGTCCCACGTTCGTTTATTTCTTCCAGTAGCTTCATAATTTCCCATGCGTTATTTGCATCTAGATTTCCGGTCGGCTCATCTGCCAGAAGTATTTTCGGACGGTTAATCAGCGCCCGCGCGATTGCCACACGCTGCTGTTCCCCGCCTGAAAGCTGTTTCGGAAATGATTTATATTTCGCCGCCAAACCCACCATCGAGAGCATCTGAGGCACTTTCCGGCGGGATTCCCTGACAGACGCGCCGATTACCCTTTGCGCAAACGCCACATTGTCATACACATTCCGGTCTTTTAAAAGCCTGAAATCCTGAAACACTACTCCTAAATCCCTCCGAAATTTCGGAACCTGCCTGTGGTGGATAGAACTTAACTTCCTGCCGTTAATTACAATGTCTCCCGAAGTTGGCTCTAATTCCTTTAGCAACAGCTTAATCAATGTCGACTTTCCGGAACCACTGTCCCCTACCACAAACACAAACTCCCCCGCCCTAATTTCTAAATTCACGTCATTTAACGCCGGAATGCCGGCGGAATAGGACTTATTAATATGTTCTAACTTAATCATGTCTACCTCCTGACGTTCAAATTAATAATCCATCGTTTCCATATATTTCATATATTTCACCACCATTAATGCGATTTTAAATGTAATCGCATCTTCAAACACACGCAAATCTAAGCCTGTGCTTTTTTGAAGCTTATCCAAACGGTAGACAAGCGTATTTCTGTGAATATAAAGCTGTCGGGAAGTCTCTGACACATTGAGATTATTTTCAAAAAACTTGTAAATCGTCGTCAGCGTCTCGTCATCAAAATCGTCCGGGGATTTTCCGTCAAAAATTTCCCCTATAAACATCTTGCACAACGGGATCGGAAGCTGGTAAATTAACCGCCCGATTCCCAACGTGGAATATGCAACAATCTGATGATCCGGCAGAAAAATTCTCCCAACGTCTAACGCCATTCGGGCTTCTTTGTAAGAACGGGACACGTCTTTAATGTCCGTCACGATTGTGCCGCATGAAATACGGATTTCCTTCTTGTCTTTGCTTTTAAATAAATCCAGAATCACTTCTGCCGTTTTATATAAATCTTCATACAATTCGTCTTCGTTGACTTCTTTTACGACGATAATATCTTTTTCATCTACGGCCGTCACAAAATCTTTCGACTTATTCCCATAAATCCCTTTGACTTTTTCAATGTCATTGCCGTCTTTGTCACGATCCGTTTCAATTAGGAAAACAACGCGTCTTGCCTCTGCATCGATATGAAGGCGTTTTGAACGGTTATAAATATCCACCAACAGCAAGTTATCTAACAAAAGATTTTTCATAAAATTGTCCCGGTCAAAACGCTCTTTATAGGCAACCAGCAGACTTTGGACTTGAAAGACTGCCATCTTCCCCACCATATAAACGTCCTCACTGTCCCCTTTTGCAAGCAGGATATATTCCAACTGATGCTCATCAAATACTTTAAAAAACTGATACCCCTGCATGAGCTGGGAATCTGCCGGAGAATCAGCGAAAATTTCTGCAGCCTTACTATAATCTTCCGGATTTGGAAAGGTAGCGGCGCACACCTTACTTTCCGTATCAATCATACATAAATCGATTCTCGTAATTCCCTTTAAACCGTCAAGGGTATTTTGCAGTATCTGGTTCGATATCATATTTTTTCTCCTTTTATAAATGAAAAACTCCTACTTTAGTTATTCTAAGCTAAAATGCCAAAAAAATAAAGAGGAAATGCAATACTTTTTATGCACTTCCTCAAATTTTATTTTTTATATTCTAAAAATCCTTCACCAAGCACTTCTCTTGCATCTGATACAATCACAAAAGCAGATGGATCAATTTCCGCCACGATTTCTTTTAAATCTACAATTTCTTTTTTCGACACTACGCAATACAACAGACACTTCTCACTTCCGGAATACATTCCCTTGGCATACAAACCCGTAACGCCACGGTTTAGCCGCTCCATCAAAACCTTTGCCATCTGCTCCGACTTGCCGGTTACAATAAGCGCCGCTTTTGAAAATTTCATGCCTTCCATTAAAGTGTCTGAAATTTTTGAAGTGACAAATATGGCGATTACCGCATAAAAGCCAATCCGAATCCCAAACATATAAAGGCCCGCTATCACAATCAGCCCGTCAATGACCTGTAAAATCTGTACGACGGAATAATGGCGGAAAATTTTATGCTGTAGCAGAACCGCCAGCAAATCCGTACCGCCTGTTGTTGACTTTGCCAAAAGCACAAAGCCTATGCCTGCGCCGGACAAAACGCCGCCAAATATGGCGGCTAACATTGGGTCCTGCTGTGAAAGATCAATTTCCGGCAGAAAATACAGCCAGACAGAAAGCATACTTGCCGCAAATCCGGTCCTTCCGACAAATTTTTTCCCCTTTACCTTCCATGCCACAAAAAAAACAGGAATATTGAGAGCAAAGTTTGTCAGCCACAATGGTATGCCATATTGCTGCGCAATAATTGCAATGCCGGAAAATCCGCCAGTCACAAGCCCAATGGGAGAGTACAGCCACTGAATCCCAAAGGCAAGGCATCCGGAACCAAGCGTCATTAAAAAAAGATCCCACAAAAGCGTCTTTTTCCCAAACCACGTCATATCTTATTTTTTGTCCTCATTCTTAGTTTGCCCATACTTTAACATGGAAAGACGAAGCCTGCCGCGCAGCGCCAGCTTTTTTAACGCGCTGCCCACATGCCGTACACCGGATTTCTGCCAAAATGCAGTGCCTATCCCATACCAGACGCAGGCGCCTATTTTATCTTTATGCGACTGTAAAAATTCTTCCTCATCTGGAGATTTCAGCGCCGAAATCACAATATCCGGCATTGCGCCGTTAATTTCATTCACGATCGTATCCATATCTTCCGTACATGTCTCTACAGCGTAAACGCCTGACGCCACAAACCCCGGCGCCCATTCTGTAAAAACCTCCTGAACCTGTAAAAGCTCCGTATCTGTCGAAGCAATTAAAAAAACCCGCTTCCGGTTGAGCGTCACGCGTCTGAGCAACTCGCATAAAAAGTCCTGTTCACGAATTTCCCGCATACGTTGCGCAGTCACATGACCTGTCTCCGACAAAATTTCACAATCTCCAACGATACAAAGATCCGCCTGCTTTAAGCAATCTTTTACGGCAGGATGGTCATTCGCCAAAATAAGCTGTTCCATCGTGACAGTTTCAATAATATTTAACATGGCGCTGGCAAGATAAGTATCCAACCGCAGTAACGATTCCCTAACGGTATAATTGTCCACACACATATCTAATATTTTGATTTTTTTGCATTCTGTCTTTTTCACCATATTACCCCTGACTGCCCGAAAATTATTTTTAAACCCCCATATTTTACCAAAACGCCCCATGGCAAAAGCAAAACCATATTTCAATAAAGACCATTCTAACCCTTTCTGTTCTTAGTGTAATTATCCGAACAGATGGCTTAGAAGATGAAAAACGCGTCTGAATGAAATATGGTTTTACTTCTGCCGCCTGCGCACGATATAGGTTCTCTTTCAAAAATTAATTTCCGTGCCCTGACTACGATACCTTTTGAAACGCCCAGAGGGTATACCTTCACGGACGAAACCCAGCATATGCGGCCTTTCCGATGTCCGTAGGGTATAGTTAGTATCTGCAATGTTTTATCTTTTATTCTCTATGATTTTTTTGATTCATCTCCATAATACGGTTTATAATAACCGCTGTAGTATCCTTTGTATGAACCTCTGTAATAACGGTTATAATAACCGCCTTTTTCCATTTTAACTTTATTTAAAACAACGCCAAGAATCTTGCAGCCGGTAATTTCCAACTGTTTCTTTATATCCTGAACAAAACGGTAACTGCATTTGTTCGCTTCTACCACTAAAACCACGCCGTCACATTTTGGAGCGATAATCGCCGTATCAATTACAGAGCCAAGCGGCGGGGAATCAATTAAAACTGTGTCATAATTCGCCCTGCCATATGCAATCAATTCTTCAAAATAGCGATTGCCTAAAAGCTCCGTCGGATTCGGGGTTGTATGCCCTGCAAAAATAATATCCAGATTCTGCACATTTGTTTCGCAAAGCACATCGGAAAGTTTCGACTGACCGCTGAGATAATGGGATAAACCCTTAATGCTTCCCTTTTTGCTCTTAGCGCGGTGACGTCCTACCAAAACGGATTTACGCAGATCCGCATCGACAATCAAAACTTTTCTCCCGTCTTCCGCAATCGCCCTGCCAAGCTCCATTACAACGCTGCTTTTGCCCTCGTCCGGCGTACAGCTTGTAAAGGTAATCACCTGAATATCCGCTCCGCAGAAACTTAAGTTTGTCCTTAAGGAATTGAAAGCTTCTCGTTTTCCATATGCTAATTTTTCTAACTTTTCCAATTCTACTTTCATTTCTTTTCACCCTTTCTGACGCCCCATAATTTACGTTTCTGCTTTTTCTCGGAATTGTCTGTCCCGCCTTCTTCCGGTACGGAAGCTAATGTATTCAATTTCAGGAACTTCTCAATATCATCTGCGGTTCTCATCGTATCATCTAAAATATTGCGGATCACAATATATCCAATCGACAACAACAAGCCAAGAACTGCCCCTATCAATATGTTTTTGACATTATTCGGGCTGCTCTGCCCTTTTGCCTCAATCGCTTCTTCCACGACTGTAGGCTCGTCCACTTTCATAATCTGGGACATACGTTTCTGGGAAACAGCGACAAACTCATTTGCAATCTCTTTTGCGGCAACCGGATCAGGATAAGTAATCTGGATTTGGATAATTCGGGTATTGTCTTTATTTGTAATCGACAGATGTCCTAATAATTCTCCATAAGTTACGTCAAGATCCAAATTCTCTGCCACCTGCTCCACTACAGGACGGCTTTTAATCAATTCCTCATAGTCATTTGCAAGGCTGCTCCCCATCTGCAAATCAGTCAGGCTGACAATCGTATCGGAATTGGCTAAAATATACATCTTTGCAGTAGAAGTGTACATCGGCGTCAAAGCATAGACGCTAATCAATCCTGCTAAAACCGCTCCAATTACAGTCACGGAAATCACCATCATCAGGTGATTCATAATCAATATGAATATCTCTCGTAAATCAATTTCAATTTCATCATTCTGGGAATTCATAGTCATCCTCTTTCTTTTTAACTGTATTTTTTTGGTAACAATTCCGTCACTTGTCTTTTAAAAGAGATTGCCGATTTTCATAAAGAAGTCGGTCAACGCAAGCTTCCGGCAGTTTTTTATAAAGCTTCTCCACACAATTTTTCATCATTGGCGGACGCTCTTTCAAATTATGGCAGTCACTGCCCAAAAAATGAATAAGATTCGCTTCTATATATTTCCTCAACCGCGCGGATCTCCGGTCAAATGCGCCGCCCATCAGGCTTCCAGTGTTTACCTGAAGCAAAACGCCCATTTTCACCAGTTCCCGCACGTTCGATTCCTGTTCAAAAACCGCATGGACTCTCTCCATATGCGCAAGAATCGGATCATACCCTTCTTCTACAAGTTCTTTTAACCCCTGATATACTTTTCCATACTGCTCATTGGGATAAAACTCCACTAACAAATGCCTGCTTTTCGCCATTGTCAGGATATGGCCTTTTTCAATTTCCTCCACAATTCCCCTTCGGTAGAACACTTCATTGCCGCAAAACACTTCAAAATCCGGCGCAATCTGTTTCGCAAGCCCATCTGCCTTCTTCGCCAAATCCAGTATCTTCTGATTGTCCTGCGTATCATTGGGATAATTATGCGGAGTCGCCACAATCTGACGCACGCCCTGCCCATAAGCCGCCGTAAGCATCTGCAAGGTCATTTCCCAATTTCTGGAACCATCATCTATCCCCGGCAGAATATGGCTATGTATATCCAAATATCCTATCTGTTTCATCATTCATGCTTCCTCATGCGTAAAACTGCAATCCACAGAAAAACTGTAAGAACAGCCGCAACTGCGCTTATCAAATAAAACGGATATAGGCTCCGGCTGCTAAGCGTATCCAAAAATTTCTCATAATCCGCTGAGGCGACGCCAGAAATGGAAAACCAGCCTCCAAAACGGACTGCAAGCGCGCACGCAATATTCCAAACTGCAGCTGTAAAAAAACCGCCTGCCACATAACGCAGCGCATGCCGCCGGCTGTGATGCCAGCGAAACAATATTAGGATAAAAAGAACCGCAAAAACCGCAGACGCCACAGCTATCCCAAAAAACAGCGGCTTCCTTTCCTGAATAAACGACTGATATTCCGTCACAAACGACGGATAGATATATCTGCTGCAAATTGCCGCGGATTCTGACGCCAAAATATCCGATGCTTCTTTTACGCTTTCTGTCTCATACACATCTTGTTCTTTTAGATACTTTTCGATTACTTCCCGCTGACCAAATTGCTCTCCATCTTGCATTTCTGAACCGTCAACATATTTATAAAATGCAAGATATGCTGCATTTTCGTCCCATATTTCTTCTGTCAAAGACTCCGGCAGTCCATAAGAGGAAAACAATTCTTTTTGTTTTTGAAGCATCTCCTGCTCCATTCCAGTTCCATAATCACTTAGCCTTAAACTTTCCTGAAATAAGCGGGGACTTAAATAGCCAGCCAACAACTCTATACTAAAGAACAGCAAAAAAACTGCCACTGACAATGCGATAGCGACTGCCAGACTGGATGCTGTCCTGAATTTTCGTTCTTTATGCATATATTATTCTCCAATTTCCGGTCCTGATATTTTTTCTGCATAAACAAAAAATCTTTCATTCCGAAGCTTATCTTCCGCCCCGAACGGATAACAGGTGTAAAGCGTAAGTTCCTCGCTTTCTGAATCTCTTTTTTTATAATCCAGAACGTCTAAAACCTCTGTCCCTGTCACTTTATACTCATATTGTCCATAATTTGTTTTAATAGAAAGAACCATGCCTTCCTTTGCCAATGCGAGCGGAGCGAAAAACGTCGCGTCATGCCCGCTGATTAAAATTTCTTTTCCCTGTCCCGGCAAACTTCTTCCGGCATAGGTTCCCACTCCCTGTTCCAAAACCTGATCTGTATCTCCATAATAGAGCGGCGCTTTTAAATCTATTTCATTACAAAGAATTTCCCCATACTGCTCTCCCTGTAAAGGAGCGCTCCATGCGTCTTTGGAAAACTCCCCTTCCTGCAGCTCCGCCGCGTAAGTATACTCCGGCGCGCCATGAATCCAAAGCGATTTCCATTTTGCCGCTTCGCTTTCCAAAAAACCTGTTGCAAATGTATAAACAAATGCAATCCCCATCACTGCCGTTAATACAGGCATAATCATATAATTTTTCTTTTTCCGAATTGTCACAATCATAAGAATCAGGCATAAAACGCATATTCCTCCTGCAACCGGAATAAAAGTTTTGGCATAAAACCCTGTGTTCTTAATCGGCAATCCCGTAGCAAGCACTACATCGCCATTGCTTTTTACAATATTCACCGTTCCTTTTAAAAACTGCTCCACTGTAGCCGCCGCGCCCTTTGAGTTGCCGCCGCTTTGGGAACCTGTATTTATAGTGGCGTATTCTCCTTCTTCTAAAGCTTCTTTCATTACATTGTTCAAATCTGCTTTTTGGGAATCTGAATAATCCTGTCTTTTGGAAGCTTCCTCTCCGCTTCCTCCCTGTAAATCTTCCGTATTTCCTTCTTCCGGAGCGCTTTCGGATTCCGTTCCACTGTTTGAACTTTCTGTGTCTGTTCCGCTTTCCTGTTCTGTTGTCTGCGTGTCAGAAGATCCGCCGCCAACTTCAACCAAATACCCCTGATCAATCCCCTGTTTTAAATTCGCATTTGCCTGCCGGATCGCAGAGGCCGCCTGAGCCGGGGTCAAATCCACGTCGTCCGCCATCAGTTTATTATATGCCTGCTGCTTAGCAGCTTCTGTAAACTGATAGGTTTTGCCATCGTAAGAAACCGTTCCACTGTAATATGCAATAATACTTTGCTCCGCTGCATTAATATTTCCGGCATAAACCGGAGTGACGAGAGCCAAAAACAATATCGCAATGATTCCAAATCCCGCCTGCCGTTTTTTCCACATAGGTTTTCCTTTCCCTAAAAATGCCCCGGAGCTCATCTCCGGAGCATTTTAAGGATTGTTTTAAATTTTATTTAAAATAATTGTACAATTCTACATTAGCAAGATCTACAGATACGCCAAGCATTTCTGCAATATGGCCATAGTTAGTTCCATTGATGAATCCAACATATGCTGCATCTGTAACTTCAAGCGTCATAATAACATTATGAGCCGCTGCGCTGTCAGCGCCTTTATAGAGTTTCACGGAGTTTTTCGTAATCTCCGCTGTCAAAGCTACGTCATTTCCATTTACGCTCTGTGAAGCCGCCTGAATTTTAACAGTTCCATCTACCTTAGAAACTGTAACATTTGAAAAGACAATTACTTTATCGCCTTTTGTAACTTTTAAGCTGCATGGCTGTCCAGCTTCTGCATCGATACGCTCAACTGTTGCTACAGTATTGCCATATGTTAATGTAATCGTATTTCCTTTTACAGTTACATCAGCGCCATATACGCCTGCAAAAATTGCGCTGATAGCTGATAATGTTTCATTGTTAAATTTCGTCCACTGATTCTTGAAGAAATCATTGTTCCAATATTCATCGCCTAATTCTACTTTTTGAGCAAGTGTAGCGTAATCAGCCGCAACGTCTGCCGCATCAACTGATAATGTATCTGCTTTCAAACCTTTTACTTTGTATTCTTTAGCCGTTTTGTCTAATGTGAAAGTATAAGCAAGGTTTTCATATTTGGATGCAAGTTCTTCTCTCTCTGCCGGAGCAACCGGATCTGCCGGAGCCACTGTAACAACGCAAGTTGCTGAAAGACCATTTACAGTCGTTGCCGTAACAGTTGCCGTACCTGCCGCTACAGGAGTAATCGTAGCTGATGCGCCTTCTGGCGTTACTGTTGCAATCGCTGCATTGTCAACTGCCCATGTCACCGTCTTATCTGTTGCATTTTCCGGAGCCACTGTTGCAGTAAGTTTAGCTGAAGCGCCGCCTACTTTCAATGACAATGCCGGCTGATCTAATGTAATAGCGTTTGCCGCTGTTGTAACAGTTACTGTGCAAGTAGCCTTCTTAGCGCTTGTGTCAGTAGCGTATGCTGTGATTTTTGCAACGCCGTCTTTTAACGCTGTCACTTTACCACTCTTGTTTACGCTTGCTACATCTGAGTTAGAAGATACCCAGTAAACTTTCTTGCTGGTTGCGTTCTTTGGAGTTACTGTTGCTTTTAATGTTTCGCTTGCGCCTGTGTTCAAAGAAAGAGTAGCTGCGCTTAATGCAATTTTCTTCACTGGCGTTAATTTCTTAACAACTTTCACTTTTACAGTCGCTTTTGCGCTTGCGCCTGCAGACTGGATTGTAATTTTAGCGCTTCCTGTCTTTTTCGCTTTGAGCTCGCCTTTTTTATTAACTGTAACTACAGATTTCTTATTGGTAGAGAAAGTCATTTTCTTTGCTTTTTTCTCTACGCTTGCAGGCGTTACGCCATAGTTTAATTTAACTTTTTTGCCTTTCTGCATTGTTAAATTAGACGCTGTCTGAATGGATTTTACGCCTTCTTTTACTGTGATTTTACAAGTTGCCTTTGCTTTTTTGTTTCCTTTTGAAGTTACTGTAATCGTCGCTGTTCCAACGCTTTTTGCAACAACTTTTCCTTTGCCGTTGACTGTAGCGACTTTTTTGTTGCTGCTCTTGTATGTAACCGCTTTAGAAGCGTTTTTAGGAGTTGTCGATTTCACCTTTAATGTGAAACTCCCTTTTACATACATCGTCTGTTTTGTTGCTGATAACTTGATCTTGTTAGCTTTTGCCGCCGCCTGCGCATCTACTGGCGCTGAAACTAAACTTGCGCAAACCAGTGCGAATGCGAGCAGCAATGCCGTTACTCTGGGCATTGTCTTCCTTTCCATAACCCAAATTCCTCCTTTTACTTTTTATAGTACAAGTTTTTATACACTTTTATATTTTACATCAATTTGTTTCAAAAATCAATACCTTTCAATTTTTTTTATCTTTTGCCTATATTACCGATAATTATCACTGCAATATGTTGTCAGTTTATACAATTTAGCTTGAAGATGCAATGGTTCATTTCTGCCATATTTTCTATTTTTTCCCTAAGCATAAAGGAACTGCCGCTAGGACAGCTTCCATATTTCTTCGTTGTATTGCGAAATCGTCCTGTCTGATGAAAAATATCCGGCTTTGCTGATATTTGCCAGCATTTTTTTTGCCCAATCCATTCGGTTGGCATATTCTTTCATTGCCCGGTCTTTTTCCGCTATATATGATTTTAAATCTAACAGCGTCATAAACCAGTCCTTATTTAATAATTCATGGTAGAGCCGTTCTAAATTCTCTCTATTCCCTATTTTCATCAGAGAATCACTGACAATAAAATCCACTGCTTGTTTTATGTCAGCATCTTTCTCGTAAAACTCTTTTGAGGAATAATCCATTTTTTTATAATGGCTAATCACTGCGTCGCTCGTCTCTCCAAAAATATAGATATTGTCCTCTCCCGCCAATTCCGCAATCTCGACATTCGCCCCATCCATTGTTCCAATCGCGACTGCGCCGTTTAACATAAATTTCATATTGCCTGTGCCGCTGGCTTCTTTTGAGGCCAGGGAGATCTGCTCATGGATATCTGCCGCCGGAATTAATTTTTCAGCCAGCGTCACATTATAATTTTCAACCATAACCACTTTTAAATAAGAAGAAACGTCCGGATCTTGATTAATGAACTGCTGCAGGCAGAGAATCAAATGAATAATATCCTTTGCAATAACATACGCCGGAGCCGCTTTCGCCCCAAATATTACAGTAATGGGAACTGTTGGCTTTTTGCCCGATTTTATCTCAAAATATTTATGGATTACATACAACGCATTCATCTGCTGTCTTTTATATTCGTGCAGGCGCTTAATCTGAATGTCAAAGATTGAAGTTTCGTCCACCTCAATGCCCTGCGTCTTTTTCAGATAATCTTTTAATTCCTTTTTGGATTCAATTTTTATTTGCAGAAGCTCTTTTAAAACCGCATTGTCATTCTGGAACGCTTCAAGCTTTAATAGCTCCATGGCGTCTTTTTTAAATCCAGGACCGATTTTCGCCTCTATAAAATCAGTAAGCTGTGGATTGCAGTGTAAAAGCCAGCGCCGGAATGTAATGCCATTTGTCTTATTATTAAATTTCTCAGGATATATTTTATAAAAAGAATTTAATTCCGTATTTTTTAAGATTTCCGTATGCAGATGGGCAACTCCATTTACGCTATATCCATAATGAATGTCAATGTGCGCCATATGCGCTCTTTTTTCCGCATCGATAATACAGACCGATTGATCTGTAAATTTCTGCCTCACCCGATTGTCCAATTCATATAAAATGGGCATAAGCTGTGGCACAGCTTTTTCTAAATAGCGCAGCGGCCATGTCTCTAACGCCTCCGCTAAAATTGTATGGTTCGTATAAGCGCAGGTTTTTGAGACGATCTGTATCGCTTCATCAATTAAAATGCCACGCTCCATTAAAAGACGGATCAATTCAGGAATCACCATTGTCGGATGCGTGTCATTAATCTGAATAACTGCATAATCCGACAGATCATGCAGATTGCTGCCACGCTCTACGGCTTCCTCTAAAATCAGCCTTGCGCCGCTGCTGACCATAAAATACTGTTGGTAAATCCGAAGCAGATGCCCTTTCTCGTCACTGTCATCCGGATACAAAAATAATGTCAGGTTTTTTGCAATATCCTCTTTATCGAATGAAATGCCTTCTTTTACAATCCCTTCATCTACTGTTTCCACATCAAACAAATGCAGTTGAATCGTATGCCCGCCATATCCGGTCACAGTAATGTCGTACATTCTCGAATTTAACTGAAATCCTCCAAACAAAACCGGATAGACTTTATCCGTCGGGGTCAGCCAGCTTTCTTTCTCTATCCATGGATTCGGGGTTTCATACTGCAAATTGTCTTTAAATACCTGACGGAATAAGCCATAATGGTAATTTAACCCGATTCCCGCGCCGTTTAACCCAAGCGTCGCAATAGAATCTAAAAAACATGCCGCAAGCCTTCCAAGCCCGCCGTTGCCAAGAGACGGCTCTGGCTCTATTTCTTCAATTTCACGAAGGCTTTTCCCATTTTGTTCCAACAAGGCGTTTACTTCATCATAAATTCCAAGATTAATTAAATGGTTTGATAACAGTTTCCCAATCAAAAATTCCGCGGAAATATAATAAAGTCTTTTCTTCCCTCCATTACACTCCTTTTTTTGCGCCATTCCTTTCACCATTTCAGCTAACGCATAATACAATTCCTGATTTGTACATTCCTGAATGGATTTTTTGCATCTGTGTTTCACAATCTCAGCTAAATTCATGTTTCCCTCCCTAATCACAATAATTATGAGTTGCTATAATAGCATGGATATGTTAAAATAACACTGCCGAATCGACATTCACTGCTGTAAGCGAGAAAGGATTATATCATATTTCCATTACAATTTCAAGCAAAAACAGGCATGGAAATAAAGACGGTTCCATAATCCGCCCCTCTGCTTACTCCGGAGCGAACAGACACGATTTTAATAATCCAGTATATAATAAACAAATGGAGGGATATTTTTTGGATTCAGATTCTATTGCACAGCTAATATTTTTAATTCTTTTGCTTCTGCTGTCCGCATTTTTTTCTTCTGCAGAAACAGCGTTTACGACTGCCAGCCGTATCCGAATGCGCACATTATCTGAAAACGGCAATAAACAGGCCGCCCGCGTACTAAAGATTACGGACGATATGCACAAAATGCTGTCTGCTATTCTAATAGGGAACAATGTCGTCAACCTATCTGCGGCTTCTATTTCCACCACTCTTGCAATTAAATTATTTGGAAGCATGGGCGCCGGCATCGCTACCGGGATTTTAACGGTGCTGATTTTAATTTTTGGGGAAATCTCTCCGAAAACGCTTGCAACCATACACGCTGACCGGATTGCGCTCACATATTCTGCCCTGATTTATGGCCTGATGTATGTATTAACCCCTGTCATTATTGTAATTAACCAGCTTTCCATTGGTTTTTTAAAACTTCTCCGTGTAGATCCAAACGCGCAAAAAGCGGCTATGACAGAAGAAGAATTTAAGACGATCGTAGACGTTGGGCATGAAACAGGCGTGCTTGAAAATTCAGAACATGAAATGATTAATAATATGTTTGATTTCGGGGATTCTCAGGCAAAAGAAATCATGATCCCAAGAATTGACATGACATTTGTGAAATCAGACAGCGCCTACGAGGAATTAATTGAAATTTTTAAAGAAGTGAAATTCACAAGATTTCCCGTCTACGAAGACACAACAGATAATGTAACCGGCATTATAAATATGAAAGATTTGCTTCTCTGCCAAGACAAAGAACAGTTTCAAATCCATGATTGGATTCGGAAACCATTTTTTACCTATGAACAAAAAAATATTTCAGAATTATTTTTGGAAATGCAGAAAAATTCTATAAATATTGCTATCGTTTTAGACGAATATGGCGTAACTGCCGGAATGATTACACTGGAAGATTTATTGGAAGAAATTGTCGGTGAAATCCGCGACGAATACGATGCGGACGAACAAGACCCTTTGACTAAAATCAATGAAAACGAATATTATGTCCAAGGCTCTATGAATTTAAACGACTTATGCAGCGAATTAAAACTGCCGTTTATTTCCTCTGATTATGACACGATTGGCGGATATTTAATCGGCCTGTTTGACCATCTTCCTGAAAAAAATGAAATCGTCGTGACAGAGGAGGAAATTCTTCTTCAGGTAGATGAAATGGATAAAAACCGGATTTCAAGAATCTATATAAAACTCCCTTCTAAGCCAAGGGATTAGAGGAACAGCTTTTGCTGTTCCTCCTTTTTTCAGCGAACTTTGCAATGCCCGAATTTTTGGAAAAAACCGGAAGGATCGCCGCCTACCCCAGCCGTCTTTACATAATTTTTCACGGCTATAGCCTGCTCATTCGTAAATTCCCATTTTTCCTGCACATGCTTCCAAGTTCCACTGTCTGCCTTCTTGACAGGTTTTATGCCAAGCGCTCTCTGCGCAGGCGTGACCGTCGTATATTCTTCTTTCATCTTTTTGTTGTTAAATGCCTCTGCCAGCTTATCCGCATATTTTTTCGTCCTCCAAATAGAGTTTTCGGCAAGCGTGCCAAGATGTTCTTTCGATATAAAACGCACACTTCCGCTGTTATATTCTTTTCCTGCCGTATCCACAAGATAAACCGTGATCCGTTTCACCGCCACATTGCCCACACTGTCTTTTGCCCGATAAGTCACAGAAAGGCTCATTTCACTTTCCGCCATGCTAAAATCTTCCGATTGGTAATCCTGAACGGTAAAAGACGTTTCATTTTCATCATCTACGCCATGATTTAGCTTCCCTGCTTTATTTGTCTCAGATTCTAGTTCTTTGTCATATGCTTCCGCAAGGCTTAACAGGTATTCTTCTGTCAGCATTCCCTTTTTCGCCTCGTTTAGCGGAACATAAATATCCGAAGCGTAAATTTGCGGATACTCGTCCCATACGGCATACAGATTAATAAACGGGACGTCAGAAGGAACCTCCTCTAAAAAAGTTCCATATTCTTTTGACGGAGCCCCAAATGTTAAGCCCTCGTTTCTTCCTTCCTTTGCAGCCTCCTTCGCAGCTAGGAGCAATGCATCGCTTGGAATTCCGCCTTCTCCATGCAGATAAATCCTTCCTTTATCCTGCCTCTTTTTCTCCTTCGCCATGCTATAGCCCAAAAAACTGCAAGGCACTCTTTCTTCAAAAGGCATCCCACTTTCATCTTTCATCTGCCCACTGGCAACGTCTCTTACTGGTTTTACTAAATCCCTGACAAAAAGATTCGGACGAATGACATACTCTTTCGTGAGAACTCCTGTCTTATCCAATACATTTTCCCCGCTTGACTGCCCGTTTCCTATATAAGACACATAAAAACTTGTATCCCACTGCGCATACAATGTAACATCTTTATTCTCTGCCACAGTAAACGCCGCTTTCTTTTCACTTAACACAAGTTCTTTCTCATTCTCTATCTTTGGCGTCAGGCTGTACCCTTTTAAACGGTATAGATCCGAAAACTGTTTATTATTGATGATTATTTTACTAAAACTGACTGTTATCTTCTCCCCCTCTGCTTTAAAACGGGTAAACGGGCAAAGCGTAGATGCATCTCCTCCTCCTTTTCCTAAAATTTCCAAATCCTTTTTTGATAAATTCGGATCAAACTGTACGGCATACATATCCTCCCAATCCGCATAAACCGTCTGATCCGATTTAAAATACTGATAATTTCCTGCTTCATGGATATTTGGGACTAAAGCTCCGTCCTGACGGATAATTTGGTCTCCATTTCCCTCTTTTTCTGAATAGTATCCCAAAAACTTCTGCTTGCGGACGCCCTCTATTAAAGACTTATCCTGCCGTTCCTTCGCCGGAATTTCAATGCATCCATTCTCAAAAACCGTTTTTTGCCCAAAATCTTTGTAATAATTCAGTTCATAATGTTCAAAAAACTTCGCCGTCCCGCCTTCTTTGGCTCCTTGGCCATCAAGCGTAATCTCATAGACCAGCGGTTCCCACTGCGCATATAGCGTAACAGTCTCCTGATGGGTAAGCGTCAGGTTTTTGACCGCCGTATCCGGCTCTAACGCCCCGTCTTTTGCCCGGCTAAAGCCCTTAAACTTATATCCTTTCCGGTAAAACCCATTCGAATTTAACTGAAAAACTTGTCCGCAATAAGGCTGCTGGAATGGCGTTTTTCCACTGTCCGCCCCATTCCCATCATACACGACAGTATACTGCTTTCTCGGAATGAACACATTATGATATGCCGCAAAGCCAGATGCCTGAAATGCCGCTAATGCGCCTGTCTGAAATTCTTCTGACGGCTGCCTGCCCCATTGAGGGACAAATTCTCCAACGGCATAATAAGAAGCATCCCTGTCTGTGCCAGTATGCGTTATGCCATAGCTGCCGTTTACGTCCATTTCCCAATACCGAATAGGCTGAAGATATTTAATATTTTTTTGCCAAAATTCTCCATTTCTGTCATATCCGCCACAATTTCTTGTACATTCTTCCCAATACTGCCCATTTGGCACGCCATTATTGTCCATATACTTCGCCGAAAACAGATGGGCAAGCTGTGGCGTAACCTGGGATTTCCCTGTGTTCTTCCATGTTTTGCCGCATACTCCACAGTGATACGTCGTTTCTTTATGGGAAATTCCCTGCTGTGTACAGGAAGCCGCCTGATCTGTAATCGTTTTTACAGAGCTGTCAGGATTATGTTCTGTCAATGGCAGACGGTAAGTAATTCCTTCTTTTCCACTCATGTCCAAATCCCTGTTTCCAATATCCACTGTAGTCGTAACAGTGTCGCTTCCGCATTTGCCGCCAGACGTTTTTGAATTGCCCAAATCCCAAAATCCGCCATGCCACCTTCCAACTTCATCTCCTCCTTTTCCATATGCCTGCTGCCTTGCCGCATCGGAAGCCGGCTTTACCTGATACTTCCAGACATACCAATAATGTTTATAGACAGGATAACCCGACAAAGTCCCTGTCTCATTCCACAGAGACTTTGTATACTGAATGACAGCCTGTTTCGGTTTTTCCACTTTTATCTTTTTTATATTAATCCGCCACACCGGAAACCCAAGACCGCCTTCATAGGTATCCGTATCTTCAATTCCCGATGCGCATTCCTTAAATTGATACGCCGATTTTCCTGCCTGATAAGTTATGCCATATTCGCCGCTGTTCGCCAAATCGGAACTCCTGTCTGTAATCCAGCAATAAATTTTTGCTTTATTCGTGTTATAGGCAGTGTCAAGCTGAATATAACTTTTATTTTTCTGCCCATAATGGAAAACCCGATATGCCTGAACCTCATACTCATCAGCCACTTTATCACTCATTACTATATCATACAAGGTTCCTTCTTTCCGGTATGTTTCGTTTGTCTCCCCCTTTTCCGAAAAAGAGTTTTCCGTATACAGGACATTCTCTGAAAACATCGTCCCCATTGCCAAAAGCTGTTCAAGTTCTTCCTCATTTAACTGTTCCAAAAAGATTCTCCGCTCCAAATTTGTAGCCATTCCAATATAATGGTTGAATGTTTCTGCCGGAAGCGCTTTCCAGTCGCAAGTGAGAAGTTCCGGCTTCTTTTTATCGTCTGGCATTTTTAACTGCTCTATGGAAGCTAAAGTAAGCAGCCCATTTCCATAAATAGAATCTTTTCCCGCTTCTCCTAAATCCTCTGCGCTCTCATTTAACAAACGTATGATTTCTTCATAAGATCTGTCAGGCCGATAAGCTTTCCGCCGCGCAATCACAGCTGAAACAACCGCAGCCGCAGCCGACGTCCCAGAAGCCTGAACCTTTTTTCCATTTTTTCCGGAAGTCTGTACACTGCCATATGCGCAATAATCCACACATTCTCCCCGATTTGAATACCCTTCCACTTTCCGGTTTTCATCTACCGCAGAGACCACAATCGCCGCTTCTTCATTTGCCGGAGAAAACTCCGCGGTATTTTTGCCCGCATTCCCCGCCGACGCCACGACAAAAACGCCTTCCTGTTTCGCCTTTCGGATTGCTTCCCCAAGAATCTTAGATCGTTCTGTTTTTACTCCGCACATACTGATATTAATAATATCCGCCCCATGTTCCAGCGCATAACGGATTCCTAGATATATCCTTAGCAAAGACGACCGTCCGTTTCCGTCCGCCACCTTAACTGGCATAACTTTCACAGATTCGGGCGTATGCTCCAAAATAAGATTCGCCATTTCCGTCCCGTGTCCATTGTCGTCCGAGATACTGCCTGCATTCGTCAAATCTATCCCTTCTGTCAGACGTTTGCTCCCATAGCTGTCCACATCATATCCGCTGTCAATCACCGCCGCCACAATCTCCCTGCCGCCGGAACGTTTTGCCACAGACGCCTGTTTATTTCCGGCAGTCTTTAAAATTTCCCTTCCCTTTTGACTTTCTAACGACGTTTCCTCAAAAGGGGCGTCTGCCTCAACAGAAAGTCCCGGCATATTCTTTAGATATGCGTATGCCTCTTTTGCTTCTTTGACAGAATTGTACTCTAAGATTGTAATATCTTCATATCCCTGTATCACATACGATGCGCCCATAGCGTCAAACGATGTCTTTCCCTGAACCAAAAGACGCTTCGACTGCCAAATGTCTGCGCTTTTCTTCAAAGGCCTTTCTTCCGTAATGAAATTTACTGCTTCCTGTAAAGAATCCAGATCAGTCACTTCAATTTTGACTTCCTCTTTAGATTGCGTTTTAGTCTTGGCAAATCCCGCCGCCGGACAAAACAGCAGACAAACCACAAATAAGACAATCCCCGCCTTCCATCTTTTTTTCTCTTTCAACTCAATTCCTCCTAACATGTATTCCTCTATTTTAGTCAAATACGGCAATCAGCTTTGTATTTTCCGACACACGGTATGGCGCGCCGCCATTAGACAAAACATTTCTCTTTCCTTTGGCAGCGTCCACAGTAAGGCTTGCAGCCATTCCCGATCCTCCTGTTACAAACCGAAACCCCCGAAACCTCGCGCCTTCCTTTTTCGGCGTAACCGGAAATGCGCAGACTGAATTTTGAGGAATTGTATATTCCTTATACAACTCATCGTCCAAATAAAAACTCACTGTCCTCATTTCCGGTTCCCGGTCCACTGGTTTGTCAAAAATCACTGTCCTCATTTCCGACACTGCCCCTTTCTTCCCATTTGGATGCCGGAACTTTTCCGTAATTTCCACAGATAAAATCCCATATTCATAATCCGCTTCCAAAATGGATACCGTCAGGTCAGAGTCACTGTTTTTCTGAACCAAAAGCGCCTGTAAAAAATCTGCAATGAAATCTTCATTCTTTTCAATCGTATCGTTTCTTTCACCCATCACATGGGACAATGTGGAATTAACCGCCTGAGCCAAAATCGTATTTGTCTCTGTCTGCCGCGCCGACCTGCCATACAGCGTCAGCATCAAAGCAAAAACAAAAATTGCCGTAATGCCGCACGCTATTCCAAATGCAACTTTTTTCATGTGTAATCCTTTCCTACTTACTTGTGACAGGAAGTTTATACTGTCCATATGACGTTTTCTTTTCCCGATCTACCGCTTTTACCAAAATGGAATACACGCCCACTGTGGGAAACGGAAATTTCTTCGTATCATAAAGCGGCATTTTTTTCTTCTTTTCCAACTCATTCCGGTATAACACGCTCTTTCCGTCCCGTTTCAAAATATCCGTGATTTCCACCATAACCGCATTTCCATCTGCATCTTTCGCCGAAAACATTTGATATATATTTACTTCTTTTTTCGGAAGCGTTTTTACATAGGTAAAAGTAATAACCGGCTTTTTCCTCGCCGCCTGAGCTTTCACAGCCTCTGCATCCACATAAGAAGCCACATCTGTTTTTACCGAATCCCCAAACGCTTTCCGATAAGCAATCTCTATAAATCCTTCCTCTGTCCCCGACCGGACAGAGCCTAATGCTCCTAAAACCAAAAATGACAAAATACAAAACACAATCGTCCTGCCATGCTGTCTCATTAAAATCAGCATAATTCCTCCTTAACAAGCGGACTTTAACATCGTTTCCACATAAATCCGCAATATGCCCGCATCTGTTTTGCCCAATAAAAGCAAAACTGCGCCAATCACAAATCCTGCCGCCGCCACACTAATCAGCAATTCGCCAATCTGATAAACCGTCTCGTCCATATGCCAACCCCTCCTACAATTAAAATGCCGTAAAAGCCCCAAGCGTCAGCGCCATCAAGCCAAGGACAACCGCCGCTAACACAACATACAAAACAGCCTCTCCATAATCTTCAAATAACCCGTCATTCATTCCTTTCCCTCCTATCTTGCAAACCCTCTTAAAGAATTAACGCTTTCCACTCCCAGAAACGGCAGTCTGCTCTTATATTGCACTGTGACATATGCAGCCACCACACCAGCAGTATTTGACGCAGGGCTGTGTTCCGTATATGTGGCATGGCCTCCATCTGAAGAAGAAACGTCAATACGCACATCATAATTGTTTTTCGCCCCCGTCTGAATACAGGCATTTAGGACTGACGGTGAAAAATCACTGTTTTGCAGCTCCTTTAAAACGTCCTGCTGATAATTTGCCGCCTGATTCACTTCCGTCTGATAAGAAACAATTCCGATTCCCATAAACACTACTAATATAAAGAAAAACATTCCCATAAATGATTTAATTACTGCTGACATAAGCATCCCTCCTAAAGCTAAACAAAATTTGAAGTCATAAACGCGATTGTCACTAAAGTCATATCCACCAGCAATTTCCCACCGCCAATAATAGAAGGAAATAAAAACTGCCAATACAGAGCCGCCAAACGGTTTTCATTTGCGGCGCGCTCGCTTTGCCCAAGCAGCGCTGTATTTTTCGTTAAAATCTCATCAATCTGCAATTCCGCATCTCCTCCCCTTCCGGTAGAAATTGAATACAACATTCCCATCGCCGACTGAATCTCTAAAATACCAAACTCCTTCATAAAATTCATATAAGGCTCATTGCTTTCCGGCTGTTCCATAATCTCCTCTTGAATAACTTTTAAACTGTCCGAAAGAATGGCAGGCGCATCTTCTAAGGATTTTGCTATCGCCGCATTGACATTTTCCGATACCTGAAGCAGCAGGGAAATTTCCATCAGCCACTGTGGGAACGCCTTCGTAATCTCCTCCACACAGCGATTTTTTGCCAAACGGTACCCCAACGAATGTTGATTAAACAAAAAAATCCCTACAGCCATAGCCGCGGCCGCCAAATACTTCCAGTTAAAAAAGAAGAAACCCAAACCAATGCCGAACCCAACGCATCCATATGCCAGACTTTTCTTTTTTTCCTTAGAAAAATCATAATTTTTCACTTTCCGGTAAAGCTCAATCTGTTCCTCTTGCGATAGCGCAGATTCATTTCGCAGCCAGTTGACAGAAGCCATGCCATCTGCCTTAAGATATGTCCTCATAGACGCCAAAATCAAACATACCGTACCAAATTTATAGACCCGAGATGACATAATATCCACCATCGGCGCATATTTCGTAATAATCACCGGAGTAAACAGGCAAACAGAACTTACCAGCAATAATGCAATATTGACCATACGCTGCCTGTTTTTGCACTCCTTTTGAAACTTACAAGTTTCCGTCTCCCAGACTGCCCTGCTTGACAAAAGTATTTTCACAGAAGACTCATAATCCCCACCGATCTTCTCCGTCTTTAACATCAAAGCATGGACGTCCTTTATCCGTTGGCACTGATACTTCTCCTCAATCCTTTTCAGTCCTTCTTCCAAAGAATTTTCCTCAGAATAATCATACAATATATACTGGACTGCTTCCCTTAGAACCTGACGCATAGGAGAATCTTTCGGGACAATCTTTTGCGTATCCTGCAAAGCCGTAATAATCTTTGGCATTTTCTTAAACGAATATAACACCTGTTCAATATAGATGTTTACGTCTGAAAACCGTTTCTGTTCATACATATTTTTATAACTGTTAATGACAACTTTCGGCATCATTGCCATTCCACAGACCGCAATTACGCAGATATACGGCAAACTGAGCCGAAAAACAAAACCTCCGGCCCAAGAACAAGCCAAAACCAAAACATACACCAAAACCGTATTGCGGATACGATATGTATATCCATACTTTTCAATCGCCGCCGACACATTTTTCGGATTTAGATAATATAAAAACGATTGTTTCTTTTTCATCTTTCCTCCTCTAATGCCGCATAATCAAACGGCTGTCTAATCTTTGCCCGTTCCATTTTTTTACAAATCGAATTAGGCAGGGAAACATTCCGCAGTTTCCCCTCGTCCAGCAAAAGACTGACACGGTTAATCCCATTCTCCCTGTCAAAAAAACACAACTGATCAATATACCTTCTGCTTCCTCCATTTGGCATTTCCTTCAAGCGGAGCAACACCCCGACGTCAATAAAATCATAAATATCATTCACCATACGGTCTGCATCCATCGCATTTTGAATCATATTTAAAAACCTGTCCGGAATTTTCAAAACATTATCCGTATGAATCGTCGTAATGCCCTTTACCCCAGTCGAAAAACATTCCAAAAGCGATTTCGCTTCCTTCGACCGCGCCTCCGAAAGCATAATCCAAGAAGGATTTAAGCGAAGGCAAGTCTTAATTGCATTCGTATAATTCATAGCCGTCACACTTCCCCGCCCGTCTCCGTCTGCCCGCTCCTTTTTTACCTTAATCTCAATACAGTCTTTTCCCGGATAAAGCTTCGCATAATGCCATTCTGGATTATCCTCAATCGTAATCACTTTATCCTGAGGCGGGATATATCCCGAAAGAAACTTCGCAAACTCCGTCTTCCCAACTCCCGTATCGCCACAAATGACAAAATTCATCTTCGTCTTCACACAATTCAACAAAAGCGCCAGAATTTCCCTGCTGCAATATCCCTGACGAATCAGTTCTCCCGCATCATAGCGCGGAACGGCGGGAGCCTTCCGGATACAAAAGGCTCTCCCTGTGCTGGTAACAGATTCATGCACCGCCGTTATGCGAAGCTCCTCCGACTCAGCTTCCAAAATCGGATTCGCCGGATTAAACTGCCGTTCCACAGCCATACTGACCTTATTGATAAAAACCTCCAGAAACTTAGCCGTCACAACCGAAGCATCCGCCTTCGTCTTAACCTTATTAATATCCGTCAGCCATAAATCCGCCCCATTATAATCCACGTCCGTTATCGTATCATCTTCAATATAACGCCACAAAGGTCCAAAACTAGCCGCATCAAGAAGTATAGATCCAGATTCCATTTTTTCCATAAGCTTCCTCCAAATCCATTTATTTCGGCAGCACACCGCCCGCGCTTTCATAAAAATGATTAATCAAATCCGCAAACGCCTTATAAACAATACTCGTATCACTGTCCCCAATGACAATCTTCATAATCACAATCACCGCAAGAATCGCTAAAACCGTTATAATCGTAGAACCATATTGTTTAAAAATTTCATCCATAAAAAAACACTCCTTTTCCATTTACTAAAGCAATCATAGCTTTTACTATACATTCCAAACTCCGTTTAAGTTCCAAATCCCTATCACAAGCGCCCTTCTCCCCAATCCGCATCACATAATCCAAAACCCTGTTCCGGTCATATGCAAAAGCAAATCTAGGATTATAAGGAATCACAAAAATACGCGAATCCGAAATCCGAAAACACGAAGCAAATCTCCGAACTTCATCAACTTTTCCTTGAAAAAACTTCCCGAACAGGAACATGACATTCTTTCGAACAAACGAATACCTAAAATAGACGTCTTCCAATTCCCGAAACGAACCAGAAAGATTACAAACCAATAAATCACAGTCTTCTATCAGCTGCTTCACATTACCTGACTTGCTGCAATCCGTAAAAACAATAGAATCCACAGAATCAACTTCTGAATGTAATAAATCAACTCCCATATGCGATATGCCAATTTCCGAATACGATTCGCTTTCTTTTGAATACGATTCGCTTTCTTCTGAATACAGTACACTATCTTCCAAATGTAATACGTCTTCTTTCGAATACGATACGCCTTCTTCCGAATGCAATACGTCTTCTTCCAAATGTGATACGCAAACTGAAACCGGAAGCCCGCGAAACTGCATAAACGCCGCAACCGCCGCCATATTCGCGCTCGTGCCAATTTCACGCATAACGCCATAAAACACAATATGCAATTACATTTCTCCTATTTCAACAATCAAAGGGATATTATAGAATAAATAGATAAAAGATTTAAAAGATAAATATAATATACATCATCTAAGAAAATTTGTAAAGCAATTTAGAAAATTTTAAGAATTATAAACAAACCCATAACCCTATATTCCTAGTTCCTATATCATAAATATATTCAAACTTCAAACATGTCTGAAAAACAATTCGGCTAGTTCTTTTTCCGGCAGATTCCCTTCATACATGAGCTCTCCCAGATGACCCACCCATCTACCGCAAGTCTCCTCTTTTTTGCAGTATGTTACTTCTGCAATTCTTGACTTCAAAAAAAAATTACGCTAAAATAACTCAATAACTATATGGAGGTAAATTATTATGAAACAGACTAGATTACATAACGGATTTCTATTATTAATGACAAGCATTTCTACTGTTGCTTTTATAGGTTGCGCCACAAACACACAACCGAATAATACTGCCAACCTCCAAACGCAGACAGAACAAAATACACAAACACAGACAAAACAAGATGAGAATATTCCATCTTTACAAGAAGTCATGGATCGCGTTGTATCCAGCCAAAATTTGGATAATGCACTCAATTACGAAGCCAGCATAACAAATCTTACAGAAGATAGCATTGTTTTATTATGCACTTCAGAAAGCAGTAAATACGAAGCCTACGGCATAATCAGTCCTGAGTATGGAATGAACGGCATTTTGTTAAATTATCGGATTAACGGCGAAAATAATTATAATTATTTAGAAGAATCCTTTAGCTATGGCAACGCAAACCTGCAAGAACAAGGAGAAAATAATGTTATCTTTACATTTACACAAGAAAATGACATTGTCCGCAAACTTAATTTTGAAACATTTGATACTGGAACAATGTCTTTAAAAGAAGAATAATAGATAGAAAAGGACGAAAGACAGACAAAAGAGCTTGATTGCCTTTTCCAAAAAATCTACAAGGATAATGTCAACAGAAAATTGAATTACGAACGCTTTTACAAGCTATCCGATGGATATGAAGTCAATCACAGGAAACTAAAACAGGAAATAAAAGCCTTTACAGCCAAGGGCAGTGAAACCGATACGAGACTCGTTTCAAAGTTTGTGTAAACGTCAAAAACGAAACTGTTTCAAGTTCACACAAAACTTAAAACGGTCTCTGTCAGAAAAGGCTGGTCTGAGACAATTCCGCTTGACAATTCTGTTTTCAGGCATTTCAAGCAGAACTTCCTGAAACACCCCTCTAGGATTGACCCGCGATACAAAAACAACCAATATTTTCTAATTGCATACAATCTCAATTCACATACATTCTTGAACTACATACAATCTCAATTCACATACATTCTTGAACTGCATACATTCTCAATTCACATACATTCTTAAACTGCATACATTCTCAATTCATATATAATTTCTAATTGAAAACAGTCTCAAATTACAAACACACACTAATTAAAATCCAACCAAAACCGTCCAATCAACCATACTTCCCAAAACAACGTAAAAACAGCCAAAACCCCGCTATACATAGGACTGGGTATGCGAAAGGGGCATTGTGATGGGATTTAGGAGTTCTTAAGTATCCCTTCAACAAACAGAAATCCGCAGACACGATGTCTGCGGAAGCTCTAATGCGCCATGGACGGCGCTTTTAGAGCGGTTTCGTCCGTCACCGGCATAAAACATGGGATACTTTAGAACTCCTTAATCCCTGAACACTTCGCCGACAGAATACCCGGCGCTCTGTTTGGCGTTCGGATTTATTGTTCTCCTAGGGCATCCTGCCGTATCTTCTGGTACAAATCCATTTCCACATCTACATAAGGCAAAAACTCAAGCGCCGGCAGTCCGGCATGGCAGGTTTCCATGAAACTGCGCCATATCTCCCCCGGATAGGAAGATCCAGATAAACCGGGAAGTTTTTCCGGCATATCGTAGCCGACCCAGACACTTGTCGTATAATAACGCGTATACCCTGCAAACCAACCGTCTTTATTGTCATTCGTCGTCCCTGTTTTTCCTGCGGACGGCATTCCCGTTACGCCAAGCCCTCTGCCGGTTCCTTCCGTTATTGCCGTAACAAGCATATTCGTCGCCATGCGGGCGGCAGTTGTTTTATAGATGTTTGTTTCTTCTTGTGAAGTGGAGAGAATTTCGTTGCCGTCGGCATCTGTAATTTTTATGATGCAGGTTGGAGCGCGGTATTTTCCGTCGTTTTCAAGCGTTGCGTAAGCCGCTGTAAGTTCGACTGGGGACACTCCGTTTGTCAATCCTCCTAAAGCTGACGTAAGCCGCTCGTCTTCGTCTGCAATCCGCGAAAATTTCATTGCTTTTAAATAAGAGAGTCCTTTTTTTGGCGTTATCTCCTCTAATAGTTTCCATGCAATCGTGTTTTTCGAACGGGCCAGCGCAGAACGCAGCGTCATCTCTCCACTATAACTTCCGTCTGCATTCGACGGGCCTTCTTCAATCGGTTCGTCCACTACAATCGAATCCGGCGTATATTCCTGTTCCAACGCCGGCGTATACACTAGTATCGGCTTAATTGCGCTTCCTGGCTGCCTATAGCTTTGATATGCCCGGTTTAACGTATATCCCGCAAAGTCTTGGCTTCTGCCCCCGACGATTGCCCTGACATATCCTGTCTCATTCTCTATGCAGACGCCTGCTCCTTGTAGTTTAAATACGCCTTCTTCATTTACGTCTGTAAAACCGGAGAGTTTTTCATCTATTGTCTTTTGAAGAAGTTCCTGTAATTTTAAATCCATTGACGTATAGATGCGGTAGCCCGCTGTAAACAGTTTTTTCTGGCATTCCGCATACAAATCACTATAACGCGTATCATACAGGCTTTTTTCTTCGTCATTTTTAAATTCTGTCTGAAAAACAAAGCCTTCCCGTTCCATTAACAGACGTATTGCGCAATAATATGTATACGTCTCCACATAGTTATTTTTTGTATGCTCTGGCCGGTTTAATGTGATTTCCTCCGATTTTGCCATCAGGTACGCGCCTTTTGAAATTTTCCCGTCTTCATACATATTTAAAAGAATGCGGTCTCTGCGCCCTAACGTGTTTTGCATATTCGTCAGCGGGTCATGAAGCGTCGGATTATTGGGAATGGCGCATAAAAACGCAATTTGTGACAAATCCAAGTCATTCACGTCTGCATTAAAGTATCCTCTGCTCGCCGCCTGAATCCCATAATAACCATTGCCAAAATATATATTATTCAGATAAAATTCTAGGATTTTATTTTTACTGTACTTTTTTTCCAGCTCTGTTGCAATAAACATTTCCTCGACTTTTCTCTGCCATGTCCGATCCTGTGTCAAAAAAATCGTCCTTGCAAGCTGCTGTGTTATCGTGCTCCCGCCCTGTGTCACTTCTCCGTTTTCAATCGCGGCTCTTGCCGCGCGGAAAATCGCCCGGTAATCAATTCCATTATGCTGATAAAATTTTTTATCTTCTATGCTTACGATAGCGGCGCATGCATCAGACGGAATATCCTCATATGGCAGATAGTAAACGTCTTTTTCCCCTTTTAACGTTGAAATCGTATTTCCGTCTTTGTCATACACAACGCTGGTCTGAGCCACGCAAAACGTGGCTTCTGTCGACCCGCGCACAAACCGCACAGCTTCCGCTTTCATCTTCTGAACCTGTACGGCATATCCTCCATAATAATAGTAGCCTAGGGCGGCGGCTACCAAAAGCATCAGAACAAACTGAAGTTTTGCAAAAAACCAAAACACACGGTATTTTTTCTTTTTCTTTTTACGGCTCATATGGCTTCCTTTTTATCACATTGTATTTTTGATTATTCTACCCTTTTTGCCAAAATAAAGCAACCTTACTTTCAAGGTTCTACTGCTCCATCTGTCTCCCCAAAAAGCCCGCTGCCGTAATCGCCAGCTTATGTTCCGTATCTCCCATCTGCCGTTTTTCGTTCTTATCAGAAATGACAACTGCGCCAATCGCGTCTCCCTGACAGATTATTGTCGCCACTGCCTGAGAACACTGCTCCCCCGTGTCGTCTAACGTAATTTTTACAAACGAATCATCATCTTTATTTGCAACAAAGTCCGCCCGGTTTTCAATAATGCCCTCCATCTGCTTGCTTAACGGTTTACCGTCAAATTCTTTTTTTCCATTGCCCGCTACAGCGACGACATGGTCCCTGTCCGTAATGCAGACCAGATTTCCGGTTGTCTGGGAAAGGCTCTCCGCATACTGCCCTGCAAACTGTCCTAGCTCCCCAATCGGTGAATATTTTTTTAAGATAATTTCCCCCTGCCTGTCCGTAAAAATTTCAAGTGGATCCCCTTCTCGAATCCTCAATGTCCTGCGGATTTCTTTTGGAACAACCACCCTTCCCAAATCGTCTATTCTACGCACAATTCCTGTTGCTTTCATATGAAAAATTCCTCCATTTACATTTTCTACTGTGTGGTAGTAGTATCTGTAAGTGAAGGAATTTTATACCTCGATTTTTTATGCCTGTTTGAATTTTATTAGAAATCTCTCAAAGGCTCACTCCCAATTTATCTCATAAGCCTTTGTAAACACATTGCAGTCTGGATCGTTTTTCATCGCTTCTAACATCTGAATGTCTTCTGAATCCGCTTCTTCCTCTTTCAGATCCTCCCACGAAACCGATATTTGCCGTTCCACGAACTGATAACATTCTTTCATTTTAGACGGTGAAATGTCGTCAATCACATCAAAGATTGCCTGTCTGATTTCATTCAGATTCCGCTCGTTTTCAAGTTATTCCTTTAATTTTTTCATGCAGCAACAGCGAAATTCCTGAATGCCTTTTATTAGCTGTTTCCTGTTCGCTTCATTTTGTTTTTTCAGGAGACATTCTGTCTGCTTGGAATAACTTATTTCCATGACTCATCTTCCTTTCGAGCTGTTTTTTAACTCTGCCTTAATCGCGCTTCTCATCACTGTCAAACGTCTCGCAATACCTCGCATAAAATGACGGTTCTTCCCCTTTCACAAAGAGATGCGAAATATCCCCAAACCTGCTAATCCGGAAAGAAGCCACGCCCTCCCTGCGTTCTTCCGTAAACACTGTCGTCACAGAAGAAGGCGCGGCGCAGAATCCATGCCATAATACCATAGGAGAAGCTCCAATTAAATGCCCTAACAATACACATTCCAATGCGAAATGACAGAAAAACGCGATCGTGTCACGGTTTGCCCGTTCAACGCGATAGATATTGCCTTCCCGCGCATATCCATGTTTTGCAAGCAGCCCGTCAAACTCCTGCGTCACATTCTGGTAAATCTGGGCGACATTTCCTTCTTCCATCAATTCCGTTTTTGCCCAAAGGCTCTTGTCATAATACTCATTTACCCCCGTCCAGTCCTGAGGCAGAAAATCCCAGCAATTTATCGGAAATCCTTTGTCGGGACGAACTACCTTGGCCGGAAATTCTTCCAGCCACTGGCATTCCACGCCCGTCATCTGCTTTTTCAAAAGGGTCGGGGCAGCCGTATCTTTTGCCCTTCCAAGCGGCGAAACATAACATGCGTCGATTTTTACATCAGCAAGATACTCTGCCAAATATTCCGCTTCCCGAAATCCCTTTTCTGTCAGAGAATCCTTTTCATAATCCGGCTCTCCATGCCGTATAAACAGCAGTCTCATCTGCTCCCTCCCGTTCTTTTCCGTCGTCTCTCCTATTTACAAAGCTCACACATCCGCTGCCATTTCTTTTCCATATCGGCGACCAGCGCAAACTGCGTCCGGCAACGGTCAAGATTATGATCTTCACGCGAGGTCTTAAAATAAACGTCACCTTCCAGATAATCCGCAAGGAACCGCATACCGCACTCTAACGTCATCATCTTCGCCCCCATCGGAAGCGCTTTAATTTCATTTTCCGTCAATCTGCCGCCGCATCCCTCCAGAAATCCTTTTACATAAATCTCAAACAATTTCAAAGACAGGGAAACTTTTGAAGTGTCCGGCTCATCTTCTGCCGCCGTATTGGCGCCAAACCGAATCGCATCGCCAAAATCATGCGCCGAAAGCCCCGGCATAACCGTATCCAGATCAATAACGCAAATCGCCTTATGGCTGTCCGCATCTATCATAATATTATTTAACTTCGTATCGTTATGCGTCACGCGGAGCGGAAGCTCCCCTTTTGCAAGCATGTCATGAAGCATGGAAACCTCGCCGCTATGCTCGCGCACAAACGCGATTTCCTTTTCTACCTTTGCGGCGCGCCCTTTCACGTCCGCTTCTACCGCTTTCTCAAAATCGCGGTACCGCTTTGCCGTATCATGGAACTGCGGAATCGTCTCATGCAGCGTGTCCGCTGGAAAGTTTGCAAGCATAGCCTGAAACTTGCCAAACGCAACGGCGCTCTGATAAAAATCCTCGTCGCTCTCAACTGCATCAAAAGTCTGCGCGCCTTCAATAAATTCATACACACGCCACTTGCCGCCGTCTTCATCGGTAAAATAAGATTTCCCGTCCTTTGTTAAAACCACTGTGAGCGTCTCCCTTTTGGGATCGCCGCCCGTCCGTTCAATCTCTTTACGCAGGTAAGAAGTCACATTTAATATATTTTCCATTAGTTGATCCGTATCTTTAAATATCGTCGTATTAATCCCCTGTAAAATATATTTTTTGCCTTCCGACATCTGCGCCAAATATGTATGGTTAATATGGCCGCTCCCATACGGCTCCACTGATGCCACTTCCTGTTCCACTTGAAACTGCATTACGAGTTGTTTCTTATCCATTGCATTCTCCCCCTATTCTTCCCATAAATATTTCGGATAAACGCCATTCGCCTTAAAATCCGCTATCGCCTGCATAACTGTCTCTTTATCCTCTTTATAAGTCACGCCATACCAGCGGTCTTCCGATTTCAAAACCGTAACTTCCGCCTTATCTTCCTCCATAAGCTTCTGAACGGCTGACGGCAGGAAATATTCACATTTCAGCGGGTTTTTCGCAAGGTTCTCCTCTAAGAACGCCGGAAACCCTTTCTTAAGTTCGTCCATCAAATTCGCTTCAAAGCCCCACATATTCATAGAAACAATGCTTCCTTCCGGAATCGTCACCCAAGAAGCGCCATCGTCCTCCGTATATGCCGTTTGCGCGCCTCTTTTTTCTATACGGGTGCGTTCATGGATTTCCACAAGATGCCCATCGTCATCAATTTTACAAACCCCTCTTGCCACATGCCCGTTTTCCGTCAGCGTATTTTCCATGATGTAGCCTACCATTACATAATGATATTTATCCCCGTCTTTTTCCCCGCTTAAATATTTATAAATCACTTCAAACGCATGACGCCCATAAAAATCATCTGCATTAATCACGGCAAACGGCCCGTCAACCTTATCTTTACAACATAAAACCGCATGTCCTGTGCCAAACGGCTTCTGCCTTCCCTCCGGCAGTTCAAACCCTTCCGGAAGCGCTGTAAGCTCCTGATACGCATACTCCACCTGAATACGCTTTGCAATGCGATCGCCGACGCACTCTTTGAAAACAGCCTCATTTTCCTTTTTAATAATGAAAATCACTTTTTCAAACCCCGCCAACATCGCATCATAAACCGAAAAATCCAAGATAACATGTCCCGCATCGTCCATCGGGTCCATCTGCTTTAATCCTCCATAACGGCTGCCCATGCCAGCCGCCATCACAACCAATACCGGTTTGTTCATTTAAAGTCCTCCAATCTGTAAATAATGATACTCACATTATAACAGATTTATCCAAAGATTACAGTAAATATTTCAACTTTTCCCTAAAACCTATGCAAAAACGCCAAACATTCCTTACACACCCGAACCGCCCTGTCAATCTCATCTTCATTTATCACAAGCGGCGGATTAAAATAAATCACATTCCCAAGCGGCCTTAAAATCAGCCCCTTTTCTAATGCCTTTTGATACACTTGATACCCTGCCCTAAGTTCTGCCGGATATTGCGCTTTCGTCCTGCGGTCTGGCGTCAGCTCCATCGCATGAATCAAACCGATGTGGCGGATTTCCCCGATATTCACAGATTCGCCGAACTCCTCCAAAAGCCTTTTCCCCAAGTATGCCGCGCGTTTTGCCGCGCGTTCCAAAACCGGCTCTGTACGGAAAATATCCAATACCGCCAGAGCCGCAGAACACCCAAGCGGATTCCCACTATAGGTATGGCTGTGCAAAAATGCCTTTCCTTCATTATAATCTGCGTAAAACGCCTGATAAACCCTATCCGTTGTAACCGTTATCGCCATGGGCAGATACCCGCCCGTAAGCCCTTTCGAAATACACATAATGTCAGGGCTGACCTGCGCATGGGAAAATGCAAACATTTTTCCGGTTCTTCCAAATCCGGTCGCAATCTCATCTGCAATTAAAAGCGTGTGATACTGATTGCACAGCTCCCTTAATTTCTTTAAATATACAGGCGGGTAAATCCTCATGCCCGCGCTGCCCTGAAGCAGCGGCTCCACAATCATTGCGCAGACCTCGTTCCCATACCGTTCAAACGCTTCTTCTGCATATACAAAACACTCCGCATTACAACAATCCCTGTTTAACCCAAAAGGGCAGCGGTAACAGTCCGGCGCCTGTACCCGAATCGTATCCATAAGCATCGGCTGATAAATTTTTGCATACAAATCCATGCATCCGACAGACAGCGCCCCAATCGTCTCTCCATGATACGCATCCGTAAAGCACATAAACTTTTTCTTCTGCGGATTCCCCGTCTGATACTGGTATTGAAACGCCATCTTAAGCGCGCACTCCACCGCCCCAGAACCATTGTCCGAAAAATGGAATTTTTCTAATCCTTCCGGAAGCTCCTCTTTTAATTCCTCACAAAGCCGGATCGCCGGTTCATGTGAAAAATTTGCGAAAATCACATGCTCTAACTTGTCCAACTGCCGTTTTATGCTTTCATTTATCTTAGGATTACAATGCCCCAGCAGATTACACCACCAAGAGCTTACAATATCCATATACTCCTTTCCGTTCACATCGTATAAATAAACGCCCTTCCCATGATCAATAATCATTGGGGGAAGTTCTTCATAATCCTTCATCTGCGAACATGGATGCCAAATATGCCTTAAATCCCTCTTTGCAAAATCCTCTTGCATCTTCATTGCAAACCAAACCTCCTTCCCGCTTTTATAAACACCGGAGCCAAAACCGCCGTAAACGCCATGCCCGGAAGCGCATACAAAACCAACAGAACCCAGTCAACGCCCAAAACCTGCGCCAGCAAAAGTCTGGAAACAAACGTGCCGCAAGGCCCGCAAAGCGCCACCGCGGCTTTGCTGTCTGGAAACAGATCCAGCAAAAGTCCAACTACAACTCTGTAAACCATGGCAACCATGATATTTAACAAATTTTGCGCGCCAACCGCAAACCCACAGACACTTGCCGCAAGGCCAATCATAAGATACCTTTTAAATCCCAAAATCTTTGCAACCGCCACCGCAAACGGAGCCGAAATCTGAAATTCCGCGCCCGGTAGAAACGATGGGATTTTAAACATTCCCGTAACCAGCAGAACCGCCGCCAGCATACCGTCCGTTACAAGTTTTTTAACCGAATCCCCCCGTTCATTCGTCATAAAATCCCGCCAGCCTCTCTATCCCAATATCCAGACACATTTCACCTTCACGCAAGGCAGCCACTACCGGAACGCCTGTCAGATACTCGATCATCTTCCTATTATCCATTTCCACAATGCTGTCCCGAAAACGATTCAATACAATCCCCTTCACCTCTATTTCCCTGCTCCTTAAATAACTCACCGTCAAGACACTCCGATTAATCGCCCCAAGCCCTGAATCTGCAACAGCCAAAACGCCAAGGTTCAGTTTCTTTATCACATCTTCCAGTAAAATCACCTGCGTGTCAAAACGAATCGGACAGACAATTCCTCCACTGCCTTCCACAGTCACATACTCATACCGTTCCAACATAGCTTCATATTTCCCACAGACAACGTCCATTTCCACCGGATTCCCCTCAATCTGAGCCGCCAAATGCGGAGAATACGCATGTTCATACGCATATGGAACCATTTCAGACAGCTTCCCGCCAATCCCCGCAACAGCCTTTACATATTCCGCATCTTCCGGCGCCAGACCACTTTGGGTTCTTTGGCTGCCGCTGGCCGCCGCTTTAAAATAGCCACTGCGAAAACCAGCGTCCCGCAGTTTTTTTACAATCAAAGCGGAAACATATGTCTTTCCAACATCTGTGCCAGTGCCCGTAATAAAAAGCCCTTTCCCCATAGTTTCACACCCTTTCTAATCATACAATCCCATATTTTCCGCACACTCTCAAAATTGCTTCTGCCGCTTCCCTAAGATCTTTTTTCGAATGTTCCGACATAAGCGCCGCCCGCAATCTTGCGCTCCCTCTTTTCACTGTAGGGTAACGAATTGCAGGGATAAAATACCCTTCCGAAAAAAGCTCCTCCGAAATCTCAATCGCCTTTTTCTCGTCTCCAATCATAATCGGTATCACCGCGCTTTTTGAATCAGCCAAAATCCCTCCCTCGCGTAAACAGCCACAAAAAAACAACACATTTTCCCTAAGCCTTAAAACCAACTGCGGATTCTCCTCCAATGCCTCAAGCGCCTGAATTGAAGCCGCCGCCACAGCCGGAGAAAGTGAAGTGGAAAAGACAAACCCCCGAGCCTTGTGCCTTAAAAATTCCGTCAGCGCCCTGCTCCCACAAACAAACCCGCCTTCACTGCCAATCGCCTTACTAAGCGTCCCCATCAAAATATCCGGCCTGCATACGCCATGATAATGCTCCACAATCCCACGCCCCGTCCTTCCAATCACTCCCGTCGAATGCGCCTCATCTACCATCGACAACGCCTGATGCCGATCCGCAAGCTGCGCAAACTCCGGCAGATTTAAAATATCCCCGTCCATGCTAAACACCGCATCACTCACCACAAGCCCCCTCCGAAACGGACACTTGGCCAGCTTTTGCTCCAAATCCCTCATATCATTATGCCGGTATATTACAATCTCCGCCCCGCTTAGACGGCAGCCGTCAATAATGCTCGCATGATTTAATTCATCACTGAAAATCACGTCCCCTTTTCCCATAAGCGCAGAAATTGCGGCAAGATTCGCAACATAACCCGAATTAAACAGCAGCGCAGACTCCTCCCCTTTAAACTCTGCAATCCTGCTTTCCAATTTTTCATGCAGAACCGTATTGCCCGTCGTAAGCCGCGAACCTCCCGAACCCGTTCCATACAAGTCAAGCGCCCGCTCCGCAGACTCCTTCACATCCTTACGGCGGGCCAAATCCAAATAATGATTTGAAGCAAGCAAAAGCACACGCCTTCCATCACATAAAACCGACGAGGACTGCGCAGACTGCATAGTCTTCATACTCCGAAATAAAAAATCCTCCCGCAGACGTTTAAGCTCCTCATTAAGAAACCCAAACTTCCCCTCGCTATGGTTCCTCGAAAAAAGTTCCGGCGCATTCCTCACAAGCACAGCCTGATGCTCCAAAAAGCCAACCGTCTCCGCCACATCCTCCTCCCGCCCCCGATACAAAAAAATCCTCCCGCCCAATTCACTTCCAGCTTCCTTCACTTTCGTAATCCGCCGATACCCAAACACCTTCGATGCGACATACCCCGCCACATAATCCGGATCGTCCGAAATACAAATTTCCCCAATAATATTCGGCGCATTCGCCACCTTCGCCGCCAGCACAACCGCCTCTTGAAAATGATGTTTCCCCTTCGTAAAAACAGCTTCCCCCGTCCTTACTCCGTCCATATAAGTAGCCCTAACCCCACGCTCCCTGTCCGGCTCTAACCGTTTCAGCGTATCCACATCTAACAACATAGCCCCACGCATCGCATACGTTTCCGGCAAACGCCCCAAGATCCCCTCTACGTTCACAATCCCCAATTCCAACAAACAATTTCTGACTTCCTTAAGCCCGTCTCTGAAATCCTTCACTTCAACCGTAGAAACCGGAAGTGTATCCAAATATAAAATCTCATTCTCCTCAATCTTTTCCATTTTAATATTCAGCAAATCCGCCTTCCCCTTCGAATGATTCCGCCCACGCCCAAGCATCTGCTCCACGCAAACGTCCACTTCCCGCTCCAAAACAAGACGCTCCGCCCCTGAAATATGCTTTCCCTGTTCACTTGCCCTCATTTTCACACTATAAAACGATAAACCCATCGTCCCATACCCCTCCCCTCCATAATATCCATTTCCAATTCTATAATACCCCTTCCAGATTGTCAACCAATCACAAAAATAAGTTTACAATAAACCCAAAAATAAATCAGGCATCCTCCTGCCCAAAAGCAAAAGAATGCCTGATTTCATTTCCAAACACCCACTAACCGCGAATCCCCCGCAGCAAATTAATCATCTCAATCGCGCCCGTCGCACAGTCAAATCCCTTATTGCCAGCCTTGCTTCCTGCGCGCTCAATCGCCTGCTCAATCGTATCCGTCGTCAACACGCCAAACATCACCGGAAGCCCCGACTGAAGCGCCACCTGAGCGACTCCCTTCGAAACCTCACTACAAACATAATCATAATGTGAAGTCGCCCCCCGAATCACCGCGCCAAGACAAATCACCGCATCATACTTTCCACTTTCCGCCATAGCCTTCGCCGCCAACGGAATCTCAAACGCTCCCGGAACCCAAGCCACATCAATCAAATCCTCAGACACTTCATGCCTCTTAAGCCCGTCAACCGCTCCCCCCAGAAGCTTATCCGTAATAAACTCATTAAACCTAGCCACCACAATCCCAATTCTAATATCCTTCGCAACAATCTTTCCCTCAAATACATTCATCTCATTCCATCTCCTTAACTATTATTTTACAGCCGCCTAAACCTACCGTCCGTCAATCCCCCGTTAAACAGCAGATAAAACCAGCCAGTTTCCCAAAACTAAACCTGCCATAGTCCAATTCTCCATTATTCAACCCCCACTACACTGCGCTTCAAACACAAGCCCCCGCTTTCCAACATGAAATTCCTCCCTAACCCAATACCCATTAATGCCCACCAAACCTACCGTCCCCCAATGCCAGATGAACAGCAGATACAATTAGCCGCAGGGATTCTTGACGCCGCCGGCTCTTAGACGCCGTCCTTTGGCGTCTTAGCGCCGCTGCGAGCGTCAACAAGCAAAAGCGCTCCCAGCGGAAAATTGTATCTGCTGGGCAGCGTCCGCTAAAACTCCCCCTCCAACATATGCCCCATCTTCTTCTTCTTCGTCCTCATATAATACGCATCAAACGGCGTCAGCTCCATCTGAATCGGCACTCTTTGTTCAATGCTAAGCCCAAACTCCGAAAGGCCGTCAATCTTCTTCGGATTATTTGTCAAAAGCCGCAAACTTTTTACGCCCAAATCCCTGAGAATCTGCGCCCCAATATAATACTCCCGCAAATCCTCCTCAAAGCCCAGCGCCAAATTCGCTTCCACCGTATCCATTCCCCGATCCTGCAATTCATACGCCCGAAGTTTATTGATAAGCCCAATCCCGCGGCCCTCCTGCCGCAGATAAAGCAAAATCCCACGGCCTTCTTTTTCAATTTGCTTCATCGCCGATTGAAGCTGCTGCCCACAGTCACACTTCATCGAGCCAAACGCATCGCCCGTCAAGCACTCCGAATGGACGCGGCAAAGCAAATGCTCTCCGTCTCCAATCTCTCCTTTTACCAATGCCACATGATGCTCTCCATTTAAGCGGTTGACATACCCATGCGCCAAAAACTCCCCATAACGCGTCGGCATTTTCGTAATTGCAACTTCCTCTACCAGCTTTTCATGCACTTTCCTGTATTCCTGAATTGCCTGAATCGTAATCATCTTAATTTGAAATTCTTTCGCAAGACCCATCAATTCCTCTGTCCGCATCATCGTTCCGTCTTCCCGCATAATTTCACAGCACAAGCCGCATTCCTTTAATCCCGCAAGCCGCATCAAATCGACTGTCGCTTCCGTATGCCCGTTACGCTCCAGCACGCCGTTCTTTTTCGCTAAAAGCGGAAACATGTGCCCCGGCCTTCTGAAATCCTCAGGAACGGCGTTTTCATCGACGCACTTTCTGGCGGTAATCCCACGCTCTTTCGCTGAAATCCCTGTCGTCGTTTCCACCGCATCAATCGAAACCGTAAACGCCGTTTCATGGTTATCCGTGTTATTCGAAACCATTTGCGGAAGCATTAATTTTTCCACAAGCGCCTTCCCCATCGGCATACAAATCAGCCCTTTGCCATGCATCGCCATAAAATTAACATTTTCCGTCGTCGCAAATTCCGCCGCGCAAATAAAATCCCCTTCATTTTCCCTATCCTCATCATCTGTGACAAGAATAATTTTTCCCTGCCTTAAATCTTCTAACGCTTCTTTCACCGAACTAAATGCCTGCATGTTTTTCCCTCCTAAAATCCTGCCCGAAGCAAAAATTCTTTTGTCAACGCAGACGGCTTTTTTTCTTCTTCCTGATTCAAAGACAACAGCCGCTCTACATATTTTCCGATCATATCATTTTCCAGATTCACAATTTCCCCTATCCGTTTCTTCTCCAAAACCGTCTCATGAAGCGTATGGGGAATCACCGAAAGTTCAAACCAATCCGATGCCACTGCGGCAACTGTTAAGCTAATGCCGTCTACAGCCACCGACCCTTTTTCCACAATCCCACGCAAAAGCTCTTTCGATGTGTCAATCCGGTAACGGACCGCATTCCCGTCTTTTGTAATAGACTGGATTTTCCCCGTCCCATCAATATGTCCGGAAACAATATGCCCGCCAAACCGTCCGTCCGCCGCCATCGCCCGCTCTAAATTCACGCCGCTTCCCGTCTTAAGCTTTCCCAAAGAGCTTCTCTGAAAAGTCTCCGGCATAACGTCTGCGGCAAAAAAATCCGCGCCCAATTCCGTCACCGTCAGGCAAACCCCATTAACGGCAATACTGTCCCCAATTTTCACGCCTTCTAAAACCGTTTTTGCCCGAATATGGATTCTGCCCGATCCAATCCTCCGCACTGTGCCGATTTCTTCTATTATTCCTGTAAACATACACCCACCTTCCATTCAATTAAAATATCCTCCCCGATCTGGGAAATCTTTGGATCACACAGTTGAAACGCCTGATCCGGCAGTTCTACGCCAAGCCCTTCCACGGGCGTTTTCGCTTGTGTCCCGCCAAACAGTTTCGGCGCAATGTACATCTCAACCGCATGGACAATCCCGCTTTTTAATGCGCTATAATTCAGTATTGCCCCGCCTTCCAACAATATACTGTCGATCCCCTGTTCGCCCAATTTTTGCATTAAGATTTTTAAATCCAGTCTTTCCCCTTCTAAGGGAACGGCAAGCATCTGAACCCCCTTTGCATGATAAGGCTCCATCTTTTTACTGTCTGTTTCTGCCGTTGCAAGAATTGTCGGAATCTCACGCGCCGTCTGTACCACTTCTGCCGTAAGCGGCGTCCGCAGATGCGTATCGCAAATAATCCGCGCCGGACTTCTTTTCCCTTCCAATCTGCACGTTAATCTCGGATTGTCCAAAAGCACAGTGCCAACCCCTGCCATAATCCCCATATATTTATGGCGGCTTTCCTGAACGCGTCCTCTGGCAGCTTCTGAAGTAATCCACTTTGACTTTCCCGTCCGCGTCGCAATTTTCCCATCAGCCGTCATCGCATATTTCATGATAACATAGGGCGTTTTATGTTTTATATAATGAAAAAACACGCGGTTAAGTTCTAGGCACTCCGCTTCGCAAACGCCCGTCACAACTTTTATGCCATGCTTTTTTAACTGCTTTACGCCTTTTCCCGCGACAAGCGGATTTGGGTCCATTGAGCCAATATATACCTCCCGAATGCCACTTTCAATGATAATATCCGTACAGGGCGGCGTTTTTCCATAATGACAGCATGGCTCTAATGTCACATAAAGTTTTGCTCCCTCCACAGGCTCCCTGCAATTTAAAATTACATTCCGCTCAGCATGGAATCCACCGTATCTATGGTGGAAATCCTTGCCAATTACCCGCCCGTCTTTCACAAGCGCGGCCCCAACCATCGGATTTGGATTCGTAAAGCCTTCTCCCTTTTTTGCTTCTTTTATTGCAATCCGCATATAGTCCCTATCTTCCATCTTGTCACTTCCCTTCCCTTTTTCAATCCCCAAAAAACACTGCCCTGTCAAAAAAACTCTGGCTTGCGCAAAAACTCTGGCTTGCGCAAAAACTCTGCCATCAAAAAACCGGCGCTGAAACAATCTATTTCAGAGCCGGTTCTCCCACAATGCAAACCATGTCCCTCGTCTTATATATGCCGTCTTTTAAAGCCAAATGGCATACAGGAAGCGCCTAAAAACGATACGACATTTACCTTCTTTCATCCAGACTATACTGTCGGCTTCGGAATCCCGCTTATCCGACTTTTGCCGTTTGATAAGAGTCACCGAATCATGCCTTGCGGCTCGTGGGCTTTACCACCGGTAGGGAATCCCCTGCTTTGCAAAGTCACCCTGCCCTGAAGATTCTTATGCAGTTTTTCTATGACAAGAATAGCATATGCCAAAACATCTGTCAAATACAATAAAAACGACTTAAAAACTTCCCTTTCCCGAACACATTATTCCGGTTCATACTCAATATCAATAAATTCTTTCGAATTGAAAAACTCCTGTATCGTTACATTTAATCCATTGCACACTTTGATAATTGTAAATATTCCGGGATTTTTTGTGGAACAATTAATAATATGTATCAATGTTGTAATCGGCACTGCAGCTTTATAAGACAATTCGTAATAAGAAATCCCTTCCTGTTCACACAGATACTTAATTCTTTCAGCCACTATCTTTTGTTCTTTCATACTGATTATCCTTTCGTATTCAATATATTTTTTTAGCATAATTTTACTATTTTTAACTTAATATATACTTCCATATATGGTAAAATATTTCGTTTTTTTTAAAGAATTAAGAAAACTGTAAGTTGTATTCTATAAATTTCAGAAAACATTTTTAAACTTTTCTAAATCACGAGAAAAAAATAGCGTATTTTATTTATCAAAATATAAATAAAATACGCTATTTCTAATACTTATCCGATTCTATCATTATTTACTTAGGAAACAACCTCTTTCGCCGCAGCGCCAAGCTCCTCAAACACAGAAACAGCCTCCAGAAACGTTTCCGCCATTTGTTTGTCGTCTTTGGATGCGATTGCGCCGCTTAACGCTTGGATCTTCTCATTAAATCTTACTTTATCCAGACGCTCTTTTCCTTCATTCAGCAAATCCAACGTCCCATTGACAACTTGAATCTCCCAATTCATCGCTTGCGTAATGTCATTTAAAAACGCTTCGGTATCGTCTAACCTTCCGTCTTTTAACTCCTTTGCAACTAATTTCATGTTTTTCACCAAACGTTCATTAAACCCAAGCAAAACTTCCAATGCCTCTTTTTGCTCATCTCTATTTTCAATCATCTGTTATCCTCCATGATTCTATTTCTCTTTGTATGGTCTGCGCCGCATAACGGATTTCTTCTTCTGTAATTTGCGTACTGCAAGGCAGATTTAAAATACAGCCGCTATAATAAGGCGCCCGTTCCATTTCATAGGCAAGGCAATTCTGATACGGCTTTTGCCTGTGAATCAGCCCCCAGACTGCTCTTGTCTGCACGCCGAAAGTCTCCAGCCGTTCAATCAGATTCCGAAGCGGAAACTTTAGTTTTCCATTTAACTCTAACGCATAAAACCACTGATTGGAATACGTGTCTTCACGGAACCCAAGCAGTTTCCCATATGCAAAATCAGAAAACAATTCACGGTACAGCTCATAATTTTTATGCTTCCGCTCAATAAATTCTTCTAATTTTTCCATTTGCGCCACTCCAAGCGCCGCTTGTAAGTTCGTCATGCGGTAGTTATAACCGACTTCATCATGTATATAAAAATGCGGATCATCTTTTGCCTGTGTGGACAGATAGCGGATATGGCGGACTGTTTCCGCATTTTTTGCAGTGACTGCGCCGCCCCCGCCCGTTGTAATAATTTTATTTCCATTGAAGGAGAATACACCGAAATCCCCTATCGCGCCAGCATACTTTCCGGCAAAACGCCCCTTTTCGTACCGGCTTCCCAAACTTTCCGTCGCATCTTCAATCACTTTAATATGGTACGTTTCCGCTATTTCCATAATCGCTTCCATATCGGCAAAATTTCCAAAAACATGCACAACGATCAGCGCTTTTACGGTTTTTTGGGTCAGATTATGGACAAGGCGGTTTTCTTTTAACGTACACTCTTGTTCGCAAAATTGACGCAGTTTGACAGGGTCGACGCACAGACTCTTATCACAGTCCAAAAACACAGGCTCTGCAAACTGGTAACGCACCGGATTCACAGCCGCAATAAATGTTAGAGTCGGAACTAAAACCATGTCGCCCGGCAAAACCCCACATTCTATTAACGCAAGATGTATCCCGCTTGTGCCGCTTTGACAGGCGGCAGCCTCCTCCGTATGCAGATAATCCGCCAGCATCCGTTCAAGTTTTGTAATATACGCCCCTCCCGTAGAAACCCAGCCTTGTTCAACTGCATCGAGAACATATTTTTTTTCATTTCCTTCAAAATTCGGAATAGACAATGGTATATAACGGCTCATAACATTTCTCCCCTATACATTATAAATATCTGTTTTATAAGCATCCATATGATGGCGGAGCCATTCAATGGTTTCGGAAATCCCTTGGGCAAACGTGTATTGCTGTTTCCAGTCCGTGAGCCGCATAATTTTTTCATTTGAGCCAAGCAAACGGTTGACTTCGCTTTTTTCAGGCCGCAGCCTTGCTTCATCGCAAATGATTTTAGCGGACGGACGGATTTGAGAAATAATTTCGTTTGCCAAATCTCCAATGGAAATCTCCTGTTGCGTCGCTATATTGATTTCTTCGCCGATCGTTTTTTGGGATTTAGCGATTGCAAGAAAGCCTGCCGCAGTGTCTTTGACATAGTTGAAATCTCTTGTCGGGGCCAAAGAACCCAGTTTGATCTCATCTTTCCCCGCCAAAAGCTGGGTAATAATCGTTGGGATCACCGCTCTTGCAGACTGTCTTGGCCCGTATGTGTTAAATGGGCGCACAATCGTCACCGGAAGCTTAAAACTGCGGTAAAAACTCTCTGCCAGACGGTCTGCCCCAATTTTGGTCGCGGAATATGGCGACTGCCCCTGATACGGATGCTTTTCGTCAATAGGAACATACTGCGCAGTTCCATACACTTCTGAAGTGGACGTGACAAGCAGACGCTCCGTGTTTAGCTCCCTTGCCGCCTGCAAAACGTTTAGTGTCCCCTTAATATTCGTATCCACATAAGAATCCGGAGAATGGTAGCTAAATGGGATTGCGATAAGCGCTGCTAAATGAAATACCAAATCTACGCCTTTCATCGCTTCCCGCACGCCATTCGGATCTCTGACGTCGCCTGAAAAAATTTCAATCTGGCTTAACTTCTCTTTGGGCAGCGTATCCAGCCACCCCCAGTTATTAAATGAATTATAATAAACAAATGCTTTTACCTGATAGCCTTTTTCTAAAAGGCTTTCCGTCAAATGGCTCCCGATAAACCCGTCCGCACCTGTTACAAGCGCTTTCTTCATATTAAATGCCTCCTTTTTCCTCCTGCTTATTCCGTCTTCATATTTAATTTTTCTTCCATACGGCGCATTTCCTCAAATTCCCCCATATCCAAAAAGGAATCTTCGCTGATAGGGTACATACCCACTTTCCGGTTTTCTTTTAACAATTTATCCGCCAAATCAGTCATATGGAAAAATGTTTCTTGCGGAATTTCATGTTGTATATCCGGATTTAAAATATACATTCCGGTATTAACAAAATAAGAAAGCTTCGGCTTTTCTTCAAGCCGCTCGATTCCTCCATTTTCTCCTGAATGTATCACGCCATATGGAACTACAATATTTTTTAAAGCAGTTACTATTGTAAGTTCATTTCCAGATTCTATGTGATGGCGGTATATATCGCTATAATCCGCATGGATTAAAATATCGCAATTTGTAATCAGAAACGGTTTTTCAAAATTTGCCGGAATCAGCCCAAGGCTTCCCGCCGTTCCAAGCGGCTTGTCTTCTTCTACATAAGAGATCGAATAGTCCGAGCTGATTTCCGAAAAATATGATTTAATCATATTTTTCCTGTAATTCACCGTAACATAGAAATCTTTGACGTCAAACTCGCGGAATTTATTTATAATACGTTCCATTATTGGAATATCCCCGATCGGAATAAGCGGTTTCGGAAGTATTTTTGTAAAAGGATACAGCCTTGTCCCTTTTCCTCCCGCCATAATTACAACGGAAACGCTATCCAAATGGCCTTTCCGTTTGATGCATCTGCCTTCCTTTGGCTCCCGAAATATAATATCGCAGATAATCCCGCTTTCGTTTACGACAGGCAACGCCGTAATCACTAATTTTTCCATGTATTCTCTGGAAGCGGAAACTTTATCCGGACGTATGGTTTTCGGGCTGCGGTTCATCACGCTTTCTATAGAACCTTTTAATTCTCCCGTTTTAATCAGCCATCTGCGGATATCTCCATCCGTCACAACGCCTAATAATTTCCGGCTCTCATCTGCCGCAAATAAAATTCCCCTCGCGTTACTGTCGATTTTCTGCATAGCTTCTACCACAGTATGATCGGGGGAGATTAAAAATGACGTCAATTTTTCTGCATTCATAGGGCAACCTCCATGTTTGTTCCATATCCTCCCTGATAGGTCTCTGCCTTTTATATCGGCATACGCGCTCGATTCTCTTAGAAATTTTCCTTTGCCAGAATTTCCGCCAATTTAAAATCTAAATAATCATCAATATCGACCGAATGCGCTTTACTCATAATATATGCGTATGAGTTTTTATTATAAATATTTTCTTTTTCCAAAAGCATCCATAATTTCAAAATATAAATTGCGCCATTGATACGGTAGTAAACAGCCTGATCCTGCCTTGCTCCGATTCGGTTGCTGTCAAGAAACTGATAGAGAGAGCCGTTTTCTCCAAGTGTATTGCAAATCTGTATTGGGTGCTCCATTTGACAGACGCTTACGACGGAATCAGCGTTTTTCTCCTGAAAAATGCAGTGTGCTTCCCTAATGTCTGCAGCGCTCCTTAACGGAGACGTAGGCTGTAACAGCGTCACAGCGTCAAATTCCCGCCCTGCTTCTTTATACTTTTGAATGACATCCCGAAGGGCGTCCCATGTGCTGGCTTTTGAATCTGCCAGCTCCTTATCCCGTAAAAAAGGAACGTCTGCGCCATACTGTTTTGCTATGGAAGCGTACTGCGCGCTGTCTGTAGAAACGTGGACGCAGTCAAATAATTTGGAGTTTAATGCCGCCTCTATGGTATACGCCATCATTGGTTTTCCGTTTAAGACTTTAATGTTTTTATCTTTCAATCCCTTCGAGCCGCTTCTTGCCGGAATGACTGCGATTTGCTTCATTTCATTCTCCAATCGTAAAACTGTTTTTCCAGATTTATGTTCCCGCCCTGTAACACTTCTTTAAGCGTTTTTATTATTTTCTCAGAAGTTCCCCCGCTTCCATAGAGAATGGATTTTTTCCGTTCCGTCCGAATGGCTTTTTTCATAGCGGCCGCTATTTCATCTTTTGTATTTCCACAGGAAATTACAGTATCCGCCATAAGCCTTCCTTTCTGGCGGTTCCCAATGTTGACGGCAGGCGCGCCAAGCGCGGGAGCTTCAATAATTCCACTTGATGAATTGCCCAGTACGAATGCGCTGTATTTGACTGCGCTTAAATAACGCTTCATGCCAAGCGAAGCAGTCAGTTTCACATGGCTGTTTTGTTTTGCGAACTGTTCACACAATGTATTGACTATTTCACCGCCGACGTCTGCGTTCGCTTTTGTAATCAGATAGAAAAATTGGTTTTCTTCCTGAATCGCATCTAACAATGCTTTCGTCTGTTCAACGGCGCATTCCGCTTCTAATGTAACTGGGTGAAAGGTAACGACTGCATACCTGAGATTAGCAGGAATCCCGATTTCTTCACAAAGTTCTTCACGGCTGAAAAGCGGAACGTTTAATGTATTTTCCACGCCAAGCGCGCCAACGTTAAATACGCGTTCCGGCGCTTCCCCCATCTGGATAATCCGCTGCCGGTAAGGCTCCGCCGCCGCAAAATGCAGGTAACTCATTTTCGTGACGGCATGGCGGACGCAATCGTCTACAGCCCCTTCGGTCAATTCCCCGCCATGCAGATGGGCGATTGGGATTCGTTCGTTCATAGCCGCGCTGCATATCCCAAGCAATTCTGTACGGTCTCCTAAGACCACTAAAAAATCGGGTTTATCCTGCGCAAACGCATCCGCAAATCCACGGATTGCGTTTGCCATTGTCAGGGACACCGCATATGGCGTGTTCCCGCTTTCTAAGATTGGGATTTTTCTGTGAACCGCTATGCCGTCAGCTTCTATTTCTGTCTGTGTATTTCCGTATTGGGAAACCAGATGGGTTCCCGTTACATAAAGTAAAAGCTGAAATTCCGGCTCTTTTTCCAAACGTTCCAGTAAAGGCCGCAAGATCCCATATTCTGCCCGCGTCGCTGTAACCACTGCAATTTTTTTCATATCAGTTCGTCCACCTCATAATCTTTTTCGGCCGCCATGCCTAAAACTTCGTTCCATTTCATCGGGCTTATCCCATTTCCCGGACGTTTTGCAGTCAGGTTCTCCGCTGTAAAAAGCTCTCCTTTGCGGATCGCGCGTTTTGCGACAAGACTTTTTCTGGCGGCGGCAAGGTTTTTTTCTTCGGAAGGCGAGCGGCGTTTATAACCATCGCCCATGCTGAGTTCTATATTGCGGATTGCGCGTATCATTTGACGAAGCCCTTTGGGCTCTAAGCTGGCTTTCTGATCCGGGCCTTCCATATTTCTGTCAAGCGTAAAATGCTTTTCTATTACAACTGCGCCAAGCGCGGCGGCGGCAATGGGGACTTCAATGCCAATCGTATGGTCAGAATATCCGACAGGCATTTGAAATTCCCGTTTTAAATGATGCATAGCGAGCAAATTTACGTCTGCAAAAGGCGTCGGGTATTCCGTATTGCAATGCAAAAGCGTAAGATCCGCTGCGCCGTTTTTATTCAAAACAGTTATAGCGTCCCGAATTTCTGAAATCTCACACATGCCCGTGGACAAAACGATTTTTTTCTTCGTCTTTGCAATTTTTTCTAAATAAAGATAATTTGTAATTTCCCCAGACGGCAATTTCCAGAAATCCATGCCTATGGTATCTAGAAATTCTATGCTGTCCAAATCAAACGGTGTAGACAAAAATCCGATCCCGATGCTTTCACAGTACCGCTTTAATGCCAAAAAATCCTGTTCCGTTAAGGCAAGCTTTTTTAACATTTGCAACTGGTTTTCGTCCTGACTGCCAGATGCTTTTTGGTAATCAGCTTTTGCGGCATATTTTGAAACTAAATTTTCCGGTTTAAATGTCTGGAACTTGACATAATCCGCTCCGGAATCTTTTGCGGCTTTTGCCATTTTCTTCGCAAGCGTGAAACTGCCATTATGGTTTACGCCTGCTTCGGCGATAATAGTGACGCTCATATTTTTTTCTTCTTCTCCTTTGCCGGCGCGCCGGCCGCCATGCAGCCAGCCGCTATGTCAGTGATGACGACGCTTCCTGCCCCGATCACTGCATTTGCGCCGATATGCCTGCCCTGTATAATCTTTGCTCCCATGCCAATGTCACAGCCTTCTTCCACGGTTACGTTTCCGGCAAGACGCACATCTGGGCTTAATGTGACATAATTTCCAATTTTTCCGTCATGGCAGATCCCGCTTCCCATATTTAAAAAAACAAAATCCCCCAATGCAACATTCGTAGAAATACGGGCGTCCATACTGATAATACAGCCTTTCCCGATTTGTACGTCAGAGCAGATTTTTACATTGCCTAAAATTAAATTAGGAAAACAGATATGCGGGTTTTTCTGTATGTTCTTGGCAATTTTTTTCCGTAAGGAAGGATTCCCGACACATATAGCGGCATTCGTCTGTTCGGTCCGGCGTAAAAGGAAGTCATCTCCGCCAAGATAGGGAATGCTCTGGCCGGAAACTTTTATGTCGGAAACGCCGGACCGATCGGCTTTGTCAACATAGCCTAAAATATTCCATACACGGCATTCCCCGTTCAACTGCTGTATCTGCCAGACCAGCTCCCGCATACAGCCTCCAGAGCCGATTAGGATAATATCATTCATTTTTCTTTTAATTCCTTCCCGCCTATGGATAGAATGCCTGTCAAATGGACGCCACCGCTTCCTTTAACAGTTTTGCCATAGCGTCAATCTTCTTATCCGTCATTCCGGGATATACGCCAATCCAAAAACTTCTTTCCATAATAATGTCTGTCTGTTTCAGCGTATCCACAATCCGGTAGCCCTCTTTTGACTTACGCAATTCATCAAAACAAGGCTGTTTCGTTAAGTTTCCGGAAAATAACATTCTGGTCTGTACGCCATGTTCTTCTAAATAAGAAACGATTTGATTTTTATCCACGCCTTCTTTACAGGTAATTAAAAAACCAAACCATGACGGGTTTGAATCCGGACACGCTTCCGGCAAAATCAGTTTATCCTGCAAATCCGATAACCGCTCCTTTAACCGCTTAAAATTTGCTCTCCTTTGTTTCGTAAATTCCGGCAGTTTTTGAAGCTGGGCGCAGCCGATTGCCGCCTGCATATCAGTCGCTTTTAAATTATAGCCAAAATGGGAATATACATATTTATGGTCATAGCCTAATGGCAATTCGCCATACTGTTTATCAAACCGATGCCCACATAGATTATCCTGACCGGACGGGCACATACAATCCCGCCCCCAATCGCGCATCGAACGGATAATTTTATGTAAAAGCGGGTTGTCAGTATAAACCGCCCCGCCTTCCCCCATCGTCATATGATGCGGCGGGTAAAAACTGCTGGTTCCTATATCCCCCACACTGCCTGTTTTTTTCCAAACTCCATCCAAACAATATTCGCTTCCCAGCGCATCGCAGTTGTCCTCTATCAGCCATAGCGTATGTTTCTCACAAAATTCTTTTACCGTTTTTAAATCAAATGGATTCCCAAGTGTATGCGCAATCATCACTGCCTTTGTCTTATCTGACAATGCCCGCTCTAATTGTTCCGTATCGATATTATACTGCGGAACCGTTAAATCCAAAAAAACAGGGACTGCGCCATATTGCAGATAGGGCGTGACCGTCGTCGGGAATCCTGCCGCCACCGTAATAATTTCATCGCCGCGGCATATGCGCCTTTCTTTTAATAACGGAGACGTAAGAGCCATAAACGCAAGCAGATTCGCGGACGAGCCGGAATTAACGAGAGAACAGTAAGATACGCCGATATACTCTGCGAATTCTTTTTCAAACCGCTCGGTATACCTGCCGGAAGTCAGCCAAAATTCCAATGCGCTGTCTGCAAGATTCCACATTTCCGCTTCATCATATACGCGGGAGGCATACGAAATCCTGTCTCCTTCCTGATATTCCTTTTTCGTCATATGAAATGTTTTGCAATACTCTGTCACCATTGTAAGAATTTCTTCCCTTGCCTCTGCTTCTGTTTTCTGTTCAAACATAATACCCCTATCCTTTCTATCCTACTCTCCAAGGCGCGCTGCCGCTGTTCCATAGTTTTTCCAAATATTCCCTGTCATGGATATTGTCCATCGGAGACCAAAATCCGGTATGTTTATATGCCGCCATTTGTCCGTCTCTGGCTAACCGCTCAAACGGAAGGGCTTCTAACATTGCGTTTCCATCTCCCAAATATGGGTAAACGGACGGCTCTAACGCCATAAAACCAATGTTGACCCAAGCTTGATCCGCCCTTGCTTTTTCCTTAAACCCAAGAATCTGCGTCCCCGATCCATCGAGCTGTAATGCCCCAAACCTGCCTTCCGGCTGTGTCGTTGATATCGTTACGGTTTTCTTTTGCTCCTTATGGAATTTCAACAACTCATGGATATTTACATTGGACACGCCGTCTCCATACGTCAGAAAAAACGGCTCGTCTCCGATATAGTCCCTCACCTTTAATATCCTGCCGGCGGTCAGCGTTTCAAGTCCCGTATCCACCAATGTCACTTTCCATGGCTCGCTGTTTTTCACTAACACCTGTGCTTGCTGGTTTTTCAGGCTAATTTCGATTTGGCTGTTATTCCGGTAATAATTGACAAAATATTCTTTTATCATATGCCCTTTATAGCCACAGCAAATAATAAACTCGCAAAATCCATATGCGGCATATTGGCGCATAATGTGCCAAAGGATTGGTTTTCCGCCAATTTCCACCATTGGTTTTGGACGCAGCCTTGACTCCTCACTGATTCTCGTCCCTTTTCCGCCCGCTAAAATGACTACTTTCATATCGTTGTTCTTCCTTTGTAAAATTCATGAATCTGGCGTTCCATACACGCCCTGACGTCTCCATGCGACTGGTATGCCTTTGTCCATTCCACCGTTTTTTCCACTGCCTTTTGGATATTCCAGCGGGGTTTCCAGCCGATGTTATGTTTTATGTGAGAACAGTCCAGTTTTAAATAGGCCGCTTCGTGAGGGCCTTCGTCACAAATATTTTTCCAAGAAGCGCCGTCTTTCCATTCTTCACAAAACAAATCCGCTAATGCGCCTACCGTAATGCAGTCTCCTTCCTCTGGCCCCACATTATAATATCCCTGTTTTTCCGGAAAACGCGCCTGCTGTTGCATAATCATTAAATAGGCGCCAAGCGGCTCTAACACATGCTGGAACGGCCGTATCGAGTATGGGTTGCGGATTACAATTTCTTTCCCTTCCATTGCCGCCCGTATGCAGTCCGGAATAATCCGGTCTTTTGCAAAATCCCCGCCGCCAATGACATTTCCTGCCCTTGCCGTAGAAACTGCGGTTCCCATGGAATCGAAAAAAGATTTCTTGTAGCTGTGCGTTACCAATTCCGAACAGGATTTGCTGTTTGAGTAAGGATCATATCCGTCTAACGGATCTGTTTCACGGTAGCCCCACTCCCATTCCCTGTTTTCATAAACTTTATCGGTTGTGACATTTAAAATTGCGGCAACGCTTGAAACTGTTCTTACGCTCTCTAACAGATTGACCGTTCCCATTACGTTTGTTTCATAGGTAAAGACAGGATCTTCATAACTTGTCCGTACAATAGGCTGAGCCGCTAAATGAAATACCAGCTCCGGCTGATATTGCCGGAATACAGACTTTAAATGGTTTAAATCACGGACATCTCCTTCAACGGACTCCATCTGCCTGCCCGCTTTTGATAACGCATACAGTGATTCCCTTTCCGGCTTTAACGCATAACCTACTACATTTGCGCCTGCCATTTGAAGCATCACGCACAGCCAGCTTCCTTTAAATCCGGTATGGCCCGTGACTAAAACAGTTTTATCCCGGTAAAAATCCAATATACTCAATTTTCAGCCCTCCTTTTATGTATTGTGCATAAAACTAACCTTGGGCTAGTCTTCCCAAACCTTCCACGGTGCTTGTCCCTGAGCCCACAAACCTTCCAGCCAAGTTTTATCCCTTACCGTCTCAACCGGAGACCAAAAACCACTATGGCGGTACATATGTATCCCCCCTTGAGTCGCCAGACAGTCAATCAAGGGCAGGGGCATAGACTGTTTTATGCTGTTTCCTATAGAATCAAACGCCTGTGGCTCTAAAATCATATTGCAGGCGTTTACCCACGCATCTTCCTTTATCCCGCTTTGCTGTAAACTGTGATATTCCCCAATGTCATTCATCGGCAGAATCTCATTTCTCCCAGTTGGATGCGCGGCGGCAAATGTCGCGGCTTTTTTGTGTCTTTTATGTTCTTCTGCCATTTTCGCAATGTTGATATCTGAAAGGCAGTCTCCATAAGAAACCAGAGCGGCTTCCTGCTCAATATAGTCCCGTATCATATACAAGCGGTCAATAATAGAAGAAGACAATCCCGTATCTATAATAGACACTTTCCAATCTTCCGTTTGTTTTCTATGCAGTTTAACGGCATTCGTCTGTAAATCCACCGTGATGTCCGATTGATAGATATAAAAATTCATAAAATACTCTTTGATCACGTCACCCTTATAACCGGTGCAAATAATAAATTCATTGTAGCCATAATACGAATATTGTTTCATAATGTGCCAAAGCATCGGCCTTCCGCCAATTTCCGCCATAGGTTTCGGCATTTTTTCATCTTCTTCAATTAATGTGCTTGGCAGCCCGCCTGCCAAAATAATCACTTTCATTTAGACACCTCTGCTTTTCTCCTATTTTCGTCTCTCACCTTACCACATATTTGCCGAAAACGGTTCCGTTTTTCCAATATTTTACTCTGCCTGTAACTCCATCTGCCTTTCATAAACAGAATACTGCTCCCCATAACCTGCGTGAAGAAACGCTTTGGCAGACGCAATATTTTCTGGTTTGACTTTTCCTATCAATTTCCGAATCTGAGGAAACTCCTCTTTCACTTGCCGATAGATTAACTGTAATAACTTTGCCCCATGCCCCTGATTTCTTTTTTGCGGACATATGCTATACGAAATTTCTGCTTCAAATCCGTTTACTGTAATACGCGCCTGTCCGATTTTTTCATTATTACAAATATAAATATATTGCCTGCATCCACTGCCCTCTAATATGCCATAAAACCATTTCTTATGATCCTCATAAAGTATTCTTTCTGAATGGAAAGAATTTTGGCGGACAATGGGGTCATTCGCCCATTCAAACAAAATATCCATATCTGATTCTTCCGCCGCTTTCAAATAACCTTCCATAAAATGCCCCTTATCCCATTAAAATTTTCTTTAACTGCCCAATCACATAATCCTGCTGTTCATATGTAAGCATATAATAGAGAGGCAAACTGATAATATGCTGATATAGCGATTCTGCATTTTTACATTCTACATTTCCATATCCAAGGCTCTGATAATACGGATGCTTATAAACCGGAATATAGTGCACATTTACGCCAATCCCGGCTTCTCTCATTTTCCGGAATGTCTCTGCCCTGTTTTTCACCTGTATCACATATAAATGCCAACTGTTTTTGCATCCTTCTTTTTGATACGGGCAAACGACATCTTCCATATCTTGAAACGCATACTCATAGCGTCCGGCAAGTTCCGTCCTTTTTTGTATAAACCGATCTAATTTTTTAAGCTGTGATGCGGCAAGCGCGCACTGAAAATCAGTAATCCGGTAATTATACCCCAAATCTAACTGTTCGTAATACCAGCCGCCTTCCATTTTCGTCATAGCTTCTCTCTCTCTTGTTATACCATGATTCCGGAATAAAATCAATTTTTTATAGAGTTCCTTATTATTTGTCGTTACAATGCCGCCCTCTCCGCTCGTAATATGTTTAACCGGATGCAGACTGAATGTCGTCATATCAGAAATTGAGCCTACCCGCCTGCCCTTGTATTCCGCCCCTATGGCATGAGCCGCATCTTCAATCAAATACAACTGACGTTCTTTTGCAATTTGTTTTAATTCTTCCAACTCACACGGCTGCCCTGTATAATCTACCGCAATGACCGCTTTCGTCTTATTCGTTATTTTCCTTCTAACGTCATTCGGATCTAAGTTATAGGTATCTGGTTTAATGTCCGCAAAAACAGGCCTTCCCCCACAATACAACACACAATTTGCAGATGCCGCAAATGTCATCGGAGACGTAACTGCTTCGTCATCTTTTCCTATGCCTGCCGCCAGACAGGCAATATGCAGAGCCGCCGTTCCACTCGAAACCGCCACCGCGTATTTCGCCCCTGTATACTCACACACAGCCTGCTCAAACTCCGCTATCCTAGGGCCTGTCGTAATGCAATCGCTTTTCAGCGTCTCAACCACTGCCGCTATATCTTCTTCATCTATAAACTGCTTTCCATATGGAATATACATTTTCATCACCTGCTTCTATTCCATGAGAGCCTTTGCAATCCTAACCGCGCCCTTTCCATCAACAGCGCTTTGCATTTTCCGTGACAATTCGCTGCGCGTCGTTTGGCTCTCATATTTCTCTAAATAAGTTAAAACGTTTTCACTAATATCTTCCCGCCGTATGTCCCCGGCATATGAAATGAGACCGTCTTTTTCAAACTGCATAACATTTTTAAGCTGGTTGTCCGCTATTGCATAAGAAATGGCCGGCGCGCCAACTGCGCATAATTCATACAACGCAGTCCCGCCCGCAGAAATTGCCACATCTGCCTGAAGCATATAAGTTTCAATATCTTTTACGTCTTTTACGATTCGGATATTTTTATATCCTCCATAAGTTTCCAACAGCTTTTCATACGAATCAGAATACAATCCGCAAACTGCATCGATACACTCATACCGATCTTTTAATTTCCCCACTATCGTTTCTATCGCCCCAAACATATCACTGCCACCGGAACAGACCAAAACCCGCCTGATTTCTTTTCGGATTTCCTTCTTTTCGGGCTTCCAAAACACACGCCGCAGGGGTGTATAGTCCATGCCCAAATATAAGTTTTCATATCTTTTTTTATCATAGGGAAACTGATGGCAGTAATTTGCGTAACATATGATTTCGTCTGCCGGATAATCAAACAAAAATAAATCATCCAGCAATACAATTTTAACAGCTTTCTTAAGATTTTCCAAATACTTTTTTGTAACCTGATAACTGTCAATTAATAATGTATCTATATTTTCTTTCTGGATTATCTGATACAATGTCTCTAATTCATCTTGCATCCTATCCCATCTGCTGTTTAAAACATAATATCTTAGCCCATGTTCTTCTAACAGCCGTTTTGCATTAAAATCCGCCGTCAAAAAAACCGCCTCTCCCCCAAGTTCCCTGACCGCGTCTGAAATTGCAAGGCAGCGCCTGATATGGCCGGTCGCTATTTGAGGGTTCATGTCCGCCCGGATATACACTCTTTTTTTCATAAGCCGCCCCTCTTTTTACACACTTCCTATATCCGAAATCTTAAGAGGTGTGCCTCTTTTCAGGTCACTTAAAGCCGTCTGTCCCAAGGCTTCCCCATAAAATTTAGGCGGCGCCCCATATCCCGGCCGAATCACCCGGATATTTTCTTCTGTCAGCTTCTGCCCCTTTTTAATGTCTTGGGTGACAAAAATAGACCTCCTAAAGCCAAGATTTGGATTTTCTTGGCTTTTCACCCCATACCGGACCGATCCTAACGCTTTTTCCGCCTGCCGTATGTCACATACCATCTGCCGAAACTCAGCAGGGTTCATGGAAAATGAGGAATCCGGCGTTTCAATGGCCCGGTCAAGGCAAAAATGTTTTTCAATAATTTGCGCGCCTAACGCCACCGCTGTAATGGCTCCGACAGAACCCATGGAATGATCGGACAGCCCGACCGGAACTTGATAAACCTCTTTTAGATTTTGCATTGTATACAAATTCATATCCTCTGTAATCGCCGGATACGCGCTTGCGCAGTGCATTAAAATAATTTGAGAATTATGTTCCCTCTGGATTGTTTTTACAGCTTCGTCTATTTCATACAACTCCGCCATGCCCGTCGACAGAATCACCGGTTTTCCTTTCGATGCCACATACTGAATCAGCGGAAGATCTGTCAGCTCAAACGATGCAATCTTATACGCCGCCACGTCAAGGCTTTCCAAAAAATCCACCGACGTCTTATCAAATGGAGTGGACAAAAAATCCATGCCTAATGTCTCTGTGACCTCCTTTAATTCCGCCTGCCATTCCCATGGCATATACGCTTTTTCATACAAAGAATACAGTGTATCGCCTTTCCATGTCCCATCTCCAATATGAAAATATGCGTTATCACAATCTAACGTCATCGTATCCGCCGTGTAAGTCTGTATTTTCACACAGTCCGCTCCCGCCATTTTCGCTGCATGAATTAGTTTTACCGCGGTTTCTTTCGAGCCCGCATGATTTGCCGACATTTCCGCAATTACATAGGCGCGCTCTTTCATAAGCTGATACATTTTCATTTCCATATTCCCTTTCTCCTACTTCCAGTGTCAGGTAAGCCTTTGAAATCCGGTCTGGCGCAATGGGCCGTCTAAATGCCGCATAATATCTGACGATGCTGTAATTTCCGATATTTGCCGAAACACTTGGTTTGCCGCATTCAAATATTCCAAAATATCCGTTTCCTTATGCGCATACGACGCATAAAACGCATTCGTTGCCAAAAATCCTTTTTTCAACATTTCTTGCGTAAAGTAAGTATTGTATGCAAGCGGGCTGTCCAATTCAAATTCAAAGTGGGCCAGCGGCGGTATGCCGGAAAGCTTTATCTTTACCCCATATTGGTTGGCCGCATCTTTCCAGCCCCCTAAAACCATCTTCCCTATTCTGTCAAGATGTTTTTCTACATGCTCTGTTTGGTATTTTTTGATAACGGCCAGCGCCGCGCAAAGTCCCGTCCGTTCCGTCCAGTAAGTGCTGCTGATAAATGTGCTCTGCGCAGATTCCATATATCCGGCTTTCCCAAAAATAACAGACATCGGATACCCGTTGCCTAACGCCTTCGCCAACACTGCCATATCCGGTTCAAATCCTAATGTAAGATGCGCCCCTCCGCAATTCAAACGGAATCCGGCAGACACCTCGTCCGCTATCAAGACAATATCCTCTCTTTTCGTCACTTCCCGGACAGTCTGCAAGAAATCATTTTTCGGATAAATATTCCGAATCGGCTCTAAAACGACTGCCGCAATCCTCCCTTTGTATGCTTCAATAAGCTCTAAAAAATTGTTTATGTCATTATAACGGAATGGAAACGCTGTCTGCGCCAATCCCCGCGGTACGCCCGCCGGCTCTAATCCCTGAATCAAATGACCGTCCAGCGCCGAATCCTCACTTAAATTTGCAGCCAGATACCAATCACTCCAGCCATGGTACCCACAAAATAGAATCATGTCCTTTTTTGCATATGCCCGCGCAATGCGGACTGCAACCGCCAATGCTTCACCGCCTGTTTTTGCATATCTGACCTGCGTTGCCCACGGATGTAATTCTATAATTTTTTCCGCCAAAGCCACTTCTTCCGGCGCATTTAATGTACACATACTCCCGTTAGAAATGGCCCATTTAACGGCAAGATCTATATCCTCATCTGCATATCCAAGGACATTCGCGCCTATTCCCATATAACTTGCATCCATATATTTACGGTCATCCAGATCCCATACATAGCATCCTTTTGCCTTCTTATAATATGCCGGCCAGTATTCCGGCAAAAACATTTCAGGGCGCTTGCTCAATAACTGCGTCCCGCCCGGAATCATTGATTTCGCCCTTTGATAAAGTTTTTGGGATTTTCCCATACTTTACCCCTCCTTATTTCACAATATAATCCCGGTCTAATGATTTCAATAACCCTTCATTTCGAATTAAAGCGGCATTTATTTTCTTTAATTCCGGCTCTTTTCGTTCCGTCTCCAATACCTGCTCCATTCCAAAGAATGGGTCTTTCTCATATAACCTGTCAAAAATTTCTTTTATAAACGCTTCGTCTTCCGGCTCATCAAGCGTCCAGCGTTCCTCTCTGTAATTAACCGCGCTTTCTACGGAATATTTCGTCATTGTTTCACATCTTCTGATATATTGCGTCACATGCTCACGATCCGATGCCAATTTAGCTTCCCGCCATGCCTGTTCTAATGCCTCAAACCGAAAGACTTCCACATCTAACCCATCTGGGAATGTCTCACTCTCAGCATTAGAGGTATAATCTGCATGATGGGCAAAATGCTCTTTAATTACTCTGTCTACAATCCTAAAATCGTGCATAGGGCAATCCGCCGTAATTCTTACAATATGTTTTTCCCCGTCTCGTCCAAATAAACGCGCCGCCTGATAATACCTGTCAAGCACATCCTGTTCTGAACCGCAATAAACCCGCACGCCTTTTTCTGCGCAAATTTTTACAATCTCTAAATCATTTTGTTCAACAGTTGTCGCAACAATCACTTCGTCCGCATTTTCACACTTTTGCATCCGGTTAATCACATGTTCCAATACCGTGATTCCTTTTATTTTATGCAGAACTTTATTCGCCAGCCTAGAAGACCCCGTCCTCGCCTGTATCATAATCAAAACATCCGGCCGTTCACCCTCTGATATATGCATCTTTGAAATCCTCCTTATAAAGAATCTGCATGGAAATCCTTTCCTGTATATCTTCATCAAAATAATTTCCTTTATGGCAAAACACCGTTTTATCCATTAAGTAATAATGCGGCAGAGCCGTCAACGCTTTTGCATAATCCATTTTAAATGTATCCACATCTTTACTGTGCGCATTGTCTCTGACATAGGGAAGCTTCGTGTCAAAATCATAAATTATAAGCAATCCCTTTGGTTTTAAGACCCTGTCCGCTTCCGCATACGCCTGCAGCAGATGATTTCTATCCATCCAAAACATACAAAACCCCATAATGACAATATCCATAGATTCCGCTTCATATGGCAGAGAATCACCTGTCCCCTGAACTAACTGCATAGGCAGGCCTTTATATTTATGACTGCCGTCTTCCACCGCTTCTTTTGACGGCTCAATTCCATAGCACTGGCAGGGAAACGCTTCACAAAACTTTGCCAAATGATAACCATAACTGCATCCGACTTCTAAAATCTTAAAACGCTCCCATGCAAAGCCATTCATTCCCATACCGCTCTTTTGTCTGTTTAAAAATTCTATGATTATCTCTGCCGCAATAAAATTTTTTGTTTCTTCCAGTTTTTCACGATTTCTTCTATACCATGCGTCCCCTTCTGTCGTTAAGAATATCTCCTTTGCCTCCACTTTACCGCCTGCCTTTCTCTGGTCCTTTATCCTTTCCTATACGCATCCTCCAAAGACTCTTTATATAAAATCTGCAAAGATATTCTTTCCTGTATTCTTTTGTCAAAAAAATTTCCCATATGGCAAAATACGGTCTTATCCATTAAATAATAGTTTGGAAAAGCCATGAACGGCTGCGCATAATCCATTTTATATGTAAACACTTCTCTATTATGGATATTATCCCTAAGATATGGCATTTTCGCATCAAAATCATAAACCATCATAATCCCATTTGTTTTCAAAACTCTGTCTGCTTGCGCGTATGCCTGCAATATGTCTTTCCGCTCCATCCACAACATGCAAAATCCCATTATAACCACATCCATAGATTCCGCCTCATACGGCAAAAGATCCCCTGTTCCCTGAGTTAATTGAATTGGCAGATCCTTATATCTTCTATTTCCATCTTCTACCGCTTCTTTTGACGGTTCAATTCCATAACATTGACAAGAAAATGATTCGCAAAACTTTGCCAGATTATATCCATAACTACACCCGATTTCCAAAATATTCAGCTTATCCCACGAAAAGCCATTTACCCCCCCCCAGAGATTTTTTTTGTCTATTTAGAAAATCAATCATTAAATCCACCGCCGAAAATCCACTTTCTTCTTCTAACTTTTCACGGTTTCTCCTATACCATGCGTCCCCTTCTGTCGTTAAAAAAATGTTTTTTGCTCCCATCATTTTCCCTTCCTTTCTTGTTTCGCCCATAAACTTGGTATTATAATGCTTTCCTCCACATCGGAAAATTTTTCTCCGATTATGTTCCAAATAGTTTCATCTAATTTACTTTCGCTTTCGAATACAGAAATATCTCTTTGTAACTGTTCCACTGTGTCTACTCCAAACACAAGATAATCAATCTCTTTGGACTGTTTCACAAATTCAATTAAGACTTCTTCCCGATTGGCGTGACGCTCCTCTAAAATCAGCTCCCAGTTCCGCAGCATAGGCTCTGCCCGTTTCACTTTTTCCGGCAGACTGCCCGCATCCATAAAATACAATCCCTGCAAAAATATGCTTCTTGCAAATACCGTAATTTTGGCTTCTTTTGCCCGCCGGAGAAATCCGCTGTTTTTTCCGCGCTGGTCAAATATGCTAAAAGGAAGCTGTATATAGTCAACTGCCCCCGTATTGATTGCAACGTCCCCGTCTTCTATATTGTAAATGGATACGCCTATATGCGAAGCATATCCCTCCTCCTTTAATTTTAAAAGAGCCGAAACGACTTTGGGATCTCGGATGTACTCCGGCGTATGGAGCAAATATCCGTCTAAGGATTCTACGCCTATCCGCTTTAAAGTGCCTTCACATTCCCGGCATATCGTATCGTATATATCCTTACAACCTTCTAGTATGTTCGGACGGAGTTTTGATATGATCTTGATTTCATTTCGATTCCCATGTTCTTTTAAATATTCCCCCAAAAGCAATTCTGCATCTCCATATGCCCTTGCCGTATCAAACATTGTAATCCCATGCTTTACCGCTTCGTAAAAGATTTTTTGGCTATACTCTTTTGAAGGCTTTCCATACTTATTATTAATCCCATATTCCAATCCCTGTTGGACAGTCCCTAAACAAAGTTTCATTCTTTTCCGCCTTTCACCCAATTCTCATATTGGCAGGCTTCATATTCTTCTAAAGGAAGGAATGGGGCTAAGTCATCAATTCCGGTTGAAACCAATGTCCCATCTTCTAACTTCCTGCTTGAAACCCTAGGTTCAATCCCCTGAATCATATCTTGATACACCTCACATATTGCCGGGGCGTCATCACATAATAATGCATCCAAAGCCTTTTCTACCTGCTCATGGTTCTCGGCCCTGACATATTGAAATCCATACGCATACGCAAGCTTTTCAAAGTCCGGCATACTGATGCCGGATTCCTCCGTACAGCCGCACAGATGCCCATCGAAAAAATTAGTCTGCGTAGCGACCACTCCGCCATATCCTTTATTATTCAGCACAATGATTTTTACCGGAAGTTTATTGTGAGAAATGGTTAAAAGCTCCTGTATATTCATCTGCATACATCCGTCCCCTGTATATACAACCACCCGTCTGCCCGAAGCCGCCGCGGCGCCAATGCCTGCCGGAAGGCAGTATCCCATAGAACCGCAGTTACAATTTAAAATAACCCGTTCCCCTTGTTTCTCTATGCCATACTGAAGTTTTGGATCTAATCCCGAACTATTGCCAAGCGCGATAATGCCATGTTCATCCATACGATCCGACAATGCTTTTGCCATAAAATAAGGATTGACCCTTCCATCTTCGCTTGTTTCATGATGCTTTTGATAGATCGGAAATCTTTTCTTTAATTCCTGACAATACGCATTCCATTTTGGATAGGAAGGCATACCGCATAAATCACGCTTTTCCATTTCTTCAAGTATATCCCGTACGTCTGCCAATATTTTTATATCGCGTTTCATCGTGGGTTTTGACTGTTCCGCCTCATCTATGTCTACTACAATCTTTCTGGAAGCCGGAGAAAATTTTTCATAATTAAACCCAATATGGGAAAATGCCATTCTGCATCCAAACACAAGCAGTAGATCCGCATTTTGGACTGCAAAATTTCCGGCTCTCGTCCCTGCCCCTCCAAAACAGCCTACCGCCTGACGATTCTCATTGCTTACCAAATCAGACACGACCAGAGGATATGTCACCGGAATATGCAGCCGTTCCAACAGCCTGAGAAAAACGTCTTGCGCGCCTGAAGACCGTACTGCGGAACCAGCTATGATTAACGGCCGTTCCGCCTTCTTTACTTCCTCCAAAATAGAGTCTGCATACCCTCTAACCTTTTCTCTGTCTTTCTCAGGTTTCTGAAACCCTTTTAACGATTCCGTTTCAATTTCAGCGCTCTGCACATTTAATGGAATATCCAGCCAAACCGGACCCCGTCTTCCATCCATTGCCATATCATACGCTTTTTCCAAATGCCATCTGACGTCTTCCGCTTTTTTCACCATTGCCGCATACTTCGTTATATTTTTGACAGTATCCACAATTTGGTGCTCCTGTCCCCCAAACTGCCGCAAAGGAAGTCCTGCACTGTCTACCGTTGTCTCATAACGAACCTGTCCGGAAATAATAAATAACGGGATGCTATCCTGCCATGCGCCAAGAACCCCTGTCAGAGCATTTGTCCCGCCCGGCCCTGACGTCACGCAGACAGCCGCCATTTGGTTTTTATACTTAAAATAAGCTTCTGCCGCCATGGCGCAGGCCTGCTCATGATGGTTATAAATACAGCGTATGCCTTTTGCCCTCCCAAACGCATCATTTAGAAACATCGAGCCGCCGCCTACTACTGAAAAAAGATCCGTAATTCCTTTTTCCATTAAAAACTGCGCAACATAATCAGCAACTTGAATTTTCATAAACATTCCTCATTTCCTTTAATTGACCTTGGATATCCAAAAGTTCTTTTTCTATGTCAATCTCTTGTATGTTAAACTGTTTCATTTTTTTCTCCAGCCTAAGCTTAAGATCCAAAAGCATTTGGTTTAACGCTTCCATATTGCAGTAATTACTCTGCTTTTGGACTGTCTGTTTAAAATGCGCAACATAGCTTAGTAGCATTTTGGCCTCCTCCCCGTTCAGATACGTTTCCGCCAAAAACCGTATCTGCGTATCGGAAGGCCTGCCATTTGAAAGCGCATGAAGCCCCGCTAACCCTGACCAGATAGCATTAATGTATTCATTTAAAGACAACCAATACCCCATTTCGACGCGTTTACACTGCCCTTTTAAATCCAAATACAACATATTTGCCACAACAAACGGTTCATAAAGATGAAAGATATGTTTCCCGCAATTTTGGCAAAATCCATACTCATCTTTCATCAGCGCAGAATCCCAGCCGGCATAAAAGCCATGGTAATAATCCAAAATATAATGTTTCAACTCATTGCTTTTATAGTATGGGAAAAACTTCTTTTCCTGTAAAGATCGCCTTTTATTCTCAGCAATGATTTCCAATATATCCTGTATGTCCCAGCATTGCAGCTCAATTCTGCGGTCTGCGCGCTCAAAGATAATTTTTTTCTTCTTTGAATCTAAATTTTGGAACACAAACACAACGTCCAAATCACTTGTCTTTCGTTCCAAGCCCCTCAGAAATGATTTTCTCACTGTCCACATTAAAATCTGGATATGATACCTCTTTTCATACTCCTTTTTGACCGCGCCGATATATTGGATAATCTCCTTTGTCAACTCTTTCATTCCGTTTCCCCGCCTATGCTCCACATACTTTCCAATTTATCTTTTAATGTCCTTTTATTTATTAGTTCCTGCCCAAAATACCTCGCATCCTTTGCCGCTTCCGCTTCAAAATCAAACATATTCTGCGACAATCTCGGCGTAATATAATGCTTCTCTGACTTATCTTTCCAAACCTTCAAATATTCTGCAATATGCCCGGTGTTTACCTGTACAATCTCCAGCAAATCTTCCAGCAAAATTCTTCTTTTTGCGTTTCTGTAAAACATGACATGCCTGAAATACCATTCATAAACCAATTCCCAGCGCCAATACTCCGACGCCGGTTTTTTCTCTTGCTTTTGTTCATGCAGCGCAATCTTGCCGTCTGAATAATAGAAATCCTGTATCCTGCAAAAAGACTTCTGTAAATACAAATATATTTCACGGAACACATCATAAATTTCAGATATAAATGGATTCTTGCCGCCCAGATTGCAATTCACGGTTTCCTGAAGTTTTCCTGCCAGATACACATCGAGACGTTCCCCTTTAGGAAGAAGATTCCCACTCCCGTCTATAAAGCCTTGTTCTGTCTGTTCCTTTATGGTAAATCCATTTTTTAAATCCGCAAATAAAAGCTGTTTGCCGGATTCTTTTCTGGAACATTCCACAAAAAACGCATTCACAAACCGATTTGCAATCCCCTCGTTCCTTAAAGCCCAAAACATTCTCTGCTCATCAAAAAACTGATAACGGTCTGAAACAATTTCATAATCCGGCATAGAGATCCCATATCCCATTTTATCCATGACTTCATCTGTATAAATCTCTAACGGATATGCCAAATCAGGATACGGATAAAACCAATTTATATTTTCTAAACCACTTTTTTGCAGAACCCGTTCCAATTCTTTTCTTGAAAATGTCCTGCCTCTTTCATCTTCGTCAAAAAGATTAAGCCCCCAAAAAAACTGTGAGGAAATTTCTTCTGCCGCCCCGGCAAAATACTTAAGCCCAAGACGGTTTTCAACCGTTATGATAAATTTTCCGTCTTCTTTAAGATATGGAAGCAAAAACTTAAGCATCTCTACGCTTGCATCTTCCCCTTTAAAAAACTTTCGGGATAATGCTAAAATATCATGCAAAAATATATAATCATATGTCTTTTGCCAACGCATATCTTGTAATAAACCGGAATGGCAGTCCAAATTCCCATATGGCTGGCAGCGCATTTTAATAATGTCGGCGCGCTCGGTTTTCCTCTCATAACTCGTCACATGCCTGCTGTGGCGGCAAAGATATTCTGTCAGTTCCCCGTATCCGGCTCCAATCTCTAAAATCTCAGATTCTTCTTTGAAATGGTACCACTTTAAAACAGCTTCCCGTTTTTTTGTAAGGCACAGATAGGCCTCCCTTGAAATTTCTTCGTTCATGCGCAGCGCTTCAACGTCTTTTCCCGACCGGAGCAATTCTTTTACCTCTGTTTCTAACTTGTCTTCATTCACATAAATATAGCCGTCTGCCCGCTCATTGTATTCAAACTCTAAATCAGTCGTTTTCATTTTGAAAATTCCCCTCCCCATCCAGCCTTATCCGCGTTTTTGAAGCGCTATTTGCCCGTTCTGAAATTTTCATTCCCAATTTCTGATAAATTTCATTCTTATCAGAAGACAGTCTGAAATCCCTGTAGACGCAAAAGCCCATCTGTGAAAATATCAGGGAAAAATATCCGCTGTCCTGCGTCTGATCGAGAATTTCTAAAGTTTCTCTTTCCTGCCCACACATTTTTCCGGTTTTGTACATCTGCCAATAAAGTTCTCTCAGCTTTTTTTGATAGAATATACAATGAAACTGCCGGTTTCCCTGAAAATAAACATGCGGAAGCGGCATTTGCGCATTTGGGCTGCGTTCTAAGATCTGGCGGATTTCATGTAATTTAGGATCTTCACAGATCGCCCTCCACGTGTCTTTGCGAATTTTCAGCGGCGCGCTTGTCTTTCCCATCGCAATCAAAAAACAAATCCTGTGCTTGCCGGTCAGCAGGCGGAAATATCCCCTTTTGTCCCATGCCGCCTCTGGCGCCTGTACGGTAAAAAACTCAGGTTCATGTTCATACTGCCACCGCATTTGCCCGAAAATATGAAACCGGTTTTCGAGCGCATATTGCTTCCAACTATCCGTTATTTCAATCTGTTCACTCCGCGCCCCTTCCTCACAAAGCGCAATATAATCATCTGGCCTGCACTGGCTGTCCCCTTCAAAATAACGGAACAGTTCAATATACGGAATTAATGACAAAACGGGCGTATTTGTCCATTTCGCCGCAGTCACTCCCGTATAAATCTGTTCTAACGGCGCGTTCAATGTCACATATTCCTCTGTTTCTAAAAGAATCCTGCTTGGCGTCCATTGAAATTCCTGTTTTGGCAGTACAATAGGTATCTCAAAATCCGGAATGTCCCCTGTTTTATATATCAGTTCATACGCCTTATCTAATAACTGTTCTTCCCCTGACATCGTTCCATGAATGGCATGGCATGACTTATATATAATTCTCTCAAAGCCATTTGCGTACAATTCCACTGCAATGTCCATATGATAAAAAACATTTTTCACCGCCACAAAAATCACAGCGTGTCTGCCCGCTTTCTTTTTCAATGTCTCAATGTCATAGACCGGATACCCGATGCATTGTCGTATGTCCTTTGCCCGTTTGTCTATAAACCCACATATCCGCTTTCCATTTTCCAACAAAGCTTTTCCTGTGACGGAACCCATATAAGATGCGCCATATATATAAACTTCTTCTGCATCTTGAAAACTAAATTTCTTCTCGTTAATGAAAAATACCCCCCTCTAAACGGGCCAAGATTGCTTCCTCACAGCCATCTAACTTATCACTGTCAAACTCTCTTACAAGCGGCGCGGCGCACTGTGCGCAAATGCCGTTTTCGCATCTTTTATGGGTCAAATGCTGTCTTAAAAACCGTTTTCTATTTTCAGAAGACCATGCTTCCACAAGCCCAGTCTGGTTAATGTCCCCATAAATAACCGGCTGCGGATGGTCACAACAAGGAGCGATCCGTCCGTCCGCAAGCGTATACAATGTATAAAAAATAGAACTACAGCACACAGCCGCATTTTGCCTGTATTTATCTTCTGTATAAGGCTCCCCGTCAAGCACAATGCCGCTATAATCTACGCCTTTAAACACCGGAGCGACTTTATCAATGTAAATCGTGTCGCATACCGGACCATAGAGTTTTAGAAATGCGTCTTCTTCACCGTCCTCTAACGAAAGATCCACTGTCTTAATATGTACGCTGCACTTTCCCCTGCTGTATTCGTAAAAACTCTTTAAATTTTGGTAAAATGCATCATAGTCTATCTCTACACCGCAGACGTCTTTATATTTTTCCGCCGTCAGCCCCTGAAGCGAAACGCATAATCTTGTAAGCCCTGCATCCACTAATTGTCTTCCCAAATCTACAGAAAGCATAGATGCATTTGTAATGATTTCATAGTTATCCGCCAGCCCAATCCGGTTCATATACTCTAACATCTTTACAATTTCCGGATGCAGTAAAGGCTCCCCGATGCTTGTCAGCAATACCGTTTTAATTTTCTTCGGAAATTGTTTTGCAGAATCTGCAATTTTAAGAAATGTTTCCCACTCTAAAAATTTCCTTACTAACTGTTTTTTCTCCTCAACGGATTCATCTGCAGACTGAATGCAGTATTTACATTTAAAATTACATATATCGCCTAAAAATATGCCTAATAAAAAAGGCGTGTCCACCGGGACAACGTCCCGCAGTATTGTCCTTTCATTTTTAAGGCTTCTAGTCGTCACCTCTGCCATAATTGCCAACACTCCTTTCAATCACATAAATTCCATACGCCTTATCTCTATGATAACTGCCTATCTGTTTCAAATCTCCCCCAAGAATGCGGACAGCCTCTTTTAACGTCTTCCCTTCTTCTTCCCAAGGAATATCCAGCAAAATACACTGTCCAGTTACGTCCTTTATAAAACGCATAAAAGACGCTTCCTCATTTCCAGCCAATTTCAGATAGACAAGATCGGTTTCGCGAAACATAATTTCTGGATAGTTCAAAATGGGTATTTTTTGATGCATGAGCCTTTGCATACTTTCACATAAGCGTTTATCCGTCTCATTCTCTAAAACTATCAGAGCTTCTTTTTTTACAATTCTCTGGAAAGCCCCCGCATAATATCCCATATAAGTATCTATTTCCACAAACCTGCAGTCCCTGCTTTGTCCTGCCGCATATAAATAATGAATCACTTTCTGCCAGTGCGTTTCATAGATACATTCTTCATTCAAAAAAAACGGATGTGGAATTGGGACGCGCAATCTGCGCAGCGCAGCGGACAATGCCTGATCTGCCTCTCCTATCCACTTATCATAATCTTTAAGCGGCATGGATACGGGAATCTTCTTATACCCCTTTGCCATCAGATAAATCACTCTATGATGCCCGTCAATAATATTAAAATATCCTCTCCGGTTCCATGAAACAAGCGCAGCCGCTTCTATAAAATAATTTATATCGCAGTGTCTGTAATGTTCCCACAAACAATATAACGCCAAACGGTCAGCCAGTAATTTTTCTTTTTCTTCCTTCTCCACCGCTCCCATGAAATCAAAATAACGGCCGCATTCAAATGCCTTTCCTTCCAATACCGCAAATAACTCCAGATAATCCTCTGCAAACGCGATGTTTTCTTCTAAAGACTGCTCCTGTTCATAAAGAAACAGCATTTCCACCGGAACCAAAAGCGTACAGCGTTCTTTTCCACATTTCAAAAACCGCTTTCCACCTTTTACAGAATTTAAACACAAGCTGTCCCATTCAGGAATCCCCATCAACTCATCATATTCTGACCGTATAAAGGCATTGTACTTTTGCACCATACATGTTTTCTCAGATGTATCCGCTTTTTCTGGTATAAATAAAAATTTTTTAAATCCCCTGCCGCAAAGTGAAGATACAACGGACTCATGCATCCGCGCATTTTGCAATAACAGTATAATTACGATGTCTTGGCGTTCTTTTAGCCCAACTGGAAAATCTTCTACTGTCCAACAAGGCGCCTGTACATACGTTTCAATCTCTTTTGCCCTTTGATCTATATATCCAAGCACCTGATATCCACGTTCTTTTAGTTCCCGGAATTTATCTTTCACAATGTCAAATTGCGAATGCCCGTAAAGGACTATCCTGCTCTCTTTTTGAATGTCAAACATTACATTTCTCCAAATGCCACAAAACCATGCTTTTTCCCCACGCAGCCCCGCAATAAACTCTTTTTATCCGCTCAGTTTCCAACAAAATACTCTCTGGGGCAAGGATAAAATAATGATCCGCAAAAATAGTTTCCAGACATTGCTTCAAATTTTGCGGGCAGTCTGTTTTGAACACCGCCAAGTCGTAATGTTCCTGAGCGGCGACAAGCCTCCCAAAACGAAGCGAAAACAACCTTTCTAACGCTTCTTTCAATTTCCGGTCCCTCTCATCGGCATCGTATGCCATAGCCCCGCTTCTCCTGAAAAAACGGCTGACAAACCCATAATCATCTACATTCAAATATATCTTTTTGCCTTTCAGTACATGATCCATTGGCGTTTGATAATACAACCCGCCGAGTTCATCTGCCAACGCACAGCATACGCCATAGAAAAAATTCTCTGCCGTACATGGCATCTGATAAAAAAATGGATGCTCAACCGGAGCTTTTAATTCAAATACGCCCTGTTGTAAAAGCTCTTTTTTCACCTCATTTGCCCTATCCTCAGAAATCCATTTTTCTGCATCCGAATGAGTGATCTTTACGGGAATATACATCTGACGGCGGGCGGCAAAAAATGCCGCTCTGTGCTTCCCGCTTTTCAAGTTAAAGTATCCGTCCTCATTCCATTCCGCCTCTGGCGAATTTCTGACAAAAAAATCTTTCTGGAACAAAAACGCATGGTTCATCTGGTAAAACACATCTGCCCTGTTTCGGATCACATTTTCTTTCCACGCTTCCGTAACTTGAAAAGAATCCAATTCTTCCACTGCCATCTCACAATACTCCAGATAGCGCTGGCAGGAAGCGCCGGCTTCTCCTTGAAGATACCGGAAGAATTGTATGTGCGGATATAAAAAACAAACATTCCGTTCCTTATATCCGCCCGTAACGCTTTGGTTTTCAAACAGCATAGGCAGAGGCAGAAAAACTGTCTGCATTTTGGAATCTTTGGCCAGCAGATATTCTTTTGGGATTTCCCAATTCTTTTCTATTTCGTCCGCCCTGCAAAACCTGCCGCCCTTACAAAAGCCGCAATCAATCAACTGATTATGAAGCTCAAACATTTCTTTTGCTGATTCGTCTGCAAATCCTTTCAGAGCCGCATATGGCTTATAAATGATGTTTGTAATTCCATTTTTTATTAACTCTCTGGCAATGCCGCTATGTTCAAACACATTTTTCACTGAAATAATGACTGTTAGCTGCCCACGTCCCATACGTTCTTTGGCTTGTTTTACGCTATAGACGGAAAGCCCGCATAAACTCTCTATTTCCTCTGCCCTTTTATCTATAAACCCTTCCACCTGATAATGATTCTTATGCAGTTTTTCATATAAGAGCGTCCCTCCAAAAGCTGCCCCGTAAATCCATAGTTTAGTTTTTTCCGTTAATTCAAACCGTTCCAAATGAATCCCTCTATTTCTTTCGATATAATTTTAATTTTTCCTGAAGCTGTTCCACAGAAAGCCAGCTCGTATTTTTATCTGAACTATAAACAAATTCATCTGGAAGCTTTTTCCCCGCTTTTATTTCTTCATTTGGCTTATACCATGAAAATTCCGGCATAATCACATAACAGTCCCCTAATTCAACCGTCCTTCTTGAATCTACATCTGTAATCATTACTTCATGCAGCTTTTCCCCTTCACGGATACCGACTTCCTCAATGGAACCATCCGGATTCATGGCTTTTACCAAATCCGTCACTTTAAAAGAAGGTATTTTAGAAACGAAAACTTCGCCGCCAACAGCCGTATATAAAGCTTTTAAAATTAATTTAACCCCTTGCTCCAAATCAATCCAAAACCGCGTCATGCGCACGTCCGTCACCGGAAGCGTTGTCTTTCCTTCCGCCATAAGTTTCTCAAAAAACGGGATCACGCTTCCCCTGCTGCCCGCCACATTTCCATACCGGACAACGCTAAATTTTGTCCCTGAAATTTTTGCATAGGCATTCGCCGCCACAAAAAGCTTGTCCGAAACTAATTTTGTTCCGCCATATAAGTTTACCGGGTTCACCGCTTTGTCCGTTGACAACGCCACAACACACTCCACCTTCCGGTCAATCGCGGCGTCAATGACATTCATCGCCCCATTAATATTCGTCCTAATAGCCTCTATCGGGTTATATTCACAAGTCGGCACCTGTTTAATCGCTGCTGCATGAATTACAATCTGCACTCTGTCGAACGCCCTTAGAAGCCTGTCTTTATCCCTCACGTCACCGATAAAAAATCTCAGCTTATCCCCATACTGCGCAAATTCCTGTTTCATCATGCTCTGTTTATATTCATCACGCGAAAATATCACTACCCGATGCGGATTAAAATGCGTCAGAATGTATCTTGTAAAATACTTTCCCAAAGAACCCGTCCCTCCGGTAATCAGCACTGACTTGTTTTCAAAAATATCGTTCATTTTAAATTCCTCTCAATCTCTAAAAGTTTTAACCATATATTAATTTCTGCATACTGATAATTTCCGGATGCGTTTCATACCATGTATACAATTCCCTGATTGCCGTTTCCATAGGGGTAACATAGTCTTTTCCATATTCCTTCATCAGACGTGAGCTGTCCGCCGTATATTCATTGCCCAACCCCTCATTGCAAATAACAATGTCTAATTCCCTGCCGCTGACGTCCCTTACTATTTTTGCAATTTCTGACAGTAAGATACGCCGTCCGCTCCCTGCATGGTATGTATGGCTCTCAAATTCATGTCCAACTGCCCATTCGGCAATTCTGCAAAAATCCTCTATCCAAAGATAATCAAAATACGTGTCTTTTCGAATGGAAATTGGGTAATCCTTAATTGCTTTACAACAGCAATTCGATATAAATGTCGTCCACCAGTCTTCATACTTCCCAAACAGACCCCATATCCGTATATTATAGATATTATCCGATCCATCTATCATTTGTCCAATTACATATTTTACCATGCCATATCTGCTTTTCGGAATGCTTTTCCCAATATCCGTCTCTTTCACTTGTACAATAGGCTTTGTCTTATCATATTCCGCCCCAGAGCCAAAATAAAACATTTTGCCAAATTTATCTTTATTTTTTTCAAGGTTCAGAAACATACGCAAATCCTTTTCAATCACTTCCAATTCTTCCATTTCCGACTTTGGAGAAAATATTGCGCAATTAAAAACCACATCTATTTTATGCGCCGCCAAAAAGGAATCTGCCATATTTTCATCGAGCAAATCCAGTTCTTTGCGATTAGGACATAAAACTGTGTACTGTTTCTTTTTCTCAAACCATTCCTTTAAATTTCTCCCTATAAATCCGGTTGATCCTAAAATTAATATCGTTTTCATATCTTCCTATCCTGCATTCTGTTCTTTTTCAAAAATCTCCCTCTCTTGCCCATATGTTTCTATTGCGCTTGTTTTTAATATTGATAATAACTTCACTTGCTGTTCCTCAGAAAAATCAAACTCACGGATTGCTTCAATAGACATTTTGCAAAATTTATCAACTATATTCATAAAGTTTGAGACTTCATACCCCCTCTCCCTTGCCAGCAGCAATAGAAATAAAATTTTACTTATACAACTTGCAACGCAAAAAAAAGCAAGCTCCTTATCCCCATCTGCAATCCAACGCACAAATTCCATCATGCCCAAAAACTGCTGTAAGCGGCTTTCATATGTGGAATACGCCGGCAGACTTGTTCCCTTTGCAATATGCTCTCCTTCTTCTATCACTCCTTTTTCAATATATTTTGAGTTTTCTTCCTGAATCACAGACTCACGTTCCTGAACCAACAAAAACGGTTCTTCCATATAAACGCCGTTTTTTGACAAAATGGCGCACCACCACTCATGCGGATACAGGCAATAATATAAATTATCTTCCCGGAATTTTTCTAACCGCAGCAAATTTTGCTTTAGAAACTTTTCCCTGTTAAAAATCAACCCTGACAAATAATTTTGCTTCAAAAATCCTTTTTTTAATGCATCCGTCCCTTCCGCATACAATCTTTCCGATAAACGTGAATAAAATATGCAGGACTTTGCCCTTATCACACTCGCTTGCGGATACTCCGTTATCAGCTTTAGATAATGCCCTAAAGAATCTAAAATAATGTCATCTTCATCCGAAACCAGCAATACAAACTTCCCATGCGCCATTTCTACCACAAAATGCCAATTCTCAGGCGCCACCAAATCCTTATGATGATCATAATAACAAATTCTGGAATCCTGCGCCTGATTCACTTGATCATATTCTTCCTGATAGAAATCCACGCCGTTTTTCGAAATTGCAATTTCAATTTCCGCATCCAGTTTTATGTTCCGCAGATTTTCCAGCCGTTTTAACAAAAGATTCCCTCTATTCCGTGAAGGTATCCCAATCGTAAGCAATACGTGATCTGTATTGCGTCCCTCCGGAGTTAATCTAAATTGATGTTCCGCTTCAACTATTTCATTTAATTCTTTTACACTCTCTAAATCCCCTGACAAAATCCGGGGCAGATAAACTCCCGTATTTTTATGGAAATATTGCTGAAACTGACTGAAATCCTGAAACAATTTCACATTTTTATTATATTCTTCTAACTCCGGTATTTTATAAAAGGAAGAAATATAATTGATTTCATGGCAGACTGCATACACTTTCTTGTCTTTTGCCGCCGCAAGCAGTTGATATTCTTCCTTCAGATTCCAATGGAACGCTTCCGCCACCGCGCCAAACTCGATTTCATTTAATGCTTCCTCTGATGAAACCATCTTTAGTTCTGAAACTAAGAACTTTCCAATAAATTGCTTTCGCTCTTTATCAAAAATATAATATTCCCCTTCTTTATAAGGCATAAAGTCCAACACGCAATCCTCATAGCTTACCTCTGCCCCACACTTTCCATAAGCATTGCGAAATTCCGGCTCATTACAAGCCACATAACAATTATAAATGTTTTCAATCACCCATTCCGGCTCATAACCTTTCATATAAGCTAAAACAAACGCTTCCAACGCTTCACAATAATTACGGCTCTCAAACTGTTCACAAGCATAATCTAATATTCTATTTCCCATTAAAAGCCCTTCATCCCCTTCTTAATTTTACTTGTGTTCTATAAAACAAAAAAGTTGGCAAATGTCAACTTTTTATTTACGCATCATAGATGCCCAGTAATAATTCTTTGAAAAACCACCCGGAAGGGCAATACAAAACTCTTTATTTATATAATTGGAAAAACGATCCAAAACAAAATTATTCATTCTGTTTACCCCCCCCCCCCATGATTTTTGGGTTTTTACAATACGCCCGAAATCACTGCTATAAATATATATCGGATATTTCCTATAGAAACTTTAGAACAAAATAAAATGTTATATTTCCCATCCACCATTTTGAATTTGATGAAGCAATATCCGAAGCAGCGACTCTTTCTCCTCCGCAGTAAAAGCAAATTCTTCCACTGCTGATATGCAAAGCCTGCTAAACTTGTCCAACACTTCCATAATCTCATCTGTCTTATAATGAAATCCAAAATACGCCAATTTAATCAGACTGATTGTTTTGTTGATTGCAAGTTTAACCCCTTTTTGCGCCAGATTTCCCCCGCCTTTTCCCTCTATATAGTGAATAAACTCAATGTATCCTTTAAATTGTTCCAGCCTGCTCTCATATGTGGCATAACTTTGCAGGCCCCCATCTGAATCATATCCGGCAGACAATGCGTCTTCTCCCCGTTTTTTGTACTGCTCCCCCTGTTTCTCCCGTACAGAGTCTCCTTCTTCAACAAGACATTCTCCATCCAAACGGCAATCTCCTTCGAAACTTAAAAAGCAAAACCACCATTCATGCGTATATGAAATATAATACGCATTGCTTTTGGCCTCCTCTTTAATTTTTTCAAATGGAAGCCGCATAAAAGCCTCCCGTCTTAAAATTGCGCCGGATAAATAATTATTCTGGAGAAAAACCTGAGAAAAGGCGTCTATTCCTTTTTTCATCTCCTTTGTCGTGATAAAACTATATTGCAGCGCCGTTTTTGCCCTTACAAAAATCAATTCCGGATTTTCCAAAAGCATTGAAAGATAGTGATCAAGCGCTTCAATAATCACACTATCCTCATCACTGACCAGCAACGTAAACCGTCCTTTCGACAGCTCAACCGTTTTTATCCATGAAATATCCGCCGTCAGTTCCTTATTATGATCCACATAACGAAGCCTCGCATCAGAAATTGCGGCAATTTTACGATATTCCTCTTGATATAACGCCATACCATTTTTAGAAACCAGTATTTCTATTTCTGCGTCATAACACATCGTCAGCAAATTTACCACTTTTTCCAAAGCTAAATTCCCACGGTCATGCGTCGGTATCCCGATTGACAACACAACATTCTCTGTATTCCTTCCCTGAGGCGTAAGACGGTAAGCGTGCTCCTCCTCCCATATATGCGCCAAAGCAAGTTTGTCATCCTGATTCCCCCAAAAAAAACGTGGCAAAAATACGCTGGTATTTGTATGGAAATATTGCCGGTATTCTTCTCGATCCCCAAACGCAAACACCTTCTGAAAATATTTTTCCATTTCAGGGATCTTACAGAATGAAACCGAGCGCCGTTTGTCATGGCATATGGCGTATAGTTTATGTTTGCCCGTCCACTTCAAAGCAGGCTTAAACAACCGCCAGTCCCAGTCAAGTTCTACCGCAATATCATCAAATTCTCTATTCAGCTCTTTTTCACGCTCAATTTCAGGCAAAGAAAGAGTTCCCAAAAACCCCCTTTTTAATTTATCATAAATAAAATATTCCCCTTCTTTATATGGAACAAAATCGAGCAAACATTCTTCATAGGGAATCTCCTTAAAAATACTACAACGTCCATATGTCTCCCGAAACTGCCCCTCATTCCCTTCCATATAACACGAATAGATATTCTTTAAGATTTCCTCTTGGTTATATTCTCTCATATGTAATAAAACGAACGCTTCTAAAGCTTCCTCGTATATTTCTTTCTCAAACTGCTGTATTCCATATTCTAAAAGCTCATCTTCTCTCATTTTCCCCCTCATCCTTTCCCATACTTTATTTTTATATCGGACAAATATAACTTTTCCGTAACAACCGCTTCTCATGTTTCCCCAAAAATTGCCGATATAGTATTAGGGTTTTTTAATTGCTGCATCCCCCTAAATGTAACTAAAATTGTATATTCGGAAAAGAGGACATTATGCCAAAAATATTAATTACCGGAGCCAGCGGTTTTGTTGGCAGAAACGTAAAAGAATATCTCCAGAAAAACGACCGTAATTATGATATATACACTCCGTCAAGCAAAGAGCTAAACTGCATAGAAGAAACGGAAACATTACAATATTTAAAAGCCCACAGATTTGATTACATCCTCCATTTTGCCTCATATGGCGACAGCATAGACAAATCGAAAGACGGTTCGAAAATATTTGAATATAATATGCGGATCTTTTTTAATTTCTATAAAAATTCCCATCTCTTTGGCAGGATGTATTATTCTGGCTCAGGCGCAGAATATGACAAACGGTTCGACATTGCCAATGTAGCGGAAACAGATTTAGGCAAAAGCCTTCCGACTGACCAATACGGTTTGATGAAATATACAATAGGGGAATTAATTGAAAAATCAGACAACGTTTATAACTTCCGGCTTTTCGGAATATTCGGGAAATATGAATATTATCCCGTGAAGTTCATTTCAAATATCTGCTGTAAAGCGATAAAAAACCTGCCGTTATCTATACGGCAGAATGTGTATTTCGATTACATCTGGGTAGAAGACTTTTGCCGGATCATAGAATATTTTTTGCATCACGCCCCAACCCGCCATACCTATAACGCCGTCTCGGGAAAGAAAATCAGTTTAGAAAAGCTCTGCCGCCTTGTCCTAAAAATCAGCGGAAAAGAGCTCCCCATTTACATTTGTAAAGAAGGGCTGGCAAAAGAATATACCGCTTCAAACGCCCGTTTAATGGAAGAACTTACCGGTTTTGAATATACGCCTATAGAAGATTCCGTCCGCCAGTTATATCAATGGTATTTGGAACATGAAGATGAAATAGATTTATTCCAGTTACTCTATTAAACAATTTTCAGAAATATATATTTACAATTCCCATATAACAATATAAAATTATGTTATGAATTATCGAAAGCTAAATTTGGAGGGGCGTTAAGATGTTAAAACGAGTGGCTGACATCATTATGGACACACTGACAGAATACGGAATTATAGACTGTTTTGCTGTCGTTGGCGGAGGCGCGATGTTTTTAGACAACGCTTTGCTAAAATGTCCGAAAATGAATAAATACTTTAACCACCACGAACAGGCGTGCGCCATGGCGGCAGAAGCCTATGCAAGATACAGCGGAAAAATGGCGGCGGTCTGCGTCACCTCTGGCCCCGGTTCCACCAACGCCATAACAGGCGTGATGGGAGCATGGCAGGACAGTCTGCCCATGATTGTGTTGTCTGGACAAGTCCGTTATGAAATTTCCGTCCCAAAATCAGGCCTTCCTTTACGTTATCGTGGCTTGCAAGAATTTGAAATTATCCCATCTGTTCAAAATATGACTAAATATGCCACAATGCTGACTAATCCATACGCCGTAAAGAGAGAATTGGTTAAAGCAATTCATATCGCTATGGACGGAAGGCGGGGACCCGTTTGGTTAGACGTCCCACAGGATATCCAGAGCGCAAATATCGAAGAAAGCGAATTATATGAACCGGAAGAATATCAAAGCGCCCTCCCTCATCTTCCCAAAGAAGATATAGAATCTGTTCTGCAACAATTCCAGTCTGCAAAACGCCCTTGCATCCTTGCAGGCTCCGGCATTAGAAGCGGAAACTGTATGGAAGCGTTTTTAAGTTTTATTGATTCTATGCGGCTCCCTGTAATTGGAGGCGCATGGGTAGCCGATAACCTCTATATGGAGCATCCCCTTTATTTCGGCTCCTCCGGAAATGTGGGATCAAGATCCGGAAATTTTATTTTGCAAAACGCAGATGCAATCTTAACTTTAGGAAATAGTTTGGGATTCCGGCAGACAGGGTTTAACCAAGACGGCTTCGCCCCAAATGCAAAAATCTATATGATAGACGCTGACAAAAACGAAGCCCTAAAACCGGGGCTTAAAATCCAAAAGAGCCTCCATATAGACCTAAATCAGTTTTTTGAAACTGCCAGACAGAGCGTCATCCCCTGTATGCCGCATAAAGAATGGCTTTCCTACTGCCAAAACCTAAAAGAACGCTTTTCTCCATATGAAGCAATCCGGCATGGCGTTCATTTGTCAGACAGGGTTTCTTCCTACTATTTTTGGAAACAGTTCCATTCACATGAACCGGATAACAGCATTTTAGCGCTTGGCAACAACAGCGCAAATACTGCAAAATTACAAATTGGAACCCAAAAGAGAAACCAACGGATTCTTACAAATTATACTTGCGGATCTATGGGATACGATATTCCCGCGGCCATAGGCGCCGCCATCTCCTCCAAATCCGGCGTATACTGCATTACAGGAAACGGAAGCATAATGATGAACCTACAAGAACTTCAAACGATTGCCCAGTACGATCTTCCAATTTCAATCGTTATCTTTTCAAATGAAGGTTATGGGGCAATCCGGCAGACTTCAAAAAACTTCTTTCAAGGAGAATACATTGGCTGTACGCCGGATACCGGAGTAAGTTTCCCTGATTTTAAAAAAATTGCAGACACATTCGGGTTTAAATATCTTTGCTGCCATAATAATGGCGAAGTGGATTCCTGCTTACATGCTTTTATGCAGACAACAAAGCATATGATACTGGAAGTATTGCAGGCATTTGACGATCCTGTTATTCCAAAAGTCATGTCACGCATAGATGAAAACGGCAAAATGAAAACTCCCGCTTTACATGATATGTATCCTTTCTTAGAAGAAGATGAAATAAAAAAACTTATGCTGCCTTAAAAAGCAGACCACACGGAGGTACAACGATGAGCGCAATAAGAAGAGCCAAAATTTACGCAAGGGAAAGAACCCCGTTACAGGAAGTTCTGCCGCTTTCCGCGCCCTTTGCAATTCAAATTGACGTATGCAGCGCCTGTAATTTAAAATGCAATTTTTGTTTCCACTCAGACATGGAAACCATAAAAAAATCTAATGTAACATTTGGCGCAATGTCTTTGGAACTTTTCCAAAAAATCATAGACGACATTGTCTCTTGCTGGGGCAGACAAAAAATCAAAAAATTAAGGCTGTTTAAAATCGGAGAGCCCTTGATGAATCCCAAGATTGCCCAAATGGCAGCCTATGCCAAAAAAGCAGAGGCCGCAGAATGTATTGAAATCACGACCAACGGCACGCTTCTAAACGAAACGCTCAGCCTTGAGCTTATTGAGGCAGGTCTTGACATATTAAATATTTCAGTAAATGGAATTAATGAACAACAGTACAAAGACGTATGCCAATACGAAATGGACTTTCAGGATTTCTATAAAAAAATCGAGTTTTTCTATAAAAATAAACAGAATTGTAAAATCTTTATTAAATACAGCGATATTGGTTATACCGAAACAGAAAAACAGAATTTTTACCAGACATTTGAAAAAGTGTCTGACGAAATATTTGTAGAAACCATTTCTTCCACCCTTTGGCAGGACACAAATATCGGCGCAAAAATAAACAACGCCCATAAAGGCACTTACGGCCAGGAGCTACAACCAAAAGAAGTCTGCCCATTTTTATTTACTACGATGGTAATAAACCATTCCGGCATTGCGCATCTGTGCTGTGTAGACTGGAAAACAGAATATATTTTAGGCGATTTAAAAACCGAAAAAATTGCGGATATTTGGAATGGCGAAAAACTTTGCCAGTACCAAAAACTCCACTTAAAAAAGAGGAAAGACGATATACCAATCTGCAGACATTGCGAAAGCCTGTCGGCGAATACAACCGACGATATAGACAGCTATGCAGACATCATTCTAAAACGCATGGAACAGTAGGAGGAAGAATATGAAAGCCATTCTTACAGGAGGAACCGGATTTATCGGCAGATATGTTGTTGCGGAATTATTAAAATCAGGCGCTAACGTAACCGTCCTGACCTCCTCCCCCTCCTCTATGCCATTTCATAATTCTTCCGTAAAAACAATAACTGCCGGCTATCAATTTAAAGAACTGGCGCAAAGGCTGTCTGGAAAAACATATGATATATTTTATCATCTTGGCTGGGCAGGCGTTTCTGGGAAAGAAAAAAACAACATTCCTTTGCAATTAAGCAATATCGAAACTTCTCTGGATATGTTACGTCTCTCTAAATATTTAAAATGCAAACTATTTCTGGCCGCAGGCACAGTGGCAGAATATGTTTATAATGTATGCGTCATTGATTTTTCAAGGAAACAGACGCCCATTGACATCTATGGAGCCACAAAAACTTCCGTCCACTATCTGTTAGAAGCCGTTGCCGCGCAATTAGGGCAGGATATGATTTGGACTGTTCTTCCAAGCACATATGGGGAAGGAAGAACAGAAGACAATATCCTGACTTATACGATTACCACTCTTTTAGATGGCAAATACCCTGTCTATGGCAATCTCCAGTCTAATTGGGATTTTGTCTATGTATCAGATGTAGCAAAAGCAATTATTAAAATTGGAGAGAAAGGCAGGCATAATATTACATATGGAATAGGAAGCGGAACGCACAAAACACTTCGGGAATACGTCTTAACTATTCGGGACATGATAAACCCATCGCTTCCTTTAGGCATTGGAGAAAAAACTCCCCCTCCCGAAAGAAAAATCAGCTCCCCCGGCATAATGCCAAGTTCTTGTATCAATATTGAACCTCTTACAAGAGATACCGGCTGGAAGCCTGAAATTCCCTTTGAAGAAGGCATCCAAAAAACAATCCAGTATTATGAAACCAAAAGAAAGAGGTAAGATCATGGGACAAAAAATTATACTGACAGTCGCTATCCCTACCTATAACCGCTGTCATTTATTATGCCAGTCATTAGAAAGCGCGCTAGGGCAGTTGGAAGACGGCGTTGAAATCCTTGTATCAGATAACGCTTCCACAGACGAGACCCCAAAAGTAATGAAAAAATATTGCAAAGAACATAAGATACGTTATTATCGTAATTCAAAAAATTTGGGTATGGATAAAAATTTTTTTAACTGTTTCCAAAAAGCGAACGGCGAATATATACAGTTTCTCTCGGACGATGACATATTGCTGCCCGGAGCGATAAAAAAAATATTATATCTGATAAAAACAGAAAGACCAGCCTATATTAATATAAATTCTTTTACATATTCAACACAGACATTCAATCCGGACATTAGAAAAGCGCCAAGAATAAAACTTAGGGAAACAAACGATCTGATTACTTACGATAAAACCCTTCTGATGAATTACATTGGCGTTTATGTAACGTATATATCTGCAACCGTTCTGAAAATGAGCAAATTTAAACAAATAAAGCATCCTGAGAAATATTTTGGAACCCATTTTCTACACGCGCATATCGTATTTCACATTCTCTCAGGCAAAAATACTAAAATGATCCTGACAAAAGCCCCCTATTTAGCCGCAAAAAATAATAACAGCGGCGGATTTAATTTATTTGAAGTCTGGGTAAAGCAATATAAAAGACTTTTGCTCCAAACAGCCGTAAAAGCCGGTTTTCCAAAAAGCCAGATGAAAAAAATCTTTCTTACTGACATGAAAGGATTTATTAAAGATTCTATCCTAAAATACAGCGTAGAGGATAATCAGTATGATATGGACGATAAATGGATATTATTTTTAAATACATACAAATATCCTACGATATGGTTCCATGTATGGCCATACGCAATTCTCCCACGTTTTATTTTAGAGCCAATTTATATTCAAAAAAGGAAGAAGAAATGAACCTATCATTACCGAAACAAGAACTTCAAACATATACGCTGCATCAGTTAGAGCTTTTTTTTCCGGATCGCAATACTCATACTCTAAAAGGCAGCGACGTTGACGCCGCTTTTGAACGCGCCTTAGAACGGACAGAGCATTGCTTCCGTTTTATTAAAAATTCCGCATATTCAGATAACCAAGGCGAAACATTTTTCTCGCATCTGCATTCTGACCAGTATGCCCAGTTTTTATATTTTTGGGCTAACTCACTGTGGGAGCTTTCCGCAAACAAATCTGTCTGTGACAAATTAATTTACTTGAATAAAACTTTACATAGTTTTTTTATCTCTTACAAAGGCAAACTGCCGGAAATATTCTTCCTTACACATCCGGTAGGAAGCGTAATTGGCAATGCAGCTTACAGTGATTTTCTTGTAATAGGCCAAAATGTCACCATCAATACCGGTGAAAGCCCTGTCGGCGAAACTGTCCCAAAACTCGGAAAAGGGCTCTACTTAGCCGCCGGAGCTAAAATTATAGGCAATGAACCAATCGGAAACCGTGTATCCATTGGAGTAGATGCGTTTGTATATGGACAGCCGGTCTCCGATGATTCCGTTGTGCTGCGTAACCCTGACGGCAGTGTCTTAATCAGAAACAGGCAGAAAAAATACTGTAAGGCCCAACAATACTTTAATGTCACAATTTAATGGCGGAAATCCTTTTCCTAAAACAAAACAGGAAATGGATTTTCTGGGTCATGCGTCACCATATACGTCTCATATAAAGCGTTTACCGCTTTAATAAATTCATCTTCCTTTGTTGCCAAAGCCATTTTCTCACATAATGGCAGAATTAAATCCCAATTTTTTAACCTTTCTTTCCTGCTGTAAATCACATTCCTATGATTGCATTTCCGGCAGCATAATTTAAAATACGATTGATTTAGCAGATATTTTTTAACTCCTGCCCACCGATTTACCGAACCGCAATGCACGCACTTCGCTTCAATAATCCCATCGCCATTTTCGTCTGTCCGCGTCTCTTTTTCTTTCACACAATCTGGGTTATAATAAAATGTAAGCAGTTGAATCACAACTTTATATTTCCCATATTCTTCATCTGGCATCTTTGTTAAATTTGTCAGCCATTCACTCATTTCTAAAAATGCTTTTTTCTCCTCAACGCTCCAATTTTTTGATAATTCCTGATAATAGCCGCATCCCGGATATGTCTCTATCCACCCCAAATTAATTTTATATTCTGGATGCTGAAACCAAAACCGCAATGTTTCATATATCGTATGCTCATTTTCTAACTCGTCTCCAAAAATAAAATTGCCCTGAATGTCTATTTTTGCTTCATAAGTCAATTTTAAAGCGTTTTCTATGTCTGCTAAAGAGATATGTTTTCTCATATTTTTCAAAACTGCAGGGCTAAAACTTTCAAGTCCATAACTGATGCTGAGGCATCCGGCGTCCCGCATTGTCTGCAATAACTCTTTCGTGATAATATCCACCCGCATTTGGACAATCCATTTTATCTCATATCCTTTTATTCTTTCACAAAACTCATACACTCTTTCAACGCTTGCGCTAAATAATTCATCTAATATCAAAATACAGGTTGGAGCATACTTATTCTTCCATTGATCCAGTTCCATAAAAAAATTATCCAGACTTCGCACCCTGTATTTATTTCCTATAGGGTGAAAACAAAATTTGCATTGATAAGGGCATGACCTGCCTAAAATCATCGGCATAATTCTCGGCTTGTCCGAATAAAAAGAATAATATTCATCGCTCACCATTTGATTTTCTAAATATAAATCCATGTCAAACCCCTCATAGCATGGAAATGGAATGGAATCCACATCGGCAATTTCTTCCCTCGGAGCCGTCTGCCTATATCCGTCCGGCGTTTTATATACAATTCCTTTTACATTGCTTACATTCTGATTCGCCATCAACGTTTGAATAAGCTCTACATCTGTAATCTCCCCTTCTCCAATTACAGCATAATCTACTTCAAGAAGTTCCGCTGAAATAAGAGGCTCCGACGTAAAGGCTCCACCCCCCCCCACAGTAATTATGGAAGCTTTTGCCCTTTTAACTGTATCAAACACTTTTTCAATCGTTTTCCAAAGCGGGCTTATTCCGCCGCAAAGGACAACGTCAATATTGGAATTTACTACCCGTTCAGCTAAAACTGAATAGGCGTCTTCTGCTTCAATATGGTTCATATTCAGGCATTGCACATCTAAATTTGCTTCCCGCAGAGCTGCATTCACATACGCTAAGCCTAATGGCATTTGATAATATCGTTCTTTCCGGCTATAGTATTGCGGAACCACCAACAAAATCTTCATTTCTTACCCTCCATTTTATAAATATATCTTTAGAATCATCATATATTAAGTAAAGTAGAAGCGTACTTCAGTACATCTACTTTATCAATGCCTTTTTTGTTTCCTACGATATTTGTCGCCAATGCCCCCGCAATATTTCCCATAAATGTTCCCATCTCCATGGAAGCGCCTGCTGCCGCAAATAAGCTTGCAATGGAAAAGAACGCATCCCCTGCTCCAATGGTGTCTTTCACTTTTAAAACAAATGCCGGACAATGTTTTATTTCTCCATCTTCAATCGAAACTGCCCCTTGGGATCCCTGTGTCAGCCACCCATGGCAGTCCAAATGTTTTTCTAACTTCTGAAGAAGCTCTTGCTCATCTAAACGGTAATTCGCAAATGCCAGCCCCAATTCTTTCTGGTCAATCGCAAATACATCTGCCCGTTTATATTTTGTAATTAAATTTTTTCCATAATTCGATGAATTAGTCTGGCAGTTCAACGCTAAAAACTTCGCCTTAGACTGAATCAAATCCATCACTTCTTCATCTATCAGCCCATGCCCAAAATCACACAAAATAACCACGTCACACTGTTCTATTTTCTCTTTTATTTTTTCTTTAAACTTATCTAATGCAGGTTTATCAATGCGCATATATACAGGAAGGTTATTTACAGCGAAAATTTTATCAAGCTCTTCCCGTTTTTCATTCATGGAAACGTACCGTGTTTTTATAATGGTTTCAAAAACATCGCTAAACGTTACGTCTATCCTCATCTTATCGCCAAGTTCGTCTAACATCCGGCTATGTACCGCCTCCTCTTTCCCTACAACGCTCAAAAGAGTGACGTCGTCACAAAATGAGGCAATATGCCTCGCCACGGCTAACGAACCGCCTAAATACTGCTCCACATATCTATAACGGGCAGAATATCCCCTGTCTTTCGACATTAACCCCTGTACATTGCAATAAATATATTCATCTATAATTACGTCTCCAATTACCGCTATCTTAAAGCCCGAAATTTTTTCCGCCAGCGCTCTGATTTCAGATAAACTATACTTATCTGAAAATGATTTCATAAATTGTTTCACTTCCTCAGAAAGTGATGGAAAAGCATGGTTGATTAGTTTCGTTGAACTAAACACCTGCCCGCCTGTATAAGCAATTTCCCCTCCATGTTTACGGACCAGCTCTATTTCTCCGGCAATCTTTCCGGTAATGTCATCTTCTTGCGCCTGATACTCCGAGCCTTTTACATACAAGTCCGGCTCCGCCGCTTCAATAATATCATCTACAGTAAAGCCCTCTGACAAAAGAATATAATCAATATACGCAATCGAAGATAAAAATTTCAGACGCATCTCATCTCCAAAATACGGCCTATCCGGACCTTTTCTCACATATTTTGCCGCCGTGACAGACGCCACTAAAACGTCCCCCATCTTTTTTGCTTCTTCAAAATGAATGATATGGCCGGGATGCACTAAATCAAATACGCCATGGCAGAGAACCACTTTCTTCCCTTCCGCCCGCAATTCCTTTCTTATATTCCTAAATTCCGCTTTTGTCACAACAAGTGCCATTTTTCAGCCTCCATGCTTATTTTTCCAGATTTCTGAAATTTATATAAAATTAATATGATTCGGTTCAATTTCCGGACTCTTTGGAATTGTCCCTGTTTGATAGATCTTCCACAATGCCTCATTTGTTTTATGCTGAAGACAGAGCGTACCGCAATCGCGGTTTGGATCAAAAGTTTCGTCTGTTATCATTTTCATAACTTCCCAATACCTGTCGCTTTCAAATATCTCTTTAAATCTCTTTTCCTTAATATTTCCAATATGGTATTTACTGTATTTCTCATTGAAAAACATTCCACAAGGAGCCACAAGGCCCGTACCCGACATTTGAAGAATAAAGGGGGCTCCAAAACACTTACAGTAACTTTTCTTCCCATGGCTTAAAATCTTTGACCATTTTGCCGAAACCTGATACTTATCCGTAGAATAAGTTTCCGCTTCCTTTAAAACCGGAATCACGGCATCATATTTTTCGTAATTTACGCCAAGCGTGCCTTCCTCATCATCACTACAATGTTTAATCACGAGATAATCCACGCCAATCTCTCTGCCTAACTTTGTAAGCGGAAGAATCTGATCTGCAAAATCCGGCATTAAAACCATTTGCATTCCAATTGTAACCGCCAGATCTTTCTTCTCCCTAATATCTACCGCTTTTTTCATCGTTTCAATTACTTTATCATAGCATTTTAAGGCGCAGCCATGAATTTCGGCATATCGTTCCCTCTCCCCAGCCGATATATTAAAACGCAGATAAGTAAGCGCCGGCAAAATTTCCTCTAATTCCTCATCTTTTAACAAAAAGCCATTTGTGCCAAGAGCCATATCTAATCCAAGGCTCTTGCCATGTAAAACCGCTTTTTTCAAATGTGGGTTACATGTGCTTTCTCCATCGCTTACAAAACTAACCGCTTTTACTCCTATTTCCGCCGCATCCTCTAAAAAGCGTAAAATTGTTTCTTCGTCAAGATTATCCGACTGGTTTATGCACTGCATTTTTCCATAACAATACACACAGCGGTAACTGCATTTCGTAGTCAGCGCGCAATCAATCGTAACAGGCGCAAAACGCTCCCCCCTTTTCCATTGCTCTATTCTATCTTTGTGCCATAATACTTTACTGCCGTCTAATATTAATTTTTCTGACTCCATTTTTGTCATCCTTCCTTTACATATTGGCTGATTTGTTGATAAATCCCTTCACTGTCCAGCCTATTTTGCATCCGTACCTGTTGTCCCGTTCCATAGCCTTTTGCAAATTGATCATATAACCCAATTCTATAAAAAGGAATTGCAATCTGCCTGTCTGCTAATGTCTCAGCCACTGCGCTTCCTAACCCGCCGATAATATTATGTTCTTCTATTACAGCTAATTTAGAAACCTTTTCAGCCGTTTTTGCTATAAGATCCTCATCAAAAGGCTTTATCGTGTGCATACTAATCAGCTTAACTGATATTCCTTCTTCCATAAGCCGCTCCGCCGCTATTTTCGCTTCAGCCGTGATTGCCCCTGAAGTTATCAGCGCAATGTCATGCCCGTCAAATATGACCTGCCCTTTCCCAATTTCAAAAGAAAATTTTTCCGTATGAACCTCCGGTTCCCCGCTGCTGCCAAGCCGGATATAGACAGGTCCCTTTATTTGATATGCAGCCCGTACCGCCTCGCGCGCTTCCATTGGGCTTGCCGGAGAAAATATAGTCAAATTAGGCAGTGATCGCAAAAGAGCCAAATCCTCTGTCGTATGATGCGTAGGGCCTAAATAGCCATAAGATACGCCTGTGCCTATTCCAACTATCTTTACATTCAAATTTTCCAGACATACGTCCAGCCTTAAAAATTCGTATGCCCGGTACGCCAAAAATGAACTAATTGTATATGCAAAAGGAATTTTCCCACATGTCGCCATTCCTGCCGCCGCCGCAATCATATGGCATTCTGAAATGCCAAAATTAAAATATTGCTCTGGAAAAGCCGCCCGAAATTCATCATATACAATCATGCCATTATCGGACACTAAAGAAAGCACATTCCGATCATTTTTTGCAAGATGATATAGTTCCGCTAAATATTCATTTCGCATTGAATCAGCTCCTCTCTTGTCATGCCCAAATCTTGCAATACAATTTCTAATTCCTGTTCATTCGGCATCCGATAATGCCAGATGGGCTCGCTTTCCATAAAGGAAACGCCTTTTCCTTTCACTGTATCCGCACAAATTAAATGCGGTCTGCCATCCTCCGTTTGTCTGTCCTTATCCAGACATTTACAAAGCTTTTCTATATCGTGCCCATCTACTGTTGCGATGCCCCAGCCGAAATTTTCCCAGCTTTCCCGCAGGCGGCGCAACGCAAGAATATCCTCCACTTTCCCCATTGCCTGTAGCCTGTTATTATCTAAAATCACTGTCAAATTGTCTAGTTTGTGGTGCGGCGCCGCTATTACAGCTTCCCATATGCTTCCTTCTTGGCATTCGCCATCTCCAATTATCACATATGTCCTGTTCGCTTCCCCATTCATCTTATGCGCCATTGCAATCCCCACGCCAAATGAAAGCCCATGCCCAAGCGAGCCTGTAGTCGCCTCTACGCCCGTTATATGCCCCATTCTGGGTTCTCCTCCGAATTCTGAACCCGGCTTGCAAAAAGTCTGTAACTCTTTTTGTGGAAAAAATCCCTTCATACCCAATACACTATATAATGCCAAACTCGCGTGTCCCTTGCTTAATATCAATTTATCCCTTTGCGCCCAATCCGGATTTTTCGGATCTATATTTAAAATTCCCCCAAAATATAAAACCGTTAAAATTTCCACAATCGAAAAAGCCGATGCCAAATGCCCGCTCCCTCCCCGGTATGCCATTTTAAAAATCATTTTTCTTATTTCAGCCGCCCGCTCTTTTAAATCCATCGTTCTCTCCTAACTCTTAAAATTTATTCTCCTATTGGAATAAACGGATACTATATAAAATTTACATGAAGTCCGGGATTTCTCAAATCATTGAGATACTTATTCATTTCATCCAGCCTGCACAACTCCCTGCAATTTTTCTCTAAATCCATCTGGGAAAACTCTTGAATCAGCTTCTTCCTCCGCTCTCCTTCCCATATTTCTTCAAATGATGCATTATATAAATTTCCATAACTAAACTGTTCCTGCCCCATAAACACAATACAGGGCCATAAATTCCCCTTCGCATCAATGTATACCATAAATGGCAGCGCCAGACATTGCTTATAACCGCGCTCACATGCCAATTTCTTCATAGAATGCGCCCGGAAATATATTTTAAATTCTTCCGTTCCAATTCCTTCTAATTCCCGTTCCAATTCCAGTAATTCCTGATAATCCACTTGCAAGATATTGCCGCTTGACGGATGCTGCGAAAATGGTTTTACCGTAAAATAATCCACTCCTATTTTTTTCATTTCCTTCGCCATCTCCACAACTTCATCTTTATTATCCGGCAGAAGCAATAATTGCGCGCCAATCGTCGTTTTGAGCCCTTGATCTTTTTTCGTCCGGACTGCTTCCTGAATATTATTTAAAACAGTTTTAAGCTCTCCTTTCCGGCATTGATGGATTTTCTCATACGTTTTTTCTCTAATTGCGGCCGTACTAAAACGAATCCATGTCAAAGAAGCCAGACAGTCTCTCGATGCTTCCGGCGTAAGCAATGCTCCATTTGTAGATAACGCCGCATCTATTCCGCTTTTTTTCGTGAAATTAATAATATCTGCCGCGTCTTTATTTAAAAGCGGTTCCCCTTCTCCGGCATATATAATAGATTTCACTCCTTTTTCTGCAAACTCACTGATCCTTAATTTTAAAAGATCCGCCTCAAGCATTGTCGGTTTGTAACCTGTATAATCCACTGCGCAAAAAATGCATCTATGATTACAGGCGTTTGTTAATCCTATTTCCAATTCAATCGGATATATATTTTCTCCACGCTTCCAAGCCGCAACCCTCTCTGGATGATAAATTAATTTGTGCGAATCCATTCGGATTTTATCTGCCATAATTCAAATTCCCCCTGTTTATTCATCAAATTTTGTTCCCGCCAGAATGCTATGCAAGCATAAATGTATTCTTTTTAATAAAACTGCCGCTTATGTCAATATGCAAGAAATAAGAATACTGGTATCCATTCTCTAATATCCAGTTTTCCAACAGCAAATGATATTTCTTTTGAAGTTCTTTTTCCTGTTCGTCTTCCTGATACACTCCATCTAATTTATCGTTCATCTCCACTATCGCTTCTTTTATTTCTTCTTTGCCAAGCTCTATAAACTCAAGCCCGTGTTCCCCATAATATTTTGATATTTTGTCCTTAGCGGCCATTTCCGCATCCCATATTTCCGTAAAATTTAAAAAACGTTTCTTATTTTTGTCATATATTTTCTTTGGGACGTAAATATCTCTGCTCCTATATGGTATTGAATTGTGAATCCCCAGCTGAACCACCCCGAGCAAAACCACAGGCGCGCTTTGAAGCTGGGCAAGCGCAACAATCCCAGACAAACTCCCTGCATAAAACTTGCAATTACCGCATAAATATAAATCCATAAAGTCGCTATGGAAATCCGCCGCATAATCTATGCAGTTTGGCAGATTGACCGGCCCGTTGACAACTTTTCCCATGCGGACTGCCTTTACTCCCTGTCCCTCCAAATAATCCACTGCAGATTTAAAAGAATTGATATCCATATTTCTTATTTCATTAATTCCATAAGCCTGTCCATACTGATGCTGCAAATAGTGGTTATCTCTTGCAAATATACACACGAAATCTCCAAAAACGCCCATTTGCCTTAATTTATATTCCGCCATCTTACGTTCTTCCGGCGTATAGGCAATCAAAGGAAACTTTTTATCACAAAACGTCCTGTTTATAATCCGTTCATCAAATTGATTATATGCATCCACTAAAATACCGTTAAATTCATTATAAGACGTCAAATCAAAACGCTCTCTGTACTTTTTCACCGCATACTCCCAAAAATGACAGTTGCAATATGTAACCATAGGAACTGTACGGGAAACAACCTCTATAAATTGCCCATTCGCGAAATCATTCCCTTTTATATAGGGAATTAACAGGCAGTATTCATCTTCTGCCTTATCCTTAAAAACAGTTTCATAATATGCCGATAAATACCGGACTGATTCACCAATAGAAGACGCCCAAAACGCATATAGCCTTATTTTTTTATATACGCTATAGTTTTCTTGAAATATATAGTCGTAAGAATAACTTGCTATGCCTTGTTCCATATGAGACACAAAATCTTCCATATGCCCAATACATTCTTCATATGAATCCAGTTTTAAAAGAACTCTCCGAAACGCATATAAACCTATCACTGCCCCTTGATAACCATGTCTGTTCCGCAAAGCATATTCAATTTCATCATGGTATATTGACGACATAATCACAACATAATCAATCGAATAATCTGCTTCATCTGAAGCAATAATTTTATATCCTTCTATGCTTTGGCCTGCCTTATTCTTATCTACAATCTGTATGTCCCGTTCCCTAAAAAAAGATTTATAAAACCTTAGCGCCTCTTTCGTATGATAACCGCCGCCCCAAATCAAAATACGGGAACATGTTTTTAACCGTTCAAATTCAGCTTCTAAATTCATTTTAATTCCTTCTTCCCAGCTATTTTGGCATATTATCTTCTGTTGCAAAAAATGTTATAAAACGCAAAAAAAGAATTGTAGTATATTCACTGCGTTTCCCATGCTGTCTTTGTTTCAAACATAGGCGTCCTTCCAACAATTCTTATCCATTCTTATCCCAACACACTTATATCCTTTACAAGCCATAACCGGATCAAACGGCAGACACCAAAAAAAAGGCAACAAAAAAATTGCCCCTAACGTCTCTTGAGATAATCCATATAAAGTTTGAATTTTTTTCCACTTTTTAGTAGATTCTGATTTTCCCCCCCCATGCAATTTTTCGCTGCATGTCTTTCCTTTTCGTCATTTCTTCTTCCTCCCTGAATAAAATACAGCTTCCATGCTGATAGAAAACGCAATTTAACTCTTATTCTTTTTATCGGCTTATCCTTAATTTAACTTTATACATATTAAATACAATCATTTACGAATTATTTCATTCTAACCATTTCTATTATTTATAACAGAAATCAATAACAGGAATCATTACAAAAAATTCTTGTTACATGCTATACTCCTGTGATATACTAATACATTATAAATAATTATCAGAAAGAAGCGATTATTATGCTGCAAAATAATTATATTAACACATTTATACAAACATTAGAATCAACGAAAATACAAAAAAAAGACGGTTCATACCACGAAACCTACACAGAAGGCATCCAAATGCTTTTTGATGTTTTTCTTGAACATAAACGTTTCTGCTCAAATCTCTTTTTCGTAGGAAACGGCGGCAGCGCTGCCATTGCCAGCCATATGGCGGCAGATTTTATGAAAAACGGAAAAATGAACGCATATAACCTGTATGATAACGCTTTGACAACCTGCATTGGCAACGATTATGGTTATGAATATATATTTTCAAAACCAATGGATTTTCTTGTAAAAAAAGATGATTTAGTCGTGGCAATCAGCAGTTCAGGCAATTCACAAAATATTATCAATGCAATTCAAACAGCCAAAGCAAAAAATGCAAAAGTCATTACATTTACAGGTTTTAGCCCTGACAATAAGGCAAGGCAATTAGGCGATATTAACGTCTATACTCCTTGCAGTAAATATGGCATTGTGGAATCAGCCCATAATTTAATTTTACAACAAATAGTAGATATGATATTAGAAAGTGAAGGGGCATCCATTTGAAAAAGAAAGCAAAACCCGCTATTTTCCTTGATAGAGATGGCGTTCTTACTAAAGAAAAAAGCTATATCCGTTCCACAAATGAGCTGGAAATTTTCCCATACTCCAAAAGCTGTATAGAAAAAATACATACTTATGGTTACTATGCGATTGTCGTTTCTAACCAAAGCGGGATTGCGCGCGGTTATTTCACGGAAGAAACGCTTCTCTCCATGAATCAATATCTCATACAAGAGACAGGAGTTGATGCTGTGTATTACTGCCCACATCATCAAAAAGGCGTGATACAAGGCTATGCCTTTAATTGTAATTGCCGCAAACCCGCTATAGGTATGTTAGAAAAAGCCTGTTCAGATTTTCAAATAACTATGAATGGCTCTTATGTAGTTGGAGATCGCGCATGTGATATACGGCTTGGCGAAAATGCGAACTTAAAAACGGTATTGCTTGATTCCGGTTATGGAGTTGCGCGCCTAGAAGAAATAGTAGTTCCCGATTATACATTGAAAGATTTGAGGGACTTTATTAAAATATTAGAAAGAAAGGAAGGAAACAGTATATGACGTCACTGGTTACAGGCGGGTGCGGATTTATTGGCTCCCATATGGTGGATAGGCTTTTATCTGAAGGGCATGACGTCCGCGTAATTGATAATTTAAGCACTGGAAGATTAGAAAACCTAGATCACCTCAAAGGCCACAAAAATCTCAGCATCTATCAAATGGACATTCGAAATAAGGAGGAAATCCAGCCTATTTTTAAAGATGTGGACTACATTTTCCACTTTGCGGCATTAGCCGACATCGTTCCATCTATTCAGAGGCCTCAAGATTATTACTCCTCTAATGTCCTAGGAACGTTTAATGTAGTGGAATGCGCGAAAAACACAAATATCAAAAAGCTGCTTTATGCCGCTTCATCTTCCTGTTATGGCATTCCTGACCAATACCCTACCAGAGAAACAGCCGAAATCAGGCCACAGTATCCTTATGCCCTTACAAAAAGATTAGGGGAAGAAACCATCTTGCACTGGGGGCAAGTCTACGGTCTTCCTGTGATTACTTTGAGACTATTCAACGTATATGGCACAAGATCGAGGACTTCCGGCACTTATGGGGCTGTATTTGGCGTATTTTTAGCCCAAAAACTAGCCAACAAACCATTTACCGTTGTAGGAGATGGAACTCAAACAAGGGACTTTACATATGTAACAGATATTGTCGACGCTTTTTATACAGCCGCTATGTCGGATATCAAACAAGACACATTCAACGTTGGAAGCGGAGGAACCTACTCTATAAACAGGCTGTGTGAACTATTGGGCGGTGAAATCACAAATATCCCAAAAAGACCCGGAGAACCCGACTGCACATTTGCTGACACTTCAAAAATTCATGATGTTCTGGGATGGGAGCCTAAAATCTCATTTGAAGATGGCGTTAGCAAAGTCCTTGAAAACATTGACTATTGGCGGAAAGCTCCTGTATGGACGCCGGATACCATTGTCGATGCCACGGAAGATTGGTTCAAGTACCTAAAATAAAAGATACATAACGCGGGCGGCTGAAATTTGATTTTCAGCCGCCCGCTGCTTTTTGTAATGCCCTGTATCATGTGATCCTATTATTTCCGTTTCGTCCTGTTGGAATTGGCGTACTGCACAATCGTCTTTTCCGCTATCTCAGATACTTCATCTACTGCAACTGCCACCCCGTAAAGTAGCACTTTTCCCTGACTAGCCACATCTAAAAGCTCGCTCCGTTTATCCTCTCTTAATTGATAAGCAAGCGGCCTTAACGTAAAATTTAGACCATCTAAACTATCCATAACAGTGCGCGCCATATAGTCAGTTTCCATATAATGATTTAATTTCTTGATTTTTTTCAAAGCCTTTCCAAGCTCCTGATCTGATACCGAGCTTTTTTTCGCCATCTTCTCCAGACGTTCATAGAAACGAATCCCTTCTGTCGCTTTTTTCTTCACTTCCTGTAATTTTTTTAGGGAATTTGCAAAATAATCCAACACAACTTCCCGCTGTTCATCTTGAAATAATTTTTTGCAGCGATCCGTATGCCACTTTACATTAAATTCATGCACACAATATTTTTGAACTGCCTTTTTTAAAGTCATTACTTTCGTTCCATGAATTAATGCTCCGCCTTCTGTCGCATCTACGACTGTGACATGATTCCACTGCTTAAAATGGTCTTCAAACCATTTACGGTACATATCAAAATCAAGTCTCGTCAAAACCTTGCCGCCATCTATAGCTTCCACTTCAAAGTATTCGCCGCTATTTTTGTCAATCTGATCCATCTGCGCCTGAAATGTACCGTCTGCATGCGTTTTATTCCCGGTCATTGCAAGATCCTGACCCACTAATATCACTGTCTTAGCTCCCATATTTAAACCCAGCGCATATGCCGAAGTCGCAACAGAACCGCCAGTTACAAGAAACGGTATCACTCTGTCACTGTCTTCGTCACGGCTCCTCTTTATATCTCCCGTAAGTTCATCTTCAAATGCAGACTCCGCGCCATAAAAGAATTTTTTCCCTTTATGGCATGACATCGGCTCTGTGGAAACCGCCGTCATAGTCACCATAGGAACTTTAGATATATCCTTATGTTGAAATAGCACTTCCGGCTTTAACCCATCTATAATAATAAAGAAATTCGGCACGATTCCTGCATTTAAGAGAGGCTTTATCGCAGTATCTGTTGAAATAATACAGGCTTTCCCGACTGCTTTTTTCAATTCCATAATGTTTTTATTTAAAGATGGGCCTGCTGAAACGACAATAACCGGAACGTCTTCCGGAAGCATTCCATACAATTCCCGAATGCTGTATCCATCTGCTAAATATGGCAGATTGACAAATACATTTACTGCCCTGACATTTGTATAACGTAATTTTGTATTCCAGCCAATATGGATTTGTGACACATGATTCTTTAAACGTCCTACAAATTCTTCCACTTCTTTTGGAAATAATTCCTGATAATTCCCTGAAATATACCACCGAAGAAAAGCCATATTGTCATAAGATATAAATAAATAAAGGAAAGCTTCTAACTCATCTTCATTTAATCCCTCAACAATAATCCCTACCGGAATATCCATCTCAAAAAGAAATGTTAAATCCACTTCTTGCATCGCCCTGCGGAATAATTCAAAAGATGGCTCATAAATTAAAATATTAGAAGTCTTTGGGGAGCGTTCTATAATTTGTCGTATATGTTCTCCATTTGAAATGCCTATTATCACAATTGGCGCGTATTCTTCTATTTTTCCCTGTTTTTCAAACCAACGTTCCACTACTGCCGAAGGAGCATATTTTCCATTTAAGTAACGCATTTTCCCATCTTGAGTTACTTTCAAAATAGTTTCTCCCATGAAACTCTGCTCTGCTTCAACATTGAAATTTCGTTTTTTACGTTTTACCCCGTCTATAAGAGCCGCCCATATAGGATATTTCGCATTTAACGCCTCCAGATTTTTTTTATATATTAACTGATTCATAACAGCCCTCACTTTGCAGTTCACTACTTATGTATCCATAAATTTCTAATAACCCATATCGCAATACATCAAGCAAAAATACAGAATCTTCATTTTCTATTCCATATAGAATATCATTTAGCGCCTGAATAATAAAGCCTTGATTCAATTCCAAAGAAATTTGCCCTTGCTGCATATTTGTAAATATTGATGTAATCATTTGATTAAGAGAAGGAAGGTATCCCCGAATATCCTCAATGTACGCTTCCTGATTCTCGATTTTATTACAAATGCACTGAACAATTTCAATATTGTGCCACAATAAATTTGAAAATTCCTCCATACTATACCCCTCCATATTGCCCAGCAATATTTTTTTGTATTATAATAAAAAGCTGACATTTGTCAACCTATATTTTTCTTATTCAATGTTCAATTATACTTAGGTAAAATAATTCCAGATTTTGAATGCCATGAATTTTCCTCCCTGAATTTGGCGCAGCTTCCTTGCTACAATAGATTTTAAAAATGTTGATTTCATTATAGTATATATCGGACATACATACAAAAACTTTAGATTTTATATAAAAAAGAACCGGCAAACGCCGGCTCTTTTTTATTAAATAATTCAATATTACTGTAACAATGATAATACACCCTGATTTGACTGGTTTGCCTGAGCTAACATAGACTGTCCAGCCTGCGCAAGAATGTTGTTCTTGCTGTATTCTACCATTTCAGAAGCCATATCTGTATCACGGATACGGGATTCTGCTGCCTGTGTATTCTCAGATACGTTGTCTAAGTTTGCAATCGTGTGCTCTAATCTGTTCTGTAATGCGCCAAGAGCGGATCTCTGGCTGGATACATTGTTGATTGCGTTCTGTACCATTGTGATGGTACCTGTTGCCTGCTGGTAATCCCTTACGTTTGGCGTGCTGACTGTTGTTGCAGCCTTTGTTGCCACTTTGAAGATCTGCGCAGCGCATTTTGCCAAGTTCTCAACAGATGCTCTTACTACAGAAGAATCAGTTGTGATTGTTCCATTTGCTGTCTTGAAGTATGGTTTGCCTGCTGCGTTTGCTGAGTAGATTGGAGCTACCTGAGCATTGCATGCTGCCAATTTACCAATGGATCCTCTAAGAGCGGCAGAATTGTCAACGCCAACCTTCTGATTCTTAACAACTTCATTTGTTGTCAGGTATCCGGATGTTCCGCCAACGCCTGTCGGTTTGATTCCGATTGCCACTGCGTTCATTGCCGCAATGTTGATTGTAATCTTCTGGTTCTGGTTTGCGCCTACCTGAAGGTTCTTTCCTGTGAAGCTTCCGTCTAACAGGCTCTGCTTATTGAACTGTGTCGTTTCAGAAATACGGTCAAGCTCTTCTGTCAACGCGCTTAACTCCTGGTTGATTGCGTCACGGTCGATGCCTTGGTTTGTGTCGTTTGCGCCCTGAACTGCAAGCTCATTCATTCTCTGAAGGATGCTGTGCGCTTCGTTTAATGCGCCTTCTGCTGTCTGGATAAGGGATACGCCGTCCTGCGCGTTGGAAGAAGCTTTGTTCAATCCGCGGATCTGGCTTCTCATTTTCTCAGAGATTTTTAATCCTGCTGCGTCATCGCCTGCGCGGTTAATTCTGTAACCTGTGGATAATTTCTCTGTTGATTTGGACTGTCCGCTTGTTGTAACGCCTAACTGACGGTTTGCGTTCATTGCTGTAAGGTTGTGCTGTACTACCATTGCCATAATATTTTTCCTCCTTGAATTTACTGCAGCTTCCTTGCTGCATAATTTTGATTTGCTATACGACGCAATCCCCAATGACCGTACGCTTCATTTGGAACTGTGTCAGTAAGTAACAATATTGTTTTTGTTTACTCACATTATATATCGTCCCTCTACTGGAAAACTTTAGCCTAAATTTTAAATTTTTTTAGCAAATTTCAACTTGTGCAAATTAGTCTCTTTTCTTATAATGAAGCTATTGAACTTATATTTTTTACTTCAAAAATTTAAAAGGAGAACCTCAAATGGATAAACGAAAGAACATTCTATTAGTAAAAACTGTTTCCCGTTATAATTCACTAAACAGATATATCGACGAATGGGCCTGCTCCATGCGAAAATTCGGCTGTAACACATGTGTATTAGATGCATGGTCTCTCGCACAGCCCACTTTATATAACCACATTATTTCAACTTATCAATTCGACGCAGTAATCGACGTAAACGGCATCCTCAGTTCATGGAATGTGACAAAATGCCTGCCGCCTGAAACAATCTATGTGACGTATCTTTGCGATCCGCCTTCCGCTTTTAAAACTCTATATGCCCAAGCGGATGAACGAACCGTCATATTCGCCTGTGACAAACATTTCCGCGACTATATCCTCCGCTATTATCCCAGCGTAAAACATGCGGCTTTTATTCCTTTGTCCGGGAGCTCTTATCCCGAATGCGCGCCCTATGAAAACCGTCAGACAGACATTATCTTTACGGGAACCTACACAAGTCCAGAGGTCTATAAAAATGACCTGCTTAACCAATTCAAAGACAACGCCACACTAACAAAATTTGCAGAGGATTTAATGGAAGACAGTATTACAAACCCACAATACACATTGCCGGAATGCCTTGCCAGAATTTTAAAAAAATACAATGTCTCTGTCAGCGATGCTGAGTTTGAAGAATTAGTGGAGGATTTTACAAAAGTGGATTTTTTTGCCCGCTTTTACTATCGGGAAAAAGCAATCCGCGCTCTTTTATCCGCCGGCTTGAAAATACACGTTTTTGGAAATGGCTGGGAAAATTTTAACTTTGACTGTAAACAAAACCTGATAATCCATAAAGGAGGCTCTTATGCCGCTTGCAAAGCTTTGGCAAACGCAAAACTTTCATTAAATATAATGCCGTGGTTTAAAGACGCCTTTCAGGAAAGAATTGCTTCCGCCATGTTAAGCAAAGCAGTTGCCGTCACAGACGAAAGCAAATATATTATCGAAAATTTTGAGAATAATGAAAATATAATCATTTATTCTTTAAAAGATTTGGATTCACTTGCAAACCGCCTCAAAGATTTGCTGGCAAACCCACAGACTGCGATGAAAATTGCCGAAAACGGATACAAAAAAATACAGAACCATACATGGCATTCCCGTGCGCATGATATGTTAAGAGAATTGGAAACCACGTTCCATGTTTCTTTTATCCAAGACGGGGAAGGAGCGGAACTGGATTTTCAAATTGAATACCCTGATAAACAAACGCTTATTTTAGATGCGATTTATCAACTGAACCGTATGTCAGTTTTGGCATCTAATGATTTATGTCAAACGGAGCATATTTCCCAAAAGGAAATTGCTTTACTATCCGAATATTTCAGACGATTCCAACAGCAATTTTCTAATCATTTGGACGGATTGGAACTCTCTCCTTATATTGAACATTCTTTGCATTGTAAGGACACAGAAAACCTTGAACATATTCCTGAATTATTTTCAATACAATGCAGGGCAATCATGGGAAATTTATTATTAAGCATGACAAATCTTAAACTCTAATGAAACATATTACGCTTCTATGATTTACAGCGAAATAGAAGCAAATATGTCAGGATAAATCCCTGTATCCCCTTATTATATTTATTCTGTAAGAAATAAAAGAAGGAACTGTCGCTTTAACGATTGAATAATCGTGAAGCGGCAGCTTCCTTTTTGC
>OFHM01000048.1_pt1 | contig 114880 bp, 127 predicted proteins | sample 1521311 | NCBI WGS metagenome assembly OFHM01 (sample SAMEA3504083, study PRJEB24116) | mouse gut metagenome | biome: mouse gut; feature: mouse-associated habitat; material: faeces | place: Denmark | collected 2011 | reverse complement strand
AAATATAAAATATAATAAAGAATTTCATACAACCTAAAACACATATATTTTTTTATAAAAAATCAGACAAAATCTTAAAACAAGCCAATTACGAAGTTTACTCATTTAGATTTTATATGATATAGTATTTATTTTATTATAAAGATGGATAAGAATATGCAAAAATGCTTTTAAGAAATTAAAAAAAGTAAAAAAATGATACTAACCTGAAGAAGTTTTATACAATCCCATAGACCTTTAAATAGAAAAGGACATGATAATAAAACCTGTCTGAAGCTAGAGGTGTGGCTCAGTGGTAAAGTACTTCTCAGATATGTATCAGGCCTTGTGTTTCATACACATCACAATAGAAAAAAAATCTAAAAAAAATAGTTTGCAAAAAGTTTTTTGATTTATTATTTCTTGTCTGTCTTGATATACTTTTTTTGAAAATAATGTTATAATTATAGCGATAATTAGTAATTTATCGAGGAGGTAGTATATGAAATACAAAGATTATGTTCCAACAATTTATGAATATGATAAAGAAAAAAATTTAAGATATGTATTAGGAAATTCAGGCAAAAATCCACTGATATGTATAGGAATAAATCCTAATGTGGCCTGCAAAGAGTATTCTGATAGAACTATGAATATATTAATTAGTTTTTCAAAAAAGAATAATTATGATAGCTGTATTATGATTAATCCATATCCTTTAATTTGCAGTAAGCCAAAAGATTTACCGAAAGAATTAGATAAGGATATTATTAATAAAAACTTAATTTATATAGAAAAAATTTTTAGTGAAGATAAGGAAAAAGATGTATTGGTAATGTGGGGAGATTATGTATTATACAATGAAGATTTTAAAAATTCAGTTATTAAAATTTTAAATTTAGGCTTAAAATATAAAATGAATTTTTTTAATATAAATAATTTAAGTAAAAGTGGAAATCCTTATCATTTGATGTATCTTTGTAGAGACAAAGAATTTAATGATGAAAATTATAAAATAAAAAAATTTGATGTGGATAAATATTTAGAAAAGCTATAAAATTTAAGCAAATTACAATAAATAGGGCAGAATAAACTTGATAATTGTCTACTTTTATGATACAATAACCCAAATCGAGGTAATAAATGAAGGAAAATAAAATCAACCAAATTAGAAAAATAATAGCATTCATCATCATGATATTGCTCATTATCGGCTTTGTTAAGATTCTTCCGACTTTTATGAATCTTGTAACAGAAGAAGGAAGAGCTGAATTTGAAAATCAAATTAAAAGTCTTGGTGCAAAAGGTATTATATCAATTATTTCATTGGAAATTTGCAAAATTATTTTAATCTTTTTGCCAGGAGAACCGATTGAATTAGTAGCTGGTATGTGTTATGGTCCTTTTTTCGGACTCTTGACAATCTATGCTGGTGTTATTGTTAGCAATATTTTGATTATTTTTGCGGTAAAAAAATATGGAACGAAACTGGTAAAAGACGTGGTTCCAGAAGAAAAAATGCAGAAAGTAGAAGAGATGATAAATCGTCATCCCGACAAAAGTGAAATCACATTATTTGTATTATATTTTCTGCCAGTACTTCCCAAAGATTTTATCACATACATAGCAAGTTTGCTTCCAATGAGCAAAAGTAAGATATTAATGATATCTAGTGTCGCAAGATTTCCAGCAGTATTTTCTTCTGTTTTGGTGGGAAGCAAAATATTGATGGGAGACATCAAAGCAATCATAATGATTTATTTGATTACATATATTATTTCAGGAACAATTGCGATTATTTATAAGAAAAAGTTTGCCAAAGAAAGTAAAAAGGAGAAAAATCATGAGTAATGTATTAAATTTTATTAGAGGATTTTGCATGGCGTTAGCCGATAGTGTGCCAGGTGTTTCTGGCGGGACGATAGCGTTTTTGCTTGGATTTTATGATAAATTCATCAGTTCGCTAGACAATTTAATTTCGGGAACGAAAGAAGAAAGAAAAGAAGCGATTGTTTTTTTGATTAAAATTGGGATTGGTTGGGCAGTCCGGATTTGTCTTAGCAATGCTTGTTCTAGCCAATATTTTTGAAAGTCATATTTATGCGGTTAGTTCGACGTTTTTGGGATTTGTTTTATTTTCGATTCCATTGGTAATTATGGAAGAAAAAGAAGTGATAAAGGGAAAATATAAAAATATTATATTTACAGTTATCGGAACAGCACTGGTTGTTTTAATTTCTGTTTTTAATCCAGCAGCTGACGTAAATGTTGCTCATTTGACATTTGGTTCTGCCATTTATATTTTTGTGGCTGGCGCAATTGCGATTACAGCGATGGTATTGCCAGGAATTTCGGGCTCAACTTTATTATTAATTTTTGGTTTGTATTTGCCAATTGTATCAGCGGTAAAAGAATTTTTACATCTAAATTTAGCTTATTTTCCAGTATTATGTGTATTTGGTTTGGGAATTTTGGTGGGGATTATTTCAGTAATAAAATTGATTCGAATGTGTTTGAAAAAATATAGAAGTCAAACGATTTATGCAATTATAGGATTAATGATTGGTTCCTTATTTTCAATTGTGCAAGGACCAACCACATTGGATGTACCACAAGAAGCAATGACTTTGCAAACATTTAGCATCTTATTTTTTATCATCGGTGGAGCTGTGATTTTTGGATTGCAAAAATTGAGAAGTGTGATGGAGAAGAAAGAAGAAAAAGATTGACAAATTATGTAAAGCGCGGTATAATATATTTAAATAAATTATAGTAATTCTACTATCAAAACAAAAGGAGGAAGACAAAATGAAGGATACTAGTAAAAATTACATTTTAGGGTGTGTATGTGGTGGAATTGTAGGAACACTTCTTGTAAAGAATTTTGGCATAATGCAAATAATACTGATAAGTGTCATTGCTGTAATTCTGGGAATCATTTTCTGGTTATGCAGTAGATAGTGTTGGAGAAAAACCGATGTTTAAGAAATTTCAAACATCGGTTTTTCTTTTATGCATTTGCATATTTTGTTTTTGTAGCATCAATTTTTGTTTGCTCTGCTGTATCGGTTTTGTACCAACCTTTTTCGGACATTAAATTATAAAGCTTATTTTGAATATCCAACGAAATATTCAAAGCTTCTTTAAAAGCTTGATGAACTTCTGCAGTTGTTGATTCAATTGCTCCATGAAGATATAAATCGCAAACTCCTTTAATGATTAATAATTCATTTTCCATTAAATCTCTATCTTCCATTATTTCCTCCTTATAATAAATTTTTAAACTTGTTTAATAAATCCGTATGCGTTTTTTCTAATTCTGCTACATAAGCAGAAAGTGCTGGGTCTGTTAATTTTGCTGATGTTTTTCCAGCGCAGCATTTCATAAATTTTTCATGTCCTAAAGCATCTTCGACGTATAAAAGTTCTTTGCCTGTCATGATTATCACCTTTCCTTTCTTTGTTAAAAGTAGTATTGCCTAAATTGAAGAACCTATACCAAAAAGTGAATTTTAATTTTAACATTGGATAAATAAAAAGAGATTTAACCTTTTATTATATCACATTTTTTAGATTTTTACAAGTATCCAATTATGTAGAAATCATATCCAGTAGTGTAAGAAACTTTGCATTTTCCGATTCTTTAAAAGATTTGACAATATGCCAAAAATATGCTATAATACAACATATTAATTTATTTTTGAGGAGAAAATATGACCGAAAAAAGTAAACAAAAATTGGAGAAATTCAATTGGAAGCTTAATTTGTACGTTATTGTTATTGTAGCACTGTGTATCGTGCTATGTATTTATGATATAAAATGTCTAATTCCTTCGGTGTTATTGTGTGTATTTGTGATTGGCTATACGATTTGGGTGAGTGATAAAAGGAAGCTTGAAATTGTGAATCATATTCAAGAATTGACTACCGATGTGAATATGGCAACTAGAAATAATTTAGTCAATTCTCCGATTCCATTATTATTAATTGAAACCGATGGAACGATTATTTGGAAAAGTAAGAGTTTTATTGATGAGTTTAAGGGAATCGATGTGGTAACTTATTTAAATTCGATGATTAAAGAAATCAAGATAAACATTGAAAAAGAACAAGAAGAAGGAAAAGATTTCAACAAAAATAAGTATATTACAAAACAGTTTAATATTGAAGGCAAGTTTTACAAAATCTATTGTGCTGTTTCTAAAAGTAAGAAAAAAGATAAAAGAAAACAGCGTGAATATCAATTAACCTTATATTTTATTGATGATACAAAATATAATGAATTATTTGACCAATATAACAATTCCAAAACTTGTATTGGAATTGCGATGATTGATAATTATGAAGAATTAATGCAAAGAGCTATTCCAGAAGATAGAGTCGAATTGGTTACCAATGTTGAAAAAGTAATTTTAGATTGGGCAAAAGAAACTGGTGGATTGATTGTCAAAACAGAAAGAGATCGATTTTTATATGTATTTGAACAACAATATTTATCGAATATAGAAAAAGAAAAAGTAAGTGTTTTAGATAAAGTAAAAAGCCTGACTGAAAATTCAAATATTCGTGTGACATTGAGTATTGCCATTTCGAATGAAGGAAATAATAATTTTGAAAAATATAAATCTGCTTTGGCTGGCATGGATATTGTACTAGGACGTGGTGGTGACCAAGCACTTATTCGAAAAGAAGGGAAATATAAATTCTATGGTGGCAATACCGTAGAGCAAGAAAAGAGAACAAAGGTAAAAGCTAGAACAGTGGCGGCTTCTATTGCAGATGCCATTGGAAATTCTTCAAATGTTATGATTATGGGGCACAGTAATGTTGATATTGATGCGATTGGTTCAGGACTTGGTATGTATCGATTGGCGAAAACATTAGAAAAAGAGGCTTATATTGTGTCAGAACCAAAAGGAAAATCTTTGGGGAAATTTTTAGAAGCATTTTATGAAAATGAAGAGTACCAGGAGGTTATGATTTCTACTGAAGAAGCAGAAAGTAGAATTGATAAAGATACCTTATTAATTGTGGTAGATACCCATAAAGCGAGTTTTGTAGAATTTCCGGAATTATTAAAACAAGTGGAAAAGAAAATTGTGATTGACCATCATAGAAAGGCACCTGAGGCAATTACGGATGTTTTAGTTTCTTTCCATGAGGTATATGCTTCGTCAGCGGCTGAACTTGTGACAGAAATTATTCAATATGCTGCCGATGATGTGAAATTGACTTTGCTTGAAGCGGAAAGTTTATATGGCGGAATCATGGTGGATACAAAAAACTTTACATTTAAAACAGGTGTTAGAACATTTGAAGCGGCAGCGTATTTGAGAAAATTTGGGGTAGATATTATCAAAGTTAAAAAATGGTTTCAGGCGGATTTGGAGAGTTATAATGTGATTGCAGAAATTATCAAAAGCGTTGAAATTACGAATGATACGATTGCCATTGCTGTTTATGATAACGAAGAAGATGAAAATGCTAATTTGATTTGTGCCAAGGCAGCAGATGAATTGCTTACAATTAGCAATATCACAGCTTCTTTTGTGATTGGAAAGATGGATGAAAAAGTATTTATTAGTGGACGTTCGATTGGCGATATTAATGTTCAAATTATCCTAGAAAAATTGGGCGGTGGTGGTCATATCACTTTGGCTGGTGCCCAAATTGAAGGATTGACTTTGGAAGAAGCAAGAGATGAATTGGTGATTCGAATTAATGAGTATTTGACAGAAATTGAATAGTATAGAAAAGCGATTTTATTCGCTTTTTTTGTTAGATAAGATAGTTTAGAAGTGTGGAAAAATATTTACAGTTGGTATTGACAAACAAATAATTTAGATATATATATTAGTAACATAAAATAAAAGTTAATAAATTAGGAGTAAAAATTATGGGATTAGTAGATAGAAGACAAGAAATTGAGGAAGAAGTAAACAAAATGAAGGCTAATTTGACACAACTTGAAAATGATGAAAGTAGGATATATGACTTAGATTATGCTATTCTTCAGTTGCAAGAACTTATGAAGAACAGTGTATTATCAGAGATGGAACAATGGGGGACAGGATATGGCGTGGAGACTGTGGAAAATGTGATTGTGGAAAAATTTAGTGAACTTAGAAGAAATGTTGCAAGTCAAACAACAGCTGAACTTTCGGATTATATTAAAAAGACGTTGAGTGGATTTGATAATGGAATCGAACACTATAAAGTAGTTTTAGCTTGGGATGAAGAAGAACTTTCAAGAGTGGAAGAATCAAGAAATAATGGTGAAATTGATGATGTACTATATGCTGAACTTTTTGAGAGACAAAAAGAAGATTTAAAAGTGAATGGTGCTGCTATGCAAGCAATTTGGAACAGGTATATGGGGAATGGTAGAGACAAAGAGGATTTGGAGGAAAGAGGGAAAAATCGAAATGAGTTAGCCCAATATTTAGAAAATTTTTCTAAATATTTGCGAAAGGAAGTAAAAAGTTCTTTGCAGAGTCAAGTAGAAGTGGGAGCAATTAGTTTAAAGGATGGAGTAAGCCTAGAAGATGCAAAGGATGCGGTTTCTGGAGTGATGTTTTATAACTTTAGCAGTATAGAAGAAGAACAGGATTGGCTTTTGAGGCAAGATTACAACAAAGTATTTGAAATTATGGATACTTTTGTATCAGAAGAAATTGTGCGTTTGATGAATAGTATTGATGAGATGCAACCAAAAAAAGCTCAAATTGAGACAGAAAAACAAGAGGAAACGGCTGAAAAAACAGAAGACACAACTAAGAAGAAAGCAAAAGAAGAAACTAAGGTAGAAAAAGCAGATGAGAAAATTGAGCAAGTGGCAAGCAAAGAAAAACCTAAAAAGACGAAATCTGATTCTAAAACAACAATGCCATTTAAACAAGAAGAAACATTAGTAATTGATGAAGTTCTTGAGAATATTGGAAAAGAAATGGAAAATATTGAAGCGTCTGATAGTGAGTACAAGGATTTTAGGCTAAAACGACTTCTTGATTTGCAAAAATTATTTGAAGCTTGTAAGAGAGGTGACAAACTGAAACAATTTGAAGAACCAGGTTTCAATTATAGAATTGGAACAACCATGGATTTGGATCTGGCAACAGGAATGGGTATGAGATTTGATAATTATTTATTGAAGGAAGAGAGTCAGACGAAAAATACAACAATTGCTGATTTACAAGGAAAGAATCAGGAATTTCACGAATATCAAATAGAATCAGCGGATAAGGAAGTGATAATACAAGATAAAGAAACTACAATTAAAGAACAAGAACAACGTATTGCGCAATTGCAAGAGATGTTGAGAGAGAAAGAACTTGAATTGCAAGAAAAAGATAAACAATTAACACAGCAGAATCAGGTTCTAAAAAAATCAGAACAGGAAAAACAATGGTGGAAAGGGCAATTTCAAGAAGCTAAAGTGCAATTGCAAGATGAGCAGAATACGAGTTTATTAAAAAGAATTTCAGAGGGGATTTTGAAGAGACTTCCAGAAGGAATTAGAAATTTCTTTACGAGAAATAAGACAACTCAATTGAATGAAGCACGTGAAATTAAAGAGTTAGATAGCGAGGGATTTGATAAGCGTGTTCAATGTTCAGTAGACTCGAGTGTACAAGCAGCCAATAAAGTAAGAGATACCAGAACGAATAAGAGAGAACAATCTTCAGACGGGTTTGACTATGATGATAAATAAATATTGGAACGGAAATAATTTAAAGTTATTTCCGTTTTTTGATTTTTGCTGGAAGATTTTACAAAAAAGCTTGAAAAATCGCTCATTTTGTTATACAATAGATAAAACAAAATGAGATAATGAAAGGAGAAAGAATGAAAGTTATATTAAAGGAAAATATTAAAGGCGTAGGCAAGAAAGATCAAGTTATTAATGCTGCGGATGGATATGCAAGAAATTATTTATTTCCCAAAAATTTAGCTATTCCAGCAGATACAGGAAATATGAATAATTTAAAGGCTAAACAAGATTCAGAAGACTTTAGAAGAGGCGAAGATAAAAAGGCTTCTCAAGAATTGGCTAAAAAAATGGAAAATATAACGTTAGTATTTAAGGTAAAAGCAGGCGAAAATGGGCGTTTATTTGGTGCCATAACAGCAAAAGAAATTGCAGAGACATTAAAAAAAGAGTATAACATTATAGTAGACAAAAAAAAGATTTTATTGTCAGAGAGCATTAAAGTGGCTGGAACGATAAAAATTGATATTAAATTAAATGAAGGAGTTATGGCAAAATTGTCAGTTATGGTAACAACTGTATAAGAAGGAGACAAGTAAATGGATATAGGAAAAATACCACCACATGATATAGAAGCAGAACAAGCTATATTGGGTTCAATGCTTACGGATAAAGATGCGGTTGTTAGTAGTATTGAGCTTTTAAAAGAAGATGCGTTTTATCGAGAAGATAACAAGGCGATTTATACTGCGATTTTGAGTTTATATGCGAAAAATGAACCCATTGATATTATAACAGTTAAGGCAGAACTTATTGAAATGAGTAATTTTGAGCGAGTTGGTGGAATTGAATATTTAGCATCACTACCAGATAAAGTTCCAACGACAGCAAATGTTGAGCGATATATCAAAATTGTAGATGAAAAATATATGCTACGAAATTTGATACAGGCTGCCAATGATTTGATTTCGCTTGGATTTGACGAAACGGAAGAAGTTGACAGAGTGTTAGATATGGCAGAGAAAAAGATATTTGATTTGAATCAGAAAAAAAGTACAACTGGTTATTCGTCAATTAAGGACGTATTGGTGGAATCGTTTGCGGAATTGGAAAAGTTGTATAATCAGAAAGGGCATATAACGGGAGTTTCGACAGGCTTTTCGGATTTAGATTATAAAACTTCTGGTTTTCATGGTTCGGAATTGATTATTTTGGCGGCGCGTCCAGCAATGGGAAAGTCTGCATTTGCAATTAATATTGCAACCAATGTTGCAGTACAAAATAAGGTGCCAGTTGCTATTTTTAATTTGGAAATGTCAAAAGAGCAAATTGGAAACAGAATTTTATGTAGTGAAGCTATGGTGGATAGTAACAAAATCAAAACAGGTCAAATCGAAGACAATGATTGGATGAAATTGGCATCTACATTGGGAATTCTATCAGATGCACCCATTTATATTGATGATACACCAGGTATTTCGGTTATGGAAATTCGTGCAAAATGTAGGAAATTGAAAATGGAAAAGGATATTGGATTGATTGTGATTGACTATTTGCAATTGATTCAAGGAAGTAGTAAAAGAAATAGTAGCCGTGAACAAGAAATTTCGGAAATTAGCCGTTCGCTTAAAATTTTGGCGAAAGAATTGGACGTTCCTGTAATTGCTTTGTCTCAATTATCTCGTGGGGCAGAAAAGCGTGACGACAAAAGACCAATGCTATCTGATTTAAGAGAGTCTGGAGCAATTGAGCAAGATGCGGATATTGTTATGTTTATTTATCGAGACGATTATTATAACGAAGATAGCGAAGAAAAAAATGTAGCAGAAATTATTATGGCAAAACATAGAGGCGGTTCTACAGGAACAGTAAAACTTGCATGGATGCCAAGTTTCACCAAGTTTGCCAATTTGGAACGACGTTATGAAGAAGGATTTTAAAAAATGAGGTTTATTCTAAAACCAAAAAGGGAAGAATTATGTTAGAGCAGAAAATTTATGAATTTATCCAAAAGCATCAATTAATTGAAAATGGCGATAAAGTTGTTTTAGGTGTTTCTGGTGGACCAGATTCGATTTGTATGTTAAATATTTTAAATCAGATAAAAAAACAAGCTTGGATTGATTTTGAAATGGTGGTAGGGCATGTGAATCATGGATTAAGGGAAAATGCTGTAGGAGATGAGAAATTTGTAAAACAATTTTGTGAAGAAAGAGAGATTACTTATTTTATTAGAAAAGTGAATGTAAAAGAAATTGCACAGCGTCAAAAAAGAGGATTGGAAGAAACTGGCAGAATGGTGCGATATACGTTTTTTGATGAAATTCTAAAAAAAACAATGAGCAACAAAATTGCCATTGCCCATAATTGCAACGACAATGCAGAAACGATTCTCATGAATCTTTTTAGAGGAACAGGAACCAAAGGTTTGATTGGAATCGAAACAAAGAATGGGAAATATATCAGGCCATTGCTAGAAACCAAACGCGCTGATATTGAGGAATATCTAAGGCAAAATGGCATTGCGGCAAGACATGATGAATCCAATGAGGACAATACATTTACAAGAAATAAAATCAGAAATATGGTTTTGCCTTATCTAGAAAAAGAATTTAATTCAAATATGCTAGCAGCATTACAACGATTGTCTGATATTATCAAAGAAGAAGAAGCGTATTGGCAAAAAGAAATGGCTCGAATTTATAGAGAAATTTGTATCAGCGAATCGGAAACAGAAATGATTTTGGATTTAAAAAAATTTAATGAGTTAGAAAAAGTAGTACAAAAAAGAATGATTTTTTATTCGATTCAAAAATTGTTTGGTTGTGTAAAAGGAATCGAAAAAATACATATCGATGACATCATAAAATTATGTAACAACAATATTGGGAATAAATATTTAACACCCAATAAACATCTTAAAATTGTAACACAAAAGAAACAATTAAAAATAATAGCTGTAACTTGCTAATCCGTAAGAAAGTTGAAAATAGAAATGTTACAAGAATATGACATTTGTAAAAAAGTCTTGCAAAAGGAATTTTGGTGTGCTATTATTAATCACAAGTAAAACAAGAAAGATTTTAAAGGAGGAAAGAAGTTTGAAAAATGGAATTAAAACATTAGCGATTTGGCTGATTATCATTATCGCTTCTGTCGGAATATTGAGTGGACTATTAAATAGTTCAGATAGGAAAATGAATTATTCACAATTAATTCAGGAGATTAATCAAGGAGAAATTTCAGAAATAGAAATTTCATCTGACAAGCAAACTGTTTATGCGACTAAGAAAAACGCAGAAACAACGAATAAAGTAAAAGAGGTTACTATCCCAAGTTTGGATACTTTTATTGAAGAAATTTCTGGCAATATTGCAGAAGGACAAATTGTTGTAACACAAGATGAAGAATCTGCTTTTGTTGCAATTCTAAGTGTATTTTCACCATTTGTGATTTTAATTATTTTCTTAATTTTCTGGTTATTATTAATGAATCCAGGACAAGGTGGAAACAAAACATCGATGACATTTGGAAAAAGTAAAGCTAGAATGATAAATGCAACTGACAAAAATAAAGTATTATTTAAAGATGTTGCTGGTGTGGATGAAGAAAAAGAAGAATTACAAGAAATTGTAGAATTCTTGAAATCACCAAAAAAATTCACAGATATGGGAGCTAGAATTCCAAAAGGTGTTTTATTGGTAGGACAACCAGGAACTGGAAAAACCTTACTTGCTAAAGCAGTTGCAGGTGAAGCTGGTGTTCCTTTCTTTATTATTAGTGGTTCTGACTTTGTGGAAATGTTTGTTGGTGTTGGTGCTTCTCGTGTTAGAGATTTGTTTGACCAAGCAAAGAAAAATGCACCTTGTATTGTATTTATTGATGAAATCGATGCAGTTGGACGTCAAAGAGGTGCAGGACTTGGTGGTGGACATGATGAAAGAGAACAAACCTTAAATCAATTATTGGTTGAAATGGACGGATTTAGTCCAAATGAGGGTGTAATTGTATTGGCTGCAACAAACAGACCAGATGTATTAGACAAAGCATTATTGAGAGCAGGACGTTTCGACAGGCAAATTGTAGTTGGTGCACCAGATGTAAAAGCAAGAGAAGAAATCTTAGAAGTGCATGCTAGAAAGAAAAAGATGGCACCTGATGTGGATTTAAGCATTGTTGCCAAAAATACTGCAGGATTTGCTGGAGCAGATTTGGAAAATGTATTAAATGAAGCAGCGCTTCTTACAGCTAGAAGAGATAAACAAGAAATTGGTATGCAAGAAATCGAAGAAGCAATGGTAAAAGTGACTATGGGACCTGAGAAAAAATCAAAAGTAATTAATGAAAAAGAAAAGAAATTGGTTGCTTTCCATGAGGCAGGTCATGCGGTTGTTAGTAGATTTTTACCAACACAAGATAATGTTCATCAAATTTCAATTGTGCCAAGAGGAATGGCTGGAGGATATACAATGTATCGTCCAGCAGAAGATAAATCTTTTATGAGTAAATCGGAAATGGAAGAAAATATTGTTTCTTTACTTGGTGGTAGAGTAGCAGAACAACTTGTATTAGGCGATATTTCAACAGGAGCAAGCAACGATATTGAAAGAGCTTCTAAAATTGCAAGAAGTATGGTTACCAAATATGGTATGAGTGATGTTGTAGGAGCTATTATGTTTGGTTCTGGACAAGAAGAAGTTTTCTTAGGAAGAGATTTTGCACAACACAAAGATGTCAGTGAACAAACAGCTGCAGTCATTGATGCTGAAGTAAAAAATATTATTGATACAGCTTACAGAAAAGCGGTTGACATTTTAAATCAAAATATGAACAAATTACATGATGTTGCAAATATTTTGATGGAGAAAGAAAAAATCGATGGAGAAGAGTTTGAGGAAATTATGAGTAGATAAGAGAAAAGGCACTAAGATTAGTGCCTTTTCTAGTATATAAATAAACTACAAAAGTATCTTTTTGGAAAATGTTAAAAAATCAGCATTTTTTGTAACTTGTAGATTTGGAAATAATCCATGAAGTGCTTTAAAATAAAGGGTTATATGAATTTTTTATAGAAAAATCTACTTTTGTAAAAAAAGCATTGACTTTAATTTTGATTAATGCTACAATAACAATAACATTTCTTTTAGGAATGTTGTTATTAGTTACTGCTGAGAGAAAGTGTAATTTTTTCTTCACAGAGTAACAAATTTCATTGATAGTTTACTTGTGTAATGCTGATGCTGTGAAGGAGGACTTGGAATGAGAAAAAAAGTAAAAGTAGCAGTAGTCATGGCACTTTTTGTGGCCATGGTAGTAGGATGCACAGGGACAACATCGGCAGCAACGCCAAGAATTACAAGTACTAATATTAGTACTACATGGACAACTGTATTGTCTTCTTCTACAGGATTCAATCGGGATGTTCATGTTAAAGCGATAACAACCTCAACGGGGTTGTTGGAAACTGTAAAATGTGACATACGCTTGCTGGATAAAAACGGCAATGCTGTCTGGTCTCAGAATGGAGCTGTACCAGGTAATAATGTTGAAAGAACATTCTGGTGTGGCTCAGATGTATATAAAGTACAGATGAGAACGCAGGCGAGAACAGGTGTCGTTTCAGCTTGGTAATTAATTGGTAACAAGTAAATAATCAGTGTTGCCAAGGTAAACTACAATGAGAGGATAGGGTGTTCAGCATTAGGAACACCTTATCTTATAAAAATTTGTAATGTAAAAAATGAGAAAAATTATAATTTATGTTACAGGGATGTTAAACTAGAAAACATAGAAAGGGAGGAAATTCTTATGAACAAATTAAGCAAAATACTTCTAGTGATAATTGTTGTATTACTAATTGCTTTAGGAGTTATGACTTATGGTTGTTTACATTGGAGGAGTGCATTTTTACGTACGCAAGATAGTATTCATGAAGCTTTAGAGAAAGTTGGCGGTAGCATAAATATTGATGATGATGGTAATATAACTGTAAATGAGTAGTATAAAAATAAAATGGGAATGCTAGCAATTCATTCCCATTTAAAATAAAAAAAGGTATTTTGATTCTATTTTACTTCTTCCATAAAGTATAATTATATCTCTCTGTATCCCAACTGTTTCCTTCATTATGCAAGGTGAAAGTCACGCTGACAGTATGTGTTTCGTTTGTGTTGGAGCGGTGCATGGCTTTTTCAATATCAAAATCTTTAACACTTGAAACAAAGGTTAATTTTAGTGTTCTCATACAATTTTCGATTTTCGTTTTTGGTTCTAAGTTAAAATATAATTCTTTTTTATAATATCCCATATATTCATTTGACTTATAAATTAATTCTAATTCTCCAGTGATTCCAGTTAATTCTGGGATTTCAAATTTGGAAAAGATAGAATCAAAAGTTTGGTTTTTTTTAAATTCATTTGTAATGGTTGATTCTAATAAATTCATAATTTTCTTCCTCCATTTTAGATTGCTTTTTACTTATATTTATATTATAATACATTTACTGATATAAAAGTGGTTTATACATGGATAATAATTTTAATCTTAATTTGTATAGGGTTTTTTATATGGTGGCATAGACAAAAAGTATTTCAAAAGCAGCAGAATTGCTTTATATGTCGCAGCCTGCGGTTAGTTATAGCATTAAAGCATTGGAGGAATCGTTGGGGAAAAAATTGTTTTTCCGTACGACAAAAGGAGTTCAATTGACGCCAGAAGCTGAAAAGTTAATTGTGATGATTCGATAGAAACATGAGCGAGATTTTTATTTGGTAATACTTGTCAAATAAAAAATTATCGATTATAATAGAAAAAAGGAGAAACGAAAGATGAAAAATACAAATTTGAAGATAAATTTCATAAAAAAGGCTGAAAGCCTTGCGAGAGTACACACACACACACACACACAAGTAATTTTATAAGTTCAAAAATCGATATATTTCAAAAAGCAGATTTACAAAGTTGATTTGTAGGTCTGTTTTTTGCGTATATAAAATTAATTTTTAAGGAGGAAAGGATGAGAAAGAAATTGAAAAATATGAAAGGAATTACGTTGATTGCTCTGGTAATCACAATTATCGTTTTGCTAATTTTGGCAGGAGTTAGTTTGAGGTTGATGGTAGGAGAACAAGGAATTTTGGAAAGGGCTAGAATTGCTGTAGAAAAAAGTGAAGAGGCGGAAGAAAACGAAGAAAAAGAGTTGAAAAAAGGCGAAAAATGGTTGGATCAATATATGCCAGAATTTAAGGAAGTCGATGAGAGATCGCTGACAAGGCAAGTAAAACCAGAACATTATGGGGATTCTGTGAATTATAGTGTGGAAGTAAATGGAGTTGTGCTGGACGATTGGAAAATTTTTTATAATGATGGAAATGAAGTGACGTTGATTTACGGAGGATATTTGCCGAATAGTACCAATTCAGCAGAAGAAGCGAGACTTAGTGTGAAGGAGGAGTATATTGTTTATAAAAGGAGCAGTAGTGTAATTGACACTTTAAATTCTTTAACAGAGAAAAATTTATGGAAAAATTTATTGAAAGGAACGATTGATTTGCAAGATAGAGCTCAAGCAAATGGTGCAACTAATTTACAAACATGGGTAGCAAGTTGGAATGCAAAGGGTTATAGTCATTTAAGTGTAGCTGAAGCTTCAGAGGTTGGTGAGCATGATGAAATGAAAAGATGGTATATAGGAAAAGGAGAAGATGTGCCAGAAGAACAAGATGTTAATTTGAGTGACGATCAACTAGGATATGCAGATAAGTTGTATTTTCCTTATCAGGAATCTGTTTCAAACTGTGAAGGATATTGGATAGCGAATTATCATAGTTATATAAACTCGGAAAAACTCATTTATTCTGTGCGTTATTCAGGTCGTGTAGCAGATTATATTTTAAGTGATGGAGGTGTTGCATCTGCAACTTGGGGAGTTCCTGCTGTTATTGGACTTCGTCCAGTGATTAGATTGTCTGTAGATGTGTTGGGGGAAAAAATAGATGGTGTTTGGAATATGGAATAGTTGACTTTTTATGTAAAGTATGGTATAATTATAATAGAAACGTATTGTTATTTTCTGCAAACAAAAGGAGGAAGCAGTATGGTATGGTGGACAGTTATTTTGATAGCTTGCATTGTTGCTAGTTGGGTGACTTTAAGGCACATATTGAGTTGGAGGGCAAGTAAAAAATATGAAAAAAATTACTTGCGTGGTGTATGTGTGTTTGGAGACGAGCTTTTGCTTAGCCCGAACGGTTATCCATTTATTATCCAGCAGCGAAAGTGGGATAAATTCAGCAGAAAAAACTAAAAATTTGAGGTGCGGAAGTCCACAAGTTTGTGGACTTTCTCACTTTTTTGTCGAAAAATACAATAATTTGTTCGGTAAAATGTATGGATTAATCATTTGAAATGTGTTATAATTTATGAGCAGGAAAAGTTCACACAAAAAACACAAATTTTTAATATTATTTTTATATTTCTAATATAAAATGATAACATAGAAAACGAGAGAGGAGATGATTATCAAGATAGATACATCATTAGTAAAAGGAAATAATTATAAAAACAAATTAAATACGAAGGATAATAAATTTGCACAATTAATGCATTTGTATTCTCTGGCAATGAGGAATGTAGAGGAAAAAGTTGATTCGATTAATCGCGATTATCGAGAAATTTACGGACAGGATTTGATTAATCATGTAATGTGCCGAATCAAAAGTCCAGAAGGTATTATCAAAAAAATGAAACGAAAAAATTATGAATTAACTTATCAAAATCTAATTGAAAATATTAATGATATTGCTGGTGTGAGAATTATATGTCGATTTAAAGCCAACGTTTTTGAGGTGATTGACCTTATAAGAGAATTCGAAGATTGTAGAATTATAAAAGAAAAGGATTATATCACAAACCCAAAAAAAACAGGCTATTCAAGTTATCATATGATTGTGGAAGTTCCTGTGCAATTGGATGAAACCAAATTATATGCAAAAGTGGAAATTCAAATCCGTACAATGGCGATGGATTTTTGGGCAACTTTGGAACATGAGATAAAATATAAATCAAATGGGCAAATTAGTAACAAGGTTTCGCGCGACTTGGTGATTTATGCTAAAATTATCAATAAAATTGATAATAAGCTTATGAAGATGCATCATAAAAAGTATAAGCGAAAAATTGAGTTGTCGGAATAGGTGTGCCAATTGAAATGAATCCATAAAATGAAAAAATAGAGTTCTGAGTAGGAACTCTATTTTTTGCTGACATATATATAAAATTAAAAGGGGGTGAAATTAAATATTTTTAATTTCAAATTTAGTATATAATGCAAAAATTAAATTAAGCTTAAAAAATTCTAAAGAATTTCTTAATTTATGCCTAAAAAAATTCTAAAAATTCACTTAATATGCTTGACTATTTATGGAAAATAATATATAATACTTTAGTAATTTTATACAAGACCGTTATATAATTTTTATTTTCAAGAGGAATTAGGCAAAAGAGGAACTATTTTAAAAGCATATTTTTAAGCAGGGATATGGTTTTTAAAATAACAACCTTTTGCGTAAGAGGGACTTGGAAAATAAAGTTCATATATTACCTGCTAAATTTGGAATAAAGGTGGTTTTTATTTTGGTAAAGGTAAAAGATGTCAAGCACGAAAAATGCGTGCGCAAAACTTTTTCGAAGATTGGAGATTTTATTGAAATACCTAATCTTTTAAAAGTACAAAAAGATTCATATGACTGGTTTATTAATGAAGGATTAGGTGAAGTATTAAAAGATATTTCGCCTATTATTGATTATTCTGGAAACCTAGTTTTAGAATTTTTTGATTATTACATGGAAGAAAAAACAAAATATACTTTAGAAGAAGCAAAAGAAAGAGATGCGACATATTCTACAAGACTACATGTAAAGGTACGTTTGATTAACCGTGAGACAGGTGAAATCAAAGAACAAGAGATTTACTTAGGCGATTTTCCATTAATGACAGATAGTGGTACATTTGTTATCAATGGAGCGGAAAGAGTTGTTGTCAGCCAATTGGTTCGTTCACCAGGCTGTTATTATGACTCGAGCTACGATAAAGTTGGTAAAAAGTTGTATACATCAACAATTATGCCAATTCGTGGAGCATGGCTTGAATATGAAACAGATAGTAATGATATATTTTATGTTCGAATTGACCGTACAAGAAAATTACCAGTAACCTGTTTATTAAGAGCAATTGGATTAGATACAGACGATAAAATCATTGAATTTTTTGGCGAAGAAGATAAAATCTTAGCAACCATAGCCAAAGACCAAATTAAAACAACAGATGATGCGTTAATCGAAATTTATAAAAAATTAAGACCAGGAGAACTTCCAACCGTTGACGCTGCTCGTAACTTATTTAATGGATTATTTTTTGATAATAGACGTTATGATTTATCAAAAGTTGGTCGTTATAAATTTAACAAAAAGTTATGTTTGGCTGATAGAATTGCCAATCATATTGCTTATGAAACAATTGCAAATCCTGAAACAGGAGAAGTTTTTGTAGAAAAAGATGAAGTGATTTCAAGAGAAGTTGCACGTGAAATTCAAAATGCTGGTATCAATAGTGTATTTGTCAAAATTGAAGATAAGAAGGCAAAAGTTATTGGAAATGGCGTTGTTGATATTAAAGCTTTTATCAATCCTGAAATCGCAGATGAGTTGAAAATAAAAGTAGACGTAAATTATGAAATTTTGAAAAATATTTTGGAAAATGCTAAAGATGATAAAGAATTGAAAAAAGCCATTGAAGAGAGAATGGATGAATTAATTCCAAAACATGTAGTGACAGAAGATATTTTGGCTTCTGTAAACTATTTATTAAACTTGGAATACAATACTTATATATCATCACCAGAAAAACCAAGATTGGGAAAAATTGATGATATTGACCATTTAGGAAATAGACGTATCAGATGCGTTGGAGAATTATTGCAAAATCAATTTAGAATTGGACTTACAAGATTAGAAAGAGTGGTTCGTGAAAGAATGACACTTCAGGATTTAGATGTTGTAACACCACAAAGTTTGATTAATACAAAACCAATTACCTCATCAATTAGAGAATTCTTTGGAAGTTCTCAATTATCACAATTTATGGATCAAACCAATCCGCTTTCTGAATTGACACATAAAAGAAGAATCTCAGCTTTAGGACCTGGTGGTTTATCGAGAGAAAGAGCTGGTTTCGAGGTTCGTGATATTCATTATACGCACTATGGAAGATTATGTCCAATCGAATCACCAGAAGGACCAAATATTGGACTTATTTCAGCACTTTCAACATTTGCCATTATTAATGATTATGGATTTATTGAAACACCTTATCGAAAAGTTGACAAAGAAACTGGAAAAGTAACAGATGAAGTTGTTTATATGACAGCAGATGAAGAAGATAATTTCATTATTGCCCAAGCTTCTGAACCAGTTGACGAAAATAATTGTTTGACGAATCCAAGAATTCGTGTTAGAGAACGTGAAGAAATCAAAGAAATTGAGAAAAATAGAGTGGATTATCTTGATATTTCACCAAAGCAATTAGTATCGGTTGGTGCTGCGATGATACCTTTCTTAGAACACGATGATGCAAACCGTGCTTTGATGGGTGCAAACATGCAACGTCAAGCAGTTCCACTGATGATTACGGATTCTCCAATGGTTGGAACGGGTATTGAATATAAAGCTGCCAAAGATTCTGGAGTTGTTGTTATTGCAGAAGATAATGGTGTGGTTCAAAAAGTTGTTGGTGATGAAATTGTTATCAAAGAAGAATCAGGAAAATTGAGAACGTACGTTTTAAGAAAATTCAAGAGAACGAATGGAGCAACTTGTATTAACCAAAGACCAATTGTCAGAGAAGGTGAAGTTGTAAAAAGAGGAGATGTCATTGCTGACGGACCTGCAACAGATAAAGGAGAAATGGCTTTAGGTAAAAACTTACTAATTGCATTTACGACATGGGAAGGTTATAACTACGAGGATGCTATCTTGTTATCAGAAAATTTAGTAAAAGAAGATGTTTTAACATCGATTCACATAGAAGATTATGACTGCGAATGTCGTGACACAAAATTAGGACCAGAAGAAATCACAAGAGACATTCCAAATGTTGGTGAAGATGCTTTAAGAGATTTGAATGAAGACGGAATTATTCGCATTGGTGCAGAAGTTGGACCTGGTGATATTTTGGTTGGTAAAGTAACACCAAAAGGTGAAACAGAGCTAACAGCGGAAGAAAGATTGCTTCGTGCTATTTTCGGAGAAAAGGCGAGAGAAGTTAGAGATACTTCGCTTCGTGTACCTCACGGAGAAGCTGGAACAATTGTTGACGTGAAAGTATTTACCAGAGAAAATTCAGATGAATTAGGACCTGGTGTGAACCAAATTATTCGTGTCTATATTGCACAAAAAAGAAAAATATCAGTTGGTGATAAAATGGCTGGACGTCACGGAAATAAAGGTGTTATTTCTAGAATATTGCCAGTGGAAGATATGCCATTCTTACCAGATGGAACACCAGTTGATGTTGTACTTAACCCACTTGGTGTACCTTCTCGTATGAACTTAGGACAGGTGCTTGAAGTTCATTTAGGTGCTGCAGCAAGAATGTTAGGTTGGAAAATGGCAACGCCAGTATTTGACGGTGCAACAGAACAAGATATTGAAGATATGCTTGAAATGGCAGGCTTGGAGACAAGCGGAAAAACTATTTTATATGATGGAAGAACTGGTGATCCGTTTGACCACCCAATTACAGTTGGTGTTATGTATATGCTTAAACTTCACCATTTGGTTGATGATAAAATTCATGCTCGTTCAACTGGTCCATACTCACTTGTTACGCAACAACCTCTTGGAGGTAAGGCGCAATTTGGTGGACAACGTTTTGGAGAGATGGAAGTTTGGGCATTGGAAGCATATGGTGCAGCCTATACATTGCAAGAAATTTTGACGATGAAGTCAGATGATGTTGTGGGTAGGGTAAAAACATATGAAGCAATTGTAAAAGGTGAAAACATTCCTGCTCCAGGTATTCCAGAATCATTTAAGGTATTGATTAAAGAGTTACAATCTTTGGGATTGGATGTTACATTATATAGTGATAAAGATGAAGAAATCGAAATCAAAGAAAATGCCGAAGAAGGCGAAGTTGAATTGGAAGATGATATTGTTATCAGCGATGAGGAACTATCAGATGACGATTTAACAGATTTAGATGCGGATGAACTAGAGGATGAAATGGATGACGAATTAGAAGATGAAAGCGATATAGCAGAAGAAGCAGAAGACGAATTCTATGAAAATATCTTAGATGAAGACATTCCAGATGAAGAAATTTTTAAGGATTTGGATAAAGAAACGGAAGAGTAAATTATGAAAAGTTTGAATCGAGAAAAGAAGATTAAGGATATTCTTCCTATTGAAAAAGGTGGAAAATCAGAAATTAAGCAAAAGGAAGATTTGGATGATTATGTAGAAGAACCATTGTTGGAAATTTGTCGTAAGTTATATGATTTGAATATTCAAACAGTGATGTCTTCTGCAAATCAAAAAGATATAGGTCAGTCTGCTGACATTGTGATTATTTATGATACATTGTCACAAGAAAATAAAGAAAGATTGGAAATACTTTCTAGAAATTTTCCAGAAAAATTTAGCATAAGTGAAAATTTTCGTGGACAGGGGAAATCGGTAGTTGATGTAAGGATGCCAATTACCAATCCAGATACAACGGCTGGCGAAATTTCGGATTATTTCTTCAGCACTTTGCAATTGTTACAGATACAAGATATTGTTTATGATTGTTTTTTAAAAACAGAATTGAAAGCGAAAGTCGCAAAACTTTTTCAGTGTAAAGAAGAAAACTTGACAGAACAAGATTTGCAAGATGGTTTAGAATATATGGGATATGAAATTGAGCAAGATGGAAAATATTATACAAAAGAAGCTTTTCGTAGACATGAAGTGTATGTGAATTCCAAATCACAAGAAGATAAATTAAGTGAAAATCAAAAATAAAGTTAATTAAATATTACAATGATGGATGTTTGAATGACAGAAAAACTGTACAGCGGTGGATATTCTAAGCAAAAATACATTGTAAAAACCCAAAAATATTTAGAGGGGGCTAGGAATTGGAAGAATTAGAAGTTTTTAATAAATTGAAAATTGGTTTGGCTTCAGATGATAAAGTCAGAGAATGGTCACATGGTGAAGTAAAAAAACCAGAAACAATCAATTATAGAACACTAAAACCAGAAAAAGATGGACTATTTTGTGAGAAAATATTTGGTCCAACCAAAGACTGGGAATGTCATTGTGGAAAATATAAAAGAGTAAGATATAAAGGAATTGTCTGTGACCGTTGTGGTGTTGAGGTTACAACTTCAAAGGTAAGAAGAGAGAGAATGGGGCATATTGAACTGGCTGCCCCAGTGGCTCATATTTGGTATTTTAAAGGAATTCCAAGTAGAGTTGCTTTGCTACTTGATATTTCACCAAGAAGTTTGGAAAAAGTCATTTATTTTTCTTCCTATATCGTAACGGATAAAGGAAGCAGTGATTTGCAAAAATATCAAGTAATCAATGAAAAGGAATTTCATGAGACAGAAGAAAAATTTGGCAGAGGTTCTTTTAAAGCAGAAATGGGAGCAGAGGCAATCCAAAAATTGTTAAAAGAAATTGATATTGACAAATTGTCTGAAAAATTGAAAAAAGAAATTGGAAAAGCAAGTGAGCAAAAAAAGGCAAAATTGGTAAAAAGATTGGATACAGTTGAATCTTTCAGAATGTCTGGAAATAAGCCAGAATGGATGGTTATGAATGTTGTGCCAGTTATTCCACCAGAAATAAGGCCAATGGTTCAATTAGATGGTGGTCGATTTGCTACTTCTGATTTGAATGATTTATATCGTCGTGTTATCAATAGAAATAATCGTTTAAAAAGATTATTGGAATTAGGAGCACCAGAGATTATTGTTAGAAATGAAAAACGTATGTTACAAGAATCAGTGGATGCTTTAATTGACAATGGTAGACGTGGAAGACCAGTTACAGGAGCTGGAAATAGAGCTTTGAAATCCTTGTCTGATATGTTAAAAGGAAAGCAAGGACGTTTCCGTCAAAACTTGCTTGGTAAGAGGGTTGACTATTCTGGACGTTCTGTTATTGTGGTTGGTCCAGAACTTAAAATTTATCAATGTGGACTTCCAAAAGAGATGGCAGTTGAATTGTTCAAGCCATTTGTTATGAGAGAATTGGTAGGACGTGGAATTGCACATAATATCAAAAATGCAAAAAGAATGGTGGAGAAGCAAAAGGCTGAAATCTGGGATATTTTGGAAGAAGTAATTCAAGATCATCCAGTTATGTTAAACCGTGCACCAACGCTTCATAGACTTGGTATTCAAGCTTTCCAACCAATTTTGGTAGAAGGTAGAGCAATTAAACTTCATCCACTTGTTTGTACTGCTTTCAACGCTGACTTTGACGGTGACCAAATGGCGGTTCACGTTCCACTAACACCAGAAGCAATTGCAGAAGCAAGATTCTTAATGTTATCGGTTAATAACCTATTAAAACCACAAGATGGAAAACCAGTTACGGTTCCAACACAAGATATGATTTTAGGTGCTTACTATTTAACGGTTCAAATTGATGGTGAAAAGGGCGAAGGCATGTACTTCAAAGATGAAGATGAAGCGATGCTTGCTTATCAAAATGGTGATGTTGGTTTACATTGTAAAATTAAAGTTAGAAGATTTAAAGAAGATGAAGAGGGAAATGTTCGTAGTAAGACGATTGAAACAACGATTGGTCGTTTGATTTATAATCAAGGAATTCCACAAGATTTGGGATTTGTGGATAGAAATGACCCAGAAAATGAATTTGATTTAGAAATCAATTTCCCAGTTATCAAAAAGAATTTGGGAACCATTGTTTCAAAATGTATTAATGTTCATGGTTTGTCGGAAACAGCTGATGTATTAGATTACATTAAAGCAACTGGTTATAAATATTCAACCAAAGGTGCAATTACGGTGTCTGTTATTGACGTTGCCGTTCCAGAAGCGAAAAAGGATATTTTAGCAAAAGCGGATGAAGATGTTGGAAGAATTTTCAAACAATATCAAAGAGGTATGATTACAAATGATGAACGTTATGAAGCAATCATTAAAGTATGGGAAAAGGCAACAGATGATGTTACGCAAGCTATGAAAGAGAATTTTGATGAGCTTAACCCAATTTACATGATGGCGCAATCTGGAGCCCGTGGTAATATGAATCAGTTGAGACAAATTGCTGGTATGAGAGGACTTATGGCAAATACATCAGGTAAAGCTGTTGAAATTCCAATCAAATCTTGTTTCCGTGAAGGATTGGATGCTTTGGAATATTTCATTTCTTCTCATGGTGCAAGAAAAGGTTTGGCAGATACAGCTTTAAGAACAGCCGATTCAGGATACTTGACAAGAAGATTGGTTGACGTTTCACAAGATATTATTATTATAGAAGAAGATTGTGGTTCTCATGATGGTATTATATTGGAAGATATTAAAGATGGAAACCAAATTATTGAAGGCTTAGAAGAAAGACTTGTTGGTCGATTTGTATTAGAAGATTTAAAGAATCCAGAAACAGGTGATTTGATTGTAGATAACAATACGATGATTACTGAAGCTATGGCTAAGCAAATTATAAATGCTGGAATTACAAAAGTTGGCGTACGTTCCATTTTGGGATGTAAATGTAAACATGGTGCTTGTAGTAAGTGTTATGGTATGGGATTGGCAACAAGAAAAATCGTTAATAAAGGAGAATCTGTTGGTATTATTGCTGCTCAATCAATTGGTGAGCCAGGTACACAGCTTACGATGAGAACGTTCCATACAGGTGGTGTTGCTGGAGGCGATATTACACAAGGTCTTCCTAGGGTTGAAGAATTGTTTGAAGCTAGAAATCCTAAGGGTGTTGCTGTAATTTCTGAAATTGCTGGTAAAGTTAAGATTAATGATGAGAAGAAGAGAAAAGAAGTTGTTGTAACCTCAAAAGATAATAGTAAAAAATATGCTATCAGCTTTGGTTCTAAATTGAAAGTAAAAGACGGTCAAGAAGTAGAAGCTGGTGACCCATTGACAGAAGGTTCGATTAATCCAAATGAATTGCTTTTGATTAAAGGGGCAGAAGGTGTTTATAAATATATTATTGCGGAAGTTCAAAAAGTTTATCGAAATCAAGGTGTTGATATTAATGATAAACACATTGAAGTTATTGCAAGACAAATGCTTAAGAAGATAAGGATAGAAGATCCAGGAGATACTGGATTATATGGTGCTTCTCTTGTGGATTCTCTTGAATTTGAAGAGATTAACAAGAAAATGGAAGAAGAAGGAAAAAGACCTGCAACAGGAAAAAGAGCGTTGCTTGGTATTACAAAAGCATCACTTGCAACAGAAAGTTTCTTATCAGCAGCATCTTTCCAAGAGACAACAAAGGTATTGACAGAAGCAGCGATTAAAGGTAAAATAGATCCATTATTAGGATTAAAAGAAAATGTAATTCTTGGTAAATTGATTCCAACAGGTACGGGACTTAAAACGTATCAAGATATTGAAATCAATACGAAAGTGAAAACTGCAATAGAAGAGGAATTAGAAGAAGCCGAAGAAATGGAAGATTCAGAAGAGAAAGTCGAAATAAAAACGGAAGAATAGGTGAGGAGTAAATATGGCGAAACAAAGAAGTAAAAAAAATGAAAATAATTTTAAGAAAAAGAGTACGCCAAGAATATTGCCGATTTCAATTATTTTATTTATAATTCTTGCGGGTTTAGCTTTATATATTATATTGAATAAAGGAAAAATCGCTGGTTATTCGTTGGTTAAAATTGAGACACCTACAGTTTCAGGAGAAGAAATTGTAGAGGAAAAAGAAGATAAGATAGAAATTTTATCAGAAAAGAAATATTTATCTTTGAAAAATAAGGAGAAGTCGAAAATATCTGTTTTAATAAATGGTGAAGAAGTTGACTTGACAGAAGTAGAGTTGTCTTCCTCCAATGAAGATAGTATCAAGATAAAAAATGGGGAGGCAGTTGCAGTTTCTGCTGGAAAGTCAACGATTACTGCTAAAAAAGACGATTTGCAAACGAGTATTGATTTGCGTGCTATTATTCCGATTACTTCGATGACGTTTACAACAACCAATTCTACGGTTAGAGTTGGGAAATCATTGCAGATGAAATTGGTGGCAAAACCTTCTGATGCCAGTATTGAGACTTTAAAATACGAATCCAGTGATGAATCAATTGCAACAGTTAATTCCAATGGAATTGTAACAGGCGTAGCGCCTGGAACCGTTACTATTACGGTAACAGACAAATATAGTGAATTGGAAAAAAGCTTAAAGTTGACCATAAAAAAATAAAAGTAAAGCATCTCATTTTGAGATGCTTTTTTGTATAAAAAATACTTTTAATGCAAGAAAAAATATGATATAGTAAACTTAATAAAAAGGAGAAAAGTTGAAGATGAATATTTTGAAGATTTACGAAAAATATCACTTACCCGAAAATTTGCAATTACATATGCTTAGAGTTGCGAGTTGTGCGATGTTGATAATGGATAATTGGAATGGTCCTGAAATTGATGAAAGAGCCATTATTCGAGTTTCGTTATTACATGATGTAGGAAACATTTTGAAGATTCCAGAGGATTTTTCGAAGGATGAAGGTTTTTTGAAACTGAGAAAAAAATATTTTGAAAAATATGGTACAAATGACCATGAACTAAATTTGGAAATTGGAAAATTAGAGGGATTAAGTGAAAAAGAGATGACAATTTTGGACGGAAAAAGGTCAAGAAAAAATGAAGAAACTTTGGAGTCGAAATCCTATGAAAGAAAAATTTGTGCGTATTGTGACCAAAGAGTTGCGCCAAATGGCGTGGTTGGAATTAAGGAAAGATTAGAAGATGCTAAGGTGAGATATAAAAATAAGCCGTTATCAGTTTGGTCGGATGAGAAAAAAGCAAATCGTTTGATTGGATGTTCTTTGGCAATTGAAAAACAGATTATGCAATTTTGTGATTTGAAGCCAGAAGCTATTAATGATGATACAATTGCACCTTATATAGAAAATTTGAAGAAGTATGAAATGGGAGAATAAAATGATTAAAAATATAATTTTTGATTTGTCAGAAGTGCTTATTTCGGGATTTCATTTAGAGGTAGTAAAACTAATAGAACAGAATACAAACATAGCAGGAGAGATGTTTTTAGAGAGAAAATCGGAAACATTGGATGTATTTTTAGATGCAATGCGAGGGAGATATTCGGAAGATGAATATGTAGAGAAATTATTAGAAGGTACGGATTGGAATTTTGATAAAGAAACCTTGAAAAAGTGGATTAGGCAAGGGTTGAATATTGCGGTGAAAGGAACAATGGAAATTGTTAAAAAGTTGAAAAAGCAATATCATCTGATTTTATTATCGGATCATATGAGAGAATGGGTAGAATTTATTTTAGAAAATAATGCGGAATTGAATATTTTTGAGCATCAGTATTTTTCATATGATTATGGTTTGCTTAAAACAGATGAAGGTTGTTTTGATTATATTTTGAAAGATTTAAAGATAAAGTCTGAAGAGACTATTTTTATTGACGATTCAAAAGAAAATGTTGCAATGGCTAGAAAAAGTGGGATTGACGGAATTGTTTTTCAAAGTGCGGAAGATTTAGAAAGAGAATTGAAAGAAAGGAAAATTTTATAAATGAAAATTGGAATTGATGTAGATGGTGTGATTATAGATTATGAAAAAGGTTTACTAACAGCCGCGGAACTTTTTGATATGGAAAAATGTAGAGGTAATGGAAAGATTCATCCGAATGAATTTCGTGTGCAAGATCGATATGATTGGACAGAAGAGGAAAAAAAGAGATTTTTAAATGAGGATTTTCAAAGAGTTTCCGCTGAGGCATCAATTATGCCTGGTGCCAAATATGTATTGCAAAAATTGAAGGAAATGGGACACGAATTAATTTTGATTTCAGCAAGGGGAAAAGACGAGGAAAACACGGTGGATATTATTACAGAGAAGTTTAAAAAGGAAAATATTAAGGTTGACAAATGCTATTGGAAAAAACGTGAAAAGTTAGCAGTTTGTCAAGCAGAAGAAATTTTACTTATGATTGACGACAAGCCTACTACTTGTCAGACAATGGCGGAAAATCAAATTAAAACATTATATTTTCGAGGAATCCGTGGTTGGAATTTGGAAGAAAATGAATATTTAAAAGAAGTGAGCAATTGGGGAGAAGTGTATCGTTATATCGTGAAAGAGTGTGGGGAAAATGGATAGAATTAAGGAGATAGAAGGAGCAGTTTTATGAAAGATTTATTAAAAACCAATTGTTATGATATCGAAAAAAATATTATTATTGTGGGAAGTTGTTTGCCAGATAGGGAGCCAAAAGCGTTTGAAGCATTAAAGAAAATGTCGCCTAATTTGTATGAAGTTTGTTTGGAAAAAGAGCATTTGAATATGGTGATTACAAAGATAATGGGAATGCTGGCAAGAGCCAATGTAAAAAAATTGATATTTGCGACAGTTGACAAATCGCCACATTGTGTGCAACTTCATTATGTTGTAAAAGAGTTGGAAAAGGCGATGGATTTGAGCAAAGTTGAAATTAAAAATTATGTTGCAGTAGATGATAAGCTGGTAGAAATTCCGATGAAAGTGATTGGAATGTCGAAAAATTTAGTGAAGTTAAAGGAGGAATTAGGATGATAAAACCAGAAAGATTAAGAAAAGGCGACAAGGTCGCAATTGTGAGCTTGTCAAGTGGAAGATTGGGTGATGAACGATTCATTCACAAGTATGAATTGGGCAAAAAAAGATTAGAAGAAAAATTCGGTTTGGAAGTGGTCGCCATGCCAAACGCCTTGAAAGGTGAGCAATATTTATATGAACATCCTGAAAAAAGGGCAGAAGATTTGATGAATGCATTTAAAGATACAAGCATAAAAGCTATCATTTGTTCGATTGGTGGAGATGATACCATTCGTTTGTTACCGTATATTGATTATGAAATCATTCGAAAAAATCCCAAAATATTTACAGGATTTTCAGACACGACAGCCAATCATTTTATGATGTATAAAGCAGGACTCATTTCTTATTATGGTCCATGTTTGATGTGCGATTTTGCAGAATACGTGGACATGTATGATTATACAGAAAATGCCATTCGAAAATTGTGGTTTGAGGCAGAGGAAAATTATGAAATCAAAAAGTGTGATTATTGGACAAAAGAGAGGATTGAATGGCGTGAAGAAAATAGCAATAAACAAAAAACAAGATTAAAAGATGAAAAAGGTTATGAAGTAATTCAAGGCAAAGGAAAAGTGACGGGGAAATTGCTAGGAGGTTGTTTAGATGCTTTTCCAATTTATAATGGCACAGAAGTGTGGCCAAAGCTGGAAGAATGGAAAGACAAAATTATTTTTCTAGAAACAAGCGAAGATAAACCAACTCCAGATTTGGTAACGTTTTATTTAAGAAATTTGGGAGCACAAGGAATTTTGAAGGTTGCTAAAGGAATCATTGTTGGGAAGCCAAAAGAAGAGGCATTTTATGAAGAATATAAAGACGTATATCGTGCTGTTTTAAAGGAATTTGGAAGAGAAGATATGCCAGTTTTGTATAATGTGAATTTTGGGCATAGTTGCCCGATTGGAATTATCCCATACGGAATTGAGTGTGAATTAGATGTGGAAGAGAAGAAAATAACATTGTTAGAAGCGATTGTGAAATAAGGAGAAAAAATGCAAATTAGAAAAGTAGAAGAAAAAGATATTGAGCAAATTGTTGATATTAAAATAAGAGGTTGGCAAAGTGCCTATCGAGGAATTATTGATGATAAATTTTTAGATTCGATGAATCGAGAAGAGAAGATTGCGAAGTTTAAAAAAGATTATGATATAAGTGGTTATATTGTGGCAGAGGAAGATGATGAAGTTTTGGGATTTTGTAGATATGTGGAAGAAAATGAATATTTCAAAGGATACGAAGAAATCGAAGCTGAAATATGTGCACTTTATGTGAAACCAGAGTGGAAGCGAAAAGGCATCGGAAAGTTGATGATAGAATATGCATTGAATGATTTAAAACAAAAAGGAAAATCAAAAATTATTTTGTGGTGTTTGAAGGAAAATGATTCTGCAAGAATTTTTTATGAGAAAATGGGCGGAAAACTGTTGGCAGAAAAGAAAATTGAAATCGGAAATAGAATGTATGATGAAGTAGCGTATGTATTCGAAGTTTAGGAGGAAACATGGAATTATTTTTAGAAGAAGTGAAAGATTTTGAGGCGTTAAAAGAAGTTTTGAAAAAGTATCCAGAAGTGCCGACAGAATATAAAGTAGCGGTGATTGTGTTTGCTTTTGATGAGGAAAATCGATTGATTTTGCAAAGAAGAGGTCCAGCGTGTCGTGATGAACGATTTAAGTTAGAGGGAATCGGCGGAGGTGTTCAGGAGACGGATTATGATTTTCGAAGTGCTTTGCAACGAGAAATTGTCGAGGAAGTTGGTGAAAATGCAAAAATAAAAGTCAATGAATTTATAACGGCGATTGGAGAAAAGACGTTTGATTTAAGAGAAAATAAAGAAAATTATTGGATTCTGCTTGCCTATAAAGGTACTTTTGAAGGCGGAGAATTGCAAATTTTAGAACCAACAAAGAATCTTGGTTATGAAAAATATAAAATTGATGAAGTAAACGAGGAAGAGTCGAGTGTTGCTACAAGGAAGTTTTATGGGATTATGAAAGAGAGGTTTGGAGAAAGGAAGAGAGAAGATGAACTTGAATTATGATTTTGCAAATGCATGGTTAGAAAAATTGAGAACTTTTTGGAAAAATAGAGATGTCGAAGGAGCAAGTAGTTTATTTGTTAGAACGACTTATTATCAAGAAACACCGTTTGTAGAACCTTTTACGAATTTTGAGGAAATTAGGAAAGAGTGGGGTTATATTGAAAATCAAGAGATTCAGAAAATTGAATTTAAGATATTGGCAATTGAGAAAAATACAATGATTGTGGAGTGGCTGTTTGAAAGAGATGTAAAAGTTTTTGATGGGATTTATGAGATAAAGTTTGATGATAATTTGCAATGTGTTTGGTTTAGAAGTTGGGAAATGGAGAAAAAGTAAAGGAGGAAAATTTATGAAAAATATTGCAATTGTAACTGGTGGAACAGGAGGATTAGGTTTAGAATTGGTAAAGCAATTTTTGGCAAAAGGATGGTTTGTGTGCAACATAGGCAGAAACGAAGAAAAAATAAATAAACTGCAAAAAGAATTGAAAGAAAATTACTGTGGGTTTTGTGGAGATGTTTCAGATGAAGAATTTATGATTCGCACCATTGAGGAAATTGCAAAGATTGGAAAAATTAAAATTCTTGTAAATAATGCAGGAGAACCTTCTTTTAAGTTACCAACAAAATATACCAAAAAAGATGTTGACAAATGTTTGAAAGGTTTACAAGGCATGATTATTGCATCAACACAAGTGTTGAAGGTTACGGAGGAGAAAGATGTAAAAATTGTGAATATCATGTCTTCAGCAGCTTTGCGAGGCAACAAGCAGGAAAGTGTTTATTGTGCTACCAAATGGGGCGAAAGAGGTTATACGGAAAGTTTGAAAGTTGCTTATAAAGGAACGAGTGTAAAAATAATTGGTGTGTATCCTGGTGGAATGAATACAGATTTTTATGAAAATAGTAGAGATTATGTGACAGAAGAAAAGCAGAATTCTTTTATGAATCCAAACGAAGTTGCAGATATGATTTTGCAAAATGTGTTAAATGAAAATAATTTAACGGTGGCGGATATTGTGATTGAGAGAAATGGTTAATGCAAGTATTGTTCCCAAAAAAGAATAATAAATTAAAATATTGAATATTATTCTTAAAACGGAATGATATAAAATTTATCGAAAAGGAGAAGAAAATGCCAAAATTTGTGTTAATTATCGGTCCACAGGCAGTTGGAAAAATGACGGTTGGACAGGAACTTTCGAAATTGATTGATTATAAGTTGTTTTATAATCATATGACGATTGATTTATTATTGAATTTATTTGAACATAGTAGTGAACAATTTAAAAAATTAAATGGATTATTTCGCTTGCAGATTTTTGAGGAATTTGCCAAAAGTGAGCAAAAAGGCATTATTTTTACAGGATGTTTCGATTTTGGAAATGACTGTGAAAAAGAAAAAGTGGAAACGGGAAAATGGATGAGTTTGTTTGAGGAATCGTATGTTGTGGAGTTGGAGACAACTTTAGAAGAACGTTTGCGTAGAAATAAAACAGCGAATCGATTGGAACATAAAGCTTCGAAACGAGATTTGGAATGGAGCGAAAATGAGCTTTTGAATTCGCTCAAAAAACACAGACTGAATTCTGAGCCAGGAGAAGGAGAAAAGATTTTCAAAAATTATTTGAAAATTGATAATACGAATCTTTCAGCTGAGGAAGTGGCGAAGATGATAAAAGAGAAATTTGAATTGTAGAAGAAGGGATGAAATTTGAAAAGACGATTTGCAGATAGTGTAAAATATAAAGAAGATGTTATGGAAGTTCAGCAGAAAATGAAGTTTTTTGAGAATGAGAAATTTAGGGGAGATGTGTATTTGAATTATTTTGTAGAAGCAAAAAAGAAATATGTGTCTTTGGAAAAATTATGTATTCGAGCCAATCAGTATAAATGGTTGCAGTTTTATGATTATTCTTCCAATGTTTGTTTGACAGCAATTTATGATAATAAAAATGAAATTGTAGAATGGTATTTTGATATTGCTAAGAAAATTGGAAAAGAAAATGGAATTCCATATGAAGATGATTTGTATTTAGATGTTGTAGTAAATGCAAATTTCGAGATTATTTTATTAGACGAGGAGGATTTGCAAGATGCATTAGAAAAATCTCAAATTACAAAGGAGGAATTTGACCAAGCTTATAAAACAGCAAATGATTTAATAGAAAAATTAAGGGGAAATGAGGTGAAATTAAAGAATTTTACGAATCAATATTTAGGAAAAATGTTAGAAAAATGATAGGAGGTAGAAATGGATATAAAGATAGAAATGCCAAAAATAGAAGATTTGGAAAAAGTAAATACATTAGCCAAACAAGTTCACGAGATGCATGTTGCATGGAGACCAGATTTATATTTGCGTGTGGAAGAGGTGATTCAAAAGGAATATTTTGAAAGTTTAATTGAAAACGAGGAAATATTTGTCGCAAAATTGGAAAATGAAATTGTGGGTTATGTTACGATTTCGATGCAGGAGAAAAATCATCATGGTCTTAAATTTAGAAAATATTTGAAAATTGATGCTATTTGTGTGGATGAAAAATGGAGAGAAAAAGGAATTGGAAATGCGTTATTGAATTTTGCAAAAGATTTTGGAAAAAAGAATGGTTGCACAGATTTGTCTTTGACAGTAAATCGAGAAAATGAGAAGGCAATTAAAGTATATGAAAATTTTGGCATGAAAGTGAAAAGTATAGCGTATTCAATGGAAATTTAAGGAGGGAAGAAAATGAAATATTTTAAAAAATTAGTGGGACAAAATCTTTATTTATCGCCGATGAATGTAGAAGATGCAGAAAAATATGTGGAATGGTTTTGCGATTTTCGTGTAACAGATGGAGTTGGAAGAAGTGCGCGGGATGATGGGAATTGAGGCTGAGAAAGCTTGGATGGAAGAAGCGATGAATAAAAAAAATGAGTTTTATTTTTCAATTGTAAAAATGGAAAATGACAAATTAATTGGAAATTGTGGTTTGCATGATATTAGCTATCCAAATCGAACGGGGACGGTTGGTATTTTTATTGGGGATGAAGAAAATAGAAGTCGTGGTTTGGGGACAGAAGTTTTGAGATTGTTGTTAGATTATGGTTTTCATTATTTGAATTTGAATAATATTATGCTAAACGTTAAATCCTTTAATGAAAGAGCAATTAAGTGTTATGAAAAAGTTGGGTTTAAGGAATTTGGAAGAAGAAGACAAAGTTATTTCTTGAATGGAAAATATTATGATGATGTTCAGATGGATATTTTGGCGGAGGAGTTTGAAGGAGATTATATTAAAAATAAGAATATTTAAACGTTATATTTTACCAAGATGATTTACAAAAATGTGAAATTTATGTAAATATATTGACAAATATAGTAAATTTGTGCTATTATAATAATATAAATGCGATGAAGAGGAAAAGTAACTTTACATTTTATATCAGTGAGCTGTGTATAGTGTGAAACAGTTATAAAAGTTTAGTGAAAGAACACCTCTGAGCAGACTACCGAAAAGCTATTTGAGCTTAGTAGACTAGTTCGGAAGCAATCCGTCATCATATTGCTATGCTTGTTGGAGCAGAATAAAAAGTGATTATTAAAGTTTTGAGATAGATGTTATCTTTAATAATAAATAAGGTGGCACCGCGGATACCTGTATTCGTCCTTATTGTAGGATGATACAGGTATTTTTGTATGGAAAGGAGGAAATTTTATGTTATTAAAGATAATCAATTAGTGCGAAAGAAAATTAATGAAAAGTGAGGTGGTTATAATGGAAAGTGAAAATGATAATGATAATATTGAAAGAATGTAAAATGATATGTCCTACAAATATCTTAATTTATTGATAAAAAATTAAATTAAGAAAGAAGGAATTAAAATGGAAAGAAAAATAAGTTATTTAGAAACATTAAAGGCAATTGATACCTGTAAAAAACACTTTGAAAGTCAATTAGAGGTAAGATTAGGATTAATAAAAGTACAGAGTCCTATATTTTTAAAAACGTCTACAGGATTACAAGATAGATTAACAGGAATCGAAAAGGCGGTCAGCTTTAAAAAAGGAGAACAAAAATTTGAAATTATACATTCTCTGGCAAAATGGAAAAGAGTATCACTTGAAAAATATCAAATGCCAATTCATGAAGGAATATACACAGATATGAAAGCTATCAGAAAAGATGAAGTGGTTGATGATATTCATTCCTTATATGTTGAACAATGGGATTGGGAAAAAGTTATTGATAAAAGTGATAGAACAATAGATTATTTAAAAGATACCATAAGAAGTATTTATAAAGCAATTAGGCAAACATCAATTTTTATGAAAAGGAAATATCATTATTTGACTTTGGATTTGCCTAAAACAGTATATTTTATAACCAGTCAGGAATTGGAAGATAAATATCCAGCTAAGACACCACAAGAAAGAGAACAATTAATTGGAAAAGAGAAAAGGGCAGTGTTTATAATAGGGATTGGAGATAAATTGAAATCTGGAATGGTGCATGATAAAAGAAGCCCAGATTATGATGATTGGGAATTAAATGGAGACTTATTGATTTATGATAGAGTAATTGACAAAACAATAGAGATTTCTTCGATGGGAATAAGAGTAGATGAAAAATCTTTAAAAGAACAACTGGAAAAGTCTGCTTGTATGGATAGAATTGATTTTCCATATCATCAAAAAATATTAAAAAAAGAATTACCTTATACAATTGGTGGCGGTATAGGTCAATCAAGAATATTGATGTTAATACTTGAAAAAAAGCATATAGCAGAAGTTCAGGCATCTTCGTGGGAAGAAAAGATAGAATTAGAAGGGAGGCAAATATTATAAGGGAGGATTATGATAATAAAAGAAACTTATTATTTATGAAATTATCTATACAAATTTGACATTTTATGATATAAATTAACTAAATAAAAAAACGAAAGGTTTGATAAAAAATGAAAATTACAAAATTTCCACAATCTTGTTTATTCATTGAAACAAGAAATAAGAAAATTTTAATTGACCCAGGAACTTTAAAATATAAGGATGAGTATTTTGCTATTTGGAATACAGTAGATATTGTTTTGGTTACGCATAAACATCCTGACCATTATAACACAGAAGTGCTTAAAAAACTAAATCAAAATATCAAAATTTATTCCACAGAAGAAGTACAAAATGTGGATAAAAGCATTGCTATTCAAATTGTAAAAGAAAATGATGTGATTGAATTAGGCGATGTAAAAATTGAAGTAGTGCATGCGATTCATGGTTACCAACCATTGCTAAAAGGTGACAAAGAAATTCATGAAAATGTTGGCTATATTGTGGATGATGGTAAAAATCGTTTATACGCAACAAGTGATACGATTTGCTTCAAAAACGATTACAAGGCAGATATTTTGTGTACTCCAGTCACAGGGCATGGATTGACAATGTCGGCTTTTGAAGCAGCACTTTATGCCAAAGAAGTTGGTGCTATTTTGACGATTCCAATTCACATGGATAATCCAGCTTTTCCGCCAGATTTCAAATTCATACAAGAAATGTTTGACAAATATGAAGTGGAATATGAAATTTTGGAAAATGATGAAACGATGGAAATTGAATAGGAGTGAATATGGAAAGAATACTCGTTTTGGGAACAGGCGACGCAATTACATTGAATTGTTTTAATACGTGTTTTGTATTAGAAAATAATGGAAAATATTTATTAGTTGATACTGGAGGCGGAAGCCAAGTGATTAACCAAATCCAAAAGGTTGGTGTCGACATTTCGGATATTCATGATATGTTTGTATCACATAAGCATATTGACCATTTGCTAGGGATATTTTATGTTTTGCGCATGGTTTGTTATAAAAAAAGTAAGCAAGAATATATGGGAAAATTAAATATTTATTGTGCTAAAGAAGTAAAAGAAATTGTTGAAAAATTTGTGCTAGATACGTTTTCCAAAAAGTATGATGAGATTTTTCAAGAGAATGTGATTTTTCATGAAATTGAAAATGAACAAGAATATTCTGTGATTGGTTATCCAATGAAAATTCTGGATTTATATCCGAAAGAAGATTTGATACAATATGGTTTTCAAATCAAATTGAACAGTGGAAAAATATTTACTTTTTTGGGCGATATTCCATGTAGTGAAAAGTTATATGATAAAATTAGAAATACGGATTGGGTTTGCCATGAGGCGTTTTGTCAAGAGACAGAAAAAGAAATTTACAATCCACATCAGCACTATCATTCGACTGTAAAAGATGTGGCAGAAAACATGCGAAGTTTGGAGATAAAAAACTTAATTTTGTGGCATACGAGAGATAATAATTTAGCAAACCGAAAAGAATTATATACGCAAGAAGCAAAAGAGTATTTTGCAGGAAATGTGTATGTGCCAGATGATTTGGAGGAAATTATTTTGTAAACTTAAGTAAACAAAGTTTTGAAAGAAAGCGACAAAAAGCTTTCTTTTTTTACTTTTGTATGATACAATCAAATGGAAAATTAAAAATAAGGAGAAAACAAATGAACGAAGTTGCAGTAGCCATTCAAAATGATAATAAAAATGTAACCCCAATTGAAACCATTGATGCGATAAAAAAAGCTGGTTTCAAAAATGCTTTTGTACAATGGTATAACGAAGATTGGGCGTGTAGTCAGCAAGAGCAGTTGGATTATGCGCGAAAAGTAGGATTGAATATTATTTGTGCGCATTTGGGTTATAAAAAGGTTAATGAAATTTGGCGAGATAATGAAACAGGAGAAGCGTTTGTCGAACGATATAAAAATGATTTGCGTATCTGTAAGAAAAATAATATTTCGCTTGTTGTGATGCATTTGATTGGAACGAATCCTGAAATTATTTGTAGTGAAATAGGTTTGCGTAGAATTAAGGAAATTGTTGATTATGCGGAAGAATTGGGCATCAAGATTGCTTTTGAAAATACGAAAAGATATGAATATTTAGAATATGTATTTTCTCATTTAGATAATAGTAACATTGGACTTTGCTATGATTCAGGACACTGCCATATTTTTTTTGATGATAAATTTGATTATGAATTTTTCAAAAATCGAATTTTCACTGTTCACTTGCATGACAATGACAAATCCGACGACTTGCATTTAATGCCATTTGACGGAACGATTGATTGGGAACATGTAATGCACCAATTAAAAGAATGTCATTTTGAGGAACCAATTACATTGGAATTGACGTATCGTTATCATTATTTAGAAATGTCCATTGAAGAATTTTATCAAAAGGGATATGAAGTAGCAAATCAATTGGCAAAGATGATGAAATAAACAAAAAACTCTGACAGATAAGCCAGAGTTTCTGTCCAAAAGTAACAAATGAAATTACTTTTGTATGGCATTACAAGCATTCTAACGAAGCCGTATGAACAAGCCAGAGTTTTCCTTGTTGATAGCTGCTTACTTTCACAATTTGACAGAAAAGACCGTCAAATTCCATTGTTGCAAAATGAGCCTCCTTGATTTGTTTATAGAAGGTTTCTTTTGGAACGAGCTCTACTTGAGAACTGCGAATTTCCACAAGGATAGACACTTCTTCCAGTTCTTCGAGAAAAGTTCTTGCGTTAGCAACCCTTCTTTCATGATTTGCCTGTAGCGCTGGGTCTGATGGGTTAGTAAAATGTATAATTTCATTTAACCGCTTCTTTTTTGTTTCAAGAATTTTTTTGATTTTTGCTTCTGTTACCATGATTTTCCTCCTTAATTTGGCGTTTTTCTTCCATTGTAAAAACTGGGAGAAAAAGTTAATGATTAATATACAATATAATTATATCATATTTTACATAAAATGTCAAATTGTCTTGTTTACAAAGACAATTTTCAAAGAAAGAGGAATTTTAAAATGAAAAATAGAAACGGAAAGATTGAAAAATTAATAAAGCAATTTCATTTGGGAAATTCAATTATAGAGGTAAGTCCAATAACAGGTGGTTTGTCGCATCGAATGTATAAAGTCGTGACAGATAGCGGAATATATGCAGTAAAAGAATTAAATCCAGGAATTATGAAAAGGGAAGAAGCGTATTCGAATTTTGTGTTTTCAGAGAAAGTCTCAAACTTGGCAAAAGAAAATGGAATGCCAGTAATTTCAGCGATTAAGTTAGAAAATGAAGTGATTAGGCAAGTAGGAAGCGACTTTTTTATGGTATTTCCTTATTTAGAAGGCAAGCTATTAAAGTCAGAAGAAATCACCGAAAAACATTGTGCGATAATGGGAGAAATGCTAGCCAAATTACATTTAATTGACTTTTCTAACATCGAGGAAGAAACAAGAAAGCAAAAAGAAATCCAGAAAATAGACTGGAACTCGTATCTAGCATTAGCCAAAAAAGAAAACAAAAGTTATGTTACAATGTTAGAGCAAAATGGTGATTTGTTAGATGAATTGTGCGAAAAGTCAAATATGGCAATTCTGGAAGCGAATCAAGATTTGATTGTGAGTCATCGTGATTTGGACCGAAAAAATGTAATGTGGCAAAATGAGAATCCATTTATTATTGATTGGGAAGCTAGTGGTTATATCAATCCACTAATTGAATTAATTGGAGTTGCTTGGAATTGGGCTGGTGGAGATGTTGAAAAATTTCAGGTTTGCAAATTTGAAATCGTGGTAAATCATTATCAGAAATTTGCTAAAAGGAAATTTGATGAACAACTTAACAAAATCGTTTATGCGGGTATTTACGATGGACTTCAGTGGATAAAATATAATTTGGAAAGGTCACTTTGCATTGGAAATTCTTATCAAGCAGATGAAATCGAATTGGCTGAAAATGAGATTAGGCAATCGATTGGAGAGATTAAGTATTATGTAAGTCAGATAAATAAAATGGTAGAAATTTTGGAGAAAAATTAGGAGGTTAAAATGTTAGCAAATCGATTAAAAGTAGGAGATACGATTGGAATTATTTCGCCATCAGCGCCTATTACAAAGGAAGTAATGGAGCAGTTTCAAGAAGGGTTAAAAGTATTTGAAAATTTGGGATTTAAAGTGAAATTAAGTAAAAATGTATATGCAAATACCTTCGGTTATTCTGCTACAACAAATGAGAAAGTGGAAGATATCCATGAAATGTTTTCAAATAAAGATGTAAAAGCAATTATATGTTCTCAAGGTGGACAAAATTCAAATGCAATTCTTCCATTTTTAGATTATGAGTTAATTAAAAATAATCCAAAAATAATATTAGGAATTAGTGATTCTACAGCTTTGTTAAATGCTATTTATGCTAAAACAGGAATGATAACCTATCATCAAAACGATGTTATTTGGGGGTTAGGAAGAGAAGTATCGCAAAAAGAAATGAATGATTTTACGATGCGATTAATGGATGGTAAAATTGGAGAAATAGAACATTTTACCAAATGGAAAACTTTAAAAGAGGGACAAACGGAAGGATATTTGGTAGGAGGAAATTTGTCTACTTTTACGAAATTATTAAATAGTAAGTTTTGTCCAGATTTTGAAAATAAAATATTATTTTTAGAAGAATATGCGGAAGAATCGCCTTTAGATGAAGTAGATAGTAGAATAAATTTGTTGAAACAGAATAAAGTATTTGAAAAAATAAATGGTTTGTGGATTGGATATTATGAAAGTGATACAGAAAACGCAAAGTTTGAAGATGTTGTCATGAACAACTTAAAAGAATATCATTTTCCGCTATTAAAATGCAACGATTTTGGCCACAATTGTGAAAATGTGGTGATTCCCATTGGAGCAAAAGTCAAGTTGGATGCGACGAATTGTCAAGTTGAAATTTTAGAAAAAATATTGGAATAGAAGGCTTTTAAATAATAAAGTTTGGTTTTCTGAAATATGCCTCACTTTTAATTATATCACATTTTTGAAATTATATCAACTTGACAAAAACTCAAAATTATGCTATTCCTTGATTTTGTGGGATTATATCCATTCAAAATTTAGCTTCACGAACAATCTCACTTTTGAAAAACCTCTCCTGAAAATTCACCAAAACGCGAATTTCCTCATCTGAAAACTCTCGATTTTCAGGCACAACAATTAATTTATCGTCATCGTCATCAAGGCGATGAATTATGGCAATACATTTTCCACAAAATGTTTGCAATGGTTCGGAAACGCCTAAAATACAAGCATCTAATTCTTCGCCATCACCACTTATCGTATGAGGGATATATCCATAATTGACAGGATAAATGAAATCCCAATCTGGATGTTTACTTCCTAGTGGTCGGTCGATTTTTACGGTTACTATTTTTCCTAAAAATTGTTTGTTATCCATGTTTCTCTCCTTAGTTTTAATAGTTACATTATATCATATATATTTTATTTTTAAAACTTGAAATTAATATAATTTTCTGATAAAATAAGGCAAAGGAGAACCGATGGAACTTGTTAAATTGGGAGAAAAAACCTATTATATTAAAAATCCAACCAATATTGGAATTTACAAAATAGATGATGAAAATGTCTATTTAATTGACAGCGGAAATGATAAAGATGCTGGCAAAAGAATATTAAAAATAATCGATGAGCAAGGTTGGAAGGTAAAAGGAATCATTGTTACGCATTCGAATGCGGACCATATTGGCGGAAATCAGGTGATTCAAGAACGAACTGGTTGTGAGATTTTGGCACACAATGTGGAGAAATATTTTACGCAAAATCCTATTTTGGAACCTTCGTTTTTGTACGGTGGTTATCCGTTTAAAGGACTTCGCAATAAATTTTTGCTAGCGAAAGAATCCAAGACGAAAAACCTAGAAAATAATTTGCCAGAAGGTTTAGAATCGGTTTCTTTAAAAGGTCATTTTTTTGACATGATTGGAATCAAAACTTCGGATGAGGTTTATTTCTTGGCAGATGCATTATTTAGTGAAGAAACGATTACAAAATATCATTTGTTTTTTGTGTATGATGTCAGAGAATTTCTAAATACATTAGAAAAACTGAAAATCCTCAAAGGAAAATATTTTGTGCCTTCTCATTGTGAGGCAACAGAAGACTTGACAAAATTGATTGCGTTAAATGAAAATAAAGTGAACGAAATTTTAAATAAAATATTACAATTTTGCCAAAATGAAATGACATTTGAGGAAATTTTAAAAGCAATTTTTGATGATTATAAATTAGTGATGAATGCAAATCAGTATGTTTTAGTGGGAAGTACGGTTAAATCATATTTGGCGTATTTGTGCGATGAGGGGAAAATTTCGTATGAATTTAAAGAAAATAAAATGATTTGGAAATTAGAAACAGAGAAATAAAATTCTCTGTTTTATTTTTGAAAAAATCATAAATTATTTGTAATAAAATGAAAAAATTTGGCTCATAAGAAATAGAAGGAGGAAACGTTTATGCAAAGCATGGAAGAAATGTATCAGCAATATTCGAATACAGTTTATAAATATTTGCTTTGCTTATGCCAAAATGCAGAAATTGCCGAAGATTTGACGCAAGAAACATTTGTTATTGCCCTAAAGAAGATTCATCAATTTCGAGGGGAATGCAAAGTTTCGACTTGGCTTTGTCAGATTGCTAAACATTTGTGGTATAAGGAGCTTCGAAAAACAAAAAAAGCGGTGACAGAAGTGCTAACTGATGAAATGGTGGCATTAGAAATGACGGAAGATGTTGTGTTTCAAAAAGATGAAAAATTGCAATTGTTTAAAAACATGCAAAAGTTGGAAGAGCCAGCAAGACAAGTAATGTATTTGAGAATCATGGGAAATTTGAATTTTATCGAAATTGCTGAAGTTCTTGGAAAGACGTCTAATTGGGCACGTGTTACGTTTTTTCGTGCGAAACAAAAAATGAGGGGGGAAAAAGAAAATGGAAAAGAAAACAGAATGTGAAATTGTGCAAGATTTATTGTTAAATTATACAGATGATGTATTAAATACAGAATCGAAAAAATTGGTGGAAAAACATTTGACAGAATGTGAAAAATGTAAAAAGAGATTGAGTCTGATACAAAGTGAATTGTGCGAAAATCAGGAAAGCCAAAAAGCACAAATTGATTATTTGAAAAAAGTGCGTTTGAAAAATAAACTCAAATCGTTTTTTGGGGCAATTATGATTTTGATTTTGATTTTTGCTGGATGGTATTTTTATAAACTTTCGATTATTCAACGAGTTTGTAGAAGAGTAGAGAACCAATTTGCGGGTGAAAATTTTTATATAGAAACGATTACAGCAAATTCAGAAAATAGCGTGGCAGTTTATAAAACTTGGTATAAAGACGGAAAATATAAGATAGAGAGTTTTATTAAAAATGAGGAAGAACTTTTGCAAACCTTTGAAACGCGTTATGGAAATATCAGAGAAAATGCGAAAGAAGAATATTTGGTAAATGTTGAAGAAAAGAAAGTGAAAAAAGAAAAGCAATTGACAGAAAAAAGTAAAAATGAATTTGTGTATGCGCAAAGTAATTTTGTTTTGAAGAGTGTGCCACAATATTGGATTCGTAAATTGGGTGAACCGTTTTATGTGAAAATTTCAACCGACCATAAAGAAATTGGGCGAAAATATTATGTGTTTGATTTTGGAGAGACCAAAAAATGGGTGGATAGAGAAACTGGTTTGCCCATTATGAGTTTTGGTGAAGTGACATCCGTATCGTACTATAAAGATACCAAAATTCCGAAGGAAAAATTTGAAAGCATCACAGAATATCGTTATCAATTTGGAGAGGTAAAAGAAGAAGATGTGAAGATGCCAAATTTAGAAGGTTATGAGTGGGATGAATTGGATTGGGAGAAAGAAATGAAAAAACTACTAGAGAGCAGAAATTAAAACTGCTCTTCTTTTTCAAATGATATAAGACAAAAATAATAAAAAAACTGCAACCTTTTTTCAAAATTTGACAATATAATAATGAAGGTACCTAAAAATAAAGGAGTTTTGCTAAATTGAAAACGAATCATGAAATTAAGAATTATAAAAATCAAAACAAGTTAGATTTAGAAAAAATAATTGATGAATATAGCGGGTATGTATATAAAATAATTGAAAATGCAAATGTTGCATGTTTGCTGAAAGAAGATAGGGAAGAAATTTTAGCTGATACATTTTTTATTTTATGGAAAAATACAAAAAAGCTCGATGATGAAAAAGCTTTAAAACCTTATATTGCAGGAATTGTTAAAAATCTAATTCGAGAAAAACGAAGAAAGTCATCGTACCATAAAGAATTTTCTGAAATTGACAACGATTTTCCTGACGTAACTGAAATGAACATAGTTTGCGAAGAGCGAGAAACGATATATTTGATTGAAAAATCACTCAATAAAATGAAAAGCGAAGATGTGGAAATTTTCAAATTGTATTATTATTCCGCTAGAAAAATTCGAGAGATTTCAAACATATTAGGTATTTCAGAATTTAGCGTAAAATCCAAATTGCATCGAATGCGCAGCAAAATTAAAAGAGATTTAGAAAAAGGAGGATATAGATAAAATGGATAAACAAGAAATTATCAATCGTGTCAAATTGAAAGTTTCTATATCTAACTTTCAAAAGGAGGAAAAAATAGAAATGCCAAAACGTAGTCATGTTTTAAAATCAACAGCAGTTGCTTGTCTTATTCTAATTTCCATTTCTGGAATGGTGTTTGCCAAAGAGATTTCTACGAAAATTTACGACAATTTTTTTTGCACTGGAAATGGCGTAGCAACAGCAATTCAGGAAGGCTATATTGCAAAAAATCAGTCAGAATACACCAATTCTACCGCTGAATTTTCCAATGAAGATACAGGAATTGTCATCGAAAATTCTTCTGTCAAAGTAAAAGTACAAGATATTGTCATGGACGATTTTAATTTAAGTGCTAAAATCGTAGTGGATTTGCCAGCAGAAGTTTTGGAACAAATTCCTGCGAAAGATATTTGGGAAATGAATTTTCCAGATTTAATCGTTAGTGACGAAGATGAAAATGTTTTATTTGGAATGGATTATATGGGTTCTCTTAAACAATATTTTAAAGAACATTTTAACGAAGAAGATTTTGATAAAATACTGGACCATGAAAAATTTTATAATAGTGGATTAAACAATTTTATTAATAACAGAGGCAGTATGCCAGTAGAAGTTATTTATAATATGTATACGGAAAATCCAAATCATTATCCGAAAAGTAAGAAATTGAAGTTTGCGTTTACGAAAATTGCTCTTTCCAATTCTGAAAAAGCAACTTCAGGAAAGGAAGAAATCACCATAAAAGGAAATTGGGAAGTAGAAGTGGATTTACCAAGTAAATTTTATAATCGAGAAACTTATATTTACAGAGCAGTTGACAACGAAAACGCAGAAGATAAACTATTAAGTTGTGCTGTTTACAATACAAATACAACTGTTGAACTTGCATTAAAATCAGAAAAGCAGCCCCAATTTTCACCTTATACAACAATTTCTGCTTTGTTAAACGAAGGAGAACCAACTGACGCAATCAAAGATTATATTATGCAAAAAGTTTATAGTACAGAAGAATATCAAGAATATGTGAAAGAACAGCATAAACTTTATGATACGCAAAATATTTACATCGAAAATGCCAGAGGCGAGAAATTTGGATTCACGCAAGGACCTATTCCGAATGGAGGAGGCTCGATTGATGAAGAAGGATTTTTCCGTCCAACCTGTATGCTTGATTTAACCCAAAAAGACGCAACCGATGAAATGACTTTGCATTTGAATTATTTAGAAAGAGATATTGAAATCAAATTGCAAAGAGAAAAGGAGGAATAAAATGAAAAAAACAATACAATGTTTTTGGATAATGGTGATTCTGTTTTTATTATTATTTCCAATGAAAAGTTTGGCTTGGGGAATGGATGAGGTACAAGAGGAGGCAGAAAAAGTTTTTCAAGAATGGCTGAATCAATACACCGCTAAAACGGCAAGTGAAGAGGAACGATTAAAAATATATTATTTGACAAATTGTAGTTGCTTTAGCACTTATGAAGCGTTTCAGGCTGGTGGAGATATTGAGGTAAAAATGGGAGCGTTGGTATATCCTGTGAGTGAAAATAGCAAATGGGCACAATATGAAAAACATGAATATGAAAATCCAAAAGATGGGATTGGCTATTATGTACCAGATTATTATATGAGAATGTCAAAAGTAGATGGCGAGTACAAAATTGTATATATGGATTTTGTACCAGAAGGATATGACGAATATGTTCAAAAAATGAAGGAAAAGGGAATTGATGTAGAAAATTTGAAGTTGGATGAAATATTAAATCAAGATGCAGAAGAAACCACAGAATTAATCGAACAAAATGCAGAAACACAAAATTTATCAGCTGAAAATGAAATTGTAGAAAAAACGAGTTTTGGAATTACATTAGTTTGTGGAGTGGTAGTAGCAGGAGGATTTGTGTTTTTTGGAAAAAAATTTTTTAGAGTAAAATAAAAAATAAAAAGCAGATAATTAGTTGATAATTATCTGTTTTTGTGGTAAGATATGAAAAGTAAAAAAAAGATTGATTGAGGTGAAGAAATGAAAAAAAATCGAACCAACTGGCAAGAATTTTTATTCTACTCTGTTTTTTTGATTTATTTCGTGATTTTGATAGCCGTTTTATTTAGAAGTAGTCGTGAAACTAGAATGATAAAATTGGTCCCATTTAGCACTATTCGAACTTTTTTGTCAAAAGATAGAATATTTCATATTTTTACGATTACAAATGTGCTTGGCAATATTATTTTATTTATGCCAATGGGAATGTATTTTATGGTATTTGCTCAAGATAAAAAAAGTAATAAAAATGTTTTATGGATTTGTTTGATGAGTACAGGTGTCGAGCTTTTCCAATATGCCTTTAAACTGGGTGTAGGCGATATTGATGATGTAATTTTAAATACGTTGGGTGGATACTTGGGAATTTTGATGTATCGAATTATATTATCCAAATTAAAAGAAGAACAAAAAGTAAAGGAATTAATCACGAATATTGCGCCAATTGGCGTAGTGATGAGTTTTATGGTTTTGTTCTTATTAAAAGGCAGATTTTAATATCTGTTTTTTTTAGGTATTTGACTTTTTATGTAAAAAATGATAAAATATCCCCATACATTTTTGTTGTAAAATAATCAGAAGACATAAGGAGGATTCAAAATGAAAAAAATAATGATTATTGTAGTGGTTTTGGCGGTGTTAGGTGTTTATTTTAAAGAAGTCAAAAGGGAAATTGTTGATTTGAAAGCCAATGTAGAGGTGCAAGAAGCTCAGCTGCAAGAATGCTTGCGACATCGGAGTGAGTTGGGTTCCCAGCTGGTAGAAGTTATGCGAGATTATGCAGAGCCAATACTTTTACTCAAAGCCAGCAATGCCAGTATTGGACTGGAAGGAAGCTTTGATAGTTATGATTTTGAAGCTATGGGTGAGGCAGGGAATGAATTGGAGGCTGCCATTAACGAATTAATGTCGGTCACAAGTTCTGAATTGGAGGAAAATGTAGATTTCCTTAATTTACAAGAGGAATTGGCCTATAATAAAGAGGAAATCTTAGAAATAAGAGAAATTTATCTTGAGAGAGCAAAACAGTATGATGAAAAAATACAAACATTTCCAGCCAGTTTTGTAGCTTGGTATATCGCATATTATCCTACGCGATACATAGAAATTGATTTTGATTAATTTTTCCTGAAAAAGTCGTGGAATAGTGTAAATGAACTGTTTCACGGCTTTTTTAATTTTTTTCGAAAAACTCTTGACATTTTCTATACCTAGATATACAATGTAACATATATCGATATACAAAGTATAAAAAGGAGGAAAACATGAAAATTGACAAAGAATTGCTAAAAGGAAGCACAACAATGCTAATTTTGGAATTGCTAAATGGGGAAGATATGTATGGTTATCAAATGATGAAACGTTTGCATGAAAAATCAGAAGATGTGTTCGAATTGAAAGAAGGGACTTTATATCCGATTTTACATTCGTTGGAAGAAAAAAGTTTTATTTTCTCATATTGGGATGAATCGACAGCGAAAAAAAGGAAATATTACACGATTACAGAACGTGGAAAAACCTACTTAAATGCTAAGAAGGAAGAGTGGAAAATTTTCAAAGGCGGAATTGACAAAGTATTAGGAGGTGTTTCATTTGCAAATTAAGGAATTTTTGAATTGTATTATGGAGCAAGTAAAGTATGAACCAATTCGAAAAGAAATTTCGGAGGAGCTGGAAAATCATTTAATAGAGGCAAAAGAAAGTTATATGTTAGAAGGAATGCAAGAACAACAGGCAGAAGCAAAAGCGATTCAGCAAATGGGAAAAGCAGAGGAAATTGGTCAAAAATTAAATCAAATTCATCGTCCTAAATTGGATTGGAAATTGTTGATGAATACGATTTTTTTGATGTGCTTTGGAGTACTTGTTTTATGGATAAAAGTAACATCAAACGAAAGAATAGAAGGAATGTTTTTTCGATATGGAGTGACACTTGTTTTTGGAATTGTTGCAAGCATTTACATTTATTTTTTGGATTATCAAAAAATTATCAAAAATGCGAAATATTTTTATGGATTGGCAACAATTTTAATGCTCTTTTCAATGAGGTTTGGTGTGAGTGTTAATGGTATCAAAAGTTGGATTAATATTGGTGGTTTTTCGATTTCAGTGCCAGTATTAGTGATTCCACTTTATATTTTAGCGTTTATTGGATTTCTGGAAAATATGAATCCTCATCAATATTTTAAATTTTCTTTTTCGCAAAATAAGGAAATTAAAATTCGTAAAGATATTTTCAAAATCATTATACTAAGCACGATTTCGTTAGGATTGTTATTATGCATACCAGCTATGACTTCGATGATTGTGTTAGGAATCGTTTATTTGGTGATAGCAACAGTAAAATTATCCGAATTAAATAAAAACAAAATAAAATGGATAACAGCATTATGGGGAATTCCACTTTTAATGGGAATTTTATGTAGCATTATTTTTATAGAGGCAATGCCTGTGGAAAGGCTGATTACTTCTTTTCATCCAGAAAGTGACCCAGCAGGTGGCGGTTGGATTGGCATCAATCAAAAAATAATTCTGAATTCTGCCAATGCTTTTGGAGAGGCAGACGATATGAGCAACAGTTTGGAAATGTTTGATGAAGGAACTAATTTTGCATTTATCTCTATTTTGGCACATTTTGGTTGGATTCCAGCTTTAGCCATGATAAGCGTAATTGTGACATTTAGCATCAAACTGATGTTAAATGCCGCGAAAATAAAAGACATGACTGGAAAATTGATGATTGTTGGAATTTCAAGTTTGTTTATTTTGCAAAGTATTTTCAATTTATTAATGAATTTCAATGTGGGAATGAAATCCGATTTTAATATTCCATTTATTTCTTATGGAAATTCAAATTTGTTTGTCAATATGTTATGCTTAGCATTGGTTTTGGCAGTGTACCGAAAAAAAGATTTAATAATTTGTACGAAAAAGCGAGTTATAGAAAGTTAGTGTATTTAAAAGTAAGTAGTGAAAACTACTTACTTTTGACATTGGAAATAATGTGATTATTTTCATAAAGTGGTTGTAAATTAATTATTTTTCTGATATGATAAAATTATAAATTTGAAAGAAGAAATAGGATAAAAAATGAAAAAATATATACTCTATTTTATGTTGTATTCCATTATCGGATGGTGCTATGAGGTTTTTTTGGAAGTGGTTGTTTATCAATGGGGATTTTCAAATCGAGGTTTTCTATTTGGACCCTATTGCCCTGTGTATGGTTTTGGTGCCTTAACGTTTATTCTTGCCTTAAAAAGTTTGAAAAGCAAAAAAATTATGTTTCTCAACATAAATATAACACCAATGCTTGTTTTTTTAGGAATTATATTGATTTCTACGTTACTTGAATTATTGGTAAGTTACATTTTAGAAATGTTTACTGGTGCTTGGTTATGGGATTATAAGTTGTATCGATTTAATTTTCAAGGAAGAATAGCTTTAAATCCAAGTATTCGATTTGGAATTGGTGGAATGCTATTTATGTATGGTTTACAACCATTGTTTGAAAAATTATGTAATAAAATACATGAAAAAAAGTTGCAATTTACTGCAATAGCTTGTTTTTGTATTATTTTTACAGATTTTATGCTGAAAATAATAAAAATTTAAAAAAGAAAGAGGATTTATATGAAAAAACTAAACATGAAATTTTGGAAAAAATTTCTAATCCTTATGCTTTGCATAACTGCGATATTTTTTACTTTTTTGTATTTTGGAATGGGAGGAAAAAGGACAGATGTTGTTTTAACTGATTATGAAATTTTGCAAGACGGAAACGTTCTAAAATTCAAAGTCAATGTTTCAAGTAGTATGGGATATATTAAAGATTTTCGCGTAAAACAAGAGAGCGAAAATCTATATCTTACCTTTTATTCTACGTTTGGACTAAACAATAAATGGAATGCAAAAAATGAGTTTGAATTGGAGCTAAATTCATCTTGCAAAGAGATTTATTTTGACAGCGGAGATGATAAATACAATTTAGTTTTACAAAAAACTTCACAAGGTGATTGGACGAAACCAACAGAAAGAGAAAAGAAAAATCCAACTGGTGATAACTTAGTTTCTGAAATTTCAGAAGAAGAAAAATTATGCAGTCTTCAAAAAGGAAGTCGATTTGCTAAATGGGGAAATACTGCAGTTTACATGAATGATTTTGATGAAACGATTTATCAATTCAACCTTTCCACAAAAGAATCCAAAAAATTATACAAACCAGAAAAAGGAGCAAACAGTCTGTATTTTGATGGAGAATTCGTGTATTTTATGCCATATTATTATCGTGGAAAAGGAATCTATAAGTTGGATTTAGAAGGAAATATAACGCAAATTTACAACGGTTCTTCTCTTAGGCTCTGGCTAACAGAAAACGAAATTTATTTTACAGACCAAATCGGTTTTGATGATATCAACCAAACGCCACAAGGCAATTTGTGCAAAATGAACAAAGATGGAACCAACAAAGAAACCATAATCGAAAATGTAAAAAATACGTTTTATTTGGTGGACAATTTTATTTATTATACGGATTTAAACACACGAAGTATTTATCGAGCCAAAATGGACGGAACAGAAAAAACAGAAATGGCAAAAGGAAGAACATACCTTACTTCTGCGACCAATCAATATATTACTTACATTGATTATAACGACGGTGAAAAACAAAGAATTCTGTATTTAGATAATCACCAAAATGATGCGGTTGGACGTTTTGGAAACGTTTTTGATTCACTTTATGGAACGTATTTTTATACCAGAAAATTGCTAGATAATCAAAATAATTTAGAAGATGAAAATACTCTATTTTCAGTAGATTTACACAATCATGCTGAACTAGAATGTTGGAAAGCAGACCAAATTTCACTTGACACGTTAAGTTATGTTTGGAAAGATAATGCCTATTTTAGAGGAAATGGATATTATCGAATCAATATCCATGATAAAAATGAGAAAGAAACGTTAGATTTTGGTAGCGGATATTTTATTGCGGGTAAATTTTATGGTTTTAAAAGTCAAGATGGAATCTTAACAGAAATGTATTGGTATGACTTGGATAATATGAAAAAAGAAATAATTTCAGTAAAGGAGGAAGCGAGATGAAAAAAAGAATTTTATTAGCACTGCTGATGATTTTAATAATAGCAGGTGGAATTTTTGCATTTAGTAAATGGAAAGTAAATGGAAAGGAAGAACCAAATATAGAATACAAATCAAATAAAAATTTAGGAATTGTGTTATCTCTGGAAGATGAAATCAGTGATAATACAGCTTGGTGTGGAACGTTTAATTTGATTTGGAACGATTTAAAAAATGATTTAGCCAAACAAGATATTCTATTTACACCACAAAAAAAGTTGGTTGAAAACCTAAATAAAGGCACCTTCAATACTTCACATTTATCCGAAAATAGCTATTATAAAGTATATGGTAGACCGACTTTAGAATTAAAAGCTGAAATCGAAAAAGCGATTCAAGAAAAGTTTAACGAAACCAGCGATATTTTAGACGATTTTGATTGGAACAATCGTAATCCTGAAGATTATTTTTTGTATACTATGCTCAAAAAAGAATTTGAATTTCCAAAAGCATTTTCTGAGTTGGAAGAGGGAACATTCGGAAATTATGAAAATGTAACTTATTTTGGAATTGATGAAAGTACGGATGAGCAAGTGAGAAAGCAAGTGGAAGTATTATACTATCATTCGAAAGATGATTTTGCAGTTAAATTATTCACCAAAGAAAATGATGAAGTAATTTTGGCAAAAGGACGCGAGGAAAATTCATTTGGAAAAATGTACGAAACAATTCAAAAAGAAAAGGAAAATTATGAAGGAGAAATCAGTTTTGGGGAAGAAGATATTTTAAAAATACCCAATATCAAATTCAATTTAAAAGAAGAATTTCACGAATTAGAAAATGAGCCATTTTTATTTTCCAATGGTAATGAATACCAAATCGAAACTGCTTTACAAACCATTCAATTTGAGTTGGATAAAAAAGGCGGAAAAATCAAAAGTGAAGCAGGTATGATGGTAAGAAAAATGGCAATCATGATGCCAGAAGAACCAAGACAATTTCTAGTAGATGATACCTTTACGATTTTTCTATTAGAAGAAAATCGAGATTTACCATACTTTGCAGCGAAAATATCAGATATTACAGCCGTACAAAATCAAGCAAGCAAAAGTGGTAGTTCACAAAATGCAGATACTGAGGAAAAAGTTTATTTTTATGGAAAAGTCATCGAATCTAATCAAAATTCTATTGTAGTAGAGCCAAATGAAGACGAAGAAATTCGAAAATCAGCTGACAAAATTTCGATCGCATTAGAGAAAAATTTGGACTATATGTATGAAGTGGGAACGAATGTGAAAATAACATACAATGGCGTTATCATGGAAACGTATCCTGCGCAAGTTGAGGCAATGGATATTGAAATCAAATCAGCTGAAAATTTTGAAATTCATTTTGTGAATCAGCAACATGAAAGTAGAGACAAAGTTCGTCCGATTTTAGAAAAGACGGAAACGGAGAAATATGATTATAATATTTATGCTTATTTAGGAGAAGTTAATATTGTAATCAATGGAAAAGAAATGCCGCTTCGAGAGGCTTTGTTAGAAAACAAAATCACAATGGATGAGATCATTGCCAAAGCAAATGAAGATGTAGACAGTGAAAAAATAAAAGGCGATATGTATAATGATGGTGGAAGTATGATTTATCGCTATGAGGAATATACAATCATCAAAGTGCATAATTTAGATGGAAATCGTGATGTTTATATTGGTATTCCAGAGATGGAATTGAAGGATGTCAAATCATAAAATATAAAAGAAAAAATCCCAATTATAAGACATAGTTTTGATATTGGGATTTTTTTTGCAAAAGTCATTGGGAAAATGTGAAAACACTACACAAAAGTCATACGAGAAATGTGAAATAATACCGCAAAAGTCCTTTACAAAACGTGGAAACTATGATATAATATGAGTATGAAATGATTTTGAGGGAAGTGATGAAAATGTATCGAATAGGTGTCGAGGAATTAAAGAAATGGAAAAATTCAAATCATCGAAAACCATTGATTATAAGAGGGGCAAGACAAGTTGGAAAAACCTGGTTAATGAAGGAATTTGGTGCTAAATTTTATAAAAAGTGTGCGTATATTAATTTTGATGATAACACAAGAATGAACCAACTTTTTGAAGAAGATTTTGATATGAATCGAATCATACAGGGCTTAAAAATTGAATCGGGTGTGAATATAGAACCTGAAAATACATTAATTATTTTAGATGAAATTCAGGAAACGCCAAAAGCATTAAAATCGCTAAAATATTTTTGCGAAAATGCAAATGAATATCATATTGTTTCTGCTGGTTCTTTGCTAGGAGTAGCTATTCATCAAAATATCTCATTTCCTGTGGGAAAAGTAGACTTTCTAGATTTGACGCCATTTAGTTTTTTTGAATTTTTGAAAGCGCTAGGAGAAGAAGAATTATTAGAACTCTTGCAAAAAAATGATATTCCTTTAATTGAAATATTTCATACAAAATTCAAGGAATTATTGAAATTATATTATTATGTAGGTGGGATGCCAGAAGCAGTAGAGGAATATGTGATGAATCGTGATTTACAAGAAGTACGAAAGATTCAAAAAAAATTGTTAGAAGCGTATGAACAAGACTTTTCAAAACATGCGCCTAATACCATAATTCCTAAGATTAGACAACTTTGGCGCAATATTCCAACACAACTTGCAAAAGAAAATAAAAAATTTATTTATGGTTTGGTGCGAGAAGGAGCTAGAGCTAGAGAATATGAAACTGCGCTATCTTGGCTAATTGATTGTGGACTTGTTTATCAAGTAAATCGTGTTAATAATAGTAAAGTGCCATTGTCGGCCTATCAAGATTTTAATGCCTTTAAATTATATTTGTTAGATGTCGGTTTATTGGGGGCTATGTCAGGCATTGATGCTAAAACATTATTGGAAGGAAATGACATTTTTGAGGAGTTTAAAGGAAGTTTAACAGAGCAGTATGTATTGTGCCAATTAAAGCAATGTACAGATTTATCTGTTTTTTATTGGACCTCGAATACAGGAACAGCTGAAGTTGACTTTATTACGCAAATTGGAAGAAAGAATGTACCGATTGAAGTAAAGGCAAGTGAAAATTTGCAAGCTAAGAGTTTGAAAATGTTTATGCAAAAATATCATACCAATGTGAATGTGAGAACCTCTATGTCAACGTATAGACAAGAGGAAAAGCTTGTAAATATTCCACTTTATATGATTGGAAATATTCCAAAATTGGTAAGAAAAAGAAAAATATAAAAAGTCATTATTAAAATGTGATAAAAATCACAAAAGTCGTATGAGAAATGTGAAACAATAGCCCAAAAGTCATTTGACTTTTGGGCTATTGTTATTCATAACTCTCAATATACAAAGCTTTCGCAATATAAGGCACAATCTCATTTATCGAATACCAGCCAGAACTTTTGCTATCATTTTCGAGTCCGTTTGGATTTGATAAATAAACCATATCTTTGCCATCGGTAGCAAGAAGAACCATGTAGTGTGACTTGGTTGTCCAACGATTTTCTTCTGGTTGATTCCAAACACAGATTAAAACAGGGCGATTGGTTTTTAAATGTTCAAGAATAGCATGTTTGGATAAATGCGCATGATCAAAGTAAAAATCTGTATTTTCAATTCCAAAGGTAGAAGACAATTCTTTAGAAATAGCATCTTGTTTTAAAACAGGTGTATATTTTTTTCGTAAATCTTCCGGTGTTACATCTTGCTTATAGCCACTAAGAATAATGGCAATGGAAGTAATACCACAACCGTTTTCTTCCATTGTTCCGCCCCAGTAAGGAAGTTTACTCCAAGGTGTATTTCCGTTTTGTTTATATTCTTTGTAAGTTTTTTGGTGAGTGGATTGGGTTGTGAAAGTAGTGAAATAAGCATCGTTGTCTTTTATTTTTTCTTGCCCAATTCCAGCATAATTTTTATTTTGGTCTTGTTTGATGATTTTATATTGTGTAATATTTTGTTTTTGATAAATGTTCCAAATTAGGATAGCAAGTAATCCTAAAAAAATGATTTTTTTCAATCTAAATTTTTTCTTTTTTTGTTTTTTCATAGGCTCCTCCTTATATTAATTTTATTATACATGAAAAAATGCTAAAAAGTTTTAAGGAAATCTTAAAGGTTTATTAAGGTTTTCTTAAAATTTGGAAAAAGACTTGAAAAATGAAAAATACATACTATAATTAAATTAAGAGAGACATAAAACCTTGAAAAAACGAAAATGCAACTGAGAATTGACAAAAAACAACTCAAAATTGGTAGAATGCAACCAGTAGAAGTTGTAAAATGAAGACAAGAAAGGAGTGATTTTTTAGATGAAATTATCAGAAAATTTGAAAAGAATACGAAAGGAAAATCATTTATCACAAGAACAATTGGCAGAAAAGTTGGGGGTTTCGAGACAGGCAGTTTCGAAATGGGAATCTGGACAGAGTTATCCAGAAATGGATAAAGTGTTGCTGATTTGCAAACTGTTTGATTATAAAATGGATGAATTGATGAATGAAAATGTAAAAGAAGTGGAAGAAACAAGACAATCGAAAAATAATATCAATCAGTATATTGATGAGTTTTTTGATAAAGTCACCAAAATTGTTAGCATGCTAAGCAGTATGAATTGGAGACAACGATTGGGCTGTTTGATGGAACAAATTATGGTTGGAATTGTTTTGTCTTGCATTTTAGCAATATTAGGTGGAATTGGAGATTCGATTTTGATAGGCATTATTCATAATTTTCCAGTTGGAGTAAGTTCTTTTATAGAAAATATTTTAGGTTCGATTTATCTTATTTTAGCTTTTGTGGTTGGTATTACAGTTTTCTTACATATTTTTAAAATTCGCTATTTGGATTATTATGAAATTGTGAAAGAAGAAAAAACAGAAGATGCCGATGTTTCAGAAGAGCCAGAAAAATTGGAAACAGAAAAAGTTTTGCTAGAAAAGAAAAAAGAAAAAATTGTGATTCGAGACCCACAACATTCTCAATCAAGATTTTTGACAGAAATGATGAAAGTGATTTTATGGGGAATTAAATTTGTGGCATTTTGGTTTGCTTGTATTTTTGCTTTTTCATTAATTGGTTTTGTGATGTTGTTCATTCTTAGTTTCTTGTTTGTTGGAACAGGACAGGTATTTTGGGGAAGCTTGTGTGGAATTTTAGGCGCAATTGTGATTAATGTGGTTATTTTGGAATTGTTTTATGACTTTATTGCAAGCAGAAAACCGAAGAAAAGTCGAATGGCGATTTCTGTTTTAGCAGGATTAGTTTTGATTGGATGTAGTATTGGAATGATACTAATCGGACTTACTGGATTTCATTATGAAGAAAATGCGGAAGTAAGTTATGAAAAAGAAGCGGTTTTTGAAACAGCAATGACAGAGAATTTGTCGATTAATCGATGGTTTCGTGAGGTGGAATTTGTGGAAACAGATTCAGCAGATGTACGTGTTGTGGTAAAACATTCGAAATATTATGTAGCAGATATTAGTGAGGAAAATGAAACAATTTTTATTCATTATTGGCAAGATGAATCGAAAATTATGGATGCCATTCGTGAGAATATTGAAGATATTAATCATAGAGTGATTAAAAACTATTATGTACCAAGTATTTGTGTGTATGCATCAAAAGAAAATATTGAGAAAATGATTCAAAATGAGAGAAATAAAAAAGAGCAAGAAGAACAAACGAAATCGATTAAATTACAAGAAGCCATGAATGAAATGGAAATTCAGTTGTTAGAGTTAGAACAGGAAATAGACGAAAAAGACTTGCAGATTGAAACATTAACAGAGCAAGTGGAACAATTTGAACAAGAAGGAATGTTGGAAAGAGAAATGTAGAATCTTACAAAAATGTAAGATTATTGAAAGGTAAATCCATACGCAAAATGAGAAAAACAAGGTATAATCGTTTTAAAAGGGGAAAGGGAAAAAAGAATGAATATTTTAATTTTGACAGCCAAATGTGGAATGGGACATTATACTGCTTCTATGTCCTTGAAACAAGAATTAGAAAATGAAAATACACGGAGTAGAGGTAATAGACTTTTTTGAGCTTATTTTTCCAAAAATGAAAACAATGATTTATGGAATCTTTAATTTTTTGGTGAGTCGATGTAGTTGTGTTTATAATTTCTTTTATAAATTTTCAGCCAATACAAAGTTTGCGCCGTTTAAAAGTATGATGCGAAAGCGAATTGAGAAAATATTGGAAGAAAAAAACATTGATATTGTGATTTCTACATTTCCAGTATGTTCAAAATATGTTTCGGTTTATAAGAAAGTAAAAAATACGAATTTGAAGTTATATACATACATTACGGATGTGGAAGTAAATCAAGAATGGCTGACAGATGAGACAGACGCTTATTTTGTGGCTTCAGATGAAACAAAATGGCAAATGATGCAAAATGGAGTTTCAAGTAATCGAATCAAAGTAGTGGGAATTCCTGTGAAACGAGAGTTTAAAAAGACAAGTTTCGAAAAAGGCAAAAATGAGATTTTGGTAATGGGAGGTGGCTTAGGCTTACTGCCAGCGATGGAGGAAACATTAGATAATTTAGCAAAACATCGAGAAATACATATTACATTGTTAACAGGAAAAAACCAGAAAATGTTTGAAAAATATTACGGAAAATATAATAATATGAAGGTAGTTGGTTATACCGATAAAGTATATGAATATCTGAAAAAGGCAGAATTGATTCTTACCAAAGCTGGAGGAATTACGCTTTTTGAAGCCATTCATTCGAAGACGCCAATGTATGTTTTGAATCCGTTTTTAAGTCAGGAAATTGGAAATGCGAAATTTATTGAAAAAAATGAAATGGGAAAAGTGGTTTGGAATAAAACAGGAAATGTCGCAAAAGATATTTTAGATTTATTAAAATCGCCAGACGAATTAGAAAAGATGCGAAAAAATATGCAGAGGATTAAAAGTCAATTAGAAGAAATAACGGTAATGGATTTGTACGAGAAGGGAGCGTAAAAATGGTGATTGTGGGAATTGTTTTTTTGGCGATTTTGAGTTTATTTCTAGTGTATGGATTTTTGCCGTCATATCTGAATAAACAAAAATTTTTTCGAAAAAAGAAACCAGAAGGAAATGCAATTTATTTAACATTTGATGATGGACCAAGTGAATATACCGAAAAACTATTACAACTTTTGAATCGCTATCAAATAAAAGCAACTTTTTTCTGTGTGGCTAATTTTGCGAAAGAACGAAAAAACGTGATTGAAAAAATGAAACAATCAGGTCATGTAATTGCACTTCATTCTTTAAAACATAAAAATTCAATGTTGCAAGGGATAATTGAAACCAAATTGGATTTGGAAAAAAGTTTGCAGACAATGGAAGCACTTGAAGTTTTTGTAAAATATTATAGGCCACCTTGGGGGGATGCTAATTGGTATTTGCTTCATGAGTTGAAAAAGAAGAAAATTCCTTGCATTTTATGGAATGTTATGGCAGAAGATTGGGAAGCAGATACTACAGAAGAAATCATTGCTGACAAACTTTTGGCAAGAGTCAAAAAAGGCGATATTATTTGTTTACACGACGGAAGAGGAAAAAAGGAAGCGCCACAAAAGACGATTTTAGCATTAGAAAAAGTGATACCAATATTTTTAGAGAAAGGATTTCAGTTTAAAACGATTGATGAATACAAAATTTAAAAAGGGAATTTTGAATGCTTTTATTTTTATATTTTTTGTGAGTTTGACATTTTATATTGTGCTGAAAGATAACAGCATTCTAGAAATTTTGCAGATTGTAAAACAGGTGGATAAAAAATTTATTTTGCTGGCTATATTTTGCATGTTTTGGTTTGTGTTATCAGAAGGAATTAATATTGCGAGGACATTGAAGTTGTTGGATTGTAAAATTAGTTTTCGAAAAGGATTGAAATATGCATTTGTTGGATTTTTCTTTAGTTCGGTGACGCCAAGTGCTTCGGGTGGAGATCCAATGCAGATTTATTACATGAAAAAAGATGGCTTACCAATTGGACATTCTGCTTTGGCAATTTTGACGGAATTTTCGAGTTTTCAATTTGTAACGGTTGTGATGGCACTGGTTGGATTTGTAACAAGTTGTGGATTTATTGAAAATTCGATGGGAAATATTAAGTATTTTTTATGTTTGGGTGTTGCAATTAATGTGGGAATTTTGGCAATTGTGTTGCTGAGCATTTTTTCGAAGAATTTAATTCGAAAATTGGTGGATGTGGTTTGTAAGATTTTGGAGAAATTTCATTATCAGAAAGTGGAAGATTTTCGAGGGAAATGTTTGGGCCAAATTAAGGAATATAAGGCTGGTGGTGAGCTTTTAAAAAAACATCCGAGAGTGCTTTTGAAAATTGTTGGAACAACGGTGGTGCAGGTAATTTTGTATCATAGTATTCCCTATTTTATTTATGCATCGTTTGGATTAGGGGAAGCCAGCTTTTGGCAGTTTTTAGCATTGCAGTCAGTGCTGTATATAGCGGTTTCTTGTATGCCACTTCCGGGGGCAGTTGGTGTGAGTGAAGGCGGATTTTTGATGATTTATAGAGTATTATTTCCAACGCGGATTGCTAAATAGTGCGATGCTTTTGAGTCGAGGAATTAGTTTTTATTTGTTTGTGTTAGTAAGTGGATTGGCAGTTTTGAGTTTTAGTTTGAGAGGAAAGAAAGGATATTTATGAAAAAACAATATTACAACTGTTTTCTAACAGTTACAGTTTCTTGAAATTTAAGCTAATTTGTGCTATAATATAACTCTATTTTGATGTAAATAGTAGGTCATGAAATGTATTTTGAGTGGGAAACTTAGAGTACATTTTATTTTTGAAAAAAGGACTTTAGGTAGAGGGGTTCATGAATTTGGGGCAGGATATAATGATTAATTTTACATAAAAATCTTGAAAATAGTGGATATTTGTGATAAAATTTCCATAAATAACTCATAGAAAGGGGATTGAAAATGGGTTTAATATTAAAAAATGTATCCAAAACATTTGTAGGAAAAAAAGCTGTTGATAATGTTTCATTAGTCTTGGATAAGCCGGGAGTATATGGTTTGCTTGGTACAAATGGGGCAGGAAAAACAACAACGATTCGAATGATATTAGGCATTATTAAAAAAGAGAGTGGCGAGATTACTTGGAATGGAAAAGCAGTGGATCGTAAGAGTGTCAATTTTGGTTATTTGCCAGAGGAAAGAGGGGTGTATCCAAAGACAAAAATTGTGGACCAATTGATGTATTTTGCAGAATTGAAAGGAATGAAAAAAACGGAAGCACAACAATCGATTCAAAAATGGGCAAAAGAATTAAAAGTAGAAGAATACTTAAATATGACAGCTGAAAAACTTTCGAAAGGAAATCAGCAAAAAATACAATTCATGACAGCTGTGATTCATAATCCAGAATTAGTGGTTTTAGATGAACCGTTTAGTGGATTGGACCCAGTTAATACCGAAATTTTGAAAAATATTATTATTGATTTAGTAAAAAATGGAAAATATGTGATTATGTCAGCTCATCAAATGGCGACAATTGAGGAGTTTTGTAGCGACATCTTGATTTTATGCAAAGGAAAAACCGTTTTACAGGGAAATTTGAAGGAAATTAAGGAATCGTATCCAGCCAACCGTGTAAAAGTGGATGTGAATCAAAAAATTGATTCGTACATAAAAGAGTTTGGGTTAGAAATTGAAAATGAGAAAAATAATGAATATACCTTAAAAATCACCGAAGAAGAAAAGGCGCATAAACTTTTGAATAAAATCGTGTCAGAAGGTGTGACACTGAACAAATTTGAAATTATGAAGCCAACGCTGAATGATATATTTATAGAAAAGGTAGGTGAATAAAATGAAAGATATTATAACTGTTATGAAATTTACCATGAAGGAAATGGTAAAAAGAAAGTCTTTTGTGATATCAACCTTATTGATTTTGGCGTTGATTGTGATTGGATTTCATGTTCCTAATTGGCTAAAATCAATGAATGGCGAAGACACGACTAAAGAAAAGCTTTTGATTGTAGATACAGAAAATATTTTTGAAGGAAATTTGGAAGCTTTGAAAAATACAGATTTGGATTACGAAGTGGAAATTGGAAAAAATAGTTATGAGGAAATTAAGCAAAAAATCGAGGCAGAAGAAATTGATGCAAGTATTATGATTGTAAAAGAGGAAAATCAAATAAAGATTCGATATATTGTAGAAAATGCCAACATGATGGCATCTGTGCCAGAAGATATTATTGCTGGAATCAATGCATTGTATACGAATTTGCAGATTGGAAAATTAGGTTTAACAGAAGAGCAGTTGCAATCGATTACACCGAATTTTGAATTCAGTTTAGAGCAAACAAGTGAAGAAGAAGCCAGTGGAAATATTTTTGCGATGATGGTAATGTCGATTGTATTATTTTATGCGATTTATTTTTGTGCGTATCAAGTTTCAAGTTCGATTACAACGGAAAAAACGTCAAAAATCATGGAAACATTAGTGACTTCTACCAGTCCAAGAACAATCGTATTAGGAAAGACAATTGGTATTGGTTTGGTTGGATTATTTCAAATGATTTTAATTGTAGCAACCGCTTTGATAAGTGCTAAATCTTGTTTGGATGAAGAACTATTAAATTCGGTATTGGATATGTCTAATGTTACGGTTTATTTAGGCGTTATTACGATGGTGTATTTTATATTGGGCTATTTTGCTTATGCTTTATTGTATGCATTAACTGGTTCAACGGTAAGCAAGCCAGAAGATATTCAGTCAGCTAATACACCAGTTGCACTTTTAGCAGTAATTGGATTTTATTTATCTTATTTTACCATGATGAACCCAACTAGCGGACTGAATGTATTTGCATCGCTATTCCCAATTTCTTCACCATTTTGTATGCCATTTAGAATTATGATGGGATTGGCAAGTGGAGCAGATGTTTTGATTTCGATTGCAATTTTGTTGGTAACGATTTTGGTTATTGCACAAATTGCCATTAAGATTTATTCAAGTGCGATTTTGAATTATGGAACAAAAATGAGTTTGAAAGATATTATCAATATTTATAAAGATAAACAAAATTAAGAAAGAATAGCAGAGTTTTCTGCTATTTTTTTGTGTAATGAACAAAAAAATAAAAAGATAGAAGCAATCAAATAATTTCATCAGAATAAAATAATTGCTAACGGACAACCTAATAAAAAGGAGAAAGTTATGTTCAAACCAACAGCAATTTATTTTGAGAAAAATATTGAAAATTATGATTTAGGAAAAATGTTATTGGAAAAATATAAAGAAGTTCCAAAAATTGAAATAGAAAATCATAATAATATTGAAGAAATGAGGAAAAAGAAAAATTCCGAATTTTTGAAAACGAAAAAGAATTTAATTATTGGGGTTCGTAAAACACATCAATTTGTGGAAAATCATAAAGTGTCAGATTATTTGGTGCCATACACTTCATCTGGTTGTACAGCAAGTTGTATGTATTGTTATTTGGTTTGTCATTATAATAAATGTGCGTATATGCGATTGTTTGTGAATCGTGAGCAGATGTTGGAAAAAATTATCAAAACGGCAAATCGTTCGGAGAAAGAATTGACATTTGAAATTGGAAGCAATAGTGATTTGATTTTGGAAAATACAATTACCAATAATTTAGTTTGGACGATTGAAAATTTTAAAAATGTTTCGAGCGGAAAATTAACGTTTCCAACAAAATTTTCTTTTGTGGATGATTTGCTTCCTTTGTCACATAACAAAAAAGTTATTGTTCGTATGAGTGTTAATCCAGAATATATAATTGAACATGTGGAATTTGGAACGTCGCGTTTAAAAGATAGAGTCGAAGCGATTAATAAATTGGTAGAGGCAGATTATGATGTGGGAATTTTAATTGCGCCTGTAATTTTTTTGGAAGATTGGAAAGAACAATATCATGAATTGATTGTATATTTACAAGAAATGTTAAGTGAAAAAGCCAAACAAAAAATCTTTTTTGAAGTCATTTTTATGACGTATAGTTATGTGCATAATGCGATTAATCAAGAAGCATTTGCAAATCCTATTCCATTATTTGACAAAACAAAAATGACAGGACGAGGGCGAGGAAAATATATGTACAAAACGGATTTGAGAAAAGAAGGAGAAATTTTCTTTCGAGAGGAATTAGGACGTTATTTTGAGAGAAATAAAATTTGGTATATTGTGTAAAAAAAGACCACCCAAGGTGTAAGTGATTTTTTGGGTGGTCTTTTTGTGAGCAAGTGCTCAGGAGGATGTTATCATGATGGTGTAATCCATCCGTTTCAATAAACCAGCTGCTTTTGCAAGAATGACTGGTCTATCTAAAATTTCATGAGACATCTTCGAGTGCAAAGTTCCCTTTCGATACCGATAAACAGATTTTCCACGAAAAGAATCTTGCAGGTTAATTTCGATGGAGCCTGAATCTTCCGGTCTTTCCGAAAGGATTGCATCAACGAGTTCTTTCACATTGCAAGGTGTATCTGGGATAACCTTGTAATGTTTTGTTCCGTCTGAGAGTTGTTCTTCAAGAAAATTTAGCATTTTGGTACCTCCTTTTGTGTAAATAATAATTGCTAAGCTAATTTATTATAGTAGAAAATTGACTAATCGTCAATAGGATTCTACAAATTTTTGATTGGGGAAACGGATATTTTTTGCAGGATAATGTGTGAAAAAGCATTGCATGTAAAAAGTTGACTTTTTATGTAAAATATGCTATAATATAAATATACAAGGGAAGTTTTTACAGAACGAAAGAAAAAGAGGTGATGTTTATGAATAGGAAAAAAGTCATTTTAATGGTAGGATTGGTAATATTTATTTGTGTTGTGCTATTTTTAGGATTTACCATTCGTAAAATGGTGATTTTGAATGGTTTAGCCAAAAAAGTAGAAACGTATGCAAAAAGTGATAATTACTACGAAAAAATCGTTAATGAGTCTGCTTCAACGAAAACGGTTACAGAATATTATTGCAAAGGCAATAATGCGGTATTGTTTTTGAATACTACGGTAAAAAGTACAGGGCAAACAAGAGTGTTGATGAATTATTATAAAGGAGAAAAGGCAAATTCGTATTTTAATGTAGGAGAACAAAAAGTTGCTATCTTAGATTCACAAGGCATTGGCAGATCAATGATTGTTGCTCTTGATTATGATGATGATTTGTGGCTATTATTCCAAATGGCAGCTACGATGTCGATTAGAACAGAAGAGTGGAACGATAAAGAATGCTATGTTGTAACATATGGACGAGGTTCTAATGAAACCGTAAATTATCATGAGAAAGAAACTGGTTTGCTAATAAAAGCAAAAGAGGGTACACAAACCGATGAAAATGGAAATACATCTGACTGCATGGTGGAATATACATATGAATTTGGAAATGTACAGGATAGCGTTTTTGTGGAGCCAGATTTGGCAGAATATAAAATAGAAGAATAAGAAATATGGAATAAAAAGAGCTGTTAGATGTTATGTCTAACGGCTCTTTTAAATATTAATGTTTTCTTAATGTTGGCTGGATTCTATTTACGAGCTTAGATTTGTGGCGTATAATGAAATTGTTAAAACAATATTGTGAAAGAAAGGGGATTTTATGGAAATATTGAGAGTGGAGAATTTGAGTAAAGTTTATGGAAAAGGCAGTACACAAGTAAAAGCAATTGATAATTTGTCTTTTAGCGTGAAAAAAGGGGAATTTGTGGCGATTGTAGGGGCGTCACGGAAGTGGAAAATCAACGCTTTTGCATTTGCTTGGTGGAGTTGATAGGCCAACGAGTGGAAAGGTTTTTATTGATGGAGAAGATATTTATCAATTGAATGATGATGAACTTGCTGTTTTTAGGAGGAGAAAAGTGGGATTGATTTATCAATTTTATAATTTGATTCCAATTTTGAATGTAGAAGAAAATGTAACTTTACCATTGAAATTAGATAATCGAGAAGTGGATGATAGGAAATTGAATGAATTGATAACATTACTTGGTTTGGAAAAGCGAAAAACGCATTTACCGAATGAATTGTCTGGAGGACAACAACAAAGAACATCGATTGCAAGAAGTATGATTACGAGTCCAGCAATTATTTTGGCTGATGAGCCAACAGGAAATTTGGATTCAAAGGCGAGTGATGAAATTGTGGCGTTGCTAAAAAAATCGAATGAAGAATATCAGCAAACGATTATTATGATTACGCATAATATGGAAATTGCAAATGTGGCAGACCGAATTTTGAAAATCGAAGATGGAAAATTGGTTTAGGGAGGTTTGAAAGGTGAATATTCTGAAACAGTTATCAATTAAAAGTTTGAAGTTGAATCGAAAAAGAACGATTAGTACGATGATTGGAATTATTTTGTCCTGCAGTTTGATTTGTGCAGTGGCAACAATGGTAACAAGTTTCCAAGCAACTTTGGTGGAAAATGCGGTGAATGAAACGGGATATTATCATTTGAAAATTTCAGATTTGACAGATGGCGATATAGAGGAGTTGAAAAAGAATTCGGAAATTAAAGAAATACAGGCAGGCTATGAATTGGGTTATGGCAAATTGGAAAAGGGACAGAATGAGAGTAAGCCATATTTGAAATTATATTCTATGGATAAAAAATTGTTTGAGTATTTGAAGTTTCATTTGGTAGAAGGAAGATTTGCGAGTCATGAAAATGAAGTTGTGATTAGTAAGCATATTCTTAAAAATGGGAAAGTAGATTATAAAATTGGTGATACGATTAAAATTGATGTGGGAGAGAGAAAAACGAATGCTGGAGAGGCGTTGGATTTTTCAAATCCTTATCATGCAGAAGAAGAACAGTTGGTGGATACGAAGAATTATGAATTTACGGTTGTTGGAATTATGGAAAGACCAGAATATAGTTTTGAGGCGTATTCTGACCCAGGTTATACGGTGATTACGACGAATCAAAATGGAGGAAAGAAACAGGCGTATCTTTCGTTGAAAAATCCGCGAAGTTATAAGGAAACTATTCCAGAAATTTTGGGTGTTTCGGATTATAGTCAGTTGCAAATGGGAGATTTGAAGTATGAAAATTATGAACTGAATACGGAACTTTTAAGGTGGGAAGCGTTTGCTTTTGCTGATAGTACTGTTTCGATGCTTTATAGTGTGGCTGGTGTTGTAATTTTTATTATTATTTTTACGAGTGTTTTTTGCATCCGAAATTCGTTTGCGATAGCAACGACTGAAAAAATGAAGATGTATGGGATGTTAGCAAGTGTTGGCGCTACGAAAAAACAGATTAGAAAAAGTGTTATTTTTGAGAGTTTATTGTTGGGAATGGCGGGAATTCCAGTTGGCATTTTGTCTGGTATTTTAGCAGTAATTGTACTGATTAAAATTGTAAATAATATTTTGGGTGAATTTTTGCTAGCACATGTGGATGGAATTGTGGTGAATATTTCGTTATTGCCAATTGGATTAACGGTTTTGCTTGGTATGATTACAATTTATTTATCAGCTATTTCGTCTGCGAGAAAGGCAAGCAAAGTGAGTCCAATTGATTTGGTGAGAAATGCAAATGAAGTAAAAATCAAAGGTAAAAAATTGAGAACCCCAAAAGTGATTCAAAAGGTGTTTAAGATTGGTGGTGAATTGGCGTATAAAAATTTGAAAAGAAGCAAGAAAAAATATCGTACAACGGTAATTTCGTTGGCAGTGAGCATTTTCATTTTTATTACGATGAATAGCCTTTTAACGAATATGTTTGATTTGACAGGGAATTATTATGAGGATTATGAATATAATATTTCGATTTATTGCAATGGCACGAGTCAGGAGGATGTGGAAAAAATTACGAAGCTTGGCTATATTGAGGAAAGTTTTGTTTTGTATCAAAGTGAAGAATATATGAAAATTAAGGATTTGAGTAAGATTTGTGAAATTCCAGAGCTTGAATTGCAAGAAGATGGCTATTATGATGAAGAAAGTGGTGAATTTATTGAATCGGGAGAAGGAAAAGTAGCAAATTTAAAAGTAGTTGCTTTGGATAATGAGACTTTCCAGAAATATTGCAAAAAGGCAGGTTTAAAACCAGAAAAGGTAAAGAAAACGGGAATTTTGTGTGATACGTATTTATATTATGATGATGCTGGCAGACAAGTTGAAATGAGAAGATATAATTATTCTGCGGGAGAGACAATCATAGGAAAAATGGCCGAAGAAGAAACCAAGTTGACAATTGGGGCAGTTACAGATGTACGTCCTTATGGATTGGAAAAGTCGTATTATTCGGATGGCTGTTTGGTAGTTAATTTAGAGGAATTTGAGGAGATGAAATTTGCTCCAGTAGAGGTTAGCATACAATCGAATAGCACAGATGATTTGATTGAAGAATTGGAAAATTTGAAGTTGGAGGATATTGGTTATTCGAATTTGGAAGAATCGGCTAGAGCGGAAAAGGCAATGGCTTTGGTTGTAAAAATATTTTTGTATGGATTTATTACGGTAATTACGTTGATTGGAGTGACGAATATTTTTAATACAATTACTTCGAATATGGAATTAAGACAGAAAGAATTTGCGATGCTAAAAAGTATTGGGATGACGAAAAAAGAATTTAATCGTATGATTCATTTGGAAACGATTTTCTATTCATCGAAAGCACTTGTTTATGGAATTGTGATGGGAATATTGGGAACGTTTGGGTTGTATAAGGCATTTTCTGTGAAAATTCAAACAGGGATGTATTTGCCATTAAAGCCAATTGGAATTTCAATTGTTGCAGTATTTGTGTTGGTATTTGTGATTATGAAATATTCGATGGCAAAAATTAATCGTCAAAATACGATTGAAACGATTCGAAATGAAAATATTTAGAAAGAGAAATGAATTGTTAGAAATAGCAATTCATTTTTTTTGGGAAAATTTGGGGAAAGCACTTGTAATTTGGAAAAGAATATGTTAGGATTTTAATACAAAATATAGAAGAAAGGAGGAAAATATGGAAGAAAAGTTAGTAAAAATTTTGAATGAAATGAATAAGAAATTCAATGAACTTGACCAAAAATTAGATAGGAAATTTAATGAACTTGATGATAAAATCACGGAAGTGAGAGAACAACAATGTTTATTTGAACAGGAATATGGCACAAAAATTGATGCTATTTTTGATGCAGTTACTTTAGAATTAGACAAAAATTTAGAAAAGTCTGAAAAAATTCGCAAGATAGAAGGAAGAATGGATAGGACAGAAGCGAATATGTTTAGTTATGAAAAAAGAATTTCAAATCTTGAATTAAATCATTAATATTTTATTCTAAAAAATTCAAAGAAAAGAGAGCATACACATTATTTTTATAGTAAAAGTAATCTGTATGCTCTCTGTTTTAATGTTACAAAAGTGTAAGTTTTTTATGATTAATATATACTTTAAAAAAAAATGGTGTTATAATTCAGATGATAAATGCTAATTTATAGTGAGATTATTATTAAAAGGAATAAGGAAAGGAATAAAAAATGGAAGAAAAAGAAATTGATAGAATCTTGAATCCAAAAAGAAAATTGCTAATTTTATTAGTTATTTATTTGAGCATTGCTTTTGTATTTATTGGATTGGTTTTTTGGGCACGATTTAGAAATAAAGAAGAAGCGGTGAATATTTCTGAACTTGTCTTAAGTGATGGTGAAAACGCTGGGAAATGTGTTAAAGTAGAGATTGATACTTTACCGATATTATTGACGCCAATTTCAAAAAAAGAAACGCAATTTTATTATATAACAGATGTTAATAATAGAAGATATGTTGTAAATTTATCCAATGAAACATTTAAAAATATAAGTGGAACAATAAATACAGAAACAGGAAAACTTGATACGATTTATCAGTTAGAAGGTATTTTGAATAATATGGATGATGAAATAAAAAAATTTGTATTAGCAAATGATGATAAAATATTTGACGGGAATGAATTAAATTCTGAGAATTTTTCAGAACATTTGGGAACATTTTATATAAAAGAAAATTCTGTAAGCAGAAGGATGATTACATTATATACATGTTCAGCACTTTTTGGAGTATTTTTTCTTATTTTAGCTTTGGGCTATTTATTGCCTGGTATTTTAAAAGCAAATAAAAGATTAAAAAATCAAGAATTGATGGAGGAATTAAGAACAGAATTACAAAATTTGACAGATACGCCTTATAAAAAACAACATGTATATTTAACGAGAAATTATATTGTTTTTGGTGTGCAAGCAATGAAATATGATGAGATTGCTTGGGGATATATAGAGGAAGAAAAAAAGTATGAAATGACGGTTGGAAAAAATTTGATAGTTCATGACCAAGATGATAAAAAATATATGATTGCTTCTGTTTCTGGAAATAAGAATAATATTCTAGATGATATTCTAGCGGATATAAGTAGTAGAAATGCGAATATAAAGATTGGCTGTCTTGAAGAAAATCAGAATCTTTTGAAAAATAGAAAAAGTAGAGTAAGCTATTTGATAAAATAAAAACGGAGGTAAAAATGCAAAAAATATTAATTGTCGAAGACGACGAAAAATTGCGAAATGAGTTAGAAATATTTTTAAACCATAATGGTTATCAAGCAGAATCACTAAAGAAATTTGATTGCACGATACAAGATATTTTACAGGTTCATCCAGATTTACTTTTGCTAGATATTAATTTGCCTAATGCAGATGGAGAATTTATTTGCAAGGAAATTCGCAAACAATCTGAAATGCCGATTATTATTATAACCAGTAGAGATAATGAAATTGATGAATTAATTTCTATTAATTATGGCGCTGACCATTATGTTACAAAGCCATTTAATATTCAAATTTTGCTAGCTAAAATTGCTTCAATTTTGCGAAGAACAAATGTGGAAATTAGCAATCAAGATAAAATTGATTGCAAAGAATTTATTTTAAATATTTCCAAAAGTACAATCATAAAAGAAAATAGGGAAATTGAATTAACCAAAAATGAGCTAAAAATATTGCGATATTTAGTGGAACAACGTGAAAAAATTGTTTCCAGAGAAGAAATTATGGAGCGTTTGTGGGATACGGACAGTTTTATTGATGATAACACGCTAAGTGTGAATATCACAAGACTGCGCAATAAATTAGAAGAGTTGGGATTGAAGGAATTACTAGAAACAAAACGTGGACAGGGTTATATGCTAAAAAGGGGAGAAAATTAATGAATTTTAAAGAGTTTTTAAAAGATAAAATATTATTTTTAATTTTATTTTTGTTGGGACTCTTAGCAATCGAAATATTTTTGATTCCTTATCCATTTGCCAATTTTATTAAAATTTATATTCCAGTTAGCTTGCTTTTTTTGGTGATAATTAGTTTGATGATAGAATATTTTACTAAGCGAAAATTTTATCAAAATATTTCTCAGATTATGGAGGAATTAGAGGAAAAATATTTGATTACAGAGATTATAAAAAAACCTGATTTTGTGGAAGGAAAATTGTTCAAAATTTGGCTAGAAGAAATTGATAAATCAATGTATGAAAATGTGAATCGTTATAAATATTTAACGCAAGATTACAAAGACTATATAGAGCTTTGGATTCACGAAATCAAAACACCGATTGCAACCAGTAAAATGGTAATTGAAAATAATAAAAATGCAGTGACCAAAAGTATTGATGAAGAATTAGACAAAATCGAAAATTATATTGAGCAAGCTTTATTTTATGCACGTAGTAACACGGTGGAGAAAGATTATTATATTAAGAAAGTTTGTTTAAAGGAAATTGTAAATGAAAGCATTAAGAAAAATAAAAATGCTTTGATGCAAGAAAAAATAAAGATTCAGCTTTCTGATTTAGAGGAAATAGTAAATACAGATAGCAAATGGATTGTTTTTATTCTGAATCAGATTTTGCAAAATAGTTGCAAATATCATAAGCCAGAAAAGGATTTGACAATTGAAATTTTTGCAAAAGTAGGAAAAGAAAATGTGACTTTATCTGTTAAGGATAATGGAGTTGGTATGAAAAATAGCGAGATTTCACGTGTTTTTGAAAAAGGTTTTACGGGAACGAATGGAAGAAAGTCAAATAAAAAATCAACGGGAATTGGACTGTATTTATGTAAAAAATTATGCGATAAATTAGGAATTGGAATTGAGGTTGATTCGGTTGAAGAGGAAGGAACAGAAGTAAGATTGGTGTTTCCGATTGGGAGTTATAGTAATTTTTAGTCGTTGACATTTTATGTGAAATATGCTATAATTATTGAAAACCCTGTTGTATCAATATCAATAATTATTGGAATTAAAACCTGCTTTTTGAAATACACATTAAAGGAGAGACAGAGTATGGAAGTTATATTTTATGTGTCACTTGTTGTTGCTGCCATTTTGACGGTGTGTTATTTGGGATTTTATATTGTCAAGAGAAAAAAGATAAATGTTCGCATCGTTTTGACTTTTGTTATGGCTATTATCGGTATTAGTTGGATTTTTTCGGATAATTATGTACTGAAAACAATGCAACCTGCGAGAAACGTCATTTACTTTATTGTGTGGCTTTTCTACTTTATTGTAGAATGGGTTGATTCTCGGAGAAATGACGAAGACGATGAGGATGGTGAGAACCTAAAAAACTAGACTGATATAAAACAGGGAAAATCAAGAGGCTGGTTTTGGAAAAGATGAAGAAGTTTTTCATCTTTTTCTTTTTTGCCCAAAATACAATATGCCATAAAAACAATTTCTTTGATACAAGGTATTTTTATGCCTTTAAAAAATCCCTAAGAATCCCTTAAATCGATTATTTGGAAATTTTAATCATTTATCATTAAAATTTTAAAAAAGTGGATTAAAATCGATTTTATAAGTTTATGGAAAAGAATTGAAATTTATTAAAAAATGTATTATAATAATAACTATCTTATGTTGCAAAATGAAATATGTATCAAGAGGAGGCAATTTATGTCAAAAAAATTTGATGTGATGTACGGCATTATAAAATATACTATAGTGTTGGACGAATCAAACAAGCTTTATGCCATGCGGGTAGGAGAGACCAAATGTTTTGAAACAGAATATCTCCGAAAGGAAATTTCTCAGAAAGCGCTAAAAGATTTCTTTAAGTGCTTGCTATTGGCAAAACCAGAGCAGTTTGTGGAACTGTATTGCATCTTAAAACAAAATGATGCAGAAATCTTTGCTTATGCGCATGAACTTTCCTGTGAAATGAGAGATTTTTTCACGAAACTGACCGAAGGGTGATTTCAATTAAGGAGGCAAAATGGGCGGTAGTACATAAAATCAAAGATTATTGTGCGGAACTTGTAAAAAATGAATAATTTCAATTGATGCATGAAAAGGAAAAAATTCGGATTGCCAGAAATTTTGGCGGTTCGGATTTTTTTGTAATCTTACAAAAATGTAAGGTTTTCGTCACGAAAATCGATAGCAATGCCGAGAAAAATAGAGTATAATGGAAACAAGTTGAAAGGAGTTTTGAGGAATGGAAAAAATTTTGCAAGTAAAAAATATTGAAAAATTTTATGGAAGTAAATCAAATTTGACAAAAGCGATTGATAATATTAGTTTTGATGTGGATAAAGGAGAATTTGTTGGTATCATGGGAGCTTCACGGAAGTGGAAAAACCACACTGCTAAACTGTATTTCCACAATTGATAGGGTAACTTGTGGACACATTATCATCAATGGAGAAGATATTACCAAACTAAAAGGAAATCGTTTAAACAAATTTAGACGTGAAGAGCTCGGTTTTATTTTCCAAGATTTTAATTTGTTGGATACACTAACAGCCTATGAAAATATTGCGTTAGCATTAACTATTCAAAAAGTCAACCCAAACGAGATTGACCAAAGAGTAAATAACATAGCTAAACAGTTAGGAATTCAGGAAATATTAAAAAAATATCCATACCAAGTTTCTGGTGGACAAAAGCAAAGAATTGCGTCTAGTAGAGCCATGATTACAAATCCGAAATTGGTGCTAGCAGACGAACCAACAGGTGCTTTGGATTCCAAATCAGCAAGGCAATTATTGGAAAATTTTGAATCGTTGAATCAAACGAACCAAGCTACTATTTTAATGGTTACACATGACGCTTTTACAGCATCGTATGCAAATCGAATTTTATTTATTAAAGATGGCAAGATTTTCAATGAATTAATCAAAGGAAAAGATACAAGAAAACAATTTTTTGAGAAAATTATTGAAGTGCAGACACTTCTTGGAGGTGATTTGAATCATGTTATTTAAGTTGTCTTTTCAAAATATGAAAAAAAGTATAAAAGATTATAGCATTTATTTTTTGACTTTGGTTTTAGGTGTGGCAATTTTTTATATGTTCAATTCATTAGATAGTCAAGAAGCAATGCTGAAAGTTTCTAGTTCTACTAAGGAAATTATAAAATTGATGGTTAGTATGTTGGGACTGGTTTCTGTTTTTGTGGCAGTAGTTTTGGGATTGTTAATTGTGTATGCCAATCATTTTTTAATTAACAGGCGAAAGAAGGAATTTGCTATTTACATGACACTTCGGAATGGGAAGAAGGCAAATTTCTAAAATTATTTTGTGTGAAACGGTTTTTATTGGAATCATTTCACTTGGTGTTGGCTTAGTGGTTGGGATATTTGGTTCGCAATTTATGTCTATTTTGGTTTCGAAATTGTTTGAAGCGGATATGAGTAAATTTGAGTTCGTTTTTTCAAAAGCGGCTTGTGTTAAAACATGCCTATATTTTGCAGTAATGTATTTAGCGGTGGCTATTTTTAATACAGTTACGATTTCACGTTATAAATTAATCAATTTATTAAATGCAATGAAGAAAAATGAAAAAGTGAAAATGAAAAATCCATTTTTGTCGATTGTTGTGTTTGCGATTGCTTCTGGAATATTGGGATATTCGTATTGGAAAGTAACAGCTGATGTTCGTTCATTAAATACAGCCAATAAAACATTTTTTGTTATTTTGCTGGGAATTGTTGGAACAATTTTGGTATTTTGGTCGCTATCAGGATTTATTTTGAGTGTCGTGAAGGCTAATAAAAATCTTTATTTAAAAGATGTAAATATGTTTGTTTTAAGACAAATTAATAATAAGATTAATACAATGGTTGTTAGTATGAGTGTAATTTGTTTGATGTTGTTTGTGACAATTACAGTTTTGTCATCTAGTTTGGCACTTAGAAATACAATGCAACGAGATTTATTAGAAATGACACCAGTGGATTTGAATTTATACAAAATAGCAAATTTGCCAGAAAAATCACACTTACGGAAAAGAAACGATTTATACAGAAGCACAAAGACAAGATTCTCGAATTACAATAGAAGAAACGTTGCAAAATAATGGGTTAGATAGAAATATTTTGAAGGATACAATAGAAATTCCGATTTATGCTGGTTCAGAATTGACATGGGAAAAATTTTTCGGAGAAGAAGTAGGAAGTATCAAAGAAGTATTTCCATTGTTACAATTTAAAACCGCAGAGCAAATTATTAAAATTTCAGATTATAATAAAATAGCAAGACTATATGGGAATGAAGAATATGAATTAGAAGATGATGAATATATTATGTTGTGTGATTTCGAAAATATGAAAGAATTGAGAAATAAGGTTTTGAAGAAAGGAAATCATGTGATAGAAGTTGCAGGAAAACAATATATTTCGAAATATTCAGAATGTAAAAGTGGATTTATTGAGATGTCGACAAGTCATGTGAATACAGGAATTATTTTGGTGCCAGATAGTTGTGCTGTAACAGATGAAATGAAAGAACGAGCCTTTTTGGTGGCTAATTATAATGCAGATACAGAAGAAAAAAGGGAAGAAATTGAAGCAATTTTTACAAGTAGTGATTCTGGTTTTATCCAAAATTTATCGAATCAAGGGTTAGAAATAGATGGTGTTACGAAAATTAAAATTATTGAATCAAGTGTTGGCTTAGCGACGATTGTTACATTTATTGCCATTTATTTAGGAATTATATTTTTAATTGCAAGTTCTGCTATTTTGGCATTAAAACAATTGACAGAAAGTTCAGATAATAAGCAAAGATACACCATTTTGCGAAAAATTGGTTGTGATGAAAAAATGATTCAGAAAGCATTGTTCAGGCAAATTGGAATCTTTTTTATGACACCACTAATTTTGGCAATCATTCATTCTGTTTTTGGAATTCAGTTTGCGTTATCTATGTTAGCAGGCATAGCAGATAAGAAAGATTTATTACCTTCTATTATTGCCACAATTTTGGTTATGGGAGCTATCTACGGAACTTATTTTATGGCAACTTATTGGGAAAGTAAAAATATTATTCGTGAAGAATAGATTTGACTTTTTTTAATAAATATGGTAAAAATATATAAAGTTTATTTTGTAGTTAGGTGTAAATTTTGTGGGAATCTTAAAGAAGGAGGAATGCTTTATAGGAAAAAGAGAAATACGTGTTTTGAATGGAAGAAAAGTAAGAGCATGTAAGACAGGTACTCTTATCAACAAAAATTTAGAAAAGATAAGCTTATCACTTTGTAAGTGTTCTAGCAATACTCGAATTAAAGGACCATCTGAAGATATTTTGATTGGATAATCAGAGATTAAAGTAGGATCCTAAAATAGGAAGCAAAATCCAAAATTCCAGTGAAAATCACTGGAATTTTTGGTTGTAAAATTTGTTTTATGAAAATATTTAGAAATCGAATTTTTTTATTTTTTCAGAATATAGATGAATTGGAGGAAAATATGAAATTAATAGAAATCATTTTAATAAGCATAGCACTTGCTATGGACGCATTTGCTGTTTCCATTTGTAAAGGGTTATCGATGCATAAAATGAATTGGAAAAAAGCAATCACAATTGGGTTATATTTTGGCGGATTTCAAGCTATGATGCCAATGCTTGGTTTTTTTCTAGGAAGTAAATTTGAAACCGTTGTAACAAGCATCGACCATTGGATTGCATTTATTTTATTATCCATAATTGGTGGAAATATGATAAAAGAATCCTTTGAAACAAGTGACGAAAACTGCAATGATGATATGCGTTTCAAAACGATGGTAATGCTTGCAATTGCTACGAGTATCGATGCTTTGGCAGTAGGAATTACGTTTGCTTTTTTGAAAGTGAATGTGGTTTTGTCGGTTAGTTTTATTGGTGTGATTACATTTGGATTGTCTGTGCTAGGTGTAAAAATCGGAAACCGATTTGGTAGCAAGTATGAAAATAAGGCAGAATTGGTTGGTCGGATGTATTTTGGTCATCATGGGAATGAAAATTTTGTTGGAGCATTTAGGAATTTTATAAATGAAAAAATAAGTATATGCCTCTCTTTTTCCGCATAAATTTAAGGAAAAGGGAGGTTTTTTCATGCAAAATAATATTTTGAAGTTAAAAAGAAGAATGTTAATTATTTTAATTGGTGTAGTAGTGGCAAGTGTGATTTTGATTGGGCATACGGCGTATATTCAATTTGTGCGAGGAGAGGAATTGCAAATGAAGGCATACGGACAGCAAAGCTCCAAAAGAACGGTTACAGCAAGTCGAGGGACAATTTATGACCGAAGCGGAGAAAATATTTTGGCACAAAGTAGTACCGTTGAAACCGTAACGGTAAATCCAGTCAATATCGCGGTGGAAAATAAGGAAAAAGTTGCAAGAATTTTAGCGGATATTTTTGAACTCGATTATGACAAAATTTTAAAACGAGTGAGCAAAAATAGCTCTATTGAAACCATTGCTAAAAGGGTAGAAAAAGAAAAAACAGATGAACTTAGAAAATGGATGCAAGCTAATAATATTTATAGCGGAATCAATATTGATGAAGATACCAAGCGATTTTATCCAGAAGCAAGTTTAGCATCTCATATAATTGGATTTTGTGGAAGTGATAATCAAGGTTTAGATGGAATTGAAGCAAAATATAATGATATTTTAACAGGGCAAAATGGTTCTATTTCTAAAATGATTGATGCCAAAGGCAATAATTTTGGAGAGGAAGGCGAAAATTATCAAGAACCAACTACAGGAAATGATTTGGTTTTAACAATTGATAAAAATATTCAAGCCATTGTAGAAAAATATTTGGAAGATGCTTGTATTGATAATGTGTGTACAGATGGTGGAAATGTGATTATGATGGATCCACGAAATGGAGATATTTTAGCAATGGCAACCTATCCATTTTATGATTTGAATCATCCGTATGAAGTGACTAATCCAGAATTAAAACAGGTTTGGGATTTGCTGGATCAGGCACAAAAGTCGGAGAGTTTGCAAGGAATGTGGCGAAATAAGGCGATTGCAGATACCTATGAGCCAGGTTCTACGTTTAAATTGGTAACAACTGCGGCATCTTTGGAAGAAGGAATTGCGGAAACGGATAGAGCGGGAGCGTATTGCTGTACAGGAGGAATTGAAATTGCGGGGGTTCGTATTAAGTGTTGGCGTTATTATCGACCACATGGTTCGGAATCTTTGAGAGAAGCTTTAATGAATTCGTGTAATCCAGTATTTATTGGGTTGGGACAGAAAATTGGAGTGGAAAAGTATTATGATTATTTGGAGAAATTTGGCTTTTTGAAAAAAACAGGAATTGATTTGTATGGGGAGGCTAAAAGTATATTTTTAACAGAAGAAAAGGTTGGACCAGTAGAACTTGCGACCATTAGCTTTGGGCAACGTTTTGAGGTAACACCAATTCAGATGATTACGATGGTTTCTACTATAGCAAATAAAGGAATGTATGTACAACCACGTTTAGTAAAACAAATCAAAAATTCGGAAACTGGTGAAATGCAAGAAGTTCAACCAATATTTGGAGAACAAGTTATTTCAGAGGAAACAGCAGGAAATGTACTTAGTATGATGACTTCTGTGGTTGGTGAAGGAACGGGAAAAAATGCAAAAGTGCTTGGTTATAATGTTGGTGGAAAAACAGGAACTTCGGAGGATGGTGTAAATACGAATAAGTATGTAACGTCGTTTATTGGCGTTGCGCCGACGGATAATCCGCAGGTTACGATTTTGGTAACATTGTATAATCCGACTGGTGAGGGAGGGCATCAAGGAGGTGGCGTTGCAGCACCAGTTGCAGGGAAAATATTAAATGAGGTGATTCAGTATTTGGGGATAGAGCCGACAGAGGAAGTTGAAGAAGAGCTATGAGTGGATAAGTACAATCGATAGAAAAGAATAAAAATTGAAGAATTATTCTTGAGTGAAAGAAAAAGATATGATATAAAATAAGAGACAATTAGAATAAAATACATACCATTGAAGAAGGATAGAAAGGGAGAATAAATGGCAATCATCCAAATAGAAAATTTGACATTTAGCTATCAAGGTGCTCTAAACAATATTTTTGAACAGGTTTCATTTCATCTTGATACCAATTGGAAACTTGGTTTAATTGGTAGAAATGGAAAAGGAAAAACTACTTTTTTAAAATTGTTATTAGGAAAATATGAATATCAGGGAACGATTTCAAAAAATATGGAATTTGACTATTTTCCATTTGAAGTAAAAGACAAAGAAAAAATGGCAATTGAAATTGTAAATGAAATAGTACCTAATGTAGAAGATTGGGAAATTATAAAAGAACTTAGTTTGCTTCAGGTGGAACCAGAAATACTTTATCGAGATTTTAATTTGCTAAGTGGTGGCGAACAGGTAAAAGTTCTTTTAGTTAGTTTATTTCTAAAAGACAATCATTTTTTACTAATTGATGAGCCCACCAATCATTTAGACTCTGAAACTAGAAACCATTTAATCCAATATTTAAAAAAGAAAAAAGGTTTTATTGTAGTTTCACACGACCGAAATTTTTTAGATGAAGTTGTTGACCACATTATTTCGATTAATAATTCGAATATTCAAATCCAAAAAGGAAATTTTTCTTCTTGGCAGGAAAATAAAAAGGCACAAGATAATTTTGAATTAACCCAAAATGAAATCTTAAAAAAAGATATTCATCGCCTAGAAATCGCTTCCAAAAACACAGCTAACTGGTCAGACAAAATCGAAAAATCAAAATACAATACAACCAATTCAGGTTCAAGTATTGATCGAGGTTACGTTGGACATCAGTCCGCTAAAATGATGAAAAAATCAAAAGTAATGGAAAAAAGGATTGAAAAATCAATTGCACAAAAATCCACCTTATTAAAAAATATTGACCGAAATGATGCACTAAAAATGGTACCCATCGAACCAAAACAAAAAGTTTTAATCCTAGCAAAGGATTTTCAAATAAAATATTATCACCAACCAATATTTAAACCATTATCATTTGAAATAAAGAATGGAGACCGCGTTGCTGTGACAGGAAAAAATGGTATTGGAAAATCGAGTTTATTGAAAGAAATACTAGGAAATTCGATTGAATATCAGGGAACGTTTAGTTTAGCAAACGATTTAAAAATTTCCTATGTTTCACAAAGTACCGAAGATTTGAAAGGAAATTTAAGAGAATTTGCAAACCAAAATAAAGTAGACGAAAGTATTTTCAAAGCAATGCTAACCAAAATGGGGGTACCTAATTTGGAATTTGACAAAGATATTCGTCAAATGAGTGAAGGACAAAAGAAAAAGGTTCTATTAGCCAAAAGCATTTCCGAATCAGCTAATCTCTATATTTGGGATGAACCGTTGAATTATATTGATATTTTAACAAGAGTACAAATAGAAGAGATGATTTTAAAAAATAAACCAACCCTCATTTTTGTAGAGCATGACGAAACATTTATCAAAAATATTGCAACTAAAATAATAGCGCTACAAGAAAATAAATCTTGCCAATAGAAGGATTTATTGTTATAATCAATAAAAATTAAAGTACAAAGGAGAAACTTTGGATGAAAAAAGTGTATAAAAAAAATCAAAAAGGTATTACATTAATAGGTCTAGTTGTAACCATAATTGTTTTATTAATCCTGGCAGGAGTTAGTTTAAGACTTGTAACGGGAAATAATGGAATTTTAAAAAGAGCGGAAAATGCAGTTACCAGCTCCAATGATGCGAATGACAAAGAAGAAATAGAACTAGCAATTTCAGCATTATCAATTGCCTATTACGATAATTTTGAAACAAATCAAAATGAAACCTTCAAAAATTTCATCCTAAAAAAATGCGAAAATGAAACGATTCCAACGGATACAGGCGGAAATTTAAAAACCAACAATGGAAAATTAATCTACACAAATTCAAAAGGAGAAACCAAATATGTCGAATTACTAGACAATGGAAGTATCGCAAAAATAGATTCCCTTACCAATTCTACAGAATCATTAAACGTAATTTATATGATTGGTGATGGTATGGGAAAAAATCATATTAAAGCCGCTGAAATTAACAAAGGTTCTCCAATTTATATGCAAACCATACCAAATCAAACCGATGTTACAACGTATTCCCTTTCGGTTAGTCAATATGGTGAATATGCAACCGATAGCGCCGCTGCAGCGACTGCATTAGCAACGGGTGTTAAGACAATAAATTACTATGTTGGAAAAGACGAAAATCAAAATAATGTCCAAAATTTAACAGAATATGCGCATTCAATTGGAATGAAAACAGGAACAATTTCCACACAAACCATCTGTCATGCAACGCCAGCAGGCTTTACAACTCATGCAAGCAATCGAAATAATTATTCTACAATTGCAGAGCGTCAAGTAACAGAGCAAGAAGTGGATTTAATGTTAGGTGGCGGACAGCAATATTATGATTCTTTAACAGAACAGATGTTAGCGCATGAATATAATTATATTACAGACTTTTCCGAATTATCTAAATACAATAAAAACCAAAAAGTAATTGGAGCATTTTCTTGGGGAAGAATGACACAAGACAGCAGTAATGGCAGTCCAATAAATGCAGAACCAAGCCTTGTTCAAATGACGCAAGCAGCATTTTCAAGATTAGAAAATGAAAACGGATTTTTAGTCATGATAGAAGGTTCTGATATTGATACGTATTCTCACATTTATGACAGAAGCATGACCAACATGTTAAACGAACTGTATGCTTTTGACAATGCTATAAAAGTAGCTATGGATTACGTAGATACGCATCCGAATACGATATTAATTGTTACAGCAGACCACGAAACAGGCGGTTTAAATTTAGAAAATGTAACAACAAAAGAACAATTAACAGATGATTTATTCACAAATTATAATCATACCAACGAAAACGTTATGGTTTATGCTTATGGAAGAGACACAGAGCAATTAACCAATCATGGGACAATTGATAATACAGACATTCATAATTTTATAAAACAAAAATTACAAGCATCCAATGAATCATAAAAAGAATTGGAATAAAAAACTTTCGTTATAGGAAAACTAGATAAAAACGAAAAGGAAAAAAGAGATGTTATATGAAATAATAAGAATGATAATTGGATTTATTTTGCTCATTAAAGGAGCCGATTTCGTAGTAAAAGGCGCAAGTAATATTGCCAAAAAATTTCATTTATCAGAAATGTTGATTGGAATTATCGTGGTAGGAATTGGTACCTCACTTCCAGAAATCATTGTAACCGTAAAATCTAGTTTAACAGGCAATACAGACATTATTATTGGAAATTCCATTGGAAGTTGTATTTGCAATTTATTGTTGGTGATTGGAATTGCTAGTATTTGCAATCCGCTAAAAATTGACAATAAAGTGTTGCAAGTTCATTTGCCAGCCTCTGTGTTTAGTATTTTAATGCTAGCTACTTTTTGTAATTTTGGAGCAGGAAATCAGATTGTAAGCAAAGCAGAAGGATTGGTATTATTGCTTTTTGCAATAGCGTATATTGTTTATACAGTTTATGAAGACAAAGAAGAAACGCAGGAAAATAGCGAATCAAAAATAAGTTTCGGACGAATTGTGATATATTTATTATTCGGTGTAATAGGTTTAAAATTTGGCGCTGATTTTGTGGTGGATGGAGCTGTTGCAATAGCTGAATTTTTTGGCGTTCCAGAAAGTATTATTAGTATGACAGTAGTGTCGATTGGGACTTCTTTGCCAGAAATTGTAACTTGCATTATCGCAACACTTGAAAAAGAAAGCGATTTAGCCATTGGAAATGTCATTGGTTCCAATATATTCAATATTTGCCTATTACCAGCCATAGGAGCCATAATTGCTCCAATTCACTATGACGTTATCTTCAACCAATCCTTAATCTTTTTACTATTAATTACGATTTATTTACTTGTTTTTGATTTATTTAAAAACAAACGAATGATTAGTAAACATCATGGAATTGTCTTTGTTTTGTTATTTTGTTTGTATGTGAGTTGTTTGTTTTAAAAAAATAGCCCAACTTTTACAAATTCTCCTGTGATGCAACTGTGCTTGCATCGCAGGAGGATTTTTTGTTGCAATTTTGATAAAAAATGGATTTCCTTCCAGTTTTCGCTTGTAATTTCTCAAAATTCGTTATATAATAACCAAATAAGAAACGAAAAATAGGAGGAAAGAATATGGCACAGATTACAAGAGACGAAATCGTCCATATAGAAAAGCTAGCAATGCTTAATTTATCCGAACAGGAGATTGATAATTATACAAAAGACATGCAAGAAATTCTAAATTATGCTGAAATAATCAATAATATCGATACATCCAATACAGACGAAACCATTGCTACAACGGAACAATTCAACAAATTCAGAAAAGACGAAGTGATTCCTTCCAAAACGAGAGAGAATTTACTTCAAAATGCACCAAGTCAAGTAGAAGGCATGTTTCAAATTCCAAACGTAATAAATTAGGAGGAGAAAGATATGAGAATCGGAATCGATATCGATGATACCATAGCAGATACCTATGAAGTTACATTTGCTTACGCTCAATATTATACAATTCATGATTTAGGAAGAAGTGGCGAAATCGAAAATCATGTTGACAATCATCATTTTTATGCGAAAAGCATGCATAATTGGAACGATGAAGAAGACGCCGATTTTTGGGATACGTATTATGAAAAAATAAAAGATGTAAAACCATTTACTTTGGCAGTAGAAACAATTAAGCAATTGAAAGAAGAGGGAAACGAAATTATCTTAATTACAGCTAGATGGCAAGCAAAAAATTTTGCTATTGAACAAGTCACTTTGGAATGGTTAGAAAAAAATCACATTCCTTATGACGATGTTGTAATTATCAGAGATGGCAAAGCCAAAGTAGCTCTTGAAAAAAAGTTAGATTTATTTATCGATGACAGTTTCAAAAATTGTCAAGATGTTGCCAATGTCGGTATCAAAACATATCTTATGCAATCGAGAACCAATCAAGGATTGGAAGCGGAAAATATAACCAGAGTCTATTCTTGGTCAGATATTTACAACCGAATCAAAAAGGAGGAAAAAGATTAAATGGAACTTTATGAATTAACTGTACATGAATTAATAGAAAAATTGCAAAAAGGAGAAACAACCTCAGAGCAAATTACCAAAAATTATTTTGATAGAATCAAAGAAAAAGATGGACAAGTCAAAGCCTATGTTTCTACCTTAGAAGAACAAGCCATGACAAAAGCAAAGCAAGTTGATGAAGACAGAAAAGCTGGAAAAAAACTTAGCCAATTTGCTGGAATTCCAATTGGAATCAAAGATAATATGTGTATCAATGGTACACGAACAACTTGTAGCTCTAAAATGCTTGAAAACTTTGTTGCACCTTATAATGCAACGGTCATTGAAAAATTAAATGCAGAAAATATGATTTATCTTGGAAAATTAAATATGGACGAATTTGCAATGGGAAGTTCAACCGAAAATTCAGCTTTTTTCCCAACGCATAATCCTTGGGATTTATCAAGAGTGCCAGGTGGTTCGTCAGGAGGCAGTAGTGCAGCAGTTAGTGCAGATATGGCACCATGGGCTTTGGGAAGTGATACAGGAGGTTCTATTCGTCAGCCAGCCAGTTTGTGTGGTGTTGTTGGATTAAAACCAACCTATGGATTAGTTTCAAGATTTGGCTTAATTGCGTATGCATCTTCTCTTGACCAAATTGGTCCGTTGACAAAAGATGTTACGGACAGTAGCTTGTTATTAAATCTGATTGCAGGACACGACCCAAAAGATACCACTTCAATGGACATGCCAAAAAAAGATTATACAACGAGTTTAGTCAATGATGTAAAAGGCATGAAAATTGGGGTTCCAAAGGAATATTTAGGAGAAGGAACGAGTGCAGAAGTAAAAGAAGCGATGTTTAAAGTGATTAAAAAATATCAAGAATTGGGTGCAACTGTGGAAGAATGTTCTTTGGATATTGGTCAGTATGCATCAGCGGTTTATTATATTTTGGCATGTGCAGAAGCAAGTTCTAATTTAGGGAGATTTGATGGAATTCGTTATGGGCATCGAACAGAGAATTTTGAAAATTTGAAAGATATTTATAAAAATTCAAGAAGTGAAGGATTTGGACCAGAAGTAAAAAGAAGAATTATTTTAGGAACGTATGTACTAAGTTCAGGTTATTACGATGCGTATTATAAAAAAGCACAACAGGTTCGAACATTAATCAAAAAAGCATATGCAGAATTATTTCAGAAATATGATTTGCTATTAACACCCGTTTCTCCAACAACAGCTTTTAAAATGAGCGAAAAAATGAGTGATCCACTTCAAATGTATATGGCAGATATTTGCACAGTGCCAGTCAATATTGGTGGTTTGCCAGGAATGAGCGTGCCATGTGATGTAGATTCTGAAGGTTTACCAATTGGTTTTCAACTGATTGCAAAGCCATTTGCCGAAGAAACGATTTTCCGTGCAGCTTATACTTACGAGCAAAATACGAATTTTAGAGCAGAACATAAACCAACATTTAGAGGAGGTGAAGCGTAATGGCAAAAGAAGATTATGAGGTTGTGATAGGACTAGAAGTTCATTGCGAATTGTCTACAAAAACAAAAATATTTTGTAGTTGTACCAACGAATTTGGAGGAGAGCCAAATACCCATTGTTGTCCAATTTGTATGGCAATGCCAGGAACGCTTCCAGTATTGAATGAAAAAGTAGTGGAATATGCTGTAAAAGCAGGGTTAGCAACGAATTGCCAAATTGCACGAAACAGTAAAAATGACCGTAAAAATTATTTTTATCCAGATTTGCCAAAAGCTTACCAAATTTCACAATTTGATATGCCACTTTGTTATGATGGATATATCAACATTGAAACTGAGGAAGGCGAGAAAAAAATCCGTTTAGAGCGTATTCATATTGAAGAAGATACAGGAAAATTAAATCATGATGATTATGGAAGAGGAAGTTTGTTAGATTTGAATCGAGCGGGTGTTCCTTTAATAGAATGTGTTTCTAAGCCAGATTTGCGTACAAAAGAAGAGGTAGATAGTTACTTGAAAAAAATAAAATCGATTTTTGAATATATTGAAATTTCAGATTGCAAAATACAAGAAGGTTCACTTCGTGCAGATGTCAACATTTCTGTTCGAAAAAAAGGAACAGAAGAATTGGGCACAAGAACGGAAACAAAAGGAATGAACTCATTCCGAAGCATTTCTAGAGCCATTGAATACGAATCCAACAGGCAAATTGAGGTGATTGAAAATGGTGGAAAAATCACACAAGAAACACTTCGTTGGGATGATATTTCAGGCAAAACATTTTCCATGAGAGATAAAGAAGATGCGCAAGATTATCGCTATTTTCCAGAACCAGATTTAGCAGGAATTCAATTATCAGAAGAATATATTGAAACAATCAAAAATGCTTTACCAGAATTGCCAGAAAGCCGTAAAAAGAGATATTTAAGTGAATATCAATTAATACCAAAAGCAGCCAATTTTGTAACGAGTTCAAAATATTATTCCGAGATGTTTGAAGAGGCAATTGAAATTTGCAAAAATCCTAAAATAGCAAGTAATTTGATGATGTCTGAAATTGCTAGAATTTTGAATGAAAGAGAAGAAGAGCCTGAACAAATTCCATTTACTGGAAAAGAATTGGGTGAGTTAGTAGAATTAATTGACAAAGGAACAATTAGTTCGAGTATTTCGAAAAAAGTTTTGGAAGAATTATTTGAAAATCCAAAGTCACCAACTAAAATTATTGAAGAAAAAGGCTGGATTCAAATTTCTGATGAAGGAGCTATCAAAGAAGTTGTACTTAAAATCTTAGAAGCAAATCCACAATCAATTAGCGACTTCAAAGCAGGAAAAGACAGAGCATTAGGCTTCCTAGTTGGTCAAGCAATGAAAGAAACCAAAGGAAAAGCCAATCCAAAATTATTAAATCAATTATTTATAGAAGAGTTAAAAAAATAATCAAAAAAGTAAAACTTCCACCAGCGAGGCTCTCGTGGGGACCGCTGAGAACTGTTTGCGAGGAACGAGCATTACAGTTCCAGTGGGAAGAGCCGAGCGAAGCCACCAACCAAAACTCAGCAGAGATGTCTGGAAGGTCCAGGAAACCAGACAATGGTTTCTTGGCGGGGAAGGGATTTAAAGGGAAGGGTGCGAACCCTTCCCTTTAGCTATTCTCCTTTTTCCATTTCCCAATCACAAGCACAAAGGCTGCTGGAAACAAGCCAATCATTAAGCCAGTACGAAAAACAATCAGACTTGCTTCATAAAGAAAAATAGATATGTAGTAAGTATTGTAAAAAGATAATAAAAGTACACCAACCAAACAAGTAATCATTGATACAATCAAACATTTTTCAATCATTTTGATTGCTTTTGGTTCAAAATAACCAGAACATTTTTGGACAAACTTTTGCATAAAGTGCCTCCTTAAAATAACGATTTATTTAAGTTAATCTTAGCATTTTGGGAAGGTAAATGCAAATGTAATATTTGGAAATAAAGTATAAACATATTGACGGATGTAATGTAAAATGCTAAAATAATAAAATGATTTTATTCAAAATTCAGGCGTTTCTGCCAGATAAATCACAAAAATAAAAAAGAATATTGATTTATGATAACAAATATGTTATAATTAAAGTACAATATAGAAAGGACAGCATATGTATGAAATTATTTTTTATAAAAATAAAAAAGGAAAAAGCGAAATACATGACTATTTATTAGATTTACAAAAGAGAAATGATAAAAATAGTAGAGTAAATTTGGAAAAAATTGATGCTTGTATTAGAGTTTTAAAAAAGCATGGAACTAATATAGGAGCTCCATATATCAAGTATTTAAGAGACGATATATGGGAACTAAGACCTGTGCGAAATAGAATATTGTTTGCTTATTTTAAGGATAATAAATTTATATTGTTAAATATATTTATAAAACAAACTCAAAAAACACCAAAAAGAGAAATTGAAAAAGCAAAGCGATATTTAGAAGAATTTATGAAAAGGAGTGATAATGATGAATGATGATAAAACCTATATAACTTGGAAAGAAGTGGAAGAAAGCCTTCATTTAACTGAGGAACAAGAGTTAGCTATTAGATTACAGACACAAATTATGGAAGCAACTATTGAAGCTAGAAAAAAGAATAAACTTACCCAACGAGAATTAAGTAAAAAAACAGGCATTAAACAGTCTGCTATTGCTAGAATTGAAAAATGTGCCAATTCACCACAAATTAACACATTAATGAAATTATTATATCCAATGGGTTATACTTTAAAAGTAGTGCCGATTGAGGATACAAAAAAATAATCGTCTTCTGACGATTATTTTATCGTATTTAATTTTTTAGCCAAAGCAGATTTTTTTCTAGAAGCAGTATTATTTTTGATAACACCTTTTGAACAAGCTTGGTCAATTTTTTTGACAGCTACTTTAAAAGTTTCTTCTGCTTTTGCTTTATCTCCAGCATCTACTGTTTCAACAAAAGTTCTGATGGCTGTTTTGCAAGCTGATCTTATTTTTTTATTACGAAGTGTTTTTGTTTCAATCACTCTCGTTCTTTTGATAGCAGATTTTATATTTGGCATTTTTGCACCTCCTCTAAATTGTGAATAGTCATTTTCTCCCAATATTCTAACACGAATATTTATAAAATGCAAGCTTTTTCCGAAAAAAGTTTCAAAAATAGAAAAAATATCAGAAAACCACCATTTTTTCACACAATTTTCACAAAAGTACAATAAATCTGAAATGAAAGTATGATATATTACTTATGATAAAATGAAATTTGAGAGGAGATAAAAATGATAGCAATTGCTGCAGACCATGGCGGATACGCTTTAAAAGAAGAAGTTAAAAAATATTTAGAAGAAGTGGGCATTGAATATAAGGATTTTGGAACCGATAGTGAAGAAAGAACCGATTATCCAGTTCATGCTAAACCAGCTATTGAGGCGGTTCAAAACAAAGAATGTGAAAAAGCAATTTTAATTTGTGGGACAGGCTTTGGAATGACGATTTTTGCCAATAAATTTAAAGGAATTTATTGTGCTTCTTGTTGGAATGAAGATGTTGGAAGACTTTTAAAAGAGCATAATAATGCAAATGTTATTGCTTTGCCAGGAAGATTTATCAATATATCGCAAGCAGTTCCTATTTTAAGAGCTTGGCTAGGTTCAGAATTTTTAGCTGGAAGATATACAGAAAGATTACAAATGATAGAAGAAATTGAAAAAGAAAACATGAAATAGAAAGGTTGTTAAAATGTGGGGAGACATAGCAATCGCTTTTATGATAGCGTTTATGACGTCTTTTATGATGACACCGCAAACGATTAAACTTGCCAGAAAATTAGGTGCAGTGGACACGCCACAAGACGAAAGACGCATCAATAAAATAACCATGCCACGATTGGGTGGTTTAGCTGTTATTGCAGGTTTTATTATATCAATAGTCTATTTGCTAATTGTGATGACAATTGAAGGAAATATTAATTTAGTCAAAGACAATTATTATACCAAATTATTGGGATTTGCTGGGCGGAGGTTTGATTATTTCGCTGGTTTGTTTTTATGACGATGTAAAAGGCACAAAGGCAATTGTTAAATTAATTGCTCAAATAGTTGCTGCTATAGTTGTGGTAAAATCAGGCTTGCTGATTGATTCGATTGATATTCCATTCTTTGCCAAAATCAATAGCGAAAATGAATTATTTTATCAGATATTAACCGTTTGTTGGATTATTGGAATTACGAATGCGATGAATTTAATGGACGGTTTGGATGGTTTATCTACAGGAATTTCCATTATCTCTTGTGTTTCACTTTTGATGATATTTTCCTTAAATGGATCGCCAATTATTTCCATTATCTTAATTACTGCATTATGTGGTTCATTGGTTGGATTTTTGCCATATAATTTTAATCCTGCCAAAACATTTATTGGAGATACAGGTTCTAATTTTTTAGGATATTGTTTATCGATTATTTCCATTTTGGGAATTGCGAAAACGTATACGGCAATCGTAATCGTAGCACCATTAATTGTGCTAGCATTGCCTTTATTTGATACGATATTTGCCATTTTCAGAAGGTTAATTCATGGCAAATCTTTAAAAGCAATTATTGAACCTGATGCAAATCATTTACATCACAAAATGCTTCAAAAAGGATTTACACAAAAGCAAGCTGTTTTAATTATGTATGGTTTAACAGCGACATTAGGAATGTTTGCTATTATCTTAATGGAAAGTGGAATTTGGAAGGCATTATCGTTTGCGTTGATTATTATTGTGATTATTGCAATGGGATATAAAGAATTTTTTAAACAACGTTTATTGGAAGATATAGAAATAAGTAGTGAAGAAGAACAGCAGATTGAAGGACAAATTAACATAGAAGAAGGAACAGATGGAAAATAGCCATCTGTTTTTTCTTGACAATTTATGTAAATTATGATATATTTTAAACAATATTTTAGGGAACTCTACCTAGAAAATTGAGTAATTATAGATTTGCGCCTATAATTAGGAGTGAAAATATGAGGTGGCTAGATTATCTATTTTCAGAGAACTTAATAACACAACATTGTCAATGGGTACAGTTTATCTTTCGTAGAAAAGTTCGATGCTATTTGCACAAATGGGGACTTGAATTGCGGGATATAGCTGAATTAGTGAAGGAACTTGACTTAAAAAGTCCGATTCGCTTATCGATAGCTGGACAACCCCAAGAAACCAGATTTCTTGAAGTAAGAGATGAAGATAGAAAGCTTAAAGTCTATTTTTCAAAGAGAAGTAACATGCTTCAAGTACATGAATGGCAGATAAAGAAGATAAATTATACATATCAACAGCTAAGAATGCCAAACATGTGGTGGATACAAACGGCGATGAAAGTGCAATTTATTTCAAAAGCTAAAATAGAAGTCTTCTATTTTAAGAGTGACAACGAGAACAGCAGAAGTGTTCTTGTAAATATGATGGATTGCAAGCAAAGTCGGAAATGTTTGATGTTTGAGTATAAGAAAATGATGGAAGTCAAATGGAATGAAATCGAACAGATCATTTTGGATTTTGAGTCAGATTTTTTAGTGCAAGATGCAGAAGAAGCCATTAAAAAGAAAGTTACAGGTCATGTGAGTTATATTGAAGCAAAGGATTGACAATTATGTTAATTTGTAGTATAATTCAACTGTAATACAAAATTTGAAGAAGGGAGGGAGAACTATGTCAAATTTTACCGTGAAAGCAGAATTGGAGAATGGGATTTTCCTGATGACTCCAAACAATTATGGGAAGTATGAAGATACTGGGTGTAAAGAACAGTGCGATGAGTACTGTGATGGACACTGCGAAGGACGGTGTGCTGGACAATGCCAGGGACATTGCGAAGGACACTGCCATGAACATTGCAAGGAATAGTTCTCTATCCTTGTGGTAAATGTTACCAAGAACCCTCCGAGATATTTGGAGGGTTCTATTTTTCAATTTAGTTTTAAAAATAATCTGAGAGGATGAAAATAATATAAAATTTTTCTTGAAAAAACTGTCGAAACACGATAAAATAAAAAAAAGGAGAATGAGATGGAATTGCTAGCGCCAGTAGGCAATTTTGATAATTTAATAGCAGCTGTACAAAATGGAGCAGATGCGGTATATTTGGGCGCCAATCAATTTAATGCTAGAGAGAAGGCGCAAAATTTTAGTTCAGAAGAACTGAAAAGTGCTTGCTTATATGCTAGAAAAAGAGGAGTAGACGTCCATTTGACGCTGAATACTTTATTATACAATACAGAAATAAAAAAAGCACTTGAAATTGCAAAATTTGCTTATGAATGTGGAATATCAAGTATTATTGTCCAAGATATTGGATTGGCTTGTGAATTAATAAAACATTTTCCAGATTTACCAATTCATGCGAGTACACAAATGACAATTTCGAATGGATACGGCGTAAAACTAATGGAAAAGTTAGGATTTAAAAGAGTTGTTTTAGCAAGAGAATTGTCTTTAAAGGAGATTGCGCAGATTCGCGAAAATACAAATCTTGAGTTAGAGTGTTTTGGGCATGGAGCTTTGTGTGTTTCGTATTCAGGACAATGTTTGTTTAGCAGTATGGTTGGCAAAAGAAGCGGAAATCGTGGCTTATGTGCGGGTCCATGTAGATTGCCTTATAATTTGCTAAAAAATGGAAATGCTATTGATAATGGTTATTTACTTAGTCCGCGAGATATTTGTACTTTGCAAATTTTGCCAGAATTAATAAAATGTGGCGTAGATAGTTTGAAAATTGAAGGCAGAAAAAAATCGTATGAATATGTATCTATCGTAACGAAAATGTACCGAAAATATATAGATTTGGCAAAAGATAACACCAAGCCATACAAAGTAGAAGACGATGATTTGAAACAGATTTTACAAATTTACAATCGAGGTGGAATGGGAACAGGGTATTTTGAGAATCGAAAAAATATCGTTTTTTCAGAGAAACCAAATCATTTAGGTGTCTATATTGGGCGTGTGAAAGCGGTTCATCCAAAACGCAAACAAGTCACACTTGATTTAGCAGAAGAAATTCAAATGGGGGATGTCATTTGTATAGGGGACGATACTTCCTATGTTTCACAAATCATCAACCAAAATACAGTGCGGTGAAATTAAAAATATAAAACAGGTTAAACTGAAAGATAAAGTTTATCGAATTGTTAGCAATTCGCTGAATAAAAAACAATGGGAAAACCATAAAAAAGAGATAAAAAAGATAGATATTTCTTGCAAAATATATCAAAATCGGTGAAAATATATGTTTGGAGCTGTACAATGATGCTATTTGCGTAGAATCATCTATAAAATATGAAAAAACAGATGTAAATGAACTTGACAAAAACAGGATTTTATGTCAAATACAAAAAACAGGAAATACGATTTTTAACATAAAAGAAATTAATTTTCAAGTTGAAAATCTAAAATTACCAATTAGTAAAATTAATCAACTTAGAAGAGAGGCGATTGAAAGATTTGAAATGGCTTTGGAACAAAGCATTCAACGAAAATATGATAAAGAGATTTGCGTTGAATTGGAAACAAAAGGCGAAACAAAGGAAACAAAGGAAACAAAGCCAAAAGTTAATTTATATTTGCAAAAATATGATGATAAAATAGATTATGAAAGCTTGGATTATCATGAGATTTATGTTCCATTTCAAGATTTGATTGACCAAAAGCAGATGAGAGATTGTATTGCAGTTTTGCCGAATATTATGGATGAAAATTATGAAAAATTGATTTCGAGAAATTTAGCTGTATTTAAGAATGTTAAAGGTGTGATGATTTCCCATTTATCACAAGTGGAATTTTTGAAAAAATGGGGAATAACCAAAAAAATAGTGGGAAATGATTCGTTAAATATTACGAATCAAGTATCAGAAAAAGTATTGAAAGATTTAGAAATAGAGAGATTTACGTTATCGCCAGAGCTTGACAAAAAGCAGATGAATGAATTTTCGAGTTGCCTAGAAAAAGAATTAGTTGTATATGGCAGAGTTTGTTTGATGACTTCGAAATATTGTCCGATTGGGAAAAATGAAAATTGTCATCAAATTTGTAGACAAGGAAATTATGAATTAAAGGATAGAAAAGATTTTAAATTTCCAGTTGTGGCAGATTGTGTGAATTGCCATACAAGAATTTATAATTCGAAAATTTTGTCAAATTATTATGATAAAATAGAGGTAGATTTTGTAAGAATCGATATTTTAAAGGAAACGCAAGAAGAAATCGAAAACATAATTTCTACCGTAAAAATGGGAAAAAGATTTTCAGGAGAAAATTATACAAATGGAAATTTAGTGTAATTTTCATCATAAATGGAAACAAAATATAATATGATTAAATAAAACATGGAAAAAAATTATATTTTGCTATACAAAAATGAATTTATGATATATAATAATCAAAATGATTAAAAAACAGGCGTTGTGCCTTTATAAGTAGAAAGGATTGATAAATCAATGAAATTAAAGGATTTATTAGCAGGAATAGAAAACTTTAAAATAAGAGGTGACCAAGAATTAGAGATTAGTTCTGTTGAAAATAATTCTCAAAAGGTAAAATCAGGTTCGCTATTTGTTGCCATAAAAGGATTTGATTTTGATGGACACCAATTTGTAGAAGAAGCCATCAAAAATGGAGCTGTGGCATTGATGTTAGATATATCAGCAGACTTAAAATCCATTAAATTGCCAAAAGATATGACAGTTATTTTGAGTACAGATACAAGAGTTGATTTGGCAAAAGTGGCTTGTAATTTTTATCATCATCCTTCTCGTTATTTTAAATTAATTGGGGTGACAGGAACAAAGGGAAAAACAACAACAACCTATATGATTAAATCGATTTTAGAAAAAGCAGGGCATAAAGTAGGATTGATTGGAACGATTGCCAATTATATTGGCGAAGATCAAATCTCGGAGAGCAATCGAACAACGCCAGAAAGTTTGGAATTGCAAAAGTTATTTTATCAAATGGCAAGGGAAAAAGTAGAGTATGTTGTGATGGAAGTTTCTTCACAAAGCTTGAAATTGCATAGGGTAGATGGCTCTGATTTTGATATGGCGGTATTTACGAATTTTTCGAAAGACCATATTAGTCTGAAAGAACATAGCGATATGGAGGATTATTTTAATTCAAAATTAAAATTATTCCAAATGTGTCCAAAAGGATTTGCCAATAGCGATGATTTCAAATGCGAGAGATTAATGTATTATGCAAAAAATTGCGATATTAAAACGTATTCGGTGGATAATGGTTCGAATTTAATTGCAAAAGATATTACAATTACTAATGCCAGTGTTGATTTTAAAGTGAAATTAGGGCAAAAAAATGAGAGAGTTAAAGTAAATATTCCGGGAAGATATAGTGTATATAATGCTTTAGCAGCAATTTCAGTTGCGGTTTCGATTGGCGTTGACGCTGAAAAAATCAAAGAAGGATTGCTTGAAATTGTCATACCAGGCAGAAATGAATTGATTCCAAATGAACAAGAATTGACGATTATGATTGATTATGCGCATACAGCCGAGAGTTTAGAAAATGTATTAACATCGATAAAAGCTTATACAATGGGACGAATCATTTGTGTGTTTGGTTGTGGTGGTGACCGTGATAAAACGAAACGACCAGAAATGGGAGAAGTGGCTGGAAGATTAGCTGATTTTTCAATTGTCACAACGGATAATCCAAGAACGGAAAAACCAGAAGACATTATTCAAGATATTGAAGAAGGAATTGCGAAAACAAAGGGAAATTACAAAATTGTGGTGGACCGAAAAGAGGCAATTGCAGAAGCGATTAAAATGGCGACGAAACGAGATATTGTTATTTTAGCGGGTAAAGGGCATGAAAAATATCAAGAAATAAATGGTGTGAAACACGAATTTGATGAACGTAAAATTGTGAAGGAAATATTAAAGAGTAAATAGGAGATTTTATGAGTGTACAAATCATATATTTAATTTTATCATTTGTATTTACAGCGATTTTGGGAAAGTTAGTTATCCCCATCTTAAAAAAATTGAAAATTGGGCAAAGTGAACGAGAAGATGGTCCACGTTCTCATTTGAAAAAACAAGGAACACCAACGATGGGAGGCATCATGATGATGATAACCATTCTTGTTTTTACAGCGATAGCGTGTTTATTAAATCCTGATAAGGAATTTGTCAAGCCGATTTTATTGATTTCGATTGCAAGTTTAGGTTTTGGGATTGTAGGATTTGTGGATGATTTCAAGAAAGTTGTTTTGCATAATACAGAAGGACTGAATCCTAAATTAAAAATGTTAGGTTTATTGATTGTTTCTACGATTTATACGATTCTTTTAATGCAATATACAACGGTTGGAACAGAAATTTTATTTCCGTTTACCGATTTTTCACTGGTGCTTCCAAACTGGATTTTTATTCCGTTTACAATTTTTGTCATGTTGAGTGCAACCAATGCAGTGAATTTGACAGATGGAATTGACGGTTTGGCTGCAAGCATTTCAGCTATTATGATAACCGCGATTTCGATTTTGGCCATAAGGCTTGGAAATAGCGAAATTTCAATTTTTGGAAGTATTGTGATTGGAAGTTGCTTAGGATTTTTGATTTATAATTTCCATAAAGCCAAAGTGATGATGGGAGATACTGGTTCGTTATTACTTCGGAGGTGTGATTTCTAGCATGACAATTTACTTGCAAATTCCGGTTTTTTTAATTCTCATTGCAGTGATTCCTGTGTTGGAAACGTTGTCGGTTATTTTACAGGTTATGTATTTTAGAAGAACAGGGAAAAGGCTATTTAGAATGTCGCCGTTGCATCATCATTTTGAATTGATTGGATGGAGAGAAAATAGAGTGGTTGGTGTATTTTCTCTTGTTACTTTAGTATTTTCAGTGATTGGAATATTGGCGATATAAAAATTTGTCAAGAAAGGACTTTTACGATAAATGGCGAAAAAGAAAACACAAACAGAAAAAAAGAAAAAGTTTCATTTTTTTACAAAAGGTTCAGTTGATTATATCATCTGGGTTACGGTTATGATTTTGGTTGCGTTTGGACTGATTATGGTGCTTTCGGCGAGCGCGCCATCTTCCTTGTCGGAAACAGATGGAAAGAGTAGTTATCAATACATAAAACAACAAGCAATTTCAGCGGTTATTGGGCTAGTTGCCATGATGGCATGTTCTAAAGTGGATTATCATATTTTTCGAAAGTTGAAATGGATTATTTATATTGTTTTTATTATACTTCTAATTTTAGTTGGATTTGTAGGAATGGAAGCTGGTCGGTGCTAAACGTTGGATTCGAATTGCGGGATTTAATTTTCAGCCATCAGAGTTTGCAAAAATTGGTTTTATTTTGTTCTTTGCATCAATTTTGTCAGATGTGAAAGAACATGGAAAAATGAAATCGTATAAATATGGTTTTCTGTATCCATTGATATTTATGGGACCGATTGTGGGAGCGATTTTTGTGTTGCAAAACCACTTTAGTGCTACATTTATTATTACTGTAGTGACAGTTGTACAGATGTTTGTGGCAGGAACTAAGATATCGCATTTTCTATTAACAGGTTTGCTTGGTATTGTTGGCGGGGCAGGTGCGATTATGTTAAAAAATGGTAGTTTAACGCTTGGAACGGATTTTAGAAGTTCCAGAATTCAGACATGGTTAGATCCTTTTTCAGATCCAACAGGAGATGGTTGGCAGATTATTAATAGTTTATATGCAATTGGTTCTGGCGGATTATTTGGTGTAGGATTGGGAAATAGTAAGCAAAAATATTTGTATTTACCAGAACCGCATAATGATTTTATTTTTTCTGTTTTGGCGGAAGAATTAGGATTTGTTGGATGTGTTGTTGTGATTTTGCTATTTACAATTTTTGTATGGCGTGGTGTTGTGATTGCAATGAAGGCAAAAGATAATTTTGGGTGTTTAATTGCGATTGGAATTGTAACGATGTTGGGATTACAGGCTATGGTTAATATTGCGGTTGTTACAGGAACGATTCCAGTTACTGGAATGCCATTACCATTTTTTAGCTATGGTGGAACTTCCTTGATTGCTAATTTGATAGCAGTTGGTATTTTACTGAATATTTCAAGGGCGGAGAATTAGAAAAACTTGAAATGGAGTTAAAAATTTTAAGAGAGGTACATGTATGAGAGTTATTGTTTCTGCGGCAGGAACAGGAGGACATATTAATCCTGCGATTAGTATTGCCAATAAGATACGAGAGAAGCAACCAGATTCGGAGATTATTTTTATTGGAACGAATCATGGATTGGAGAATGATTTGGTTCCTCGTGCTGGTTATCAGTTAAAGAGAATTGAAGCGTATGGCTTGAAAAAGGAAATATCACTTGAAAATTTTAAGCATGTTTTAAAAACGATTCGAAGTGCAAAAGAGGTCAAGGCGTTTATGGATGAATTTAAACCAGATTTGGTGATTGGAACAGGTGGCTATATTTGTGGACCAGTTTTTGCGGCGGCTACTTCAAAGAAGATTCCAGCTGTTTTGCATGAAAGTAATGCTTATCCTGGAAAAGCAGTTAAGATGTTTGCTAAGGAAGTGGATTGCGTTTTGGTTGGTTTTGAAGAAGCAAAAGAAAGACTAGGAAATGCCAAAAAAGTAGTTGTGACAGGAAATCCTACGAAAATTCAAAAATTGGAGATTTCGCCAGAACAAAAAAAGAAAATTTTGGCTGATTTAAAAGCAAAAGATGATTTGCCAATTGTATTGATATTTGGAGGAAGTCAAGGCGCGCAAGCAATTAATGAAGCGAGTGTGGATTTGATTAAAGCCAAACTAAATAAAGATTATCAAATTATTTGGGCAACGGGTCGCAATCAATATGATATTGTAAAAGAAAGTTTTGAGAAGGCTACGATTTCTATTAAAAATATTAAAGATGTAAAGGTTTTACCATATATTTATAATATGGCGGAAATGATTAATCTTGCAGATTTGGTGATTTGTAGAAGTGGAGCAATGACGATTACAGAACTTGCCATTTGTGGAAAGCCCGCTATTTTTGTGCCATTACCGTCGAAGTCTGCCAATAGACAAGAAGACAATGCGAGAGTTTTAGAAAAGTTGGGGGCGGCTAAAATTATATTGAATCATGAGTTAACAGGTGAGAAATTATCAAAAGAAATAGACGCGATTATTAAAGATAAAGCCAAATTACAAGAGATGGGAAAATTGGCAACGAAAATAGCACCGAGTCAAGTGGAAGAAAAAATTTATGAAGAATTAATGCAAATCTTAAAATAATATAAATTTACTCTTGCAAAAAGACAAATAATAGAGTATACTTACTAGAATAAGCATAAGAAGGAGAAAATAAATGGTTGATAAATTAGTGATTGTGGAGTCGCCTGCTAAGGCAAATACAATCAAAAAATTTCTTGGTGGAAAAAGTAAAGTTGTAGCATCAATGGGACATATTCGTGATTTACCAAAATCCAAAATGGGAATTGATATTGAGCATGACTTTGAACCACAGTATATTAATATACGTGGCAAAGCGCCACTGATTAACTCTTTGAAAAAAGAGGCAAAAAATGCAAAAAAAGTCTATCTTGCAACTGACCCGGACCGTGAGGGAGAAGCAATTGCATGGCATTTAGCGTATCTTTTAGGCATTGAACAAGATTCGATTTGCCGTGTAACATTTAATGAAATCACAAAAGATGCGGTCAAAGAGGCGATTCAAAATCCAAGAAAGATTGATTTGAATTTGACAGATGCTCAGCAGGCAAGACGTGTATTGGATCGAATTGTTGGGTATAAAATCAGTCCTGTTTTGTGGAAAAAAGTGAAACGTGGCTTGTCAGCAGGAAGAGTGCAATCGGTTGCTGTAAGATTGATTGTAGAACGAGAAGAGGAAATTGAAAAATTCATTCCAGAGGAATATTGGAATATAAATTTACAAGTTTCTGACCAAAAAACAAAGACCAAATTTGATTGCAAATTTATTGGCAAAAATGGCAAAAAACAAGAACTTCATACGAAAGAAGAAGTGGATAAAATTTTGGCGGATTTGGAAGGGGCAAAATATAAAGTAGTTGATATTAAAAAAGGAGAGAAGAAAAGAAATCCTGCTCCACCATTTACAACGAGTACGATGCAACAAGAAGCATCGCGAAAATTAAATTTTGCGATTAAGAAAACGATGTCAGTTGCGCAAGGTTTATATGAAGGCGTGAAACTTCCAGAACAAGGCACAACAGGTTTGATTACGTACATGAGAACGGATTCGACCAGAATTTCGAATGAAGCAAGGTCAGCTTCTAAAGAATATATCACAAGAGAATATGGCGAAAATTATTATGAAAATCGATTTTTCAAGACAAAATCAGAGGCGCAAGATGCGCATGAGGCAATTCGTCCGACGTATGTAGAATTGTCACCAGATAAAGTTAAAGAGCATTTGACACCAGATCAATATAAATTGTATCGTTTAATTTATAATCGTTTTATCGCTAGTCAAATGGCGCCTGCGGTTTATGATACTTTGGCAGTTTCTATCAACGGAAAGGATTATATTTTTAGAGCAAATGGACAAACTATGAAATTTAAAGGCTTTATGAGTGTATATGTTGAGGGAGAAGATAAAAAACAGGAAGAAGATTTTACACAAATTCCAGCTTTAGAAGTGGGTGAGGAAGTCAAAAAAGAGAAGTTAGATGCAAAACAGAGTTTTACAGAGCCACCACCACGTTATACAGAAGCAAGTTTGGTAAAAACGTTGGAAGAAAAAGGAATTGGTCGACCAAGTACGTATGCACCAACGATTACCACGATTTTGGCAAGACGTTATATTGAGAAAATTCAAAAGCAATTAGCACCAACCGATTTAGGAAAAATCGTGAATAAGTTATTGATTGAGAATTTTTCGGATGTGATTAATGTTCAATTTACAGCGAAAATGGAAGAAGAATTTGACAAAGTGGCAGAAGGAAACGAAAAATGGAAGGCGGTTATTCGCGAGTTTTACACACCTTTTGAACAAATTGTGGAAAAAGTAGAGAAAGAATTGGAACATGTAAAGTTGGAATATGAGGTATCAGATGTACCTTGTGAGAAATGTGGCAGAATGATGGTGATTAAGTATGGAAAATATGGAAAATTTTTAGCGTGTCCAGGGTATCCAGAATGTCAAAATGCGAAGCCAATTATTGAAACGATTGATGTACCTTGTCCGAAATGTGGAGCGGTTGTTCAGGTTCGAAAAACGAAGAAGAAACGTAATTACTATATTTGTGAGAATAATTTTGAAGGAAATGAAAAGCGATGTGATTATATTTCTTGGAATAAACCAAAACCAGGTGAGAAATTTGTAGAAGGCGAAGATGTTTCTGAAATTGAAAAGGAAACGACCAAGAAAAAGACGAAAAAGAAAACAGCAACCAAGAAAAAGACGACAAAAAAGAAAGCTAAGGGTTAAAGTGTTAGATGTAGATAAAAATAGTGAAATGCAAAAGTTGGATTTAAAGTGCAATAATGAAAGAACAGTAAAAATAGTGAAATCGTTGTATGCCAAGTGAGAGCATAAATCTGCCAATTTGTCAATTGACAAATTGGCAAAAATATGGTATAATAAAAGGTAGGGGACTTTTCTGGAAATAATGTGAAATTATTTCCATTTTTTTATTGATTAAAAAGTTGATTTGTTGTAATTTTATTAAAAAATACTTGAAATATTATGTAAAATATGATAAAATCAATTGATTATATGTTGAATAAAATTGTAGTATGTAGAAAATTTTCTATTTTAACAAGGAGGACATTTATGAAAAATATCGAAGAAAGATTATCAGAAGAAATGCTTCGGCAATACGACGGACTTTATGTTTACAACCAAGAAGAGCATAGTTGCAAGCCGCTTAACCCTTATTTTAAGGGCCCCTTAACCAATGAAAATTTTGGGCTTATAGATTTCAGTATTAAAAAAATTTGGACGCTTGATGAGTTTTTTTTGGGCGATGGCAATCGCAACTTCATATTTGGAAAAAAATTTTGCTTTGATCCCAATAAAGGACCAGAAGAAATTAAGATTTTTCTTGTTCCCCATAAAGTACCAAATGAAGTTGCAGATTTTCTTTATGAACTCGAGATTATAAAGAAGGTTAGGGACTATCTAAACACAGCAAGAGAAGAGATATCTAGTTTTTTTGCTACAAATAGCTTTTACTTTACGATAGAATGGAAAGAATTTGATGAAAGGATTTCCGAATTTGACAACACTTCTGATTTTACAGAAAAACTGAAAATCGCAACAGCAACTTGGAGTAATGTTGTGCAATGCTTTATTGCAGGACACATCAAGGTAATGGAAGTTGATGAAATGTTGAAAGAGATGTATAAATTTTTAAAGTAGTAGAGTTTTCATTCTCTATTTCATGATTTGTTTTTTATTAAAGGATATTTTGATGCAAAGGTCAGAAATTGACTAAATATGTTATAGTAAAATAGGGGACTTTTGGAGAAGGATTCGTAGAATCCTTCTCTTTTTTTGGTTTATTTTTAGGAAAAAGAAAGGCAAAATCTTCCGTTTTATGGAGAAATATGTTATAATAAAACCATGAAAATAAGAGAAATTTTGAAAAAAGGAATAGATGGGTTAAGTGAATATGGAGTAGAAGAGGCTCGCGAAAAGGCTAAAAGATTGTTGCTGTATGAATTGGGTGTTTCAAATGAGTATATGATGATGCATCTGGAAGAGGCGTTGCCTGAGAGACAAATTGAGTTGTTTGAAAAGGACGTGCAAGAACTTATAAAAGGGAAACCAGTACAATATATAACGCATTCGCAATGGTTTTATGGGTTGGAGTTTTATGTGGATGAAAACGTGTTAATTCCACAACCAGATACGGAAGTTTTGGTAGAAGAAGTAATAAGTCTTTTAAAAAGTAAAGAGAAGGAAGGAAAAATCCTTGATATTTGTACAGGAAGTGGTGCAATTGCGGTAACACTTGCGAAATTTACAAATTGGGAAATAACGGCGAGTGATATTAGTCGCGAAGCTCTAGCAATTGCTCAAAAAAATGCGAAATGTCATAGGGTAGAAATGGAATGTATTGTTTCGGATTTGTTTGAAAAAATAGAGGGAACGTTTGATGTGATTGTTTCGAATCCGCCTTATATTGAAACTGGTGTGATTGCAAGTTTGTCACAGGAAGTGAAAAATGAACCGATGCTTGCATTGGATGGTGGAGAGGATGGATTGATGTTTTATCGAAGATTGGCAAATGAGGCTGGGAAATATTTGGTAGATGGCGGAATTTTGGCGGTTGAGATTGGGTACAATCAGAAAAAAAGTGTGATAGAGATTTTGGAGAAGGCTGGTTTTCAAGAGGTTTATTGTAAAAAGGATTTTGGGAATCAGGACCGAATTGTAGTTGGAAAATGGAGGTAGAAGATGTCTTTTTCAGCAGATGTGAAGGAAAGTTTGAGTCAGATGACGCATTTTGATAAGGCGGTTTTGGAAGCCGAATTGATTGGTTATTGTTTGAGTGGAAATATAATGAAAGTAGGAAATTTTTTTGAATTTGTAACAGAAAACCAATTTAATATTGAGCATTTTTATAAAATTTTATTTCATTTGGGAATAGAATATGAACCAGAAGTGCGTGGAAAATGTTATATTGCACAGATACCAGGAAATATTGTGGAAAAGATGATGCAAAATAGGCAAGTGGTTCAAGGTGAAATGAGAAAAAATTTGGTAAAAGGTGCATTTTTAGGGGCTGGTTCTGTGAATAATCCAGAAAAAAATTATCATTTGGAATTTTTGGTTGGCTGTGAAGAATATGCGGATTTTTTGCGTGATGTTTGTGGCGAATTGGGGGTTCAATTTAAGAAAATTCGTGTGAATGATAAGTTTCAATTGTATTTAAAGGAAAGTGAAGAGATTTCGAGATTTTTGGCGTTGATTGGTGCTAGTAAAGCGGTTTTAAAGTTTGAGGAAATTCGTGTGATGAAGGAAATGAAAAATCAGGTGAATCGAAAGGTTAATTGTGAAACAGCAAATCTTACGAAAACAATTGATGCAGCTTTAAAGCAAATAGAGGATATTTTGTTGATTCAAAAGAGGCAAAAATTTGAGGAATTGCCTCAAGAATTGAGAGAAGTGGCAATTTTGAGATTGGAGAATCCAGATTTGAGTTTGAAGGATTTGAGTGAATTGATGTCTTCACCGATTCGGAAAGTCGGGGGTGAATCGTCGTTTGAAGAAAATTCATGAGATTGCGGAGAAATTGAGATAGGAGGTAGAGATGCAGGGTTTGGGTGTGTATATTCATATTCCATTTTGTGAGAAAAAGTGTCGTTATTGTGATTTTGTTTCGTTTGAGCAGAAGGAGAAGGCGTTTAAGCAGAAGTATGTTGAAAGTTTAGTGAAGGAAATGGAACATTTTCAGACGAGTCAGAAGATTTCTACGTTGTATATAGGGGGCGGAACGCCTTCTGTTTTGCCAGTGGAGGAGATGGAAAAGATTGTAAAAACAGCGAAGAAAAATTGGAGATTTGGAGAACAAGCAGAAGTAACGATAGAAGTGAATCCTGGTACAGTGGATTTGGTAAAGTTGGAAGGTTATAAAGCGTTGGGAATAAATCGATTAAGTATAGGGGTACAGTCGACGCATAATCGATTGTTGGAGTTGTTGGGAAGAATTCATTTGTATGAGGATTTTACTAGGGTTTATGAAATGGCAAGAACGGTTGGATTTGAAAATATTAATGTTGATTTGATGTTGGGGATTCCAACGCAGACGAAGGAGGAGTTGGAATCGAGTTTGCAGGAAGTTATTGCTTTGCAGCCAGAACATATTTCGATTTATTCGCTTATTTTGGAGAAGGGAACGGAGTTGGAACAATTGGTTTTGGATGGGACATTGGAGATGATTTCGGAGGAATTGGAACGTGAGATGTATTGGTTGACAAAAGAGGTTTTGGAGAAAAATGGTTATGTGCAGTATGAAATTTCGAATTTTGCGAAGAAAGGGTTGGAATCGAGACATAATTTGGCATGTTGGAATCAGGAGGAATATGTTGGATTTGGTGTGGGAGCGCATTCTTATGGCGATAGAATGAGAGTTTCAAATGTGGAGTGTATGGAGGAATATATAAAAAATATAGAGGCTGGAAGATTTGAGAGAAATGTTATTTTACAAGAAAAAAGGCAAACTTTTGAAGAACAAGCTAAGGAATATATGTTATTGGGACTTCGTAAAATAGCGGGGGTATCGATTTCGGAGTTTGAGCAAAAATTTCAACTGAATCCGTTGTTTTATTTTCGATTTGAAATGAGTAGATTGGAAGAAAAAGGGTTAATAGAAGTGGATTTGGATAGAATTCGATTGACGAATAAAGGATTGGATTTTGCCAATCAGGTATTTGCGGAATTTGTATAAAATAGATTGATTTTTTGGAAAAAAGTATATATAATGAAAAAAATGTGAGAGGGAATAAAAAGATGCATTTAAAAGTAAAAGATACCAAAAAAGTAATGGATATTATTGGGATGATAATAATTGGTGCTATTATAACGGTTTTAAATCTAATTGTGGGAGCAAATGAAAAGGGTTTGCGTATTTTTCCGATGTGCATAATGATGATTTTTGTGTGGTGTTATCTTGCGATTCGAAGAATTGTTTTGAAAGAAAAGATTGTGTTTAAAAATAGAATTGATTTTTTTGTGTTGCTTTTTATGTGTTGTACTTTGCTTCCGTATATTTTTAAGACATATTGCACGTTGCAAGGAACGGTGGAATTCATTTTAAAGTATTTTTTTGTGTATGCTGTTTATTTGCTTGTGAGAAATGTTGTGGATGGAAAGAATAAGGTAAATAGTTTAATTTGGGTGACATTGGCATCTTCGATTGTGATTGCGGTGATTGGAATTGATGTGCAACATGGACAGTATTTGAATTGGTTATTGGATAAATTGGATTTGAGATATACGGAATGTGATGCTTTGGTATCTTCGTTTGGCTATGCGAATGCGGTGGCGATTTATTTTTCATTTTGTATTTTTTTAGCGATTCACCAAATTCAAAATCATAAGAATAAAGTGGTGAAAATAGCGTGTGCTTTGTATATTGTTCTTGGGTTTTATATTGTTTTGCAGACATTGTGTCGAGCGGTTTTTGTGCTGTTGATGGGTGCTTTGGTAGTTTATTTTGATTTGTATTTTTTGCCGTATTTGTTGAAACATAAAAAGCAGTTGGGAATTGTGCTGGGAAGTGGTGTGGTTGTTGGCGTTTTGTTTTTGTTTTTTGTGTTTGGTATTGGAATTCGTGTATCGAAGCCATATGAGTTTTCGGATAGTCAGTATCAGAGAAATTTTAATTATCCGTTTAAGGCGAAGGAAGAATATACGATTGAGTTGGAAATAGAGGCTGAGAATCAGAATGGAGGACTGATTGAAGCAGGAATTTTGGAGATTAATACATATTTTTATGAAAAAATGCTGGTTTCTAAGGTTTTGGAACCGAATAAAAATAAGATTGTTTTGAAGTTTAAGACGACAGAGAGTTTGTATCAGATTGATTTGTTGGTGTCAAATGAATATGAGGAGAAGGTTTCGATTAAGAAATGTTATATTAATGGGGAAGAGTATCCTATGAATTATAAGTTTTTACCGTATCAGATTGGAAAAGCGGTGGCGATGTATTCGGCAAATGACAAGAGTATTAAACAAAGAACGGATATGTGGAAGGATTGTTTGAAAATAGCAAAGGATTCTCCTTTGATTGGACAAGGTGGCGATACGTGGAAAAAACTTTCGCAGGCAGTGCAGGATTATCCTTATGGAATGAAAGAGTCGCATAGTTACTTTTTTGAGTTGTTAATTTCGTATGGAATTGTGGGCGTGATAGTTTATTTGGTGTTAATGGTTGGTTGTAATTTGATGCTGATAAAAGAGTTTATACAAAAAACAGAATGTAGAAAATATAAATTGGCGATTCTTTTTGGGTTGGATTTGATTTTAGTACATAGTTTTTGCTTTGATTTTGATTTGTCGTTTTTGAGTGTGCTGATGACGGTTTTTGTGTATATTGCAGTTTTGTTGTATGACCGAAGAGAAGGTGTGCAAAAGTCGGAAAAAACAGATTATATGGTATTAGGCTTTTTGGGTGTGATATTGGTGATTTTTATTATGGCGAATATGGCGCAAGAATTCATTAAAGGAGAGAAATTAAGGAAAAATGTTGGCTTTTTTAATGTTGATTGGCGATATAACTATATTACGCATCGCATTGAAACGAATCAGGATTTTAGAGGAAATTTGAAGGAATTGCAGGTCATGATGAAGAAGGAACCGTATTTTTATCAGACGGAAACGTATGATGCATATTGGTATCAATTGTTGAATAATTTGGGAAGTTTGAATCAGTATGAAATAGAGCGATATGTTTCGTTTATGAATAAGAGGTATGAGAAAGTGAAATTTGTGTCGCCTATGTATATTGAAACAATTTTGCCAAGAGTTTATACGATGAAAAGTGTTTATTTGACCTTGAAAAATATGAATTTTACGAATCGAAGATTGCTTGATGAAATCGAAAAGTTGAATCAAAGAATAGAGACTGAATATGAAATAAATAAAGTAAATATTCAGGAACAAGAAAGAAATGGATATGATTTGGAAACAATTAATGAAATTATGACCGAGTATGAAAATATATTAAATAGCTAGAAAAGGATGAAGAAATATGATATATAATAGGATTGTAAAAAGGCTTTTGGATATTGTTTTATCTGTTGTGTTGTTGATTGTATTGAGTCCGATTTTTGTGGTGATTGTGGTTGTATTATATGTATTTCAGGGAAATCCTGTGATTTTTGGACAAGTACGATTGGGCTGGAAAGGAAAAAAATTTAAGATTTATAAATTTAGGACAATGAAAGTTGATGCTGAAGAATTGAAAAGTCAGTTTACAGAGCAGGAAAAAGAGGAATATGAACAAAATTTGAAGTTGAAACATGATAAAAGAGTGACAGTTGTAGGTCGAATTTTGAGAAGAACAAGTTTGGATGAGCTTCCACAACTTTGGAATATTTTAAAAGGAGATATGTCATTTACAGGTCCAAGACCAATTGTGGAAGTGGAGTTGGAGAAATATGCGGGGCAAAAGGAGAAGTTTTTGAGTTTGAAGCCAGGATTGATTGGTTATTGGCAGGCATATTGTAAGCCTTCTACTACGTATTCTGAAAGAGTGGAAATGGAATTATATTATATAGAAAATGAATCATTTTGGTTTGATATTAGAATTTTTTTCAAATCCATTGCAACGGTGATTCGAAAGGCAATTGTTGCTATTTAAGTTTGAGATAAAGGAGAGGAAGAATGAAGGATGAAGCGTTAATCAGTATTATTATACCAGTTTATAATTCCTCGAAGTATTTGAAAGAAACAGTTGAAAGCATAGAAAGGCAAACGTATCAAAATTATGAAGCTATTTTTGTGGATGATGGTTCGACGGATGACAGCATAAAGATTCTTGAAAAATACCAAGCACAAAACGAGAAGATACAAATTGTTGCCTTAAAAAAACATAGAGGTGTTGCGATTGCAAGAAATATAGGAATCCGAAAAGCAAGAGGGCGTTATTTAACGTTTTTGGATTCGGATGATGTATTGGTTGATGATAAATTAGAAGTACAAAAAAATTTTATTCAGAAAAATAATTATGAATTGATTTATGGAAGTTTTAGATATATGAATGATAATGGCACGAAAAGGAGTAGTGTTGTTACTGTAAAAAAACAGGTGAATTATGAGCAATCATTACGCAATATGAGGCTTTTGACAATGACGGTTATGATTGATTTGCAAAAAATACCAAAACGTAATTGTTATATGCCAAATGTCATGAATGAAGATATTGCGACTTGGTGGAAAATTTTGAAAAAAGGTTATATTGCTTATGGGCAAGATGAAGTTTTGGCGTATTATCGAAAAACGAAACAATCCAGAAGTTCGAAAAAAAATGTGACGGCGATGCGGAAGATGGTATTTGTATCGAAATTTGGAACATTTGAGTATTCCAAAAGCGATGTATTGTTTTGCCAACTATGTGATTGGTGCGATTCAAAAAAGAATGGTTCGCTGGGAGAAAATGAAGGACTATACTGAGGAGGATTTGCAAGTACTGGTTTCAACTCAGCATTTAAAAGAGGATAAAGATGTCCAAGATTTATTGGAAAAAATGAATATGAAGTCACATTATTTAATCATCAATCAAAGTGAAGAAAGTAAAATAAGCAATCCATATGTGATAAGTAGAAAGGAAAAGGGACTTAGCAAAAGTAGAAATCAAGCGATTCAATTTTCAGACAAAGAAATTTTACTCTTGGCAGATGATGATGTTCGTTATGCTTCAGATTACGCGAAGACAATTGCCAAATATCATAATGAATATGAAGATGATATTCTTTGTTTTTATGTAGAAAGCAAAAATAAAAATCGACCAACCAAGCGTTTAAAGACACGGAAAAGTAGGTTTTTTAAAAGCAATGCGAATTGTGTCATTTGAGATTTCGATGAAAAAACACTCGATTGTAAACTCTGATTTGCACTTTAAAGAAGAATTTGGTGCAGGAGCTAAATTCAATCGAGGGGAAGAACATATTTTTTTGTATGAAGCTTTGCGAAGTGGATTGAAGATTCGATTTATCAATGAGAAAATCGGAGAGGCGGAGCAGGAAAGTAGTACGTGGTTTTCGACATTTGATGAAACGTTTTTTGAAATACAAGGACACGTGTTTCAGGAAATGAGTCCACGTTTTTATAAAGTGTTAATTTGGCAGTATGCGTTAAGAAAATATCGTTTATATTCTGAAAATGTGTCTTTTGGGCAAGCAATAAGAAGTATGTTAAAAGGAACTGTTTAGCCTTTTAACATACTTCTAAATTTTTTAAATCCATTCTTTATTTTTCTTGATAAAGATGTGTTTTGCAATCATTGCTAAAACGCAATATAAAATTGTAATTGAGAAAATTAGTCCAATATATTCAAAGGAAATGGTTACAAGTCCCAAACTTTTTCCTAAAGCAGTGGATGGAAAGATAAGGGCAACAAAGCAAAGTGCAATCGAAGAAAAATAAACCATCCAACTAGCATTACTTTGAACAAAAGGAATTTTTGGTGTACGAATAATATGCATTCCTACAAGGTTGGATATAATCGTGTACGTAAACCAAATTGTTTGGAAAAGTGCAGCTTCTCTTACACCAAAGATAAACCATAAGCTAGCAAAGATTACTACGTCAAAAATAGAACTGATAGGTCCCATAAAAAGCATGAATTTTTTTAAGCTGTTGATATCTAATTTTTTCGGTTGTTTAATGTATTCTTTGTCTACATTATCTAAAGGAAGCGTAAGTTGTCCAAAATCGTAAAGTAAACTTTCGAAAAGAAGTTGAATTGGCGTTTCTGGTAAAAATGGTAAAAATACGCTCGCAATAATAACGGATAATACTTCACCAAAATTAAAACTGGTAGCAAGTTTGATATATTTCATCAAATTGGAAAAGGTTTTTCTTCCTTCGACAACGCCATCGATTAGGACGTTTAAATCTTTTTCTAGCAAAATGATGTCAGCGGATTCTTTGGCAATATCAACAGCGGTGTCAACGGAAATGCTAACATCGGCATTGGTTAGAGAAGGACTGTCATTGATGCCGTCTCCCATATAACCAACGACGTTTCCAGATTCTTTTAGTAGCCTAACAATTCTGGCTTTTTGAATCGGAGAAAGTTTGGCAAAAATGTTTGTATCTCTGAGCAAATGAAGAACTGCCATATCATTTAATTTTTCGACTTGATTTCCTAAAACAATTCGTTCCGAATTAATGCCAACTTTGTCACAAATGCATTTTGTGACTTCCGCATTATCTCCTGTTAGAACAATTACGCGAATGCCAGAGTGATTGAGTTTTTCAATTGCTATTTTTGCAGTTTCTTTTGGCGGATCTAAGAATCCAATAAAACCGAGTAAAATCATATTTTTTTCATCTTGCACACTGAATTTTTCGATATTGGAAATATCGTTTTTTTGGCAAACTGCGACAACGCGTAAGCCATCTTGATTTAATTTTTTAGAAATCTTTTTAATATTTTCTTTGATTTCATTAGTAAGTGGAGAAACTTCTCCTTTGTAATCTACCAAAGTTGAAATATTTAAAATTTCTTCAACAGCTCCTTTGGTGATTAATTGTTGTTTGGTACCGTCAGAAACAATTACAGATAAGCGTCTTCTCGAAAAGTCGAATGGAATCTCATCTAGTTTTTGATATTTGGTGGTGTATTCTTCCATATTATTATGGAGTGCTCTTGCGATAACTGCTTCGTCAATGTTACTTTTTAGGCCAGATTGGAAATACGAATTTAAAAAAGCGTGTTTTAAAATTCGTAAATCTTCGTCACCTTTGATGTCTAAATATTTTTCGAGCACGATTTTATCTTCGGTTAAAGTTCCTGTTTTGTCGGTGCATAAAATATTCATAGAACCAAAACTTTGCACAGAATCTAATTTTTTAACAATTGTTTTTTTCTTTGACATTTTAATTGCGCCTTTTGACAAACTAGAAGACAAGATAACAGGCAAAAGCAGAGGCGTAATTCCAATTGCAACAGCAACCGAAAAGGTAAAGGCAGTTAATAAGCCGTGTTTTTCAAGGTTGAGAATGAAGACGAAAGGAATTAGAAAAATCATAAATCGAATTAATAATTTACTGATTTTTTCGATATTTTTTTGGAAAGCGGATTTTGGTTTTTCGGTTAACGTATGAGCAATTTTGCTTAAATAAGTGTCATCAGCTGTTTTGATGACAACTGCTTTTCCGCTTCCACTAATGACGTTGGTTCCCATGAAGCAAATATTTTTAAAGTCTGTAATACTTAAAATTTCGTTTTCAGGAATTTCATTTTCGATGGATTTTTTTATGGCGTCTGATTCACCTGTTAAAGTGGATTGACTGATATAAAGGTCAGTTGATTCAATGACTCTTACATCAGCAGGAATAATATCGCCAGCAGAAAGGCAAATGGTGTCGCCTAGGACGATTTGTTTCATTGGAATGTTGACTTTTTTTCTATTTCGAATGACGATAGAAGTGGTAGAAACCATTTCTTTTAGTTTTTCAGCTGCTTTGTTGGAACGATATTCTTCGAAAAAATCGAGAAAGGCACTTAAAAAAACCAAAATTAAAATGATTGAAATATTGGCATAACTCGGAATTTCTGGCAAATACACATCTGTAAAAAATAAGATGACACAGATTCCAAGTAAAATACAATTAAACGGACTTAGCAAACTTTCTAAAAAATAATGATACCACTTTTTGGGTTTATTTTGAGAAATTTCGTTTAGACCATAAGTATGCAATTTTTGAGTTGCTTCTTCTTCTGAAATGCCAGAAGGTTTAATATTATTTTCTGTAAGAAAGGTTTCTAAGTTTGAAACACAATCTTTTTTGTACATTTGGATAACGTTAATTTCTTCTTTTATTTTTTTATCCATAAAAAATCACCTCTTGAAAAATTAGTTTAGTTAAATTATACTGCTAATTAAAAAATAAAACAAATCGATTAGAAAAATAATGATACTATTTTTAAATAGTATAATCTCGAGGGATTTTTTTATACGAAAATTTTAAGCATTTTGTTAATATACTTTTTAGAAAAATAATGTTATAATAATTGAAAAAAGATTTTGTAGAGGAGAGAAAAGGAATGTATTATCCTAAGCAATTACCATATTTATTGGACAAAGAGTTTAAGGAAAAGATGGAATATACAGAATATAGGATAAAAGAATTAGATAGTTATAGTATGTGCATATGGTGTATGAAATCTAAAATGCAAATTGAAAAGACAATTTACAATTATATTTTACCAGATGCTTGTATTGATATTGTGATTGATTTTACGAATGAATCAATTTGCTTTGCTGGATTTAGCAAAGAGACGATTCCTTTTGCATTACAGGAAAAAATAGATTATATGGGCGTTAGGTTAAAGCCGAGTGCTTTTTATATTTTGTTCGAGGTAGAGGCGAATAAAATTATGGACCAACCAGCTGATTTTTTTGAAATAGAGAATAGTGATGAATTGAAAAACATTTTTAAGGCAAAGGATACCAAGGAAAGAATGGATATTTTTAAAACTTATTTAGGTAGAAAAATGAAGGATAAGAATAACAAACAATCGATTGAGTTTGTAGATGAGTTATACCAAAAACCAAAGGACCAAACGGTGCTAGATATGGCGAGTCGATTTGGGTATGAAAAAAGGCATTTGTGTAGAATATTTAAAAAGTTTTATGGTGTTTCACCTAAAGTGTTATTAAATATAGTCAGACTTCATAAATGTTTGACTTTATTAGAGAAAGGAAAAACATTAGAAGATATTATGAATGATTGTGGATTTTATGACCAGTCACATTTTATAAAAGAAATAAAGAAATATACTGGCTTTTCGCCATTGGAATTATTTGAAAATGGTAAAGTATAAAATGTCCTTTTTTTACAATACAAATAAATATAGACAATTTATAATAATATTAGGAGGAAAGAAAAATGTATGAAACAATAACAACTAATATCATGGTTAAAAATGTAAAAGAAACCATAAAATTTTATGAAGAAAAATTAGGATTTCAAAAAGTATTAAGTGTACCAGAAAATGGAGAAAAATTGGATTTTGCGATTATTGCTAAAGATAAGATTTCATCATGTTTCAAGAACAGGAGAATTTGCTAGAAGAATATCCAAGTTTGAAAACAAATGAAATTATACCAACTTTTACGTTGTTTATTACGGTTGAAAATGTTGAACAATTATATAACGAACTTAGTGGAAAAGTAAAAATTGCAAAAGAGCTTCATCAGACTTTTTATGGGAAAGATGAATTTGCTATTTTTGATAATAATGGTAATATATTGACAATTTCTTGTTAGGAGAGAAACAGTAGTTGAAGAAAGTTTGGCTACTGTTTTTTTGTATATAAAAAGATTGTGAGTTAACACAATCTTTTTGGTCGAGGTGAACCTTGCTAACATCTTCAAAACCGATATACCACTGATAATTTAATTTGTAACTCTAACAAAAACTATAATTCCAAATAATTATATATAATTTATTATTCTATAAAAAAGACAAATTTAATTTATATTTCAAGTTCATCATCTATTTGGGGTAGTTCTTTTTTCACCTCTCCTGTTTGTGTTGATACAATATTTTTCTCTAACGAAAATGCTTTATGCACAATCTCATTGTTAAAATTATATGTTAATGAGTTTTTTATATCTATCCCTTGATATTGTTTCATATTTCTTAAATTTCTCATAAAATCATCCATAACTTCTTCTGCACTTTTCATCACTAAATCCTCCCTACAACTTACTATTTGTCTAAATGCATTTTATCATAAATTCTGGTTAAAGAATACCATTTTATGATCGATACAATTAAATTTATATGTACCTAAAATTATATAATTTTAAATAATACTGTCTAACAATAAATCTAACAAAAACTTTGTAACGCTGTATTGGTCTAAATAATTTTAGATAAAAATAAAAAGTACTGAAAACCGCTGTTTTTTAGTACTTTTATGGTCGAGGTGAAACTGCATTGTGGGTTGTACATAGCTATATTACTGAATTCTACCAATATGTATCTAGGAAAAAGTCTAGGAAAAACTATAATAATAAATAATTCTATATATTTTTGAATAATCAGTTTTAAATCATAAGTTATTCGATAACTTGTAATTTGTTAAATTTATTATAACATAAAAGAACAGATAGTTTTCTGTTCTTTATACAAATATTTTTAATAATTAAATACTTTTTGTTAATTTTGTTCTTTCTTTTTTTCTTCTTTTTTCTTTTTACTCCACCAAGTACCAGTAAGTGAACAGCCTCCACCAATAAATATAAATACTATCATCCATATCCAAAATTCCATATTATTCCTCCTATTTTATAAACATTATAATTAAATTTATAATAAGTGCTATCATACCTGTTAATATTGCAAGTAAAATCTTCTGATACATTCTTTTTCCTAGTTCTTGTTGCCTTTCTTCATAGTTCAATTGTTTATTATTAATAAAAGCCAAAATTTCTTTATATGTTTGAATATTATTATTTTTTTTGATTTTTTCAACTATTCCAGCAGTAAAAAAAGTTACTAAAAAAAATAAAATCCAAATAATAACACCAATATTTCCTTCAAGCTTAAAAAGAGGATAAGCTGTAATGGCTAAAATTAATAATTCTGCTAAATAAATGTATCCAATAATGTTAAACTCTCTTACTTTTTGAGTATTAACTAAGTTTTTAATTTTCTCAATATCTCCTTTCATAAAATCATCTAAAGATACTTTAAAGATGTTACTAAGTAGTAATAAGCTTTTTATATCTGGATAACTTTTATTATTTTCCCAATTTGAAATAGTTTGTCTCGAAACAAATATTTTTTCTGCCAATTCATCTTGAGAAATATTCTGTTTTTCTCTATATTTTTTTATCCTTATTCCCACATCCATTTTGTACCTCCAATAATATTTTATATACTAGGTATTTTTTTGTCTATCAAAAGTCTTTTACATTAATATTTTTTAACTTTATTTGTTTGTCAAAAGTTTTTTACATTCGATAAATTGTAATTTTATAGTTACCTATTATTTTTTTATTATTGTATTCAAACTATTTAT